>JAEEGL013579197.1_pt1 | contig 22573 bp, 14 predicted proteins | sample 9134231 | NCBI WGS metagenome assembly JAEEGL01 (sample SAMN16246548, study PRJNA631951) | gut metagenome | biome: gut microbiome; feature: rumen; material: fiber-attached | host: Bos | place: Iran: Karaj | collected 2018-10
ATCTCCTTGAAGTATCCCTTGTAATCAGGATTCCAGTAATCGTCGTTTCTCTCGATCAGTACGTACTGTCCCTGAACCCACTCTTTGAACTTGTACTTTCCGGAGCCCATTACTGGATTGTCTGAAGCTGCTTCGTATCCGCCAAGGGCATCAACCTCTTCCTGTGAGAAGACAACAAATGGTGTCCATGTGAGCATTGTTACAAGGTCAGGAGCTACTGTGTTGAATCCAAGAATAACTGTGTGGTCATCAACCTTCTCGTTCTTTGAAGGGTCAAGGAACTTACCACCGTCGTTGTTTCCTGACTGGGTTGCCAGTGTCTCAAATGTATAGATGACATCCTCAGGTGTGAGGAGTGAGCCATCTGTGAACTTTACGTCGTCGCGAAGTGTAAACTGCAATCTGTAATCGTCAAGCCACTCCCACTCTGTTGCAAGGTTAGGTATGATCTCTCCTGTAACCTGATCCTGTGCTACCAGAGTATCCATGATAGCACCTGAGATGATGCTTGACTCATTCTCTGATTCCCCGACAAGTGTAGGTGCCATGGATGATGGCTCGGACTGAAGAGCGATCACAAGAGTCTCATCGGACTGTTCTGTGTTTGCCTCATCTGCGTTTGCTGTGTTCTGTGTTTCTGCAGGAGCGTTCTCGGTACTCTCTGTTGTTGTTGCATTCCCCGTGTCATTAGATGTATCTGTGCTTGCGCTGTTTCCGCAGGCTACCATTGAAAGTGCCATTACAGCTGCCACAGACATACTAACAAGTCTTTTCAATTTCATAATTCCTCTCCTTTTCTTTCAGATAAGCATTTTGCCTTGCGGCTTTCATGTGATAATGATATCTGTTTGAGAAGTCATAAAATATCCGTTTCTTGCCCTAAAAAAATCAATTTCGCATCAAAAATTAACCTGTTTTGCTCCCAAAATCGGTTAAAAAAATAACGAGTCAAAAATCTTATGTCGATTTTTGACCCGAAATCGTTTAAGGACATTTTCTATACTTTTTTAAGACTTATACACGCAACTTCATTGGCCTTCAGACGGATTTCGAAATCAAGAACTCCGTCTGCCACCTCTCCATTATATATAGAAAGATGCGGCTCGCAGATCCTTCGGCAGAACCTGATATCGTTGCGGGTAAGATTATCAAAATCAAGTCCTTTCCATATATCGAGGATGCTGCCGGAATCCTCATTCACTCTGTAGACACGTGCCTTGTATTTGTCGAAGCTGATATCCCGAAGTTTAAAACTGATCTTTAAGGGATCATTGTCCTCATAGTATTTCCACAGTTCTTCTTTTTTTATATCGCCTTCATCAGTCAGGTAATAATTGTAATTGAGACGCTTCTGGTTGTGACAGATAATGATAAAGTTTTCATTGTCATCAACAGTGACGATATATTCCCTTGCGCGTCCCACTACATACGGCTTCATCCTGTTCATGATGTCGAATGCAAATGCTGCTGGTTTTAAAATGCTGTCCTTGGTGATCAGACCACCGCCTCCAAATAAAAATGCGTTGGTATCAGAGTACTGTACTGTCCTGTCGGTGGCCTGGAAATATCCTATGCCGTCAACGTTTGTAAGATTCTGTATCAGGTTCCTTACTATGTAGGCTCCTTTGTAGCAGGAATCGTTGATGGCGTTTCTGTCAGATACAGTATTGCTCCATTCCGTGACATATAACCTCATATCTTCCGGAAATCCTGCCCTGTTCATGCATCCCCGCACACGTTCAATGGCGTGGATAAAAGAATCATTGTCGGTGCTCCTTCTGGAATAAAGATCATTTCTTATGGCACCGCTGATATACGGGAAATGGATCATGGAAATATAGTCAGGCTTCTGGGGCTGTGCAAGCCACTGGGTGAAGAAATCTTCCATCCACTCATCGCCTGCATCTTCTCTGATGCCGCATCCTCCCACCCTGAGATTTTTATTTATTCTTTTGATGATACCGGCCGTCTGATTAAACAGCTTAAAATAATCATAGCCGGGGATAATATCCGCTCTCTCATCATACCAGAGCTCTGCAATCCAGGTTCCTACTTCCTCATCTCCGTAGAAATCGTTCAGATGCATAAAAAAGCTCTCCAGCATCTTGCCCCAGTACCCGGGATCATATTTAAGACCTGATGCATCCTGTGCCTTTACAATGGGCTGGCGCACACTGGCCTGTATTCGCCTTGGCTTAATTCCCAGCTCCAGGGCCGGCTTCATTCCGTGCTGGAGAATGAAATCGATTATTCCATCCAGCTTCGAAAAATTGTATTCTCCGTCATCACCTATGGTAAGGAGCATACCGGGCGTGAAGATATTCCAGAAACGCAGGTATTCAAAATGCAACGCTTCCGCAAGTATTGCAATATGGTCCCTTATCTCTGCGCTCAGAAGATCTTCTGCACTGCCTGCATTCAGAGTATATCGGTAATTGGTCCTGATCTTCGGAAAAGACTCCTTTCCCTTAATAGAAAAATTAGCAAATACTTCATTGGTATTTCCGATATAATCATCCGGACTTGTTCCACTCTGGATGATGTTCTCCAGTCTTGCCTGCAGCTTTTTATCCAGTACAGGTTCATCCTCAGCCTCTGTCACTGCATTCTGCTTCCTGAACTCAGAGGGAGTCTGCCCATAGACCTGCTTAAAGGTCTTATTGAAAAGAGCCATAGTGGAAAAGCCGTTGTCATAAGCAATCTTGGTGATGGGATCATCAGTAGACAGCAGACTGTCATAAGCGTGGCTCACCCTGATATTGGTCACATACTTAAGAAAGCTCATTCCGTATGTTTTTTTAAAGAAGCGGGAAAGATATGCCTCTGAAAGATAAAGGGTATCTGCCAGCTCTTTTAACGAAAGTTGCCCCTTGTACTTTCCCATCACATAATTGTTTATCTGGCTGATCCTTATGAGTGTTGAATCATCCTCAGTATTGCGCTTATCGCTCTCATGCACCATAAAATTCACGGCAAGCACATCCAGCAGTTCATAGCAAAGCGCAATATGTCCGAAATCCGCCACACTTCCATTTGTATTTACGTAATGGGTAAGAAGCCTCTTTATCTGCTTCCTCAGAGCGTCATACTGCTCCGTGTCTCCCATGTTGCTGTTGCATATAAACCGCACATCAAGCGATCCCAGCACATCGCTCAAAAGCTCAAAAGAAATGTACACCTTCACAAGAAGCCCGTCATCCGAGAGCCTGATGCTATGCCTTCTGTTGGCATTTATCAGGTATACACCCTCCTCAAAAAGGACCACATTCTCCCGGTCCATTTCTATTTCAACTCTTCCCTGCAGTACATAACAGAGCTCTATATCCTGATGGAAGTGTTCCATCTCAAGTTTCTTATCAGAAACTTCTATTCTTATCTTTTCTCTGGATCTGTCTGATGCCATAATTTCTCCTGCAAATTATAGGTAAGTCAAAAGAACCGTCCCCTTGACTTAAAAGAACCGTCCCCTTGACTTCCCTTGACTTACTGTGGGGTCATGATTTCTTTCTTATATTCAACATGCAGGAATAAACAGCGACTGCTGCTATGACAACACCTGCAAAGATGAACTTAGATGCTGGGCCGCTCCCAAGTATTCCTGCACAGGCATTGACAACAATGGGAGAAATCGCTGCTCCTATATTGATAAACGCCAGATAAACAGAAACAGTGAATGCATTGGTGTCAGGTCTGGTGTTCTGGGCAAGAAGGAACGTACCACCTGCATTGAATAGAGCATATCCGAATCCTACCATAAGGCTTCCTATGATGATGACAGGAAGGTTCGGTATAAAATAGGCAATAAAGAATCCAAGAGCAACAATTGCAAGTGTAACTGTTTCTATCTGATTTTTACACTTGGCATTAATACTTTTAAACATTGCTCCACCTGCGATTCCTCCCAGGGTATTGGCCATGGTGACTATGCTGGCAACTGCTGCCCCGGCACCTGCAACTTCCTGAACGTATGCAGATGAATTAGTGTTGTAGGCATTCTGGGTAACGAAATAGATAAATCCAATTATAAACAATCCAAAGATATATGGGTTCATCTCGAACTGTCCCTTTGACTTTTGGTAAGTCCCATCTTCTGCCTCAAATTTCTGAGGCGGCCCATCAGGAAGGCAGATCAAAACTATGATCATGATCGGGATAACAAGAATGAATGCCAGATAGCTGAATCTCCATCCAAACTGAGCAAGCTGTCCACCAAGGAAAATAAAAGCCAGCGCCCCCAGTGCTGTACAGGTGGCATTAAGTCCCATGAGTCCCGCCTGTTCGTTCTTTTCAAAATACTGGACAATAAAGCCATTTATCAAAGGCATCAAAAGACCTGTTCCAATACCGATGATGGCACTTCCCGCCAGAAGCTCCCAGATACTTGAATTCAGGAAGAACGGCAGAAGACCTCCTATCAGATAACATGACAATCCTACCAGTGCGATGAATTTCTTTTTAATATATCCCATCAAAAAACCACTGAGCGGCGAAAATGCTATAAACAAAAAACTCGGCAGCGTTATGATCATCTGAACTAGCGTCTCACTTACTCCGTTAAACTCCGCACCAATGCTGGCCAGCACCGGAGACAATGACATATAAGTCAGTGCTACCGCACAGATTGATAATATTCCGACTTTGATTTTTGTTTTGTTCATAATTCTCGCCTCATTTTTTATCATTTATCTGCCACAATTCCAGATAAAGGAATTGTAACATGTGGTTTAAACGCTGAATTACACCTGATTTACATCTATTTTTCATATTTTTATATTTTGACCATGTTACATTTTTGACAATACATCTAATTCTTTATTATTCTTCTTTTAGATGTAACAGCACATATCATTTTTCAAATTTAAAGCTAACGCCCCTGGACTTGCTACGTGCGATTTTTACTTATTACAAATAAAGACGTAGATTAAGCAGGGATTCTTCTCTTAATCTTTATATTCTTACCTGCTTATAGCATCTTTTTTTGTTCTTTTCCAAATAAAGACGTAATCAAAAAATCTAGTCGTAGTCAATTATCAAAAAATTAATTTGTGGACGTAATAATCAGGATCTTCTATCAATACTGGCATTAATAGGAGGAGTGCCATTAAGTAAATATAAGGACACACATGTTGCACATACAACACTTGAAAGAGTGATGTACAACATGTATGTCCCTTAATAACTCAAAAACATAGTAAGACTACTGATCAATAATACGGGAACAGCTTAAGGCGGTTATCGCCGCTTCTGTCAGGCTTGCCCAGGGTTACTTCCCCGGATGCTGCCCACTCTGTTCCGCGAACAAGCATGGTGATGAAGTTGAAGCGGTCAAGTGCTTCCCAGTGTCCGATGGATGTAACAAATACACGGCCTTTGCCATACTCATTGGTCCAGATAACAGGTGTGTACTGATTTACGCCGGGCATGTTCTCAAGCTTGCCGTCCGGAATATCTACAGGATGGTGCTTGGGTGGCCAGCCGGGAACCTTGTAGTTCTCAACATCATCGAAGATAGAAGCCAGTACATGCATCTTAGCTTCAGGATGAACAATAACCTGTGTGAACAGATCGTCAAATACGTTCATCCACTTGGCATCAATATCTTTTGTGATAGGGCTCTCTTTGTCCATGATCTCAACGAAGTGATCGTCCTTGGGAACACGGCGACAGCCCTTGTCCATGGCACAATAGCCACCAAGGAGTTTTCTCCACTCATCGGGCCAGTCAGGATCGACCCAGATTGTTGAGTGATAGAAGATGATTCCTTTGCCCTTTGAAACAAAATCATAAACAGCAGCTTCACTCTTTTCACCAAAGCGTCTTGCATGCTCTGTGGGCCAGAGCTTTCCGTCGTAGTTTATGAAAAGAGCATCATAGGGCTCTAAATACTCAGGAGTGATATTTCTGAATTCCTCTGTGATCACTACATTGAAACGGCCTGTAGCTTCAAGGAGTTCACGAAGTCTCTGAGCGATGGCACGTCCCTGATGTTCAGCAGTCACAAGGCCTGTGACAAACAGAATATTTAACTTATCCATTCTTTTCCTCCTTCAAGGATAATGATAGAGCTATCGTAATACCAAGCAATACGGTAAATACGATGTATGCAAAGCGAACCTCTCCGAACAGATTCATGCACAGTGCGATGACCAGGAATGTAAGCTGGCCGCTCATGCTGACAATAGGGAAAAGAATTCCGTTTACAACCTTGAAATTCTCACGCCCAAAGACTGAGATTTCAAAGGCTGGCATGAATATCTGATACAGGGTAATTGACAGACCGAACATCGGAACTGACAGATATACCAGCGGGGTTATGTTTGTAAAGTTGAGCATGAATGAGACCATAAACCAGACAGCCAGAACCACATATCCCTTTTTAGTGCCAAGTCTGTTCTCGATATTTCCCGCAATCATGCTTCCAAAGATTCCGGCTACTGCACAGATGGACATCATAAGTGCTGCCTTTGTCTCGGAATAGCCATTGCTGGTGTATCTCACAAGCCACTGGGCCATGAGTCCTGTCTGGGATAAACTACAGATGCCACAAATAGCTGCGACTGCCCAGAACGACTTGTTCTTTACGAGATCACCGGCAGTCATTGTAGGCTTCAACTCCTCATCAGCTGATTTAGTGCTATCCACCGGAAGATTGTCAGGAGTCTCTCCCACTTCTTCAGGAGTGTTGTGAACCAACACTGCACAAATGGCAGCTACTACCAGGCACACGCCGCAGAGAGTGAAGATTCCACCTGTGATTCCGGCTTTACCAATGATGGCGTTGAGCACCGAAACCATGAAGATTGTGGCAACCGGAGGTCCAATGGAAATGATTCCCATGGCCAGTCCCTTTTTCTTGGGGAACCAGTTTGCAACCAGTGAGTTGGCTCCAAAGAAGGAAACTGACTGTCCACAGCAGATGGTTCCAAATAATCCGATGACAAATATCAGATAGAACTTGGATGTTCCATAGAGGAATACAAAAGCTGCTGATGCCACAAGGCCAAAGAGGATGGCGAACTTGCCGCCCATCTTCTCACACAGTTTTCCCAACAAAAGGCTTCCTACAACACTGCTGCAGCCGGCAACGGTGGCCAGGGTAAGCACAAAGCTGTAATCCCATCCGTTGGCCTCTGCAAGTTTTGGCAATATTACGTTTTCAGAATCTGCAGTAACAGCATTGGCCAGCAAAAACAATACGAAACATATCGCTATGACCAGCCAATGCTTTCTGCTAAAATTGTATTTTTTCATTTAATCCTTACTTGGTCCATACGTAAGGGAGCTTCTCGCCTGCAAGATATGCATTTACGTTTTCAGCCATCTTACGTCCTGACCATCCGTCAACATCTGTTGTAAGTCCTGCAAAGTGAGGTGAGCAGAGCACATTCTTCATCTTGAGAAGAGGGTGATTAGCCGGTACAGGCTCCTGCCAGTAAACATCTACTGCTGCGCCTGCTATGGTCTTGTTCTCAAGAGCCTCAACGAAGTCTCTCTGATCGATAACTGCTGCACGGGCTGTGTTGATGACGAATGCTGTGGGTTTCATCTTGGAGAACCAGTCCTTATTTACGATTCCTCTTGTAGAAGGAACTACAGGAAGGTGGATGCTGATGATGTCTGACTCAGCAAGCATCTCATCCAGTGTGCATGCCTTAGCGCCTGTTGCCTCAATGACAGAAGCATCAAGATAAGGATCGTAAGCAAGGATCTCCATGCCGAAAGCCTTTGCACGGCTTGCAACCTCACGTCCGATTGCGCCGTAACCTGCAAGACCAAGCTTCTTGCCATAGAGCTCAAAGCCAATGCCGTAATCTGTGTAAGGGTGATTCTCATCGAGAGGTCCCCAGATAACGTTCTTAACATCCGGAACATCATAAATATCATCAACAGCAGGTCCAACATGCTCGCCCATGAGAAGGCCTGCAACGGCTCTTGTCATGAAACGTGTGGATGCGATCATCATACCCATGCAGTACTCAGCTACTGCTACGGCGTTTCTTCCGGGTGTGTATGTAAGCTGGATGCCTGCTGCCTTCAGAGCTTCGTTATCAACTGTAACAGGTGTGCCCTTGGCAACGCCGATGAACTTCATGCCTGCATCGATCCATGCATTGATGGTGTCTGTGCCTGCAACCTCATCGCCAAGAACAACGATTTCAGCGCCCATGCACTCCTCACGGGTCATATCCTCAGTAACATTACCTTTGCCGTGCTTAAGCTCGCCGCAAACTGTAACCTCACACTCTTTTTTGATCTTCTCAAGCTCTGCCTCAGGAAGAGCTGTGCATAATGCTAATTTTCTCATCTCTTATACCTTCTCTTTCAGTGTCGTTTATATTAGATGTTTCGATCAGATTATTTATTATTAAACTGCCTGATCAGCTGCGATCAGATCCTGCATAGCCTTCTCAGCTTCCTTTGACATAGGCTCGTAGGTTCCAAGAGTCTTGGCGATAACTGTTGTCTGAGCCATTTCCTCTGTATAGATTGTAGCGTGCATAGCCTGCTTCATGCTCTTGCCGCATGAGAACATTCCGTGGTTCTTGATAAGGCATACCAGGCCTTTATCGCCAAGAGTATTCTTAACCTTGTCAGCAACCTCGTCTGAACCTGGCATTGTGAAGCTAACGATTCCTACAGGTGTGAACTCACACTGAGGAGGAGTTATAGGACGAAGCTCAGGATTCTCTCCCATTGCGCAGATTGTTGCATACATGCTGTGTGTATGAACTGTAGCATTTACTTCAGGACGATTTCTGATAACTGCTGTGTGCATGGGAAGCTCGGATGATGGCTTGTAGTTTCCTTCGATCCACTCGTTCTTTCCATCCTCATGCATCTTTACAACTGCGATATCCTCAGCTGTCATTCCTGTGTATGGAACACCTGATGGTGTAATGCAAACAATTGTTGGATCCTCAGGAGTTCTCATACAGATATTTCCCGAAGTACCATTTATAAGGCCCTTCTCAACTGCCTCTAAAATTGCATCAAGTACTGTCTGTCTTGTCTTTTCATAATTCATGATAATCACCTTCCCTTTCTTTGATAAGTTAATGATAACTTCCGCCACTAGCGGAAACAACTGTCTTAATTTCCGCTAGGAAGCGGAAGAAAACTATGGACTTAAATGCCAATCATAAAACCCTTTTCTTTAGAAAGCCTTCTTGAGAATATCGATGATATCTTCCTTTGTAATTCCCTGACGAGGGTTGAAGTTCAGTACAGGCTCCTTCAGAACGTCTCCTGCCAGCATCTCGAAATCGCTCTCCTTGATGCCCTGCTCTGAAAGTGTCTTAATACCAAGAGCCTTTGTCATTGAAAGCAGCTCTTTTGACAGTGCAAGGATGTCCTCGTCCTCATTACCTGTAAGCGGAAGATCGATGGCCTTTGCCAGCTCGATCATCTCAGCCTTGCAGCTGGGTGCATTATAAGCAATTACATAAGGAAGTACACATGCATTGGCCATACCGTGAGGAAGACCAAAGTGTGCGCTCAGGGTGTGGGCGATGCCGTGAACAAATCCCAGGTTGGCGTTTGAGAATCCAAATCCTGTGATGATACATCCCAGCATCATGTTCTCTCTTGCTTCCATATCCTCGCCGTTTTCTACTGCGCGCTGGAGGTACTTGTGGAAGATCTTGAGACCTTCTATAGAGTTGTACTTAGTCAGTGGATTGGACATATTTGAAATGTATGACTCCACTGCATGTGTAATGGCATCCATACCAGTTGCAGCTGTTACTGACTTGGGCATGGTCCTTGTGAACTCGGGATCTGCTATAACGTGTGAAGGTGTGATCTTGTTGTCGATTACAACATATTTGCATACAGCAACTGTGTCTGTAAGGGCTGTAACGTTTGTGATCTCACTGGATGTACCTGCTGTTGTAGGAATGGCAATGAGAGGAAGAACGTTGTTCTTAACCATACCGATTCCGCCGTACTGACCAATGGGGCCCTCATTTGTCATAAGAACATTTACAGCCTTGGCTGAATCGATGGATGAACCTCCGCCGATGGCCACGAAGCCCTGAACATCATCAGTCTTGGCAATGCCGTAGATCTTCTCCACCAGCTCATTTGAAGGATTGGGTTCAACTGCATCAAATACTGTAACCTTGATCCCTTCTACCTTGTTGATCTGAGCCATTACCTTCTCTGCAATGCCGGCAGCCTTAACGCCGCCGTCATATACAACCATGATTCTCTTAAGGCCCTCGGCCTCCAAAATGCCGGGAAGTGCCTGAACTGCATCCTTACCAAAAGTCAGATCTGAATGTACGAAAAAGTTATATGCCATTATAAGCCCTCCAAATATTTTTTATTTTATACTCTTGCTGCTGCGTGGTAGCCTGCATCCATTGCCTGATAGATCATAGCAACACGGTTGCAGTCACCGATAACATAGTATTCATCAACCAGTTCACAGAGCTCATCAACCTGAGCTGTCTTAGGTCTGAAGCCCAGAGCACATACAACGCTGTCAGCCTCTACAAGGAATTTTCCGTCCTCGTTCTCAACCATAACTCCCTTATCTGTGATCTCGGTTACTTTGGTATTTACATAGAGCTTGGCGCTCTCTTTTACGTGAGGCATGAGACCGCCTCTGTAGAAGGAGTTAACCTCCATGGCAACGTCCGGCTTCATCTCAATGATGGAAACCTCATGTCCCTCGCTTGCGAAGGAGCATGCTGCCTCAGCGCCTACAAGACCGCCGCCCATGATGGCAACCTTCTTGCCAAGCTTCTCAGGATGAAGTTCTGCCTCGATGGCCATGATAACGTTGCTGCCATCAATACCCTTGATGGGTGGACGAAGCTCGTTGGATCCGATTGCAACAAACAGAGCGTCCGGAGCGAATTCTTTTACATAATCAGCTGTAACTTCAGTATTAAGAACGACATTTACGCCGGCCTTCTCAACTCTTCTCTCAAGTACAGCGCAGAGCTTCCTGATATCTTCTTTAAAAAATGCGCTTCCTGCGGGATGAAGGTTTCCTCCAAGGCGTCCCTCTTTCTCAACAAGGGTTACGTCGTGACCTCTTCTGGCTGCAATGATGGCTGCTTCCATACCTGCAGGGCCGCCGCCGGCAACCAGTATCTTCTTCTTAAATGCAGGGGCAGGATAGCCGCGCTTTTCCTCAAGCTGCTGTCCCTGACATGGATTTACTGTACACTTGATCATCTCAAGCTGACCTGTCGCACCAAAGCACTCATAACATCTCAGGCACGGATTGATGTCATCAGCAACTCCCAGAAGAGCCTTCTTGGCGATATATGGATCAGCCACAAGAGCACGTCCGATCTCAACCATATCTGCCTGTCCGGTTGCAATAATCTCTTCCATCTGTGCGGGATCGTTGAGTGAACCTACACATGCAACAGGCTTATTAACATGTTTCTTGATCTCAGCTGCAAGATATACATTTACTCCTCTGGGGAAGAATGAATTCGGATGAGTTCTGCAGAACATTGCAGGATCCTCATGGTTTCCACAGGAGATGTTGAACATGTCAACCTTGTCCTGAACCATCTGGGTGATCTCTACATAATCCTTAAGAGCAAGTCCGCCCTCCTGGAAATCATCACCGTTGATACGAAGCTCGATGGCAACTGTAGGTCCAAGGTTCTTCCTCACCTCATCAAGGGCCAGGGAAAGGAATCTCACACGGTTCTCAAGAGATCCGCCGAATTCATCTGTCCTGTGGTTGAAAAGAGGTGACATGAACTGGTTGAAGAGCCAGCCGTGTGCTGCATGAACCTGTACCATATCGTAGCCCACTTCTCTGCAGAGCTTGGCAGCCTTGCCGTAAGCTTCAATTATTTCATATATAAGCTCCTTGGGCATCTCGTATACGTGGCCTTCGGGCATGTCCATCTCGCTGGGACCGTAAGCCTTCTCTCCAACGCCGATGTCGCCGCCCACAGAAGCAAGTCCGCCGTACATGCCTCCATGTGAGAGCTGGATATTTGCAAGAGCACCTGCATTGTGGATCATGCGTGTGGACTCTGTAAGTCCCTGGCGCACACCAAACGCATCAAGCTGAAGCTGCTTGTTGTGGCTCTTTCCTGTCTTAGAATGTGTGATAGCCTCACCATAGGTAACTACCGCGCAGCCACCAAGAGCCTTCTCCTCAAGGTATGCTGCCATCTCAGGTGTAAACAGGCCGTCTGTTGTGATCATGCTTGGGCTTGTAGGCGCAGCAATGATCCTGTTCTTTAATTTAACATTGCCGATCCTGATCGACTTAAATAGGTTTGGATATAGATCCTTACCGGGAAATCTTTCTGACATAACGCCCTCCTTTTTTGCTCCCTGCCCGGGAAAGTCATACTGTATTTTTACTATATTTCAGAACAGAAATTGCCGCAATTTTTATATTTCCGTTAACAAGCGGAAATAGCGGAAATTGAATAGCGGAAATTTCAATGATAGATTACATATAAGGAGTAACAGGAATTATTTGGGAGGTATTACGATGAGTACACAAGAAAACTATCTCCTTGGCATTGATCTGGGAACTACCAATGTCAAGGGAAATATTATGGATGCAGAGGGCAATCTTATCGCCACCGCATCAAGGAGCCTGGGTAAGATTTTCCCCGGCCAGAACATGATCGAGCAGGATCCTAAGGAGTGGTGGAACGCAACAGCTGCCATATTGAAACATATGACTTCTGAAGCAGGAAAAGACATTGTTTCTAATATAAAGGGAATTTCTATCAGTTCACAGTGTCCCACTCTTCTGCCTCTGGATTCAGAGGGCAACCCTGTCCACAACGCAATTATCTATGCAGACGGACGCTGCGTTGCCGAGACAAATGAGGTGACAGAGAAGATCGGATTTGACAAGTTCGTCAGCATAGTTGGCGGACAGCCCAGTGTGGCTTTCCTTCCCGGCAAGCTCCTCTGGTTCAAGAGGTATCTTCCTGAGGAATTCGAAAGAACTGCAACCATCATGCAGGCTAACAGCTACCTTAACTACAAGCTCACTGATGAACTCACTATTGATGTAGACACAGCATCACGTACCCAGCTCATGAACCTGGCAACCCTGGAGTGGGCCGATGAAGTTGGTGAAGTGATCGGCGTTGATTTAAATAAGATAATGCCCGCAGTAAAAAAATGCACTGATGTAATAGGTAAAGTTACTGCTAAGGCCGCTCAGGAAACAGGACTTGCTGAAGGCACACCTGTTGTTGCAGGCTGCTCAGATGCCATGGCTTCAATGTATGCCATAGGTCTTTCAAAGCTGGGCGATGCAGGTGAAAGTGCAGGAACTTCTTCACTTATTTTTGCAAGCGCCCCGGCTGCCAGCGCATGCGATGTACCTGTAGTCACACGTCCTGTTGGACTTGAAACAATGCCCTTCGTATACGATGGTCCTATCGGTACCACAGGTGCTGCCATCAGATGGTATGTTGAGCAGATGGGAGAAGCTGATGTAGCAAGCTCCATCGAAGCAGGAAAAAACATCTATGATTATATGAACAAAGCCGCCCTGGAAATAAAGCCCGGATCAGAAGGTCTTTTCTTCTATCCATATATGGCAGGCGGCGAGCGTGCGCCACTTTGGAATTCACATGCCCGCGGAATGTTCATCGGCCTTAACCTCACCACAGACAGAGCCCACATCATTCGTGCAATCTTCGAAGGCACAGCATTTGCTCTTCGCCACGTAATGGATGCCATTAAGGATGCCGGCGGTGTTGCTGAGAACCTGCGCATTACAGGCGGTGGTGCCAAGAGTATGACATGGAACAAGATCAAGGCATCAATGCTCCACATGCCGGTTTATGTTCTTGATGATATATCAGGAGACGTTCCCTTCGGTGACGTCCTTCTTGCAGGACATGCAGTTGGTATCTTCCCTGATCTGTCTGAAGCCGTTAAGAAGATGGTTAAAATAAAAGAAGTCGTAGAGCCCATCCCTGAGTGGGAAGAAGCCTACGACAAGCTTTATCCTTATTATATTGATATGTACAAGCATCTTGACGGAGACCTTAAGAATCTCCAGAGTACAGTAGCATCGATCTAATGTGTGAATTAGCGCGATAGCCTTAATGGTTATCGCGCTTTGTTTCAATTCCGCGGCTGATATTGAATGACAAATCCTCCACTGAAGTTCCCTCAAATACCGCTTTCAGTTCCTGGGGATATTGTGCAAAGGCCATAGCCATATAATAAAAGCGTCCCAGGGTATTCTTCTCCCTCTGAGGCATAAGCATATACATTACTGTCCTGATATTTCTTCTCCTCTTACTGGACAGATCTTTTCCCAGGTCTACGAGGCTTACAACCGTCTGTTTCACTTCATTGCTTATCTGATAGCAGAACAAAAACCCATTGCCCAAACCGCAGAAATAATCCTCATCCAGATTAAAAGGTTTCAGTGAAGTTATCCCCAATTCTTCCCTGATCCTGTCTTCGATGTCCGTCAGCGCCGAATTTAAATTACTCTTATCCGGCAGCTGATAAATAAGCTCCGGAACAAAGTATTTATCCATCTGAAGAGCAGGTTCCTTGTAAAGATATGCAATCTTAAGGCTGGTGAGATAAAGATCTATTCCCGCCTGGTCCTTTTCATCCAATATCGGAGATATTGTCAGGATGGGAGTATTAAAATAACTCTTCAGTGCATCCATCTTCACAGTGGTCAGCACGAACCTAATGTCATCCCTTTCAACCAGTTCCTTGTTGTACATGGCATAAGGTCCATCAAGGTTCAGTATCCCGGCATAATAACGCTTTAATGATTCCATCAGATAATGAGTCATGCTCTCATTGTAATGACTTATCACAGCCGTAGGGATTCCGTTGCCACGCATCTTTTTGTAGCGGGTCTCCTCTGACAGCATTATGAAAGGAAGCAGGTAATCCTCTTCTTCCATACCAAGTGCAATCTGGCATTTCTCGGAAAGTCTCTTTCGCATGAAATGAGCCAGGTCCCCCAGGAAGGGATTCTTTTTCCTGAGTTCATCTCCCAGAACATGATTCTGCAGATGCGGTGCAACAATACCACCAATCAGGGCCTGGACATGTCTGGTCAGGTCCACGAAGAGCTTATCATCCCTGGTAAAATCTATACCATATTCGCTTAGCATCTCTGCCAGCAGATCGTTAACGATACTGTGGCAGACAATGTTGGTGTTGTTGATTACATAGTTTTTAGAATAAGTCTTCAGGCAAAGAAATACCAACTGTCTCTTGATCCTGGAAAGATATATATACTCACTATCTGCCAGCTCTAACTGTCCTCTTTCTGCCAGTTTATCCAGAATGATCTTTATATCTTCATCTACAGATGAATCCTCCTTAATCGAGCCATCACCAGTAATCTCCCTGATGGACTCAGTAGGTGGCAGGGCATGTCCGCTCTTTACTCTAAAGAGCATGACTGCGATTGACAGTGCCAGATAGATAAAGGCGTAATCATCCAGGTAAGTATCTGATTCAGAAAAAGTGTCTTTTACAGTTATCTGTATTTCATTGAGCAGGTCCTGTCTGAACTCCTCCTGCCTGATTACTATGCCTTCCTTGGAATCATAGTCCCAGTTCCTGGCATAAAACCTTGTAAAGAGTTCTCGCTTCTTTCTCTCATCATCCTCCAGTCTTATACTGTTAAGCTTCCTTTCCAGCCTGATATAAGGATGTTGTTTATAGATGATCCTGTTTAAGACCTTGATGTCCTTCTCCAAAGTCGTGTTGCTGACGTACATCTCATCTTCAAGAAGCCCCAGGTCGTACCAGTCATCGGCCCGAAGGAGTTTTAGCATCAGAGTGTTGATCCTGTCTTCCTTGGTGATGTAATTCTGTTCTTCGGAAAAGAGCTCATGAAGTACTGATCTGTCACTGACCTGAACAGAGTAACCCTTGCCATGATGTGCCTTAACTTCAACTCCCGCCGGGGTCAGCTCGCTATTTATATGACTTATGTCGCTCCTTATGGTACGCTCACTGACTCCTATCTTGGTGGACAGTTCTTTTCCTGACACGATACCATGCCTGGCGTTTAAGATGGACAGTATTTTCTTTTCTCTGGATGGAATATTTGCTGTGATCATCTTTTCTCCTGAGTCTTGCAACAGGGAATACAATGTAATCTGCACGAAAAAAGCTGCAGGTTAAGACCTACAGCTCTATTTTAAGTGTTTTTTTAATCTCCATCAACCTTGTATTGGATCAACATCACTCTCTTGCATTACCGGCAGTCTGACGGCCCAATCTCAAACCAGTCAAAAGCTGCATAGTTTTGACTCTCAGTACCATTACCACTTGCAAATATCCCAAGAAGGGTTCCTGTCATACAACCGACTTTTTCAGGATTAATGAGCCTTCCGTCCACAACGGCAAGTTCCTGTAAACTCTCTTTGGAGGAGCCGTATCTTACGGTAAACTCTTCATGTTTCATTTCTATCTGAATGACGATATCAGTTTCGTTCCACTCTGTTTCCGCCAAAATCCTGCTGCTGTTTTCGCTCGTAAATCCCGGGAAGTAGGGAGGAATTTCATACTCTGCAGCGCAGGTTACGCAGCGCAGAATCTGCTTTCCATCCACACACACGCGCTCTACATGCAGCTGGTGGTTCATGGCCTGAATTATCGCCAGTCCTGCGCTCTCATTATTCTCCGGTACAAAAGACATACCGGCTGTGACAGTTTCATCTATGAAGCACTGCCTCTGGGCAAACATAGAAACAAAGAATTCTTTAGATGAGGTTCCCTCAATACTCATCTGCCTTATCGGCTCATCGAGCCCCTGCCTCTTACACTGAAGATAAAGCTTCGAATCCTGTATCTTGTAAAAACTCTCATAGGGAACGCCCCAGTTAACCCACTCGAGGCCAAGTTCCTCCTCTTCAAAATCATATCTGGTCTGATCTGCAGGATACTCGGTCCAGGGCAGACACTCCGGTGCATCATACTCCCATTCCACCTTGCCGGTTTCAGGGCTGAAGAGCGGCCAGCCGCGCTCCCATCTCACAGGGCAGATAAAGGTCTCTCTTCCAAGGTTCTTGCACTCACCGTCAATAAGTCTTGATGCCAGCATTACTGCATACCAGCTGCCATCCGGAAGCTCAACCAGATCGGCATGACCTACATTGATGATAGGACTCTTAAATCCCATGTGTCTGTGAGTAAGAACCGGATTGGCCGGGTTAGCCTCATAGAAGCCAAAAATGTCTTTGCTCCTTGCATTCATGACTGCATGATAGTGCTCCGTTCCGCCCTCTGCAATAATCAGATGATAGTAGTCCCCAATGTGATACAGATGTGGAGCCTCAGGTGATGATCCCACTCTGAGCGCACTGTTGAATATGGTAACAGGTTCGCTTTTAAGCCTGTAATTCTCCATATCATACTCAGCGAGCCAGATTCCACGCTCCATGCGTCCGCCTTCATTTTCCCAGACATCTCCGGTCCCCATAATATATGCCTTGCCATCATCGTCAAAGAATATAGATGCATCTATACCGGGAACATCTGTTAACCAGTGGGGCTCTGACCAGGGGCCTCTCGGATCAGTGGCTGTAATTATAAAATTGCCCTTATCGCTGAAGTTTGCACAGATAATATAAAAAACTCCGTTGTTATAGCGCAGAGTCGGAGCCATCATCCCGCCTACCCCACAGTTCTTTTCCATATGAAGTCCGTTCTGCGGCGAAATGGCATTACCTATCTGTTCCCAGTGTGCCAGGTCCTTACTGTGAAAAACCGGAATTCCCGGGCTCATCTCAAAACTCGAGCACGCAAGATAAAAATCGCCTTCCACACGACAGATTGTAGGATCTGGATAAAAACCGGAAATGATAGGATTAATTATTCTGTGCATACGTTGCTCCTTATCTCTTATTTCTATAAAACAAGTATATCTTTGCCTTCATACCATCACAATATCAAAATTGTAATATATCTAGCATTATATTAATATCGAGAATAATTCGCTATGTTTATACAAAAAGAGCCGCTTCATTTTCAAATGAGTCGACTCTTTAATATGATCCCTTAGTAATTATGCTGTTTTCATTTTATCCACCCACTTACCGGAGCGATACCTAAGAATACCAATTAGCAATGACAGTGTCCAGCCGATAGGTGTTGCCCACCAGATCCCGTAATATCCAAAGCTGGCAGAAAGCACGAATGGCAGAATGCCTCTGGAAAAGATTTCCGCAAAGCTCATCCAGATAGTGGGTTTTACATCTGAGACGCTCCTCAGGAAATGCTGGAAAATGAACACCAATCCTAAAACAGGTGCAAAGCATGCGGTTATACGGATGATCTGGCTGCCTATTTCAACAACCTCAGGATCTGTTGTGAAAAGCCTGACAATATATTTGCCAAAAGTAAAAGAAACTGTCGCCACAACCACATGATACGCAAGACTGATCTTGATTCCGTCGATAAGTCCTTTCTTCACCCTGTCAATAAGACCTGCTCCACGGTTCTGTGCAATAAATACTCCCGTGGCCATTCCCATGGAAAAGCTCAGGCAAAAGAAAATGTTTTCAGCCCTGGAATCAGCAGTATATGCTGCAACAACGGTTGATCCGTAGGAATTGACTGCCCTTTGGATAAACAAGACACTGACTACCACGACTCCTGTTGAAAAGGCTGCAGGCAGTCCCAGTCTGAACATCTCTTTTCCGGATGAGCCTGAATATTTTATTTCACTGGGTTTCAAGCGGAGGATAGGAATATATCTGGCTATGTATATCAGACAGAATATACCGGAAGCCAGCTGTGAAAGTATGGTTCCAATAGCAACTCCACTGACACCCATGTCAAGCACAATAACAAACAAAAGATCCAATACGATATTAAGAAGGCTTGATATGATAAGTGCAACAAGGGGGATCCTGGAATTACCCACAGACCTGAGAGCTGCTGCAAGTCCGTTGTACAGGCATGTACAGAGCACACCGATACACATCCATCTCATGTAATTATAAGCTCCGTCTATCACGTCCGGCGGGGTTCCCAGGAGCCTTAATACCGGCATTGAAAGGATAAGCCCAAGTATTGATAAAACTGCTCCGGTAATACCTATGATTATCACCGACGTGGCCACATCACGCCTGACGCCCTCCTCATCATTATCACCGAAATGCTGACCGATGATTATGGAGGCGCCGTTGGTGAAGCCATTCACCAGAGCCAGAAAAATATTGTAGGCAGGGGAGGCCGCTCCCACTGATGCCAGCGCCAAAGTCCCCACAAACCTTCCCACAACGATGGCATCCACCATGTTGTAAAGGGTCTGAAAGACACTGCCGATGAAAAGAGGGATGGCAAAGATCAGGATAAGTTTCATGGGAGAACCCGTCGTCATATCTGTGGTACGGGTTTTCTTTTTTATTTCTGTATTACTCATTTAGTTGTTCTAACCCCTTAATACTTGAGAAAAAATTGGCCCCAGCCAAAAGCCAGGGCCAATGCTAATGATTCCTATATCTTATTTAACAGTAAGCTTTGTGATGTGAGGATTTGGTCCCTCATACCAGTAGAGGAAGCCCTCAACGTCTACAGTCTGTCCGGCCTCAAGACCGCCTACAAGATTGTAGAACTCCTCATCTGATCCGTTGAGATAATACTCAAGGCAGAAATCATAATTTTTACCGTCCTTTGAAAGGGTCAGATAGATATCATCTCCGGGCTGGTCATTCTTGTAAGCCACAGACTCAACGGTCATACCGGAGAAAGATACAAGACAGTTCTGTCTGTTCTGAAGTTCATCAGTTCCGAGAAGATCTGTTACATCCACAGGTCTTGCAACATAGTTTCCTTCCTCGATTTCAAAAGAAGCATCAACTATCTCAACCTCTCCTGACCACTCAGACTTAACACCTGTAACCTTGATCTTAGTTCCGGGTACAAGCTTGTCATACTCTTCCTGTGAGCAGGGCATCTCGTAGATGAAATATCCGCCGTCTGAATCCTGGGTATAGAAGGTAGCCTTGTCTTCCCACCAGGACTGCTTGGCCTGGACATAAGTCTCAACTACTACTTCTGAGTCAAGTGCGGCTTCTGCATACTCAGCGTATGACATAACGCCCTCTGACTTCTGGGTTGCTTCCACCGCCTCGCCGACCTCATTTACAACCGAACTGAGCTCAGCCGTTGCGGCATCCAGTTCTGCCTGGTCCTCAGGGCTGATCTTTCTGCCACAGCCAATAGCGGAAAGAGCAAGTCCAATTACCAAAATCAGTGCCAGTTTCTTTTTCATAATATTTCCTCCTTTTCGTGCAGGGCTCTCTGTCGCCCTGACAATAAAATTTATAACTAACAGGCCAGCTTAATATCTGCATATAAATTTTTGCCTGGCTCTGGATAGTTAATCAAATTATACAAATAAAAATGCTCTTTTACAAATCATTTATCAGTCTTAAGTTTCTCCCTTATCCAGTATATTCCTATCAGAACCCATGCCAATATCAGAGCTGTGATCAGTGCCACCGATGCAGCCGGGAGTTTCCCGAGATCTCTTTTGCCAAGATTTGCTCCCGAAGCCGTGCCTTGATCCAGGTGGTACAAAGACTTTGCATCACTGTATAGCTTATCGATAAATGCATCGTCCACAGTCTTTTTCCTACGGACAGATTTGGTGACGCTCTCTATGAGATAACCCGCCGCGTCCCTGACGGAAGTTGATCCGTTGAATACCGGAGTGACAAAGGTGTTCTCAGTGTTATCCATCAAAAGCTTTGCCGCCTTAATCTTCACCTCATAGTGATCGTCAGTGTCCGTACCGGCCAGGGACAGGTACTCCTGATACTGAGGAGTCTGCTGTGCCTTTATCGTAACCGGAACATAACCTTCTGTCTCAGAATAGGCAGTCTGCACATCATCAGTCAAAAGATACTGCGCAAAGAGCCAGGATGCCAAAACCTCCTGAGGATCTTTTTTATTAAATACACATACAGATGGCCCCTGAGAGATCATCTTCGGATTAGACGGAGCGTACTGAGGGATCGTCATGACCTCTGTCTCAAAGGGTACGATCTTGTCCTCTGCAATGTCTATCAACGGAGCATCTGCTCCCATCCATGTTGCTCCAGCAGTGGAATCCACCGCAAAGATACACTGCCCGGCGTTCAAAAAGTTCGCAGGATATCCGGATATCTTGAAGGTAGAGAAAGCACCGCTCTCCGTGTGCTCTGCTATAGTCTTCAGTATCTCTTTTGTATCATCATTAAAAAGAAGAGCATTTCCATCTTCATCGGTGTAGTCAAAGCCCTGCTGCTTAAGGCTCTGTATCATCATGTTGTCCGTGGACTTGTAGATGAAGGGGATCATGACATTCTGACCGTTTATCTTAAAGGTCCCATCGGCATTCTTTTCCATGGCAGCCTCTGAAACCTCCCACACGAAGTCCCAGGTGAGTTCAGAGGGAAGCGTATATCCCAGTTCCTCCACCATGGTCTTGTTAACATAACATGCCTCGGTGGACCTCATATATGGAACGGCGTAGTGCTGCTCTCCTATCACACATTCCTGCAAAAACTCCGGCACGATCTCGTCAATACGCGGAGAATCAAACTTCAGCTCCGATCCTCCAAGTCCGTACTTCTCATCAGCAAAAAGATCATCCAGAGCCACCACTGTATTACTGCCCGTCAGATATGTTGCGATGTGGTCCGGATATGTTATGCAGACGTCCGGCGTGGTGTTGGTGGAAATGTTAGTGATGACATCGTTGTATATTTTTCCGTAATCAGTGTAGAGCCTCATATTTACGGTAACATTCGGATAAAGAGCTTCAAACTCCTTTATCGCCTTGTTGTAAACAGCGGTCTGCACCTTGTTTGTATCATTTTTAGCCCAGAACGTGATCTCTATATTCTTTGATTCGTCAAAGCTCTCCGGAATCTCAAAAATGCTGCTGCCCCTTGAACCGTGGCAACCGGTGAGCATCACAAGTCCCAGGATCATAGAACCTGCTGACACCAATAGCTTTTTTAACATACTATCACCCCTTTGTTCCTCCTCTTGCCACGCCTTCCATGATCTTGTGCCTGAATATCAGGAACAGGACCACCAGCGGGATTGAAATTACAACCACCGCCGCCATCATGGCAGGAACGTTTTCTCTTCCGAAGCCGTTTTCCCTTATCTCCTGAATGCCGTTGGACACAAGAAAATAGTTCTGATCATCAGTGATAAGTCTGGGCCAAACATAGGAATTCCAGCATTCGATTACCTTGAGGATCGTTATTGTCACCAGAGTGGGCTTTGATATCGGAATCATGACCTTCCAGAGATATCTGAAGTCTGAGGTCCCATCAACTTTGGCTGCCTTGTATAGTTCCTCCGGAATCTGTTCGAAATTCTCTTTTAAAAGATAGATGTAAAAGACCGAAGTGACTGACGGAAGGATCAGACCGGTGAAGGAGTTCCTCAGGTTCAGATCTGTGATGGTGACGAAGTTTGTGATAATTACCAGTTCGTTCGGTATCATCATCAGGGAAAGAAACAGTGAGAACACAAGGTCTTTTCCCTTGAAATCAAGTCTTGCAAAAGCAAATGCCGCCAGGATCACCACGAACATCATGATGATGGTTGTCACCAC
>JAEEGL015889706.1_pt1 | contig 22573 bp, 16 predicted proteins | sample 9134231 | NCBI WGS metagenome assembly JAEEGL01 (sample SAMN16246548, study PRJNA631951) | gut metagenome | biome: gut microbiome; feature: rumen; material: fiber-attached | host: Bos | place: Iran: Karaj | collected 2018-10
CTCTCGAAATCCTCGAAGAACTACACCGACCCGATGGAACTGATGAAGAAGTTCGGTACCGACGCCTTCCGGCTCTATCTGTACCAGACCAACGCCATGCTGATCGGCGACCTGCTCTTCGACGAAGCCGGGATCCTCGACGCGTATCAGCAGATCGTGCTTCCCTTCTGGAACGCCTGCAACTTCTTCATCTCCTACGCCAACATCGACGGCTTCGAGCCGAAGGACGGACTTCCCGAGAGCGACAACCAACTCGACCGTTGGATCCTCGCGAAACTCGAGAAGACCGAAAAGACCATCACCGAAAACATGAACGCCTACCGCGTCAACCACTACGTCGACGCGATCGCGTCTCTGGTCGACGGGCTGACCAACTGGTACATCCGCCGCTCGCGCAAACGGTTCTGGGCGTCGGGCTACTCCGCCGACAAAGCGGCGGCGTACGACACGCTCTACTACGTGCTGGTCAACCTGACCAAACTGTTAGCACCGGTCGCCCCGATCGTCTCGGAAAAGATCTACCGCATCCTGACCGGCAACGAGTCGGTGCATCTCGCCGCCTGGCCGAATATCCCCGAGACCTACCGCGACGACGAACTGGTCGAGAAGGTCGACCTCGTGCAGCGGCTGATCACCCTTGCGCGCGGCGTGCGGCAGAAGAACCGGATCAAGAACCGGCAGCCGCTCCGCACCCTGAAGGTCGCGCTCTCCGATCCCGCGAAGACCGAGGCGATCAAGCCGTTTGCCGACGTGATCGCCGAAGAGATGAACGTCAAGGAAGTGCTCTTCATCGACCGCGTGGACGATATCGCGTCGGTCGGGTACGATCCCAACTTCAACGAGATCCGCGCCCTCTGCCCCGACAAACTGCCCGCCGTCATCAAGGCGGTCAAGACCGGCACCTTCGCGCTCCACGGCGACACCGTGACCGTCAGACTCGACGGGGGCGAAACCGAGATGGACGCGAAGATCATTCTGGTCAAGTACACCGCGAAGGACGGCGCGTTCATCGCGAGCGAAGCCGGCATGGTGGTCTCGCTCGATCTGACGATCGACGAGGATCTCCGCGAGGAAGGTCTGGCGCGCGAGATCGTGCGCAACGTCCAGGACGCGCGCAAGAGCGCGGGACTGGCGATCACTGACCGGATCGTTCTGCGGGTTGCGAACGGCAAACTGCCCGAAAAGTGGACCGCCTTCATCTGCGGCGAGACCCTCGCCGAGATCGGCGCGGTCGCGTCCCCCCTCTCCACCGTCGAGATCGAGGACGAGGGCATCTCGATCCTGCTTGGAAAGAAGAACTGATATCCACAAACGGCGCTCCGAACTCGGAGCGCCGTTCATTCAACATTCTTTTCCCACATTATCAAAACGAAAGGCGCAATATGGAAAACGAGATATTGGTTCAATTCAATTCAAAAATCGCGCAAGATAGTCTTGAAGTTCGGCTGGCTTTCTATGAGAACATTGGTTTTTTCATTGAAATTGCTCAAATGCTTGAATACAACCTTCGTGAACTCATCTGCTACGAAAGATCAGTAAAAGAAATTGAAAAAGGGGAACTCACAAAAGAAAACGTTGAAATCATTTGCAAGCGTTATGATCAGTACTATTTGAAAACCTTTAAGGAAAAATGGACACTGGGAAAACTAGAAAAAGAACTAATGCAAGAAACATCGATCACGCCAAAAATGTTTACATATTTCGATGAAATCATTCAATATCGCAATCTAATTGCGCACAAACTCTTTCAAATTAACGTTAACAGTAACGCCTTGCAATCCGCATCCACAGTCAAAAAATATATCAACAACAGATTATCACCTATGACGAACAAAGCATCAGAGTTAAACAATTTCATTATTAGAATAGTCCGTTTATATCAAGAAGATCTACACAACTACAAAAAACAGGTTGGAATTCCCGTTCCACCGGATGATACTTCATTATAAAAACACACTCTCCCCGGCGCTCCGCGATTGCGGATCGCTGGGGTTTTATTGACAAACACTACCCTTATATGATACAATTCTACCGTAGGTAGATATTTGTCACACGGTCAACAATCTGCCGAAACGCAGGGTAAACGAACCGTAGGTTTACTTTTTCCCGAACTTGTGGTAGGATTGAATCAACAAAACCAAGGAGGTCGCTATGGGTCTTTTCAATAAGAATCACAGTATTGGGAAAACGATTGCTTCCCTTCGCAAGTCCAAAGGATGGACGCAGGTCGAGCTGGCGGAAAAACTGAACGTAAGCGATAAAGCGGTCAGCAAATGGGAAAAAGACGATTCTTCACCGAGCGTCGAGTTCTTCCCCGCTCTTGCTGAACTCTTTGGCGTCAGCATCGATTATTTGATGACCGGGAAAGTGATTGAACCGAAAATCGTGCCCATGTCCAAGATTGAACTCTGCGCCAAGAAAGACGATACCGCTTTGTTCAAATCTCTTGATGACGACCTTTTAATCAGACGAGACGATAACGGGAAAACGATCCTTGATTATATGCTGCAATACAATTGTAAAAAAGTCATCAAGGCGTTTTTTGAAAAGTTTCCGGCAAAAGAAATCTTCCGCAGAAACGGTTCCAGCGCAGGCTATCCGTGTTGGTATACGGAAAAAGTGATGGAGTTGCTGATCCGCAATTCTATGCTTGATCAATTGAAAAATGCCGGCTCCTTGGAAATCAATTATAACAAATACAGCCGAGACAACATTCCGGAAACGTCGCTTCGCAAATACCGTGATCTTGTTCTGCAAAGCGCGGTTTCGGATGAACTCAAAAAGTGTTATTATCAGCAATTGGATGAAAAAGAGATTGCAGATTGCTTCCGTATTCTACTGACCGCAGACGATAAAAAACAAATCGTGTCACTTTGGTCGTTTGTAAGAAAATTGAATGAAGAGGGCATTAAAAAAGCAGACGCGAAGAATAAGGAGCGTCAAGAACAGGGATGGAGGATTTGCGACTACACGATCACTTTTTCTCCCGCTCCTTGTGAAGAGTATGAAAAAGATGTCGTATTCGGAAATATTTGGAGCTCTATTCAATACTTTGTAGTTAAATTTCCTCTCGACTTGATCGAAGATTTCCTAAACCACGGATTCTACGATATCGCAAAACAAGCGAACGCTTTTAATGCGAAAACCGGCGCGCACGTTCTAAACGAGGAAAAGTTTACGTACGCTAAAGCCAAAGAAAGCGGAAAAATGACAAAAAAAGAGTTGGCGGTTTTGAAACTCACGGTAAACGGCGTGATCGACGTAGCCGAACTTCTGAAAACGAAAGATCTTCCTTACATTAAAGACACGTTGCAGAACAACCCCATTCATATCATTGAAACGCTCTATAAGTACCTCAAAGAATCCAGGTGGCGCGAACTATTTGAATTCTTTGTCGACAACCGTTTGGATGAAGCGCCCGTAATTCAGCAAAACGCCGCCAAAATCGAAGCGCAACTACTGGCTTACTGGAATAGTTCTGCCGCCGAAAAATGCGTCAACAAAGATTATCTGTACACATACTACAACGGGTATCTTTCCAGTCTTCTGGCATGGAATTACGGAAGACGGGTTTTCGTTCCAACAACGCTGGACGATATCATCACAAAACTGCAAGAGAGCAGAACGCTTATTCTGAAAGAACACTGTTGGAAGCTGGACAAGGAAAAGATTGTCTCGGAGTTGACAAAAGATTTCTTTGAAAACGAATTGTCCAAGGGAAACACGGATATTGTTATCGTCAAGCTCTGCGTTAGATTGGAAGCAATTCTCCGCAGTCGGTATCACAGTGACGAGGATTTTTCGGAATTGATGCAAAATCTGTGCAGTCAATATGAAACCTATGACGATGAAGCGAACAACTACGATCCGTACACTCCGAGAATCCTGAACAAGTTGAGAAGGCAACGGAACAATATCGTCCACTCCGAAAAGAGCAAAAACGGAGAAGATCTTACCCCGGACGAAATCAAGTTCTGCATCGATTATATTTGCAATATGCAGTAAGGAGTGCCGTTATGAATAAGTATCAGAAAAGTCTATTGTCCGGAACGTCTTGTTCTCTGAAACACTGCGAAGAGAAAGTCTGGACGGGTGGGAAATTCTCTTTCAAGCAAAACGAAGATATTACCCTGAAAGACTACGTTCTGTGTATCTCCAACCCCTCCATTGAAGCAGTATTCGCCATGGATGGGGACGCGCAAACGCCTTTTGAAGAAAAAGAGGGTAAGTTCTGTTCCCTCGTTGATTTTGACCACAAGATAGACAGCATTAAGATTGTTTTCAAAAACGGTCTTGCGGACGATTTGATCGTCCCGGTTGAATATGTGGAAGCGGACAGAGAAGCGTATTATGCTCAAAAGGAAAAGGAACGCAACGCTGCGTTGCTTGCCGCCGCAGCGATCAAATGCGCGACCGGAAGTAATCTTGTCAACATCTATTTTCAGCCGTGCTGTGACGAGTATGAGTATACCGAAATACAACTCTATATTCCACAGCAGGTAATATCGAAAGGGTGGTCTAGCGAGGGAAGAGAATTATATGACATTCCCGCTTGGTCATTTATCAAAAAGACCAAGGTTAATCCGGAAGAATTCTACGCATCAATAGGTGGTCTTGCCTACGGAAAGTATGCCTTTATTTTGAAGCAGTTTAATAAAGGCGGGAACATTCTTTTGACGACAGATTATATCGGTTTTTCAATTTCAATTTGAGCAAAACGAATATGCAACGCAGTAATAATAATGAAAACGCGCCCCCAACAATCGGGGGCGCGTTTTCATTGCGTTTTTCAGAACGCCAAGGTCTCGGGCGGGGCGGTGAAACTGGCGAGGGTGGCTTTGCCCTGCGTGAAGCAGTAGACCGCGGTGTTACCGTCGTCGGGGTCGTACATGGCTTTCAGTTCGGGATAGCGGTCGAGCATCGCGACGCGCGCGTCGCGGTCGTCGAGTTCGCGCATCTCGCCGGCGATCCGGAGCCACTTCCCGCCCGTGAAGGCGCAGAGTTCGACCTTCGGATTCCGGTCGATCTGTTTGGCGACGTCCTTCTTTTTCCCGGTCTGGATGCAGAGTTTGCCGTCGTAGAGCAGGATCGTCCCGAAGGGACGCACGCGCGGCTGATCGCCCTCGGCGGTCGCGAGGTAGTAGGTCCCCGCCTCGTTCAGAAAATCGCAGATGGTAGAAAGCGTCATGATTGGATACCCCCTTATCTTTTCGTTCGTTTATTCTTCTTTGATTAAGGCGCGGCGCAGGATAGCGGCGACGTCTTCCCTCGTTTTCGCCTCGCAGATTTCACGGCGGTAGGACGCCGCGTCGCGCAGACCGAACAGGTACTGCGCCGCCTGTTTGCGGCTCTCGAGTACGGCGACCTTCTCGCCCTTGTCGGCGATCGCGAGATCGAGTTGGAGAAGCGCGGCGTCAAGGCGTTCGGCGGGCGTGACGGGCGGGATCGGTTTGCCGTCGATCGCGGCGCGCACCTCGCGGAAGACGAAAGGACAACCGACGGCGGCGCGCCCGATCATCAAGCCGTCGCAACCGGTCTCGCGGAGCATACGCCGTGCACTCTCCGCGTCGGTGATATCGCCGTTCCCGACGACGGGGACTTTGACGGCGCCCTTGACCTCGGCGATCACGGAAAGGTCCGCCGTGCCCGAGTAGAACTGGCTCCGCGTCCGCGCGTGCAGAAAAATCGCGGCGCACCCCGCCGCCTCGGCGGCTCTCGCGCATTCGGCGGCGTTTTTCGAGTTCGGATCCCACCCCGCCCGGATCTTGACCGTTACGGGGAGAGCCGTCGCTTTGACGACCGCAGACGTGATCGCCTCGATCTTCTTCGGTTCGCGCATCAGGGCGGAGCCCTCTCCGTTCGAGACGATCTTTTTGACCGGGCAACCGAAGTTAAGGTCGATCGCGGTGGGCGGAACGCCCCCGGCGGTCCCGGCGGCGACGATCTTCGCCGCTTCCGCCAGAATCGCGGGCTCCGAACCGAACAGTTGCACCGCGCCCGGCAGTTCGTCGGGATAGAGGCGCGCGAGCGGCGCGCTCTTCCGATCCTGGTAGACGAGGGCGCGGGCGGAGACCATCTCGCTCTCGACGAAATCCGCCCCGAACCGGCGGCAGATCAGGCGCGCCGCCCGGTCGGTGTAGCCCGCCATCGGCGCCAGGAAAAGAGGGATTTCGCCCTGAAATGAACCGATTTTCAAAGACCGCCCCCCTTTCTTTATAAGTAGAGCCGCAGGCAGGATCCCTGCGGCTCTTTTCGTTTCTTTACGGTGCGACCGGAACGCTGTTGATCAGGTGGTCGATGAACTGCTGAATGGTCCGCGTCTGCCAATCGGGATCAATGAGCGTCAGTTTCGCCTGCGTGGACGCCGAGAAGTTGATCAGTCCCTTGTTGACGTAGTCGCCCATGGTCGTGTTTTGGAAGATCGAGGACATCGAGTTCGGACCGCTGCCGCCGAGTTCGTCGAGCCGCGCGTCCGCCGGCAGAAGCGACAGGAACCCGCTTGCCCGCTCGGTGTCGGAGAACATATCGGAGACCGTCAGGTTCGAGAGCCGCGTGCCGATGTTCTTCAGTTGCGTATCCGAGATGGTGTTGATGATGGTCGAGGTCTTGCTCACCCCGTCGTACCACCAGTGTTCGCCCTCGTTGTAGGTATAGCCGAGGATCTTACCGACCTGGGTATCGTTGAGGTCGCTTTCGAGGTTTTCGATCGTGCTGTCCGCGACCGCCTGGATCACGCCGGACGCCCGCACGTTGCCGGGATCGTCGGGACCGATATAGGTGGAGTACCAGACGCCGCCGACCTTCTCGTAACCCATCATCTCGCCGACCTTCATCGTATGGGTCAGGTCGTTCAGTTCGCCGACCCGTTTGGGCGCGAGCGCCTTCATGACGCCGGTGACCGGGGTCGAAAGGGTGCTGTCGGTGTACCAGACGCCGCCGTCGAAGGCGTAGCCCATCGCGTAACCGATCACGACGTTGACCGACTTGTTCGATACCGCCGTCTCGTCCGAGAGATCGCGGATCCGCAGATCGGCGAACGTGACCATCACGCCGGTCGCCTCTTGGGTATAGAGCCGGTCCTTATACCACTTGCCGTTCTTGGGATCAAGCGGATCGAGTTCGTTGTTGTACTGGTAGAGCGAAAGCACCCTGCCGAGTTTCATATCCTCGACGTCGTTGGAAAGCGTATCGACGTAGGAATCGCTGATCGCGCCGATGACGCCCGAGACCTCCACGTTGCCGGGATCGCCGAGGCCGACGTAGGTGGAGTACCAGATGCCGTCGTGCTTCTCGTAGCCGAGCAGTTCGCCGACCGGAATGGTGGACGAGACCGTTTCCATCTCGCCGACCGTCTTGGGCGCAAGCGCCTTCATCATCCCGGTCACGGGGTGCGTGTGTTCCGCGTCGGAGTACCAGACGCCTGCCTCGAGGTAATACCCCATCGCCTCGCCGATCAGAATGGTCTTGGTCTTCTCGGTCACCTTCGCCGAGTCCTTCATATCGTCGACCGTCAACTCGGCGAATTTCGCCATGATGCCGTCGGCGGGGATCGTCCGCGCTTCGTCCTTATACCAGGTGCCGTAGTTGGGATCAAGCGGATCGTCGGTGTCGTAGCGGTAGAGTTCGAGGATCGAGCCGATCCGGACGGTCTTGATATTTTCGCCGAGCCCGTTGATGTGGAAATCCGAGATCGCCGTCATGATGCCCGACGCCTTGACGTTGCCGGGTTCGCCGGGACCGACGTAGGTCTCGTACCAGACGCCTCCGACCTTTTCGTAGCCGAGCAGTTCGCCGATCGCCGTATCGTCGCCGATGGTCTCCATGCTGCCGACCGTCTTGGGCGCGAGCGCCTTCATCATGCCGGTCACGGGAGAGGTATGCAGACTGTCGGTGTACCAGACGCCGTCGTAGAAGAAGTACCCCATCGCGTCGCCGACCTTGACGGTCTTGATGCGCGCGGTGACGGTATCGTTGTTGCTGAGGTCGCCGATCGAAAGATCGGCAAGCGACGGCAGCACGCCCGACGCCGCCGACAGGCAGTATCGGTCGTCGTCGACGCCGAAGTTGCGGAACTCGGCTTTGTACCAGTTCCCTTCAAAGAGGGTAAGACCGGTCACGCCGCCGACCTTGACGGCGTTGACCTGCGACGAGATGCCGTCGATCGTGCAGTAGGCGAGAGAGGAAATGGTGTCGGATTGCTTGACGTTGTTCTTGTCGTACCAGATCTTGACCGTCGCCTGTTCGCCGACGTGGTCGCCGGTCGTGTAGAGCATCGGAACGCCCGCGTTGTCGTAGAGCGGGGTGTCGACCGCGTGCAGGTTCAACAGTTCGTGGAGCGGCATCCCCTTGGTCAGGTCGTCGGAGGTGATCTTCCCGTCGATCAGGTCGCCGAGGAAGTAATTCGAGAGTTTCTGTTCGACGCCCGCCGTCGGGTTGGACAGATCGCCGCTCACGGCGTCCTTGGTCTTGTACCACTGATAGCGGATCGCCTCGTTCTCGTCGAGCGGATCGACCTTCGGAAGCGGATCGGCGTCGTGGAAATAGCCCATCGCTTCGCCGAGGTACACCTCGTCGAAGGCGTCCGCCACCTTGTAGGTGTCATCGTCGACCAGGCGGTGCAGGTCGATGTTCGCCGTCGCGCGGTCGATGCCGGTGACGGGTTTGTTGTCCTTATCAAGCCAGCCGGTGATCTTTTCGGGATCGACGGGATCGTCCTTGACCGGCGTATATTTCAGCAGGTCGCCGACGTACAGTCCTTCGAGCGCGTCCGCGACCTCGAAGTCGCCGCCGGTCAGTTCGGTGATCTCCTTCTTGGCAAGCGACTCGGACACGCGGTCCAGATCCTCGCCGTTCGCGTCTTTCCAACCGATGATATTGCCTTCGCCGTCCTTGACGGGGGTATATTTCATCAGGTCGCCGACGTACAGTCCCGCGAGGGCGTCGTCGACCGAGAAGTCCCCGTCGGTCAGGTCCTCGATCTTCTGCTTGGCGAGCGCCTCGGTCACGCGGTCAAGGTCCTCGCCGTTGCTGTCCTTCCAGCCGACGATGTTGCCCTCGCCGTCCTCGACGGGGGTATACCCCCCCAGGTCGCCGACGTACAGCCCGGCGATCAGGTCGTCGGTCGAGAAGCCGCCGTCCAGCAGCGTCGTCAGTTTCTTGTTTGCGAGCGTACGGTTGACGCGGTCGGGGGGATTGCCGCCGTCGAGCCAGCCGGTGATGTTGCCCGACGCGTCGTAGACCGGATCGAACTCCTGGAAGAAGCCGATGTAGGAATTCACGAGCAGCGCGTCGGTATCCAGCCCGTCTTCGCCCATTCCGTTCACCGTACCGTCGGCAAGCGCGCGCATCACGCCCTTGACGCGGTCGCCCTCGCCGTCGAGCCAGTCGACGATGATCCCGGTCGAGGCGTCGTCGTTGTAGTAGACGGGGGTATAGCCGAGCAGGTCGCCGACCTTCCGCCCGTTGATCAGAACGCCGATATCGAGCGACAGCGCCCCGGTCGCCTCGTCCTCGACGATGACGTCGCCGATGGTCTTGCCCGCGAGGATGGTGTTCAAGGTCGCGTTATCGCCGCTCGAGACGCTCTTCATCAGAAGGTCGAGCATCACGTCGTTCATACCGTCGTTGATGACGGCGAGCATATCGCCGCCGTTGCCGACCACGTCAAGCGCCTTGCCGAGGTCGATCGAGCCGAACAGTTCGAGCAGCGTAGGGTTCGAGGGGTCTTTGTAGACGGGCAGATAGTGCCCGGAAGAGTCCTTTTCGTACTGCACGCCGACCAGATACCCGAGTTTCATACCGGAGAGCAGGTCGGTCAGTTTCAGGTCGACGACCTCTTTTAGGGTTTTCCCCGCCAGCGTCTCGCGCGCCGGCTCCGCCAGAACGTCCGCCGGCAGGAACTGGAACAGGTAGGACACGTCGGTATGTTCGAGGATCGCCGACAGCCCGCTTGGCGAGAAGATCTCCTTCACCGCGAGCGAACGGACGCCCGCCGGGATCTTTTCCATGATCTCGTCGGGGATCTTCAAGCCCCAGCGCTCGACGAGCAGGTCGATCGAGACCGTCTGGTCGAGGTCGCGAAGTTCCTTGATCTCGGAAATGAACGCCTTGATGGTCATGGCGGTCAGGTCGACCTCGGCGTCCTCGTCGACGTACTGCCCCTCGTCTACCGAGACGACGCCCCATTTTTCGAGTTTGTCAAACGAAACGCGGGAATAGGCATAGTACCCCGCCCCGAAGATCGCCCCGATACAGGACAGAAATCCGAGGAAGAAAGCGAGAAGCAGAGCAAGAAAACGAGAAAGAGACATGGCGTTCTCCTTTCAGAATACGTACGGGCATACCCCGCCCGCACAGACGCGCGTTTTCGCGCGGGTATAGTTCGATAGAATAATTATAACACTTTGAAAAAAGAAATGCAAGGGGGTGCGGAAAATGATATATCGCTTGCGCGATATGATATACGCGGCGAACCGCGCATGATATACTTGCTTACGCAAGCATGATATATTGCGCCGAGCGCAATATGAAAATGATATCCGTTCCCTTCTTTATACGCCGCAGCGTATATCATCCGCGTCAGCGGATATCATACCCGCAGGGTATATCATCCGTGACCGACGCCCCAAGGGGTTCCCGAAACGAGTTTGACGAATTTCGGGGAATGGGGAGGAAACGGATATCATTGAACCCGCGGCTTGCGTTTGCAAGCCGCGGGTTCCGGATCGCTGCCGATGACCGGGCTCGACGCACGCCTCTCGGCGCGCTACCGGTCAACTCTCGCCGAACGGAGTAGAAAACGGAACCGTAGTGGAAGGCGAGAGTTTTGTGTTTGCGGGGCAAACACGACCGGTCGAGCCTTGGGTAGCGGTAGCGATTGCAAAAAGGTGCCCCCGCGCCTTCTTCGAGCGCGGGGGCGTCTTTTGCAATTGGTGCCGATGACCGGGCTTGAACCGGTACGGGAGTTGAGTCCCATCGGATTTTAAGTCCGAGGCGTCTGCCAATTCCGCCACATCGGCTTGATATGCAGTCAACAGTATAACATTCCGGAGAAAAAAAGTCAAGACGGACGATTGATTTTCCGTTCTGTGTCTGCTATAATAAGACGGTAGGAACCAACTTGGGAAAGACGGAGAAAAAACTATGAAGTTCAAACCGATCAGACCGGTCAAGCCGATCGAAAAAGTGGAAAACAAACGGTTCGGCGAAGAGCGGGCGCTCTACGGAGCGCGCGGTCTTCAGGTCGAGAATTGCCGTTTTGAGGGAGAAGAAGACGGGGAGTCCGCCCTGAAAGAGGGGCGGCAGATCACCGTTCTCGATTCGTATTTCGCCCTGCGCTATCCCTTCTGGCACGACGTCGCTCTGACGGTCAGGAACTGCGAGATGACCGAGACCTGCCGCGCGCCCTTCTGGTACGACAAGGACGTAACGATGGACGGCTGCAAAATGCACGGCGTCAAGGCGTTCCGCGAGTGCAGGGGGGTGACTGTAAAAAACTCCGACGTCGTCTCGCCCGAGTTCGGGTGGCGGACCCGGAAGATCAACCTCTTCGACACCTCGCTTTCGGGCGAGTACGCCTTCCTCGGCAGTTCCCGGATCGTCGCGCGCGGGCTGCGCTTTTCGGGCAAGTACGCCTTCCAGTACGTCAAGGACGCCGAGATCGCCGAAAGCACCCTTGACACCAAGGACGCCTTCTGGCACACCAAGAACGTCACCGTCCGCGACAGCGTGATCCGGGGCGAGTACCTCGGCTGGTACTCCGAAAATCTGACCCTGATCCGCTGTAAGATCATCGGCACCCAACCCCTCTGCTACTGTCGCGACCTGACCCTGATCGACTGCGAGACCGAGGGCTGCGACCTCTCGTTCGAGTATTCCTCGGTCACGGCGAACATCCGCGGGAACGTCCTCTCGATCAAGAACCCGCTCTCGGGCAAGATCGTCTGCGACTCGGTGGGCGAGGTCATCTTAAAAGACTCGGTCTACCCCGCCGACTGCGAGATCGTGGTCGGGGGACAGCGGATGAACCACTTGTAACGCGATCCTTTCACCCGACGCGACACCCATAATTACGGAAAGGATCAATACTCCCATGGATTATGAAAACGAAATACGCCGGCGCCGCACCTTTGCGATCATCTCGCACCCCGACGCCGGTAAAACCACGCTGACCGAAAAGTTCCTGCTCTACGGCGGCGCAATCCAGTCCGCCGGATCGGTCAAGGGCAAGCAGGGCGACCGCCACGCGACCTCCGACTGGATGGAGATCGAAAAGAAGCGCGGGATCTCGGTCACCTCGTCGGTGCTCCAGTTCGAGTACGACGGCTACTGCGTCAACATCCTCGACACCCCGGGACACCAGGACTTCTCGGAGGACACCTACCGGACGCTGATGGCGGCGGACAGCGCCGTCATGGTGATCGACGCGGCGAAGGGCATTGAGCCCCAGACGAGAAAACTCTTCCGCGTCTGCGCCCTGCGCGGCATTCCGATCTTCACCTTCATCAACAAACTCGACCGCGAGGCGCGCGATCCCTTCGACCTGCTCGACGAACTCGAAAAGGAGTTCGGCATCGGGACCTATCCCGTCAACTGGCCGATCGGGTGCGGGCGCGACTTCCGCGGCGTCTTCGACCGCCGGAAACGCTGCATCGAGGTCTTCGACGAATTCCACCGCGGACGCGAGCGGCTGCAGGCGATCGAGTGCGACGTGACCGACACCGCGAAGATGGACGAACTGATCGGTTCGTTCGCCCGCGAAAAACTCGTCGAGCAGATCGAGTTGCTCGACGTGGCGAGTTACGAGTTCGACCTCGAACGCGTCCGGAGCGGCAAACTCTCGCCCGTCTTCTTCGGCTCGGCGCTCAACAATTTCGGCGTCGAGACCTTCCTGCAAAACTTCCTCAAAATGACCCCTTCCCCTCTGCCGCACGTCTCCGAGGGTCGCGAAATCGACCCGGTTGAGGAGGGGTTTTCGGCGTTCGTGTTCAAGATCCAGGCGAACATGAACAAAGCGCACCGCGACCGCATCGCTTTTTTCCGCATCTGCTCGGGTAAGTTCGAGCGTGGAAAAGAGTACCGCCACGTGCGCACCGGCAAGAACGTGAAACTCTCGCAGCCCCAGCAGATGATGGCGCAGGAGCGCGAGGTGATCGACGAGGCGTACGCCGGGGATATCATCGGCGTATTCGATCCCGGCATCTACTCGATCGGGGACACGGTCTGCGAGATCGGTAAGGAGATCCGCTACGCGGGGATCCCGACCTTCGCGCCCGAGCATTTCGCCGTTGTCGAGCAGATCGACTCGATGAAGCGCAAGCAGTTCGCAAAGGGAATGGAGCAGATCGCCGAAGAGGGCGCGATCCGCATCTTCCTCGAGCCCGGAATGGGTATGGAACGCGTCACCGTCGGTGTGGTCGGCATACTTCAGTTCGACGTGCTCGAGTTCCGTATGGAGAGCGAGTACGGCGTGAAGTACCGCCGCTCGGATCTGCCGCACACCCTGATCCGCTATCTGCCCGAGGGGGTGGATCCCGCGGGGCTGAAACTGATGCAGTCGACACGGCGCGTCACCGACCTGAAGGGGCGGAACCTCCTGATCTTCACCGCCGACTACGAGATCCGTTGGGCGGAAGAGAAGAACCCGGGACTGACCCTGATCGAGTTCGATCAGGTGGTCTGATCCGCGTTATAATATCCCCGCCCCCGGCGTTTTGCGCGCCGGGGGCGGTTTTTTCTTTTCTTGATCCGCCGTCAGAAGGGAACCTCGATCGGCTCGCGCTTCCGGTAGACGGTATAGCCTGTGAACCCGAGGGACGCGACGCGTTTTTCGGCTTCGCGGAAGCCTGCTCCGACACGCGCGGCGATATGCGCGTCGGAACCGAACGTGATCCTTTTCCCGCCGAGGTCGCGGTAGAGCGAGAGGATCGACTCGTCGGGCATCATGATCCCGCCCGGCACGTCGTCCGTGAGTCCCGAAGTGTTGACCTCGAGTGCAGCGCCGCGCCGGATCACGGCAGAGAGGATCGCGGCGATCACGTCGTGGTGGCGGGAGAGGTCGACCTTGCGGCGGTACTTTCCGACGAGGTAGCGGAGCGGACAGGTCAGGTGCGCGAGCACGTCGAAGTCGTTCGTCTCCACCATCGTCAAAAGAAGCGACAGGTAGTGTGAAAACAGCCCTTCGATCTCCTCGTCGCTCCACGCGTCCCCGAAATCACAGCGCGAGTAAGCGTCGTTCAGCCGCCCGAACGAAAGACAGTGGACCGATCCGATCACAAGATCGAAGTCGGCAAGCGACAGGACCGAGCGTCCGCCGTCCGGCGACGCGAAGTAGTCCCCGATCTCCACCCCGCGCGAAATCGACAGGTCGGGGTAGCGTTCCCTTGCCTCGGTCGCCTCACGGACCGAGCGGGCGATCCGATCGCGCGTCTCGGCGGGATCGACGCCGAACAGGTCGGCGTGGTCGGTGATCGCAACGCCCGAAAGCCCCCGTGCCCGGGCAGCAAGGCAGATCGCGTCGAAACTTTCCTTCGAATCGTGCGAACAGTGCGTGTGCAGATGCTGGTCGTATGCGATCATGCGGTCTCCTTCCCCGCCCTTCGGGCGTTTATCCTCTCCATTATATCACGTCCCGCCCCGTTGTCAAGCCCGCGAAGAGATTTATCCGGCGCGACGCGAAAAAACGTACGATCAGATATAAAAAAATCTTGCTTTCCCCGCCGTCAGTCGCTATAATATAGATAGTACGAAAGCAAGGACGGTATACTCTTATGAACTTCTTTTCCGAAGACTTTATGCTGAACGGCAAGACCGCGAAGAAACTCTACCACAAGTACGCGGAAGGACTGCCGATCATCGACTACCACTGCCACATTCCGCCCGCAGAGATCGCGGAGGACCACCGCTTCTCGGGGATTACCGAACTGATGCTCGGCGGCGACCACTACAAGTGGCGGATGATGCGCTCGTTCGGGATCGAGGAGAAATACATCACAGGCGACGCCCCGGATTGGGACAAGTTTCTCGCCTACGCGACCGCGCTCCCCATGGCGATCGGGAACCCGCTGCTTCACTGGACGCAACTGGAACTGAAACGCTATTTCGGCATTGACGAGATGCTGACGCCCGAATCGGCGAAACGGATCTACGACAAGGCGAACGCCCTGCTGCAGTCGGACGGCTACACCGCCCGCGGACTGATCGCGCGCTCGAACGTCGAGGTGATTTGCACGACCGACGATCCCATGGACGATCTGCACTATCACCGCGAGATCAAGGCGTCGGGGATGATGACGCGCGTTTTGCCCGCGTTCCGTCCCGACAAAGCCGTGAACATCCACAAGGATACTTTCCTGCCCTATATTGAGAAAACCGGGGCGAAAACCTACGGGGAACTCCTTGAATGGCTCCGCGAACGGATCGGGTTCTTCCACGAGAACGGGTGCCGGCTCTCGGATCACGGACTGGACTACGTTCCCTACGCCGAGGGCGATCCCGCCCCGATCTTCGCCCGCGCGCTCAAGGGAGAGAAGGTCACGCGGGAGGAAGCCGAGATCTATCAGACCGCGGTCATTCAGTTCTGCGCGCGCGAGTACTGCCGCCGCGGCTGGGCGCTCCAGATACATACCGGGGCGATCCGCAACAACAACGCCCGCGCGTTTGCCGAACTCGGTCCGGACGCCGGGTTTGATAGCATCAACGATCCGAAGATCTCGGAGAATATCAACCGACTGCTGAACTCGCTCGATAAGACCGACGAACTGCCAAAGACCATTCTCTATTCGCTCAACCCCAACGACACCTACACGCTCGCGACCTGTATGGGCAACTTCCAGCGCCCGCCGTACAAATCGAAGATCCAACTGGGTTCGGGCTGGTGGTTCAACGATCAGCGCGACGGGATGGAAGCGCAACTCCGCGCCTTCGGGAACCTCGGCGTGCTCGGGTGCTTCGTCGGGATGCTGACCGACTCGCGCAGTTTCGTTTCGTATCCCCGGCACGAGTATTTCCGCCGCATCCTCTGTAACCTGCTCGGCTCCTTCGTCGATAACGGCGAGTACCCGGCAGATTTCGACCTGCTCGGCAAGATCGTCCGCGGGATCAGTTACGAGAACGCGAAAGCGTATTTCGGGTTTTAAAGGGAAACGGGCACTTTCTTGAAAGAAAGTGCCGCAAAGAACTTCATTAAGAAAAGAATAAAGCAAAACGGCGAGCACGGCTCGCCGTTTTGCGGTTCTATAGACGATGCTGCATAAGTTTTCTTTGCGGTTGGTTAAGTTTTCTTTACATTTGGTTACGTAAAGCATTGACCGCGGCGCAACCCGTAATTTTCCCGTTTCCCCTTGCATTTTTCCCTCTCTTGTGCTATAATGGTCGGGCGATCGGGAAAACCGGCGCAAATCAGCGGAGTTCGGGCTCTAAATCCTTCGCTTTATAAAACAAAACCAAGGAGAAACAATGAAAAACAAAATCAAAGCAGACTGGGCGGATACGCGTTTACTTTTCCGCTGTATCCCCGCGACCGTCGCCACGCTCTTTGCCGTGTCGGTCGTGATGATGAACCTTTTGGCGAACAAGACGATCTACCAGTCGGCGTACCTTGCGCTCGACGGCGGGATCCTCGTGTCCTGGCTGTCGTTTTTATGTATGGACGTCGTGACGCGTGCGTTCGGACCCAAGGCGGCGACCAAACTCTCGGTCTTTGCGATCGGGATCAACCTGCTCGCCTGCTTCTTCTTCTATATCGTCAGCATCATTCCGACGAAGGACGATTTTTCCGCGTTTAATCAGACCGTCGGCGGCACCTGGTTCATTCTGCTCTCCAGTACGGTCGCGTTCCTCTCGTCCGCCTTCATCAACAATTTTCTGAACTGGGGGATCGGGCGCGCCTTCAAACGCAACCCGAACGGCAAACTCGCCTTCTTTACCCGGTGCTACGTCTCGACCTTTCTCGGTCAGTTCTTCGACAACTTCATCTTCGCGATCCTGACCTTCACGGTCTTCGCCCCGATCTTCTGGAACGGTTTCTCCTGGACGGTTCTGCAGTGCTTTACCTGCTCGCTCCTCGGCGCGGGCGCGGAACTCCTCTGCGAGGTGATCTTCTCCCCGCTCGGCTACCGGATCGTCCGCCGTTGGGAGCGCGAGGGGATCGCCGATCCCTACAACAAGAGGTCGGCTGAAACGAACGAACAAGAGGGGGTTTTGGCATGAATATCGTCGTAACGGGTTCCTCGCGCGGGATCGGCAAAACGGTCGCCGAACGCTTTCTTGCCCTCGGGCATACGGTTTACGGCATTGATCTGCTCCCTGCCGCGATCCAAAACGAACGCTACCTTCACACGGTCGCCGACGTCGCCGACGCCGCCGCGCTGCCCGACATTCCCGACGTCGCGATCCTCTTCTCCAACGCGGGGACGCAGAACGGCGGAAACGACCTTGCAACCAACCTCGTCGGCGCGATGAACGTCGCCGAAAAGTACGCCGCGTCGCCCGCCCTGCGCTCGGTTCTCTTCAACGCTTCGGCGTCGGCGATCACGGGGCAGGAATTTCCTGCCTACGCCGCGTCCAAAGCGGGTTTGGTCGGGTATATGAAGAACCTCGCGATCCGCCTCGCCCCGCGCGGCGTGACGGTCAACGCGATCTCCCCCGGCGGGGTGCTGACCGAGTCGAACGCCCCCGTAACGGGCGATCCCGCCCTCTGGCAGAGGATCATGGACGTCACGCCCTTAAAAAAGTGGGCGAGCACCGATGAGATCGCCGACTGGGTGATCTTCTTAACGCTCACCAACCGCTCCATGTCGGGGCAGAACCTGCTGATCGACAACGGAGAAAAAGATCTGAACTCCACCTTCGTCTGGACGGAACAATAAAAGTACCGGGGCGCGCCGAACGGCGCGCCCCGGTTTTTTTGCGGTCGGTTTATTCTGCCTTCGTGTATTTCTTGCAAACCTTGTGATACGCGAAGACGATCAGGGGGATGCCGACGAGGCACCCGGCAAGGATGATCGCCGCCGCCGCAAGGCGGTAGACGATCCCGACGCCCGCCGCCGCGAAGAACGGGAGTGAAAAGCACGCCCAGATCACGGCGTTCGCCCGGTTGAAACCGCGCAGATCGGATACCTCTGGACCGGGGATCCCGGCAAAGAACCACATCGGGGTTTTGCGGAACCACGCGAACAGCGCGATCCCGAGTAGGATCAGGGGGAGCGGCAGCGTCACCGCCAACCAGATAAAAGTATCCACAGTTCTCTCCTTACTTGCCGAGCGACACGATCCGCTGCAGCCGCTCGAACGCGATCGCAAGGTACTCGCGGTCCGGGGTGTCGGCATACTTGCCCTCCCGGAACAGTTCGAGCGTCAGGCTGCCCGCGTAGTTGGTCTTCCGCAGGCGCGTCATGATGTCGGCGTAGTCGATATTGCCGTCGAAGGGCATCAGGTGCGCGTCGGGGTCGGCGTAATAGTCGTTGTGGTCGCGCCCGAAGTTGTCGTGGATATGCGTGACGAGCAGGCGGTCGCCGTAGAAATCGAGGTATTTCACCGTCTCGGTGTAGCAGTGCTCATGTCCCCAGTCGTAGCAGAAGCCCACCCACGGGTTCTGCTCGTAACGGTCCATCAGTACCGCGAGGTGCCCGAGCCGGCGCAGGTTCTCAAAGGCGAGTTTGACCTTTTTCTGCCCGGCGTAGTCGACCAGAGCGTCGAAGCGTTCATGGCCGATCCGCGAGATCTCGGGCGGGAACCAGCCCGAGGAGACGTGCGTGACGATCGCGGGGATCCCCGCGCCCGACGCGGCGTCGACCGAGAGATAGATCCCGTCGAGCAGCGGCTTACACGCGTCGCCCTCGAGCCAGATATCGTTGATCCCGCGCCACGGGGCGTGGAGCGAGTCGCAGACCAGACCGAGTTTGTCGCACTTTTCACGGATCGCCAAGACGGTCTTCGGATCGTTGTCTTCGGAAAAGACCGACTCGAACCCCGCGTCGCGGATCATTTCGAGCGCGTCGATCTCCTTCACTCCCGAAAGGCACGCCGCCGCGATCCCGAGTTTGTTTTTCATTTCATTCTCCCTTTCATTTGCCGCAGTCGCGGCGTTTCCTTATCGTTCCTATTATACCATTTCACGGCGGAAAGTCAAGCGAAACGGGGGCAAAGAATAAAAAATGTCCGGGTGGTCGCTTTTGCTCCCACCCGGACGCGGTTTTTGCGCGGTTTTTTGCGGTTTTTTGCGGTTTTTGCGGTTTTTGCGGTTTTATTCGGTCGCCGTGCCCGCCGCAAGGCGGACGCAGCGGTAGCCGCCGTCGTAGTAACCCTGCCCTTTCAACTCCGTGATCCGGTCGCAGAAATGCGGCAGGATCTCGCGGTCGGAAAGCAGGCGGTCGAGCGCCCGGCGAAGGTCGGGAAGGTCGGCGTATTCGCCGGTGGCGTCCCCGAACTCTCTGCCGTGGATCGCGCCGTAGACCTCGTGTCCCCCGATATGCTTCATAAAGAGTTTCGGGATCGGGTAATACGCGAGTTCGCTCGGTTTGGTGACCAGCAGATCCGACACGGGCATCAGCAGATTGGTCGCGTAGACCGCCGCGAAGATATCGTCGTCGCAGATCAGCGCGACGCCCCTGGCTTCGCCCTCCCGGATCCCGGCAACGTACTCTTTCAGCCCGTCGAAGTCGTTTTGGAAGAAACGCGTGCCGCCGATCGCCCCGATCTTTTCTTTCAGCCTTTCGTACACCCCGGCGTGGTCGCCCGTATTGATGAACAGCGCCGCCTCGCCGCGTTCGACGTAGGGCGTCAGGTGTTCGATCATACCGAGGAACAGGTCTCCCCCGGCTCCGGCGCCCCCGACGTTAAGCAGGATCCGGACCGGTCCGCCCGACGCGATCCGCTCTTTGCGGAGACGGTTATCCTCTTCCAGATGGCAGAGCAGTTCGTGGTCGACGTAGCAGCCGACCGCGTAAAGGTCCCCTTCCGGGATCCCTTTCAGGGGGGTTTTGGCAAATCCCTCGAGGGTTTTGTACCCGAGATAGGCGAACGGCGTCTGCACGGTGTGGATCGCGCCCTCGGACAGATGAAGCCCCATCGGCCAGTTGTCGGGGATCGCGTTGACCACGTGCGTCATACCGGCGTGGACCGCCGCCTGGCTCGGCCAGACGTGCGTCGCGATGAAGGGTACGTCCTTGTCGATATTCTTGAAGAGCGGGGCCAGCAGTTCGCTGTTCTTCTGATCCTTGGCGTTGTAGGTGATCTTCTTGAACCCCTCGGAGTTGAGCGGCTCCCAGATCAGGCGGTTGAACAGCCGCGACTTCTGCGAGATGCGCGAGGCGAGCGAATACAGATCGTTCTGCTCGCGGATCATCTTCGATCCCGTCGCGTCGAACGACGCGAGGTCGAGCCAGTACGGGGTGAACCCGAGCGCGCGGGCGCAGGAAGCCATCGCGATCGAGATGCGGTAATGCCCGAAGCCCATCCGGATATTCCCGACGATCAGGGGCTTGCCGTCCATCGGTTCCCGCCCGTCCCCAAGCACGATATTGCGCGCCCCGATCTGTCCGAGCCGCTCGATCGGGGGATAGGAGAACCGGTAATCGGCGTCGGTGTCGTCGCCGTACTTTTTTTGAAACTTTGCTTTGGACTTTTCGGCTTTCTTCACGGTCTTGCGATCGATCGGATTGCCGAACACGGTTTTTGTTCTGTCGGTCATGCCAGTATACCCTTTCTCGTATTGTAAAGGATCTCGTTGTCGTGCCCGGCGTGGGCGTAGGTGATCCGGATCACGTCGCCCTCGCGGCAATAGTCCTTGACGCGGGCGCCCCGGAAGAGCGTCAGCGCCTCTCCGAGCAGATCGCGCTTCTCGTCGTCGTACGCCGCGATATTGTCGCTGGTCATCAGGAGCCGCCCGAACAGGGCGTTCAGCGTCAGGAGCGCCGTCCGGCGTTCAAACGAGAGCGACAGGTTGTCGTCGCGCAGAAGGAAGACGTCGGGATCGCACCCGAAGAGCACGCCGTCGAAGAGAGAGCGGTAGACGGTATTCTGCAGCGTCACCTTGGTCGAGACGCGCTCGCGGTGCATGAAGCGCATGAACCACGCGTCGTCGAACTTGAGCGAGACGTCGGGACCGATCCGCATATAGTCGAATTTGCTCGCCGCCGGGAACAGCGGCGCGCCGCACCCGAGGATCAGTTTGTCCCCGAGACACTCGCGCAAGAACGCGAAGGCGTCGGATGCGACCTGCGCGCGCGTGCGCCCGGGATAGGTCGGCAGGCACGCGGCGTAGAGAAAGTCGAGTTTGAAGAAATCGAACCCGGTCTCCGCGTAGTGCGCAAGGCACCGGCGGATATAGTCTCTTGCCTCCCGGTTATCGAGATCGAGAGCGTAGAAACCGCTCCAGTTTGAGCCGCAGCAGATCGGCTTGCCGTCCTCGCCTTTATAAAACAGGTCGGGGCGCTCGGTAAACAGGCGGCTCTTGGATTCGGCTACGAACGGCGCGAGCCAGATGCCGGCGCGGATGCCGCGGTCGTGCGCCCGCTCGACGAAAGGAGAGAGCCCGTGCGGGAACTTGACCGGATCAACGTCCAACCAGTCGCCGACGAAGGTCTCGTAGCCGTCGTCGATCTGGAAGAGATCGAACCGCTCGTCGAGCGCGTCGAGATCCCGTGAAAGGATCGATTCGCTGACGTTCTGGTAGTAGTTATACCACGACGTGTAGCCGAGCAGTTTTTCGGGGTTCCTTTGGGGAAACGCGTCACGAAACGCCGAAACCCCCTCGGAAAACGTGTTGGCGGTGAGGTAGTCGCAGACGGTGAAGGTCTCGCCTGCCGCGACGGTCACGCCCTCGACGTCGCTCGTCAAGGTCACTTTTCCGCTCGTGCGGTCGACCGAGAACAGAAGGAACGCGCGCTCGCCGTTCAGGTTGGCAAAGAAGCATTCGCGCTCCCCGCGGCGGTAGAACAGGTCGTAGCCGTGCAGGACGTTCTTATCGTAGGGGAAAAAGGTCGCGTCGCCGTAGCGGTCGAACGCGAAGCGTGCGTTCAGGAAGCGCGGAAGCCGCGTGACGTCCCGTTCGCTTTCCGAAAGGTACGTCTCCTTGGTGTCGGTCCAGGACTGGTATCCGTTCAGAAAGAACAGGTCGGAAAGTCCCTCGCCCGTCCCGGCGGGAAGATCGTGTTCGGTCTCGCGGTAGGCTTTCAAAGTCAGGTCGCGCTTCGCGCGCAGAACGACGGTGCGCCGTCCCGCTCCGTCCGAGATCTGGAGCGAAAGGTCGTCGTTTTCGGTGCTGCAGGAGAGCGTCCGATCCTCTCCCGCCGTGCGGTAGAACAGGTCGAAGACGCATCTCATATCAGTTTTCCCCCGTTTGGTCGTTTTCGGCGGGCGTGTCAACGGCAACCTGCGCGTCGGGCACTCCGTCCTTCTTTTCCGTGATGGTGCGCATGATCTTCTTTTCGTTATAGAAGGTCAGGAGCAGCGCGCCGAGCAGGCAGAAGGCGATCGCGACGATCGCCACCAACCGCAGCCCGAGGGGCGAGGCGGCGATGTCGTTCGCGTCGACGTTCTGCGTCGTCCCGCTGATCGCGCGCGAGGTGAACGC
>JAEEGL010875984.1_pt1 | contig 22571 bp, 23 predicted proteins | sample 9134231 | NCBI WGS metagenome assembly JAEEGL01 (sample SAMN16246548, study PRJNA631951) | gut metagenome | biome: gut microbiome; feature: rumen; material: fiber-attached | host: Bos | place: Iran: Karaj | collected 2018-10
GATGCTAAGGAAAGAAGTAAAAAAGAAGGAACTACAATGATATGCTTTATAGCTATCATGTCTTCTTGCATTGTAATTTTCGGATCTGATATTTTAGCTAGATTTTTACTATCTGATGTAACTGGTGGTCATAGTGTAGCAGAAGTATCTTTAGTAATTAAAGCAATTTCATTTTGTTTAATTATTATTCCATTTTTAAGTGTACTTAGAGGATATTTACAAGGACATAAATTTATTGCTCCGACTTCATTTTCTCAAGTATTAGAACAAATAGTAAGAATTGTAATAGTACTTGCTGGTAGTTATATAGCTATGAAATATTTTGATGTAGCTACATCTGTTTCAGTTGCGTTGACTGGAGCTTTCTTTGGTGGACTTGTTGCATATATTTATTTAATTGTTAAAGTTAAAAATAATAAAGAAGCTTTTCCAAAGTCAGAAAAGAAAGATTCAGTTAAAAATAATACTTTAGTTAAAAAAATATTATCATACTCTATACCAATTGTTATGGTTGCTATTATTGATAATTTATATACATTAGTAGATATAAAATTAATTGTTATGGGACTAGATATGGTTCATTATAGTGCATTAGATGCTCAAAACATATCTGGTATTGTTGCTACATGGGCTCCTAAAATTTGTACTATTATTATTGCAATTGCCACTGCTCTTACTACAAATATTATTCCTCATGTAACTACATGTTTTATTAAAAAAGATTATAATGGCGTTATTTATAGAGTTAATCAAGCGTTATCTACAATGTTAATTATAACAGTGCCTATGTCTATATTATTATTCTTATTATCTAATGAAGCATATTCTATATTTTATGGTGCTAGTAAATATGGTGGCTTAATACTTAAATTTTCTGCTTTAAGTCATATATTCTTTGGACTTTGGAGTGTATTAAATACATCTTTACAAAGTATGAAAAAATTTAAAGTAATTTATTTGAATTCTGGTATTGGTCTTGCAACAAATGCATTACTTGATATACCACTAATTCTATTATTTGATAAAGTTGGTATTCCTGCATATATTGCAACTGTTGTTGCAACTTGTATAGGATATTTAATTTCAATTACTATAGTTCTTGTTTATTTAAAGAAAAATATGAACTTTAATTATCAAAAAACAATTGAACTTCTTAAAAAACTTATATTACCATCAATATGTATAATTGTTCCAATTGCATTATCTAAATACTTCTATACATTTGAATATACTAGATTAAATTCAATTATATCTATTATGATTCATGGTTTAATTGGTGTATTTATTTATCTATTAATAGCATATAAAAATGGAAGTTTAGAAAGTGTATTTGGAAAAGAATTTTTAGATAATATATTTAGAAAATTACATTTAAAAAGATAATGATCGGAGTTTATAAATATGGAAAAGAAAGATTTATATTCTTATTTAGAAAACAATTTTGGTACGGTAACAATTCTTGATAATGGAGTTTATTATTCAGTTGATCAAAATGGTAATGAATTTTACATAAATCCTAATTATCTTACTAATACTAATTTGGTTGTTTATTATCCTGGAAAGGGAGGACCAACTGATAATACTGCTGGTTCATTAAGAGAAGGTATGTTAAGTGAAACTCCATCTGAATTTTGTGCTATTATTGGGCATAGTGCTATGGACGAATCTAGAATTCTTGATTTAGCAACTACTATTTTAAATGATAATGGTATATTAATTGATAATATACTTACTTCTGGTAATAGTATGAGTGGTGGAATTGTACTTGAAAGAACATCTGAATTTTTAACTTTACATCCAGAATATGCTAATTCAACTATCATTGATATTAATGATGGTGTTAATATGAAAAATTCATATAAGTATTATGATGTATTAAAAGAAAATAATGTTCCAATCATTGGTGTTGCAGCTACAGATCATTATGGAAATGATATGAGAAACTTTGTAGCTAGATTTACTAATAATGGATACAATGCTTATTTTTTAAGTTCAGATGATCATAGTCATGCAGGCATGGCTTATAATTTCTTTAAAAATAATATGCCTGAATATTTAATGGGTACTAGTAGTACTCATGGAAATTATGGCGGTTCAAGAACACCAAACTATGCTTTAAAAAGATATAATAATTCTACTAGAACATTTGATCAAGCTAATTTTGAAGAAGTTATACTAACTTCAGTTATTCCAAATTATGATACTAACTATTCAGTAGATGATTTTCTAGATTATGAAAAAAGAGAAATTGAATTAGTTGATAATTCTAGATATACAAATCTAACATATTTAAATGATAGAATTAGTTTTAGAGGATTAAATACTTCGAGTAAAATAGCATCAGATATGCAATATATTTTAAATAGTGTAAATGCTATTAAAAGTCAAATTAAAACATCTAATGTATATACTAACAAAACACAAGTTTTTGCTAATACATCTACTATACCAGGTTGTATAAGTAAATATATTAATGCATATTATGATGTTCTTGGAGAATTAATGAACAAAATGAATCAAGAATTAAATTCATTTGTTAGTTTAGGACAAGCAATGATTGATATGGACAATGATTTATCTAATCAAGCAGGTACTATTTTGTTTGAAGGCTCTGACTTATTATCAGGAATTAATCTAAACTCTAGAAGATTTAATTCAGAAGATCCACTTCATAGAATTCCATTTCAACCTAGAAGAACACTTCTTGATAGAGATCCAAGTAGTTTTAAAAATTTACATGGAAATGATTATTACTTAGGTGCAAGAAGAACTCCAGTTGTAAATGGTGCTCAACAAGGTTATATGGATGTAAATGGGTATGAAATATCTACTGACTCTAAAAATGGTAAAGTATATATAACATATACAGATGAAAATGGTCAAACAAGAAAGATTTCTTATACAGATTCAAATTTAAAAAATGCACATCTTGGTGGTCTTGCAACACATACTGAAAATGGTGAATTATATGTATCATTAGCTACAGGAGATCATTTTACAACATATAAAGTAGATGATTTAATTAATGCTAATAATTCTGCTGTAGACCCTGTGGGACAAAGTGCGCCAGGAGCTCTACAAGTAGGAAATAATAGTAGTGGAAGAATGTCTTGGATAGGTAATGGTGGAGAAAATGGATTAATTATAGCTGGACAATATGAAAATGCAAGTGCGCCAGGTACAAAATATTATAATAATGGTAGTTCATCTTCTGAAATTGGTATTTTCTCAAGAGATGAAAGTGGAAATTGGAATCTACAAAATACATATACAATTGATGGAGCAGATATGACTAATTTACAAGGTGGATGTATTGGAGATGATGGTTACTTATATCTAACATCTTCAAGATCAAATGGTAATTCTAGATTATATGTAGCTCAGATAAATCAAGATGATAATACTGTTAGTTATTTAGGAGATGTTCCATTAGCACCTGGAGCTGAACAAGTATCATTTTCAAATGGTGAATTAGTTGTAACTTATGAAGGAAATGGATCAAATGGATATTTAAGTTATATAGATCCTGATGCTTTAAGATCGGCATTATATATCAATAATGACTAGGAGTTAATATGAAAAAACCACTAATAGGAATAATTACTTATAGAAAAATTAATACCGAAGATACACCTTTTTTAAATACTACTTCTTTTTCAAATGTAGTCGCAACTCGATTAATTAAAAATGGCGCTAACACCGTTGGTATTATGTTTCCAACTGGTAAATTTGATGAGAGTCAATTATCTTTTTGTGATGGTTTTGTTTTTCAAGGTGGAAATTTAATTGAATTATGTCAAATTAAAGCTATGGAATATGCTATTAAGAATAAAATACCAGTTATTGGAATCTGTAATGGAATGCAAACAATGGGTGGATTAGATTATTTATTACAATCTAATGATAAAAGTGATTTTATTCCTGAAGAAGAGTTCTTATATAATGTAGATAGTCATAATAAAATAAGTGGTTTTCATATGAAAGATTTAAATAAAATAAAACATAAAATTATTTTAGATCCTTCATCCAGATTATATAAATTCTTTAATACAGAAGTAATATATGGACCATCTCTTCATAATTCTGCTATTAAAAAAGATTTGCTTGATAAAAGTAAAATATTTAATATATGTGGTATTAGTGATGATGGAGTTATTGAAGCAATTGAAGTAAAAGATAAAAATTATTTTGCATTTGGTGTTCAATATCATATAGAACTTGAAGATAGTCATGAAATACTATTTAAAGAATTAATTCGTGAAGCATTAAAATACAAAAGGAGCAAATATGAAAAAAAGAGTAATATTAATTGATGGTAATAATCTTTTATTTAGAAGTTATTATGCCACTGCATATAATGGGAATTTAATGAAAAACTCTCATGGTTTTCCTACAAATGCACTTTTTGGATTCATTAATATGATGAATAAAATATTAAATGAAGAAAAACCAGAATATGTAATGGTAGCTTTTGATAAAGGACATAATTTTAGACAAGATTTATATGAAAATTATAAAGATGGTAGAATTGAAACACCAAGTGATTTAAAGGTACAATTTCCTGCTGCAAAAGAAATATGTAGTTTACTTGGTATAAAATATATCGAAATGGATAATTATGAAGCAGATGATATAATTGGAACATTTTCAAGAATGGTTGATGAAGATCCTGAATATGATGCTACTATTATTAGTAGTGATAAAGATTTACTTCAATTAATTACTCCAAATGTTACTGTTAAATTATTAAAGCAAAAAGATTATATTATGATGGATGAAGATATGTTTAGAAAAACATATGGACTTGATCCAATAAAAATGATAGATATTAAAAGTTTGATGGGAGATCCTTCTGATAATATACCCGGAGTTAAGGGTATTGGTGAAAAAACTGCTCTTTCATTATTACAAAAGTATTCCTCTTTAGATGGAGTATATGAACATATTGATGAAATAAGAGGTAAAACACAAGAAAAATTAATTAATGATAAAGAGTCTGCTTATTTTTCATATAAAATAGCAACCATTTATAAAACAATTGATTTTGATTATACATTTGATTCTATTAAATATGCTGGACCTAATATTGAAGGATTAACAAAAAAATATAAAGAATTAGAATTTAATTCATTCTTAAAAAATTTACCAACTAAAATAGATAAAACTACTCTTGATTATGAGATTGTTAAATCTAAAATAGAACTTGATGGTAAATATAGTTTTTATTTAGAACTTGATGATATTAATTATCATAATGCTAATATTATTGGTGCATCTATTTATGATGGAAAGAAGTCATATTATTTAGATTCAACTGCTTTAATGTTAAATAGAGATTTACTTTCAAATGTTTTAGTTACATTTGATAATAAAAAGAATATTGTTTTCTTAAATAGAATGAATATTAATATAAATTGTAGTTTTGATACAATGATTGCATCATATTTACTTAATTACAATATGAAAGATGATGTTGCATATTTAAGTCAAACTTTTGGAACTAATATTGAATACTATGATAATATTATTAATAAAAAGAAACCTTTAAGTGAAGAAGAAATAAGAAATGCTATAGTTAAAAAAGCTAAGTTTTTATATGATTCATATGAAGATTTTATAGATAAACTTAAAAGTGAAGAATTATATGATTTATATATGAATATAGAACATCCTTTAATTGAAGTACTAGCATCTATGGAAATAAATGGAATTATTGTTAAAAGTGAAGTTATTGATGAATTAAAAGTTGATATTAAAAAAAGAATAGATGATTTAGAACATAAAATATATGAACTTGCTGGATGTGAATTTAATATATCTAGTCCTAAACAATTGGGAGAAATATTATATGATAAATTACATCTTCCAAAAGGAAGAGGAAAAAATGCTTATAGTACTGCTCATGATGTATTAATTAAATATGTAAATACTCATCCAATTATCAATGAATTACTTGAATATAGAAACTTAAATAAGCTTTATACAACTTATTTAGATACATTTAATAGTTTTATTCATGAAGATTCAAAAATACATACAATATATAAACAAACTGGTACTAGAACTGGAAGACTATCATCAATTGAACCAAATCTTCAAAATATACCTATTAGAAGTGAAGAAGGAAAACAAATTAGAAAAGCTTTTGTTGCTTCTGATAATTCAGTTTTATTATCAAGTGATTATTCTCAAATAGAATTAAGAGTACTTGCGCATATAAGTAAATCAAAAAGTTTACAACAAGCATTTATTAATGGGGAAGATATACATACTCATGTAGCTTGTGATATATTTGATACTACTCCTGATAAAGTTACTCCTAATATGAGAAGAACTGCTAAGGCTGTTATATTTGGTATTGTTTATGGTATTAGTGGTTATGGTTTATCTGAGAACTTAGATATTAGTGCAACTGAAGGAAAAAAATATATAGAGAAATATTTAACTTTATATCCTGAAGTAGATGAATATATGAAATATATAGTTGCTAAGACTAGAGAACTTGGATATGTAAGAACACTATTTAATAGAAAAAGAGAAATTGAAGAAATTAAAAATACAAATTATTTAATAAGAAGTATGGGTGATAGAATGGCACTTAATACACCTATACAAGGAACTAGTGCTGACATCTTGAAACTTGCTATGATAAAGATATATAATATACTTAAAGATAAAAAATATAAATCTAAAATGTTATTACAAGTACATGATGAATTAATATTTGATATTCCAGAAAGTGAACTTGATGAAGTTAAAGAACTTATAAGAGACACTATGGAAAATATATATGAGTTATCTGTTCCATTAAAAGTTGGAATTGAATATGGTAAAAATTGGTATGATGCTAAATAGGAGGTAAAAATGGAAGAATATCATTGTCCAGAATGTAATAAAAAAATAGAATATGAAACAAAAATATGTCCACATTGTCATAAGGAAATAGATTGGGTTGATACAAATAAAGAACCTGTACAAAAAATTGTATATTATAGACCTATACATAAAGATTTAGTTGATACATATAACTTTTTATTAAATTCTGCTACGGCTGTATTAGTTGTAATACTTGCTATAGCTGGACTTTTATTTATTTTTGGTTTTATATTATCAATAGGTTTGTATGATACTTCTGATGATTTAGGAACATTTGGTTTACTTTCAACTTTCATTACTTGTGGTGTTTTGGTTTTAGTAGCTATTGTTGTACATAGAACTTTAAAATACAAAGGATATATGTTAAAAAGTATTCATGAAATAAATTTGAAATTAAATAATAAAACAAAGTAGGTGTAGTATGAAAAAGTTTTTAATAATATTATTATGTCTGTTTCTTTTAATTGGATGTAAAAAAGAAGATGATGAGACAGTTAAAGAAGTTGAAATAAAACCAATAGAAAGTTCTATTCAGTATATTTCATATAGAGAAAAGCAAATTAAGTTTTTTGAAGAATTTAATTCATATTTTGATCAATTTAAAGGATTAAATTGTGAGTTTATATCAAGAGATTCTAATAATCCTAAACTATTTAAAATTGATGAAATAACAACTCCAGAAGATGAATTTTATTCTCTTAGTGGTGGTACTTCATTCTTAATTACATGTCCATATGAGAGCACTCATTCAAATGTTTCATTTAGTGGTGTATTTACTAAAAAAGAAGATAAATTATTTAAAGATAGAAAACTTAAAGAATGGCATATTTCAACTACTAGTGAAGAAGTAAGTTTATATATTGATGAGAATACTTCTATAAAACTTGGTGGTAGTGAAAATGATACAATTAAAACATTAAAAGAAAAACTAGGGTCACCTACAAGTGAAAATACATCTGTAAGGGGATATGTAGATAAATTAATTTATGAAAAAGATAAATTTAATTATGAATATCAAGTATTAGATCCTTTTAAAGATAATTCTGATAGTAAAATATATGCTTTATATATAATAAAAAGATGAATTTAAATTAATTCATCTTTTTTAATTGGATTATTTTTTATTTCATCATCCATTATATCTTCATATAAAATAGAATATATTTGAGAAACTCTTTTTTCAATATTTAATGCTTCATATTTATTAGTATCATATTTATTTAATATATCTATTTTAATATTTTTCTTAATACTACTTAAATATTTCTTACCTTCATTACTAAAGCCAAGAATTCTCACGTATTCAAGTTTTTTGGTTTTTTCTTTTTCTTCTTTAGTATAAGAACATAATATATGATTTAACATCCTATTTATTTTATTAAAAGTATATCTTTTAGTTTTAATATTTGATATTAATTCATCTAGGGTTTTAGCTTTCTTAATAGCATTTTTTATTCTTGTACTAAGTCCTTCATCTACATCTAAATAAATACCCAGATTATCTTCATTTATAATTTTATATTTTAGTAATTCAAAATATTTATCTTTATATTTAATATTTTTAATGTATTTTAACGTATTTGATGGAACATGTGTAGATATATTAATATTTTTTTCTAGTTTTTCTCTTATATTTGAACTTGAAACAATCTCTTCATTTGAAATATTATCATGAAAATCATTTGTTCTTTTTACAGGATAAAAATCTATTTTATATTTATTTTTTAATACTTCTTTTATGTATGATAATGCTAGTAAATCATTAGGTTCTTTTATACTAAATCCATTTAAGTCATTTAAAGCATTATTTAAGGCTGTAGGATAGTTAATACCAAGTTCCATATATTCTTTTACCTTCTTATCAAAATCTTTGTTAAAAAGCTGTATTTTAGCATTATTAATAAGTTCATCTAAATTATTTGATTCACTTCCAAAACATAATGTATCTATTTTAAAATTATTTAATATTTTAATTGAATATTCTGCAAAAAGATCACTTGATTGAGTAGAGTAGACATAAGGAAGTTCTAATACTAAATCAACTCCATTTAATAAAGCACAAGCAGTTTTATCAAATTTATTTACTATTGATAAATTACCTCTTTGAGTAAAAGAAGAAGACATACAAACAATAATTAAAGAATCTTTATATTTCTCTTTAATTTTATCAATTTGATACTTATGTCCATTATGAAATGGATTATATTCACATACTATACCAATTACATTCATTATATACTCCTCATTTACGGAAATATTATATCAAAAATATAATAATTTATATAGTTTTTGATATATTTTCAAAGATTTTACTTGATATTTTTGTATATTTATGAGAAAATACTTTAGCAATGCAAAAAAGTTTATAAACTAATATTCACGTGAAGGAGGAATAAAAATGAAATTAAATATCACTTTATTTGGTGCTTTACCTTTTAGAAGAGTTAGTAAAACTGCTAAAAGACAAAGAAGAACTCATTTAAAGAAAACAGCTCCAACAACTACAGTATGTAGTAATTGTGGTGCTCCAATTGCTCCACATAGAGCTTGCACTAAGTGTGGTTACTATAAAGGAAAAGAAACTATAAAAGTTAATAAAGAAGAAACAAAATAGTCAATTATCAAATTGACTTTTTTTGTTTAATAAATTAAAATTGTATTAGGTGATAATATGAATAAAAAAGGATTTACTTTAGTTGAATTAATAGCAGTAATAGCAATAATAGGAATTCTTGCTATTTTAGTTTTACCTGATATAGTTGAATATTTTAATGAAACTAGTGATGATGCTATGAAAATACAAGAAAATCAAGTGTTAGATGCTGCAAATTTAATGCTTGAAGATTATTGTGTACATCCAATTAATGATACATATAAATCAAATTGTTCTAATGTTTTTAAAACATCTAGTTCATCTAGATATATTTGTGTTAAAGATATTATTAATAATGAATATATTGAGAATAAAGTAACATTTAGGAATGCTTCAGAATGTGTTGGTTTTGTTAAATATGATTTTACTGACAATAAATATTCTGATGGTAAAACATATTTATCTTGTGGTGAAAATGGCATTGATTATAAAACTGAAGGAATAGATGATTTTGGGGTAATGTATAATGAATGCAAGTAAGACTAAACTATATAAAATTGACAATAATAGTAATAGAAAAAGTGATTTAGTTAGTCTAATTGTTGGAATATTTGTTTATGCATTTGTTCTTATTATAGTAAGTAGATTGTTTAGAAATTTTGATATTACTAATTTTTCATATGCTATAATTGCTGCATTAATACTAAGTTTCTTAAACTATACAATTAAACCATTATTAATATATTGGACTTTACCTTTAAATATTATTACACTTGGTTTAACTTATCCTATAGTAAATATGATCATATTAAAACTATGTGATATTTTGATGGGTAATTATTTTAATATTAGAGGATTTTGGTCATTATTTTTTATTACAATATTTATAAGTTTATTTAAGATATTTTTTGATTCATTAATAACTAAAAGAGTAGGAGGAAGATAATTATGGAATCAACTGGAATATCACCAGTAATGTTTGAAATATTTGGTTTTGAAATAAGATGGTATAGCGTACTAATTTTAATTGGAGTAGTATTTGCTTATTTTATTATTACTTCTGAAAGTAATAGATTTCAAATAAAACGAGAATTTGTATTTAATATGATGTTTTGGACAATAATTTTTGGAATTATAGGTGCTAGAGCATGGTATGTTATATATAAATTTGCGGATTATAAAGATAATTTACTTGATATATTTAAAATATGGAAAGGTGGACTTGCTATTCACGGTGGAATAATAGTAGGTTTTATAGTTATTCTTATTTATTGTCATAAATACAGGGTTAATACTAAAAAGATGTTAGATATTTGTGCTCCTGCACTTATATTTGCGCAAGCTATAGGTAGATGGGGTAATTTCTTTAATTCTGAAGCTTTTGGATCTCCAGTACCACGTGAAACATTAGAAAAGATTAGAATCATACCTGAATTTGTAATTAAAAATATGTATATTGAAAATGCTTATCATTTACCAATGTTTTATTTTGAATCATTGGTTTGTTTACTTGGATTTATTATCATGTTAATACTTAGAAGACGTAGATATACTAAAGTTGGATATGTATTTAGTTTCTATTTTATTTGGTATGGTATTATGAGATTTATAATTGAAATATTTAGAGAAGATAGTTTAATGATTGGAAACTTAAAAGTTGCTCAAATAGTTAGTGTTGTTTTAATACTTGTAGGTATTTATAATATACTTGTTCAAATGAAAAAACCTAAATTAGATGAATTATATAATAAAGTAGATAATGATGTAGCATTCTAACTTAAATGGAGGCATTATGTTAGTATATGGTAAAAATGTAGTTAATGAAGTTTTATCTAATAATACTAAAATATATAAAGTATTTTTAGATAATAATTTTAATGATGAAAATATATTAAATAAGATTAATAAACTTAATTTAAAGAAATTTCATATGGATAAAAACAAATTAGATAGAATGTGTAATAGTCCAGTTAATCAAGGAATAGCTCTTGATATTGAAGAATATAAATATTTAGATATTAAAGATATAGAAAAAGATGAAAAATCTAATTTTATTGTTATGTTAGATTCTCTTGAAGATCCTCATAATTTTGGAGCTATTATACGTACTTGTGAATGCGCTGGGGTAAATTATATTATTATTCCTAGAAATAGAAGTGTTTCAGTTAATAGTACTGTATATAAAACTGCTTCTGGAGCTTTATCTCATATGAAAATAGTTGAAGTTGTAAATCTTTCAAATACAATAAGAAAACTTAAAGATTTAGGATACTGGGTATATGGTGCTGAAGCAAATGGTAAAGATTTTAGAAGTATTGATTTTGGTGGAAAAACTTGTTTAGTTATTGGAAGCGAAGGACATGGTCTTAAACAGATAGTAACTTCTGCTTGTGATGAGATAGTATCTCTTCCAATGAAAGGTAAAATTAATTCTTTAAATGCTTCAGTAGCAGCAGGAATTCTTATATATGAAATAATGAAATATAAATAGGTGAATAAATGGATTATAAAGAACTTAATGATAATGAACTAATATATTTATGTTCTGAAAATAACGAAGATGCGATTAATATAATGATTAATAAATATAAAAATTGTATCTTAAATATTTTAAAAGAAGATTTAAAAAAATATAATATTGTTGGTATTGATGTAGCTGATCTTTATCAAGAGGGATTAATTGGTTTAATTCATGCTATTAATACATTTGATAAAGAAAGAGATAATACTTTTTATACTTATGCTAATGCATGTATTAAAACTAATATTATGTCTGCATTAAGACAATCTTTTAGATTAAAAAATAGAATATTAAATAATTCTTATTCACTTGATAAACTTATTGAAGACTCTAATAATAGTTATTATGAACTATTTAAAGATGAAAACAATGATCCTAATAAAGTATTATTAAATGAAGAAGAAAACAATGAAATAATTAATAGAATTAAATCTAAACTAAGTAATAGTGAGTGTACTATATTTGAATTAAAGCTAAAAGGTTTATCAAATAAAGAAATCGCTACTCTTATTGATAGAGATAGAAAATATGTTGAAAATGCTATGTTTAGAATTAATAAAAAATATAAGGAACTAATACAAAATAACTAGTAATAGTTATTTTTAATTGATATAATTAATATTAAGGATGGTAATATTATGTACGATTATTTTAAAGGAGATATAGTTGAACAAATAGCCAACTATATTGTAATAGATGTAGGAGGAATTGGTTATAAATTATATGTACCAAATCCATATAGTTTTAAAGAACTTAATAATACAAAAGTATATGTTTATTCTCACGTAAGAGAAGATGAGTATACTTTATATGGATTTAAAAGCGTTGAAGAAAGGGATTTGTTTTTAAGACTTATTGATGTTAAAGGATTAGGCCCTAAAATGGCTATAACTATACTTGCTAGTTGTTCTATAAATGGACTTGTTGATGCGATTGATAGAGAAAATATATTATATTTAAAAAAGATACCAAAAGTAGGAGAAAAACTTGCAAGACAAATAATACTTGATTTAAAAGGAAAACTTACAAGTGTTGAAAATAATAACGATATAAATGATGAACTTACTTTAGCACTTGAATCATTAGGATATAAATCTCAAGATATTAAAAATGTTATTGGAAAAGTAGACAATACTTTGAGTATTGAAGATCAAATAAAAGAATCTTTAAAACTATTATTAAAGTGAGGTGTAATATATGGTTATTGGAATTGATATGGATGATACAATTTGCTCTACTAATGAATTAATTATAGATGTTGCAGATAAATATGATAAAGAAGTATTAGGTGGAAGCGGTGTTAAAGATATTAATGCTTATGAATTTACAGAAATGATGGGATGGCCTGAAGGTATGAAAGGACAGTTTTTTGCTGACAGGCTTGAATATATAATGTCTCATTCACCAATTAAACCAAACGCTAAAGAAGTAATAAATAAGTTGCATGATGAAGGTAATAAAATAGTTATTATTTCATTTAGAAAAGATAAATATTTAACTGATCCATATAAAATGACAGAAAAATGGCTAAATGAAAATGGAATTAAATATGATAAATTGTATGTAAATACTGGTACTAAAACAGATGAATGTATTGAAAATGATGTTAAGTTATTTATTGATGATAAAGAATCTCATTGTGAAGATGTTTCATCTGCTGGTATTGATGTATTATTATTTACAAACGCATATAATCATGATGAATCTAGATTTGATAGAGTAGATAATTGGAATCAAGTATATGATTATATCAAGGAGAAGTATCATGGATGAAAGAGTAGTAACTAATCATGAACTTGAAAGTGATACTTTTGAGAAAACTATTAGACCAGATTCATTTGATGAATATATAGGGCAAACTGATGTAAAAGAAAATATAAAAGTATTTGTATCTGCTGCTAAGATGAGACATACAAACTTAGATCATGTACTTTTATATGGTCCTCCTGGTTTAGGAAAAACAACTCTTGCTCATATTATTGCAAATGAACTTGGAAGTAATATTAAAACAGCAAGTGGCCCTACAATTGAAAAGAGTGGGGACTTAGCTGCTATACTTTCAACTCTTGAACCAAATGATGTGTTATTTATAGATGAAATTCATAGAATTCCAAGGTATATTGAAGAAATACTTTATAGTGCTATGGAAGACTATAAACTAGATATTATTATTGGAAGTGATGGTCAAAGTAGAAGTATTAAAATAGACTTACCTCCATTTACATTAGTAGGAGCAACAACAAGAGCAGGTGATTTATCAAGCCCTCTTAGAGATAGATTTGGTATTGTTTCTAAATTAGAATTCTATTCAGATGATGAACTTACTCAAATTGTAGAAAGAACTGCAAGAGTACTTGGTACATCTATTGAAAAGAAAGCTGCTCATGAAATAGCAGTTAGATCAAGAAAAACACCTAGAATCGCTAATAGATTATTAAAAAGAGTTAGTGATTTTGCTTTAGTTGAAGGTTTAGATAAAATAAATTTAGATATAGTTAAAAAATCACTTGATAGATTAAAAATAAATGAAAATGGTTTAGATAGTACTGATGTTGAATACTTAATGGCTATTATTAAAAAATTTAATGGTGGACCTGTAGGTATTGAATCTATTGCTTCATCTATTGGTGAAGAATCAACAACAATAGAAGATGTTATAGAACCATTCTTATTACAAGAAGGATATGTTAAAAGAACTTCAAGAGGAAGAATTGTAACAGAAAAAACATATCGTGAATTTAAAATAAACGAGCAAAAAACATTGTTCGATTATGAATAAAAGGAGGATATAATGGAAGAAGTAAAAGATGAGAAGAAAACTGAAGAAATTAAGGAGGAAGAAGTAAAACCTAAAGAAGAAAAACCTAAGAAAAAAGAAAATAAGAAAGTTTTATTTATCGTTCTTGGCGCTTTATTACTTGTAGTGGTTGTAGTTTGTATTATTCTTTTTATGCCAACTAAAGAAAAATACTATACTAAAGGTGGAGAATTGTTTGATGAAGGTAAATATGATGAAGCTAGAGAACAATTTAAACACACAGAAGGATATAAAGACACATCTGATTTTATTAATATGATGTGTGCTATTGAAAATTATAATGAAGGTAAATACGCTGATAGTAAATATTGTTTTGATGGAATTACTAATTTAGATGCATTTAATAATTATTATAATCTTAAAAGAAACCTTGATATTATTTTACTATCTGAAGAAAAAAATTATAATGAAATTTATACTAATTATGCTTCTGCTTATGGAAAAATTAATGATGAGTATATTTCTTCATTATTGGCCGAAGCTATTTACCAATATGCAAATAATAGACTTGCTGATGGTTATATAGGATCTTCATATTTTGCATTTAAAAAAATTGAAGATTATAAAGATGTTAAAACAAAATTAGGAAATAAATATTATAAACTACTAGGTAATACTTATACTTGGGATTCTGTTAGTGGATATACTATGTATATGTTATATTTTAGTTTTTATGATTCTGAATATAGTGCAGATAGTGTTTATTACAGTGTTACTATTACATCATTATTTAGTACTAATCCAGATAGTACAGGTGGTAGTTACGAATTTAAGATTAAAAATAATACATTATATATTGGTGATTTTACTACTTATAAAATTAAAGAGATAGCTGACAAAAAAATTGTATTACAATCTGGTAAAACAACTTATACTTTAAAAAAGGATACTAAATAATGAAAAAATATATCATAATTATTTTATGTTTATTCTTTATGTGTTCTTGTTCAAATACACAGACAAATGAACCAGTTAATAAAACATTTACATTGGGTTATTCTGTTAAGAATTTATCTACTGAATATAATTATGGATCTAAAGCATTTGGAGACGAAAATAATGTTGTAATTGTTGGAAACGCTACTAAAGGTTATAAAATAATTGCACCAGTTGGAACTAAATATTTTGAAGAAAATAATGTATTAAATAATTTTTCATTTCAAGATGAAGATACTCAAATAACAGTAAGTAATACTAGTGTTAGAACAGACGATGTGATAACCACTGAAGAAGCTAAAACTGGAAATATAGAAATTAAAGCTAGAAATTCTGGAAAAGAAGGTATAGCAAAAATAGATTATGAAATTATTCCATATAAATCTGGTGTAACAACAATTAATACCGATTGCTTTAAATATAAATTATTTGGTAAATATGCATATGAGGGTGGTTATTTAAAAGTTGAAGTTAAAATGTACCCAACTGATTTGGCATCATATATAGTATTTAATAATGCTACTGCTACATCATATAGTTCTGGCGATGGTAGAATATCATTAAAATATAAAAATGAAGATGGATATCAAAATGCACCAGTTGATGAACTGGCAGCAGAGAATAAAGCAACAAATGCATTAAGGCTTTTTTATACTAAAAATCCTAAAATAAAACAAACTACTTATTTATATTTTCCAATAAAAGGAAAAATAACTGATGAAGCTTTTATTGCTTTTCAGGAAAATGAAGATAGTCAAGTTTATTCATTTTACAAATTAAAATAAAAATAATAGATATTTAATCTATTATTTTTTATATAGTTCTTTTTTATAGTTTTCTATTATTTCATTCATAATAGTTATATAGTTTTGACCATTTTCTCTTTCTTCATCTGTAAGAGAGAACATATCATTTATTTCTACTTTAACTAATGAATAATCTTTTATTAGTTTTTCTTGTGCTGAATTTAATTCATCGCCCTGCATATAATAAACATATTGAATTTTCTTTTCACCAATTAATTTCTTAGCATCAGCATATGCTTTATCAATAGCAGTATTATTTGGGTCTAATGATATAACTTCAATATTATATTTAGTTAGGTAATTAAATACATTATTTGTTGTAAGAATAGTATTATAATTACCACTTTTTCCAATATCATATAATTGAACATCTAACTCAGATATTTTTTCATTTAGTTGTTTATACTTGTTTTCTATTTCATCTTTAATATATACATTATCATTATAATCAATTAAACTTGATTTAATATTACTACATAACATTAAGTAATTTGATGGATCTAACCAAACACTAGTTAATTTTGAATTATTTTGCATTCCTTTAGTAGCATCAATTAATTTAATTTTATTATTTTTATTTAATAAATCTCTTGCAAGTGGTGCTTCTCCAGCTATTCCAGAATATACAAATATTTCTGAATCAGCATAAGTATTTTTCTTTTTCTCACTTACCTCAAATTTACTATCTGCACCATTTGGATAAACACTTGATACATTTCCATATTCACTATATAACATAGTAGTAGCATATTCTATTGGATAAATAGTTGTATATACATACTTATCACTAAAATCATCTTTTATTGTACAACTACAAAGTATAAGTATTGCAGTTATTAAAACTATTAATTTCTTTTTCATATTATTTCTCCTTTAATACAGGATCGTATCCAACTTTACCAAATGGATGACATCTTAAAATCCTTTTTATTCCTTTAAATATTCCTTTTAATCCATATATCTCTAAACACTGCTTCATATATTCACTACAAGTAGGAGTAAACCTACATGATTGATGTGAATGTAGAGGTGTTATTTGATATAAATTAATTAATTTTATTAATAAATATTTCATATATTCAATTATATAATAATTTTTATCAAAAATAAATATTATGAATCTAGATAGACAATAATTTTTAAATATAATATAATTAATATGGTGAGAATTATGAAAGTAAATAAGGATGTTTTTCTTTTTATTTCAATTTTTTATATATTGTTTTTTATAGTACTTTCTTTGAATGCTTATTTTAAAGCATATTCTAAAGTAGAATTTAATTTTAATAATGACTATAAGAATGATTTACTAGTATATAGGGAAGAAGTAAAAAAAGTTAAAAATGAAGAGTGTAGAATATTTATATCTGAAATGATAGATTATGTAGATAAGAATAAATTAGATGGAGAATATGATGTAGATAAATTATTTAATATATTTATTGATGATTCTTTTATTGATAATTTAAAAATAGGTAAAGAGAAGTGTAATATTAATGAAGAAGACAATAAAAAGTTTGTAGGTAAGTATGTTTCATTATTCTCTACATATGATGAAATAGCTATACCATATTTATTTCAATATGAAATTGGTTTTGAAGAAAAATTTAAAAGAGAACTTTCTTTTAATGCTTCAAAACTTGGTTATAAATCTTTAATAAGTAATGAAATGGATCTAATACATGAATATATTGATTATGCTTTAGAAAGGGGAATTTAATATGAATAAAAAATATTTTTCTTTATATTATATTGGCTCTTTATTAACTTACTCTTTAGTTATAATCGCATTAATATATCAGTTACTAGCATCTAATAAAATTGGAGTTATATATAATTTTAGTGATTACTTAGATAGATATGTTTTAGTTGATGTACTTGCTATAATAAGTTTTACTTTATTTATAATAATTTCATTATTTTTAATAAATAAAAAGACATTTAATATTGATAAATTAATATTTCCTATATCATACTTAGTATTCTTTGTATTTATAGTTATAATATCATTATTATTTAATAATAAAGCAGTAGTTAAAAATATGCATTTTACTTATTATTATGGGTTTTTAATATTTGATCATATTCTAATGAATATATATACATTAATGTCTTTAAAGAAAAAATAAATATACTTTTTAGTATATTTTTTTTATTTTAAATATGTTATAATCTATAATAGGAAAATATAGTAAAGAGGTTTATTATGAAGAAATATTTATATTTTATTGTTTTATTAATAAGTTTCATATTTATACCAAGTGTGTATGCTAGAAGTTATGAATCAGATAGATTAAATCTTGAAAATGAATATAATTTAAAAATAGGTAATTATAGTACAGTTAAAGTTTCATTTATTGAAAATGAGAAAGATAATACTTTTGGAATTAAATTAAGTCCAAATTTTAATACAACTTCATCTCTTGCATATTATGTTCAAGTTGATTATTTTGATAAAAATAATAATGTTTTATTTACTGATTTAGAAAGCTTTTACTACAATAAAAGTAAAGAGTTTGATAGCATTACTAAAAATTATAAAAGTATTAATTTAAATATAGATGATGTTTCTTATTATAAAGTTAAAATATCTTATAATGAGCTAAAAGTTGAAGATGAAAAGTATGCTGAGTATGATTATTTAATAAATAATTACAGCACTACTATTTCAATTGAAGAGGATAAAATAGTTAATGTAAATTATTCAATTAATGTTTCTTTTAAAGATAAACCAGATAATTTTGTGTTTTATTTATTAAAACATACTAATCCTAGTGATAAATCTTATGAAGTATTGCCTGATAAAATTAAGTCTGATAATAAACACTATATTGATGAAGAAGATGATTATTATAAAATAACTTTTATACTTGATAATAAAGATAATAATATTTCATTTAATTATAATTATAAAGTTGAAGGTAATGGTATATATATTAATATATTAAATGATTATAATGAAGTTCCTGTATTAAATTATTATACTAGTATTAAATCTAGTAAATATCATTTTAATAGTAAACTATTATTAAGTGAAACTAATGCTGAAAAGATATCTAAATCTAATGAAGCTTATCAATTAAATAGCAATTATAATTTAGATGAAAAATCAAATATATATTTAAGTATCAATATTAAAGATTCAATAATATTTAATAAAACTACTAAATATGAAGAGTTTACATTTTCAAAACCATTTAATTTTAGATATATTACTCTTACTATTATAACTTTCTTATTCTCACTTGGTTTTTACTTTTATGCTAAGAGATCTAATAATATTAAAGTTGATAAAGATAAAGCTATTTTAAAGAAATATAATAGTGCTGAAATAGGGTACTTATATGATAGAAAAGTACATACTAGAGAAGTATTATCATTATTAATACATTTGGCAAATCTTGGATATATTCAAATAGCAGATTTTATTGATGATTTTGAAATAAGAAAAGTTAAAGATTATGATGGAGTAGTTGAATCTGAAAGGATCTTTATGGAGAAATTATTTACTAAAAAAGGATTTGATCATAATCATATTAATGGTCATTCACTAAAGAAAGTAGATAAAATACTAGCATCTGAACTTGCATTTAATTTTGATATTAATGCAGTAAAAAAAGGATTAGAAGATTCTGTTAATTCAGACAATTTATACAAAGATATTAATTATGGTGGTAAATTCTTATGTCACATCTTAATTATAATATCATGCGTACTTATAGTATGTTTCTCTCTTGGTTATTACTATCAATTAAGTAAACATATTTTATCTATAATAGTACTTAGTCTTCTTATGTATTGTATTATTAGATTATTTTTACCAATGTATATTAAGCATTTTAAGAAGATGACTGAATTTAGTTTATCAAAAATCACTTTAGTATTAGTTATGTTTATAGCAATATTTGGAACATATTTATTATTCTTTACTAATGTTTTAAACGATAAATTAATAGTAATAGTTGATTTAATTCAAATAGTTATATTATCATTATCTGCTGCTATTGTTAGTCTTATATCTGTATATGGTGATATTGCTAAGAATATAGATGCAGAAATTGATAATTTAGCTTCTAATTTAGGTTCTATTAAATCTAAAGCTATATATAAATATTTACCATTATTTTATTCAATCAACTATTTAGATCTATATTTTGATAATGTAGATACTAATAAATTTAATAAACCTGATTGGTTTTATACAACTGAAGAATTAACTCCAGATGTTGTTAAAGAAAAATTGTTATATTTATTTAAATATTTAAAAAATTTAGAAGGAAAAGAATAATACTAATTATTCTTTTTATTTTTAATTAATTTTGTTATAATTGATTTAGTGATTATTATGAAAAATATATTTAAAAAATATGGAATTGTATTTAAAGATAAACATTTAATTAAGGAAGCATTAACTCATTCAAGTTACTCAAATGAACATGGTGGGGATTCTTATGAAAGACTTGAATATTTAGGTGACGCTGTTTTAGAAATAGTATGTAGTGATTATTTATATAAGAATACTACTTATCCTGAAGGTGAAATGAGTCGTCTTAGAAGTTTATATGTATGTGAAAATGCTCTTTTTGAGTATTCTAAAGATATAAATCTAAGTTCTTATATTTTACTTGGTAATGGAATGGAAGAAGCTAACAAAACAATAATTGCTGATGTATTTGAAGCATGTATTGCTGTTATTTATTTAGAAAATGGGCTTGAAAAAGTAAAAAGACTATTTAAAAGTTTAATTGTTCCTTATATAGAAAGGAAAGAAGATTTCTTAATGGATTATAAGAGTTTGCTTCAAGAAAGTGTTCAAACAGTTAAAAAGAGTGTCGAATATAATTTAATAAATGAAAGCGGTCCTGCTCATAAAAGAGAATTTGAAGTTGAAGTTGTTATTGATGGACTTGTATATGGACGTGCTACTGGTTCTTCAAAGAAGGAAGCTGAACAAAATGCTGCTAAAGAAGCATATATGAAGAGAGCTGAATAATGAAAACAAAAACTAAAATAATTATTATTGTAATTTTATTAATTATTATACTTTTCTTTCCAATAAAAAGTGTATATTTTGATGGTGGAACAAAAGTATATTCATCTATTATGTATAAATATATTATTTGGCATAAAATTGATTCATATTATGATGGTGGATATAAAACAGGAAGTGAGTTCCATTTCTTTCCAAGTAATTTTAAAGATTTAGATTATTATTATGAAATGGATATTCATCCTCCTTTATTACAAGTATATACATCAAATAAATTTGTATATGCTAAAGTTGGATCATTTGAATGGTGTAATAAATATAATAAATGTGAAAATGTAGAAGTATTACTTGCTGATGATTTTGATTCTTACGACTATTTTGAAGTAAATAAAAATGATTTTGTAAGTTATTATATTGATGGAGAAATAGAAAGTATTAAAATTTATAAAGATTCTTTTACTACAAGATTAGATTATAATGTGAAATATGATGATGAAAATATATATGCGCCTAATTTTAAAGGAAAATATGTTTTAAAAGTAGTTATAAAAAGTAAATATGGTAAAAGTGATAATTATTTTGGACTAAATATAAAATAGACTTTTAAATAAAAGTTTATTTTGTTATAATTATAAAGTTAGAGTAGGTGGAAATATGTATATAAAGGAGATTAAAATTCAAGGATTTAAAAGTTTTGCAGATAAAATGACTATAGAACTTGATCCTACTTTTACTGGTATAGTTGGACCTAATGGTAGTGGTAAAAGTAATATAGTTGATGCTGTTAAATGGGTACTTGGTGAACAAAGTATCAAGTCTTTGCGTGGAAGCAATAATATGACTGATGTTATATTTAATGGTTCTTCTTCTAGAAACCCATCTAACTTTGCTAGTGTGTCTATATTATTTGATAATACTTCTAGAACACTTAATATTGATTTTAATGAAGTGTTAATTAAAAGAATTGTATATAATACTGGTGAAAATGAATATTATATTAATAATGATAAATGTAGATTAAAGGATATTAC
>JAEEGL011981915.1_pt1 | contig 22571 bp, 19 predicted proteins | sample 9134231 | NCBI WGS metagenome assembly JAEEGL01 (sample SAMN16246548, study PRJNA631951) | gut metagenome | biome: gut microbiome; feature: rumen; material: fiber-attached | host: Bos | place: Iran: Karaj | collected 2018-10
CGAACGCCTCGTACATAGCCCGTCCGGAACGGTACTGGCGCACTGGAAGGACTTCCGTGTTAAGCACTCCGTAGAAATCCAAGAAGAAAAACCTGGTGTCAACTGGATTTCCCATCATACGAGGTCATTATAGTTCTGCGCAGCGGCGGACATCAGCCGAACCATTTCCTGCCGCATCTCGATTGGTTCCACCAGGACGATATGGTCGGAATAGGAGGCGAACCTGCCATATAGCTCGTTGTTCGGCCGGCACTCAATCGTGAAGAAAGACCAGTCTTTGAGCGAAGGGTAACGGCGCTTGAACTCCGCCTCAGATGCTTCGTCAAGCTGAATCTGCGACCAGTGAATATACTTTGTCTGAAGATAGGGAACGGACTGTGGATGGACCGCAAAGTAGATGTATTCCGTTTCCTTGTCCTTGAGGACGGTCACGCCGATGACCTCATCGAACCGCGCCTTGAGGTCTACGGAAGTCTCGACATACGGGATCTCCTCCTCATACTCGAACTTCGTGTCCATCCGGTCAAGGGCGAAAGTCGCAATGAACTCCGGATTATAGGGATAGATGTCGCCCCCCACCGGCGTGCAGAGAAGGAACCACCGGTCGTTAAACTGCTTCAGTTGATAGGGATATACCGTGTATTCCTTGGGCCGGTGGCCAAAGACGGTGTAGGAGAAACGGATCACCTTCTTTCGGGAGATGGCAGTGAATAGCCTTCCGAGGAGCGTGTCCGGAATCTGGAGTCCTTCGTTCTTGCTGAAGGAGATGAGCGGCCGCAGCCCGGAATCCTCCGGAATGTCAAGTTTCTTTTTGAGCAGGTCCAGCCAGGTGAAGTTGTCGAGGCCCTCGAATTGGCCCAGACTCCTGAGCACCTCACGGAGGACTTCCTCCTCGTCCGGAGTAAGTTCCTGATAGAACAATGGCTCCGACTGGTCCGCATAGCGCACCGTGCCCCGCCCCGCCGAATGGCGCACCATCTCCTTTCCGAAGTCCTCCTCCAAAGCCTTGATGTCCTTCTGGATCATCCGGAGCGTGACCTTCGGGCATTCTTGGGAAACCGCCCGCGCGATCTGGGCGGTCGTATAGTCCTTGTTCGGGTCGGCCAGCATCCTGTCGATTATGCGGTAGCGGGCCATGGCGTCTTTATTAACAGGCATCGTGCTTCGATTAATAGTGCAAAGATAAGATGTTTGGGCAGAAATGTGCTTAGCCAACGCAGATTTAAGAGAGATCCGTTTCCAAGACGAAACTCGCCAAAGCATCACCAGCGCTAATCACGGCGAGCAATGGACATTTGTTCTTGGCAACATTCAGATTGGATTTTGCCTCGGGATTTTGGAAAGCAATGTCAAAGGCACCCATGTGCCAGCGGATGGCAAGCATCTCGTCGTCCGTCATCTCAAGCCCCCACTGCAGGAGACGGATGACCGATTTCTCTCCGTGCCCCATCGGAAAAGAGAAATAATCAACGTCGTAGCCTTTTACGAGTTCTCCGATTCTGTCGCCGGGCTTTCTCCGGTACTTGAACGCCTCCCGGTAGATATCGGCCTTGCAAACATCGTGAAGGAGGGCGGCGACTGCGATGCTGACGGACTGTAGCCTTTCGGACTGTTCCGGCCGGAGACGGCTCTGGACCTCAGCGATGGAAAGTGCCTCGTCATACACATTCAGTGAATGCCGGACCAGACCGCCAGGCGTATGCAGATGAAAGGCCGTACTGGCGGGTGCCTCGAAGAAGCCGAGTTCTTCCAGGTGCGCGATTACGTTGTCTACACCGGCTCTTCCGGTGCTACTGAGGATTTCGATGAATCTTTCCTTGTCATTCATATCGTCTGTATTTTTTGGAGTATCTGCTGCAAAAGTACACCCGCTCTACGAACCATATTTTCGCGAAAGGGCGAAATGGATGGCGAAGTCCTTTATCAACGGTGTACAATCATTAGCCATGTCTGCGTTTCGATGCACAAACGATCCGAAAGAAGAAAGTGGCAGTGGGGAACTATCAGATGCTGGACGATGCTCCGATTCAATATGATACTTGATTTAATATCTGTTTTTTTCTATTTTTGAATTCAGTTAAAAGCCATACATGATATGAATGAGCCTAAAAATGAAGAATTCCCTTTTGAAGAAACCAGCTATGAAATAACGCCGGAAGGCTCTAGTTTTTGGAATTGTACGCCAAAGATTCTAGGCCCTCAATATGATCGGATTCTCTCTCTGAACTATTCCCGGATGCTGCTTATTGGAATCCAGATCGAATATTACTGGGATTCCTGGAATGGGATGAGTATACCGCGCCCCATCCTTAAGTTCAAAACTCCAGGTAAAGGAGGTGATATTACCTTCTCTATCCTTTGTAAAATGGATTATTTGGCGCCCGACTTAAGTAGATCCGACAATGAGCCTCTTCCGGATATGAACGAGTTCACACCGTTTTCTGAGAACTATAGTTCAATGGAGATACATCATTATTGCCACGACCTAGACCCTAATAGAGTATCCGAGGTCTGTCAGCTCCATTTTTTTTCAATTATAACTCTGAAAAATAAATATAAAAAGTTGGATTTCAATTGCATCGACCTATCCTTTTCCTTCGATGACTAAAACATCATCACCCTGCCGTATTATAGGGTTAGCTTGAATATCCTGTTTCGAGCTTTGTCCACCAAAACATACCTGCCGCCTCTTTCTTCAAGAACATAGTCATATGGCGAGACTACAAGATCACCCCTCTGGTTATAAACCTTTTCAAAAATGCGAATGGTATTATCCCCAATGGTCTCATAGTCACAATAATAAACTCCAGTATGCTCATCTTGTCCAAGAACGGTAGTAATACCTGAAATTGATACGCGTCCTTTTGCCTCAAGAAAGACTAAACTAATATACATTCCCAAGGAATTATCGCCACTTCTATACTCCCACGCCGTATTCTCCAACCATTTTTCAAGCTCCGTTTTATTGGCTTGAGAAGCCCTTCTCTCTTCCTCTCGTCTCTGCTTGGCGAGTCGAGCTTCCTCTTCTTGTTTTTGTCTGGCGATACGTTCTTCCTCCTCTTTTTGCAACAGGGCTGATGCATCTCCATATCTGGCGTTAATCCTAATTGTTGCAGCGACTTTTTTACAATTGGAAATATCAAAAGATGACCATTGAGGAGATGACGAAACTATACGAAGGATCTGACTGTCCAGTTCCGGATCACAACCACTGACTAAATTCACATTTGACACTCGACCGTCTTTTTCAATCAAAAAACGGACTACGACCGTACCTATACTTCCCTTATTCTTAATGATTTCCGAAGAATAGACAATTTCATTTTCGACCCAATCCTCAAACTTGTCCAAACCGCCGCCATTGAATTTAGGCGGAGTATTGTCACCCATGCCATTATATGAAACCGGAAATGTAAATGAGCGCTTGCAACGTACATAAACAGGTTTACCTCTGCGAAGACCGGGCTCCCATTGAGGGGCACTGTTAATTACACGAACAATCTCTTCGCGCATTTTGCGTTCGTCGTAACTGGCATTATCAACATTATCATGAGCCTTCACGTGACCGTCGGGAGAAATCGTGAACTCCATCGTTTCAATTCCCGATAACTGCTGATACTTGGGCAATGGAGTCAAATGACTCTCAACCCAATCTTTGAATACCGTTAAATCTCCACCCATGAATGTAGGCTTTGGATTTAGTTTTTTGCTTTCATAGTAATCCCAATCCTGCGCTATCAGCGTTGACGGAAGGGCTATTATTGCCAATAGAGCAAAAACGATAACTCTTTTCATAGACATTGTATTAGTTGTTTGTGTAAGCTAGACTGCGAAGATAGTTATTCTACGGAAAAAACACTTAAAACTGTCTGGAAGAACGGGTGGATAAAACAGAATGCACCGTATTTGAATTCAAAGCTTCCGCTCCCCCGCGCTCATTCATCTTCCTGCCACGGCACGAAGTCTATCCCCTCCTGAATCAGCCTGTCGCGACATATTTCCGCGATTTTCCTGCATTGTTCCAAATCAGACATGCCGACATGCGTTAACTCGCGGGGAATTCCCAATTGCTTGGACAGCCAGGTATATGTGCCGTAACGCTGATGCCGCTTGCTTTTCCAAAGCTGATCGAGATAATGGTGGGCTTTCCTTTTCGCCTTCCTGAGATCCGCGTCGGCGAGGCGGCCAAGCGCCGTCGTCGTTCCCGAATAGCATCCCACATACGCATTGCAAGAGCGGCAAATATACATAGACCCGTATGATTTGCCATAGATCTCTGCACTGTCGATCAATTCGGATTCTTTCCCACAATACGGGCAGATCTTTCCAGTCAATATCGGGTCGGTCACCATATTCTCGTCACAAATGGGTAGCATTCCATCAAGTATGTCCGGAGTATTGTCTGCAACTTAAAGCGCTTCGGAAGGAGGCGTGGAAGCCAACCGCGAGATTCTGTCCGCCAGGAGAGAACGATAGGCAGACTTCATTTTCTCCGGCAGGAAGGAGTCATCGATCATTTCCTCCCACGCCGGGACGTATCCCATCATCCGGTCGATCATCTTCCGCGCAACCGCATCAGGGATCCCGCTCCGGGTAAAGGCCTCCAGAAAGGTGCGACGGTTGAAGTGTCGCTTTTCGCCTCCGACCGAGAAACTCATCGCCATTTCCTCGCTGTCCTCCGGATCGGCCAGCAGAACGGCCAGCAAGTCATAGGCGGGCGCCAGGGCATACTCTCCCCCTCCCGTATCGATCAGCGAAAAGTTTTTGCAGTGCATGTCCGAATTTCCTGTCATCCAGGAAAATAGCACCACTTCCCAAAAGCGCTGGACATCAAGCATGGGAGAAGAAGAATACATCTTTATCGTCTCGGCCAGTTGCTGGTATGTACCATTGTATTTGTGTTCCGTGAGGCGGTTGGTCAACTGGCACATGTCCAGCATGGAAATCTTTTCCCCTTTCCGGCCACGGTCCATTCTGAGCGTCAGATATCCTAACTCTCCATCAGCCAACCGGATGAGTGTGTGGCGGGCAGTAGGGATACGGGCCTTTTCAGCCATCTTCATCGTGAGGTCTTCCAGTTCCGGCAAGCAAGGGTATCTTGCGCTTTGCGGCTTGAAGATATACTTTCCCCAAAGACCGACGATGGTGAATTTGGCGGGTTCGTTCTTCCCTCCACGGTTTACATCCAAGGACATTTTGGCCTGCACTCCAGTAACGGAAGCGCTGGTCCGGATGACCTGACGCGCCAGTTCAGACATATTGTCCCGGGTATAAGGGAGAAGAGGCGCTGTCTCGCTGCCGAAAAACTTTCTGGCACAAGCAGGATGAAAATCCCGCTGACCTTCATCCAACTCCTTATAACAGTACAGGCATTTATTCATGGGGCAATGGTTTTACGCTGATGTTTCCAATACAATCCTTGCAACACGCAAGAAGGAGTGACATCCTGTCCCTGGGATCGATTTTCCAGGAACTGGAGGCGATATCCAGCAACCAGCCTTCGGGAATCAATCCGTCAAAAACAGGAAACATCATTTCCTTGTCATATTTCCGTACCGCCAGAGGCATGGTGGGACTGATCGGAGAAGCATCCGGACGGGTCAGATAAACCTCGTCGTAGGAAAAATGGAAGCCTTCTTCGTCTTCTGTCAGGATACCGCAAAAGATATCATTGACAAAAATACCCGCCTGTTTCATGCCAAGTCATTTTTTACAGGTCCGAGATACTCTCCAAAGAGAAAGAGGATATCGTTGACTTTGTCCATCCGGAGGGTCTTCTTTCCCTGCTCCAGGTCACGAACAAAGCGAAGCCCCACTCCTGCGCGTTGGGCCAACTCGACCTGGGTCAGGCCATTTTTCTTTCTTTTAAGCTTGATATGTTCGGATAAGTCCATAGTAAAATATACCTGATTGGGTACAAATATAAAACAATTCCGTGAGAATATACCAACACGGGTATAAATTTTTACTCATACGGCAAAATTATACCCGATATGGGTGGTGGCGCGCGACGGGAGGACATCCTTTTATGGTTTGAGATTTGCCTTTCCGCCAGGTCGTTCCAAGGAAACGGCCCTGGAGCGGCTTTCATTTGTCGCGACCTTCCCGTGCCGCCGACGATCCTTCCTGCCGGGAAGAGATTGCGGATGCAGAATAGGGTTCCTGCCATTCAGTAAGCACGGGAACCTGCCTTGCAGGGCCGTACAAGCGGGGTCGATGTTACCAATGAGGTGTTTTCGGGGGCATTGGTAGCAGGGATGTGGCTCTGAGAGGCCTGGAATGCGGGTGGGTGTCCTCACTGAATTGCAGAATGGTGAAGCGGGGCAGGCGGCGGAGGAGGCATGTTTACCTTTTTCCAAAACGTGCATATGATGGTGTAATCACAGGATCGACACCATCATGCAGAAAGGCTTTCTTATTGTGGCGCTGGCCGCCACGTTCATCTCGACATTCGGGTTCATCTCGATCAGCGGCAAGGAAAGGATGGCGAAACCCGCCGCCCGGGCCGTCACGCTGGAACAGCGGGCGGGCGAGGCGCTGTCCTACGCAAAGAAACATCATCTGAACACATCGTATGCATTGCTGCTGGACTATTCCATCCCTTCCGGAACGCCGCGCCTGTTCGTGTGGAGCTACGAGAAGCAGCAGGTCGTGGCCCGGATGTATGTGATGCATGGCGTGGGGGGCGGGAGCACGAAGGAGAAACCGGTATTCAGCAACAGGCCGGGGAGCAAGTGCTCATCCCTGGGCAAATACAAGGTGCTGAAGTCGCATGGCTACAAAGTGAGAAGGAGCTACCGGCTGCAGGGGCTGGAAAGGAGCAACAGCAACGCGTTCCGCCGGGGGATCATGATCCATCGCTCGACGTGGGTGGACCGGCAGTGCAACAAGAAGTACATTCCGCTGCACGAGCGCAGCTGCCAGGGGTGCGTGACCGTGTCTTCCAAGGGGATGAATTACCTGGAGCGGCTGATCAAGTCCGAGACGACGCCCCTGCTGCTGTGGAGCTACAGTTGATAACGCCTCACTCACCCAGGGATTCCGCGACCTGCGGTCGCCGCGGTCATCCCTCACTCACCCAGGGATTCCGCGACCTGCGGTCGCCGCGGTCATCCCTCACTCACCCAGGGATTCCGCGGCGCGGCCAAAGGCCGCTTGCGCTATCCCCGCCCGCCTGCGGCGGGCTTTGCAAACCGTCATCAAAAAAGCGCGTTCAAGTAAACTTGACGCGCTTTTTTGCTTCCGGTTTGCGGTGAGTGAGGGATTCGAACCCCCGATACGCTCACACGTACACCTGTTTTCGAGGCAGGCTCCTTCAACCACTCGGACAACTCACCGGTTGTATCCGGGTGCAAAAATACAAAAATTCCTACAAAAAAGAAAAAAAGTGAAATCCGCCGGGAAAACTATTCCGGACGGGGGTTTCCGGGGGCTTCTTTGATGTAGACGTCCTGCTGGGGGAACGGGATGGAGATGCCGTTCTTGTTCAGGGCGTTGTAGATGATTTCGTTGGCGGCGGCGATGTAGTTGTACCGTTCTTCGACGATGACGTACTGCTTCACGAGGAGGTCGACGCAGCTGTTGCCGAAGCCGTTGAGGGTCACTTTGACGCCGTATTTCTCGTCGACGATGCGGCGGCCGAACTTGTCGCGGCGGCCGAGGGGGCGGAGGGCGGCGAGAAGGACTTTCCGGACCTGGTCGATGTCGGTTCCGTAGGCGACGCCGACGGGGATGGCGATATACTCGTAGGAGTGGTTGCGGGTGAGGTTCTTGAAGTTCTTGGCGAAGAGGGTGCTGTTCGGGAAGACGATCTGGCTGCCGTCGATGGCGATGATCTGGGTGCTCTGGTAGTTGATGTTGTCCACCACGCCGCGGATGCCGTCGCATTCGATGTAGTCGCCGGTGCGGAGGCGGCCGGACATCAGCTGGACGCCGCAGAAGAAGTTGTTCAGGATGTCTTTCATCGCGAAGCCGAGACCGGCGGCGAGGCCGGCGGTGACGACGGACAGGGAGGCGGTGGGGATCTTCAGGAGGAGGATCGTCGCGATGAGGTAGGAGCCCCAGACGAGGATGCCGATGAGGTTGTTGGCCAGGGTGAGGTTCACGTCGGTGCGGCGGACAAGGCCGGTCTCGCTCTTGGCCATCTCACCGTGGAGCTTGAAGATCCGGTAGAAGGCCTTCGCAGCGTAGGAGATGTAGCGGAAGATGAAGTACAACGCGATGGCCGTCAATATCTTGGAGAGCGACAGCTGAATCAGTTTGTAGTTCAGGAAGGGGTGGTAGAACGCTGTCTTGCAGACTTCGGTCAGGTCGAAGACCTTGGCGGCCATGAAGAGGCAGAAAGGGATCGACATGATCGAGACCAGCGGCAGGGCCACCATCTCGACGAAGTCGTACAGCCAGGTGACCTCGATGGTCGAACTGCGGTCGACGGTGGTGAGGTTCAGGTTCTTGATGCGGTAGGCGCGGGCGCGCTTGTCGATGGCGCTGCGCCAGTATTTCTTCAGGAGGAAGTCGACGGCGAGGATCAGCTGGATCGCGGTGAACTGGAAGATCCACCAGATGTAGAACTGCAGGCCGAGGAGGACGTAGCCCGCGAGGGACATGACCAGCGCGACGGAGGTGACGACCAGCGAGATCTGCGAGAAGGTGCGGTCGACTTTCGGGACGGAGTACCCGTTGCGGCGGATGGCGCGGATCTGCCAGATGCAGAAGACCAGGAGCAGCGGGGGGAAGATCAGGGTGATCAGGCTGTTCGGGATGAAGATGATGCGGAAGGCGATCACCAGCATGCCCAGCAGCATCACGGGGGTGTAGAGGCGCATGCCGCCGGAGAACTGGTCGCCGCCATAGCGGACGAGCATCGACAGGAGGATGGCCAGGAGCAGCAGGGCATACTCCAGCACGAGGGTGGAGGCCATCGTGAAGAAGTGGGCGGAAGCGAACAGGGGCCGCAGCAGGAGCAGGGCGATGATGAAGATCAGCACGGCGGCGAACATCAGCAGCGTGAACTTGCGCTTCCGGAAGCCTTCGGTGCGGAAATACTTCACCTTGCGGAGCACCAGCCGGATGATCAAGTTGCTCAGGATGATGGCGACGATCAGGTAGAAGAGGATGATGAAGGAGAAGCCGATGACGATCGGGCCGCTCCATTCGCTCTTCGTCTCGGAGAACAGCGAGGAGCCGTACTTGTCGACGGCGTCGCGCCAGGCGCGGCTGCTGTACCACTTCCAGCGGCTCAGGATGCGGAAGAAACTCCCCTGCCCGTCCACGAAGATCTTCTTCTGGACCAGGGCGTAGCGTTCCTGGGCGTAGTCGTAGGCTTCCTTCAGGCGGCGGTCCGCCGACTCGTAGTGCTGGTTGTCCACCACGAGGTGGTCGCGCGCGTCGGTGAACGAGGCGAGCAGGCGGTCGGCATAGAAGAGGCAGGAGTCGCGGTCCACCAGGGCCTCGCCGGTCAGGTAGAAGTCCTCGCGCGCCACGGTGTCTTCCGGCGTTTCATTCTTGCGGATGAAGCCGAAGATGCCGTTGGAGACCGGCGCGGCGGGGATGATATGCCCCTTCAGGGCGAGCGCGAGGGAATCGAGCATGCCGGGGCCGAGGCTGTCGGGAATCTCCACCAGTTCCGGCGGCAGGAGCTTCAGGGCGGAGACCAGGCGGCCGTAGCGCGCGATCTCCACGTCGAGATGCTGGATGATGTTGTCGTACGGGGCGCGGCTCGCCGTGAAGTTGCGGTACTGGTCCGTCACCTGCTGCAGGGCGTAGGTCAGGTCGAAGGTGAAGTCCTGCTTCTGCGAATACAGCATCAGGGACAGTTCGTTACAGCTGTCGATCAGGCGGAGCAGCTCCGCATGCTGGCGGTATTCCTGCTGTCGGTAATAGGCGCTCGTCTTCTCCTGCTGGCCGTAGGCCTTCGCCAGTTCGAAGCGCAGCACGTGCAGGGTGCGCGCCAGGTCGCGTTCGTTGAACACGGCGCGGGAGGTGAATGCAGGCGCCAGCAGGCCGAGAAGGGCCAGCGTCCAGGGCAGGATCCTGCGTCTGAGGAAGGAGGTAGTATGCATCATCGTTGTCGTCGGTTGAATCGTCAGTCAAACAGTCGCTCACGGGTTTCGGAGCAGTTCGCAAGCAGGGAGAGGCCGCCGCAGGAGAAGCGGAAGGCCCCTTCTTCGAGCCGCCACTTTCCGTCCGCGCCGACGAAGGCGAGGTCGGTGGCGGGAAGGGTGAAGCGCACGGTCGTCTGCTCGCCGGGAGCGAGGGCGACCTTGTCGAAGGCGCGCAGGCGCTTCACGTCGGGGACGAGCGAAGCGACCAGGTCGCTGGAATAGAGCAGGACGGCCTCCTTGCCGAAGTGCCGGCCGGCGTTGCGGACCGTCACCTCGAAGGAGAGCGTGTCGGCGGGCGCGAAGGCGTCCCCGTTCAGGCAGCGGAAGTCGGAATAGGAGAACTCCGTGTAGCTCAAGCCATAGCCGAAGGGCCACTGGACGTCCATCACGGCGTCGTAGTTGTACTCCCCTTCCATCATCTCGCGGTGCTCGGACACCTTGTAATCGTAGGTATGGAGCGAAGCGCCGTGGCGGGGATAGGTGAACGGCAGGCGGCCGCTGAAGTTCTCCTCGCCGCTCAGGAGCGAAGCGAGGGCGTCGCCGCCGTAGTTGCCGGGCAGGAAGATGTCGACGACGGCGCGGCAGAGGGGCTCCAGGTCGGAGACGAGCCGGGGCCGGCCTTCGTTCAGGACGAGGACGACGGGCTTCCGGGTGGCGGCGAGCGCCTTGACCAGGGCGCGCTGCCCGTCGGAGAGGGCGAGGTCGTCGAGGTTGCCGTTCGTCTCGCAGTAGGAGTTCTCGCCCACGCAGCAGACGACCACGTCGCAGCGGGCGGCCGCGGCGACGGCCCGGGAGATGCCGGAGGCGTCTTCCTCCCACCATCTGCCGTCTTCCTTGTAGGTGACGCCGTTCTCCAGGCGGACGTTCTCTTCGCCGAAGGTCTGCGAGAGCGCCTCGAAGATGGTGTTGCAGTCACCCGCGTACAAGTCGCCGCTCCCCTGCCAGGTGTACGTCCAGCCGCCGTTCAGGGCCCGCATGGAATGCGCGTTCGGCCCGGTGACGAGGATGCGCGTGCCGTAGTCGAGCGGCAGCAGGTTGCGGTCGTTCTTCAGCAGGACGGCCGATTCCACGGCCGCCGCGAGGGAGGCCTGCCGGAATTCCATCCCGCCGAAGCGGTCGTAGCCGGAAACGTCCCAGGTCGGGGCGTCGAAGAGCCCGAGGCGGAATTTCAGGCGCAGGATGCGGCGGACGGCGTCGTCGACCCGGGCGGCGGGGATGCGGCCGTCGCGCACCAGCGCGGCGATGCGTTCCGCGACAGCCGGATCGTAGGGTTCCATGACCATGTCCACGCCGGCGTTGATGCCCAAGCAGAGGGCCTCGTCCTCGTCGGCGGCCACGTGGTCGCGCTGCCAGAGGTTGTCGAGATCGGCCCAGTCGGTGACGGTGAGGCCGTCCCAGGCAAGCTCCTCCTTGGTCCACTGCGTCAGCCAGGTCCGCGATGCGTGGACGGGCGTGCCGTTCACCGCCCCGGAGTTCGCCATCAGGGAGACGGCGCCGGCGAGCAGGCTGGCCCGGAAGGGCTGGAAGTACTTTTCACGCAGCTCCGGTTCGGGGACGCGGGCGGGCGTCCGGTCCTTCCCGGTCGTCGGGACGCCGTAGGCCAGGTAATGCTTGACACAGGCGCCGACATGGAGCGGATCGATGCGGTCGGGATCGTCCCCCTGCAGCCCCCGGACGGCGGCCACGGCCATCTCGGACGAGAGGAAGGCGTCCTCGCCCCAGCTCTCCCACATGCGCGGCCAGCGGGGGTCGCGGCCCAGGTCCATCGTCGGGGCGAAGATCCAGGGGACCATCGCGGCGCGGGTCTCGTAGGCGGTGGCCTCCCCCATCCTGCGGGCGAACTGCCGGTCGAAGGTGGCGGCCACGGCGATCTCCTGCGGGAAGAGGGTGGCGTCGGAGAGATAGCTGGCGCCGTGGATCATGTCCAGGCCGTACAGCACGGGGATGCCGATCTCCTCCAGGGCGATTCCCTGCAGGATGCGGACGTTCTCCGCCGTGAACTCGCGCGTGCGGGCCGTGTCCGCGAAGGTGTTCAGCACCGACCCGATCCTGTACCGGGCGAAGATCCGCCGGACGGCGGCGGTGTCGAGCTGCGGGGAGTGCGGCAGGGTGAACGCGGACATCGTGATCTGCACCATCTGGCCGGCTTTTTCTTCGAGGGACAAACGGGCGAGGACACTGTCCACGCGGGCGTCCAGGGGGCTCCTGCCGGCGGAAGTCCCGCTGCCCCTGCGGCAGCCGGCGAGCGCCGCGCCCAGCAGCAGGAGGGCAGGCAGCCACAGGAATATGCTCTTTCTATTCTTCATGCGGAATATCTGTATGCGTTGAATCCAAGGGAGTCGGGATGGTTTCCAGCAGGGAGTCGAGGCGGTGCCGGAAGCGGCGGGCCGTCGAATCCAGGGCCGGAAGATAGGCTTTCGCGAGCGGGTCGGAAGGGGGCGAGACGAGGGTCAGCGGATTGACCGGCGTCCCGTTCTTCCAGACGCGGAAATCGAGGTGCGGCCCCGTCGCCACGCCGGTCGAGCCGACATAGCCGATCACCTGCCCCTGGGCGACGTGCGCGCCGGCACGGATGCCCTTCGCGAAGCGCGACAGGTGGAGATAGGCCGAGGTATACACCCCGTTGTGCTTGATCTTGACGGTGTTGCCGCCACCGCCCGCCCAGCCGGCGCTGAGCACCGTCCCGTTGCCGATGGCCCGGACGGGCGTCCCCGTCGGGGCGGCGTAATCGACGGCCGTGTGCGGCTTCACCCTGCCGCTGACCGGGTGCCGCCGGTGGTAGGAGAAACCGGAACTGATGCGGGTGAACTGGAGCGGCGCCTTGAGGAAGGCTTTCTTCAGGCTGGCGCCGTCGGGGGCCCAGTAGCGGTCCGATCCGTCGCCGGGGTCGAAATACACGGCGGGAAGGGCCTTCCCGTCGCGGATGAACTCGGCGTACCAGAGCGAATTCACGGCGACGACTTCGTCCTCGCAGACGCGCTGGCTGTAGAGGGCGCGGAAACGGTCGCCCTCCCGCAGACCGAAGAAGTCGACGGACCATTCGTAGATGCCCTCCAGGGAGACGATCAGCAGGGGCGACACGTCGGCCCGGCGCAGGTCGTTCCAGAGAGAGGACGTGATCGGGATGTCCACCGCCTTGACCTGCAGCTCCACGGGCCGCTCGTAGCGCCAGACGGACAGGGTGTCGGCGCACCGGAAGATGATCCGGGCGATCCGGTCCTGTTCGTAGACGACATAGCGGAGGGAATCGCCTTCGTAGTAGGCGTCGTAATGGTTCCCGGCGCGGAGGCGGCGCACGTCGAACACCGTGTCGCAGGCCTGCACGAGCGCGGCCGAGACGGACTTGCCGGCGCCGAGGCGGACCAGCAGCGACGCCAGGGTCTCCCCCGCTCCGACCGTTCCGGCGGCGGCGGAGAGGGAATCCGGGCAGAATCCCATCGGCCAGGAAACGGGTTCAGGCGTTTCCACGGCCGGCGCCGGGCGGTGGCAGCCGGTCAGGAGAAGGCCCAGGATCATCCCCGCGCCCAGGAGGAAGAGGCTTTTTCGCAAAACATCCATATCATACAAAAGTAATAAAAAAGGCCCTTTTCTTTTGTATTACGACGGAAAAAAGTCATCTTTGCACAGATACTGACAGGCAATTATGGAAAATTTCAAACGCTCCGTCCTGCTGCTGCCGCTCCTTCTCCTGGGCTGCATCGCCGCGTTCGCGCAGAACCGGCCGGCCCGGTGCACCGTCAGCGGACACATCACGGACGCCGCCACCGGGGAGACCCTGATCGGGGCGGGCGCCGTCGCGGACGGAACGGGAACCGTTTCGAACGACTACGGTTTCTACACCCTCACGCTCGGCCGCGGGCCGGTGCAGATCCATTATTCTTATGTAGGATACGCCACGCAGACCGTCACGTTCGACCTCGTGCGCGACACCACCCTCGACATCGCCCTGCGGCCCGACCTCCGCATCGAGGAGGCCGTCGTCTCCGCCCGGCGCGAATCGGGCATCGCGGCGACGAAGATGAGCGCCGTGGAGATCCCGATGGCCGCCATCAAGAACACGCCGGTGCTCCTGGGCGAAGCAGACGTCCTGAAGACCATCCAGCTGATGCCGGGCGTCCAGGGCGGCAACGAAGGCTTCTCCGGGGTGTACGTGCGCGGCGGCGGGCCGGACGAGAACCTCCTGCTGCTCGACGGCATCTCCCTGTACAACGCGGAGCATATGCTGGGGCTCTTCTCCGTCTTCCAGCCGGAAGCGGTCAAGAAGGTGACCCTCTTCAAGGGTTCCTTCCCCGCCCGGTACGGCGGCCGGACGTCCAGCATCATCGACGTCCGCACGAACGACGGCAACATGCAGGAGACGCACGGCTCAGTCGGCGTGGGCGTCATCAGCGACAAGTTCCACCTCGAAGGCCCCCTCCGGAAAGGGACGACCGCCTACAGCGTGAGCGTCCGAGGGATGCACACCTTCCTCTTCGACCGGCTGATCGCTTCGCTGGGCAGCCCGGCGAACTATTATTTCTACGACGCCTCGGCCAAGGTCACGCACCGCCTGGGCGACCGCGACAAGCTCTTCCTCAACCTGTACAACGGCCGCGACATCCTCTATGTGAACGCGGAGGACGAATATGCCGTCGGCGACGGACCCGAATACGAGGAGAAGACGCGCATCCGCTGGGGGAACACCCTGGCCGCCTTGCGCTGGAACCACGTCTACGGCGGGAAACTGTTCTCCAACACCACGCTGGCCTGGACCCGGTACAAGATGTACGCGGGCTACAAGTCCACCGAGACGGACGGGCGGCACGTGCCGCCGGAAGTGTCGCGCTACCAGTTCGACTACAAGTCCGGGCTGCAGGACGTGACGGCCAAGATCGACTTCGACTACACGCCCACGCCGCGGCACGCCGTCAAGTTCGGCGGCGAGTATGTCCACCACACCTATGTCCCTGAAACGTATTCCGCCTGGGAGTCCGAGTCGGAAGCGGGACGGGTCGTCCTGGACTCCACGCTGCGCAGCACGAACACGAACCGGTACGGGCACGAGCTTTCGCTCTTCGCCGAAGACGACTTCACCCTGGGCGGGCGGCTCACGCTGAACCCCGGCGTGCACCTGTCCGTCTTCGTCACCAACGGCAAGCCTTACGTGACGCCGGAGCCGCGGCTGTCCGTCAAGTACGATTTCGGCGGGGGCGTCGCGGTGAAGGCCGCGTGGTCGCGGATGTCGCAGTACGTGCACCTGCTCTCCTCGTCGCGGATCACCCTGCCCATCGACCTGTGGGTGCCGATCACGGAGAAGATTCCGCCCGTGCGGTCCGACCAGGTCTCCGCCGGCCTGTACTTCGACGGCCTGCGCGGATGGGAATTCTCCCTGGAAGGCTACTACAAGACGATGCGCAACATCCTCGAATACAAGGACGGGGTCTCGTTCATCGCCAACTCGCGGTCCTGGGAGGAGAACGTGGAATGCGGCGAAGGACGGGCGTACGGCCTGGAACTGTTCATCCAGAAGACCATGGGCAGGACAACCGGCTGGCTGGGCTACACGCTCGCCCGGAGCGACCGGCGGTTCCCCGACGGGTCGATCAACAACGGACGCTGGTTCCCCTACCGGTACGACCGGCGCCACAACATCTCCCTGGTCGTCAACCAGCAGATCGGGCGACGCATGGACCTGGGCGCCACCTGGACGTTCGCGACGGGCGGCACGACCACCCTCCCCGAGCGTCAGGTCGCCTTCCTGCTTCCGGACGGGCGGTTCGAGCAAGTCGACTACTGCCCCAGCCGCAACAACTACCGGCTGCCGCCGAGCCATCTGCTGAACCTCTCGCTGAACGTGCACCGGAAAGGGCGCCACGGCGAGGGCATCTGGAGTTTCGGCGTCTACAACGCCTACGCCAGGCTGAATCCGAACTTCGTGTTCGAAAGCGACCGCTACTATGTCGAGCCGGGGACGAACATCTACCGGAAAGAAGAGAAACTCAAGTCGGTCACGCTGCTTCCCTTCGTCCCTTCCATCGGTTACACCTTCAATTTCTGACGGCATGAAAAGAATCGCGATCCTTCTCTTTGCGGCGTTCGCCTGCTGGGCCTGTGAAAAAGAACTGACCTGGCACCGCGACGACATCCCGGAGCAGTTGCAGGTGAACGCGCAGCTGACCGTCGGCGACACCCTGCACATCGTCCACCTGGCCGTCAGCGACGCGCAGACGGTCCGTTCCGTCAAGGACGGGTCGGTCCGGTGCCTGGTGAACGGCGTTCCCGTCGCGACGGGCCGCCGGGTCGACCAGGACACCTTCCCCGGCGGCTATGCGGAGCCCTTCGGCAGCGCCTGGCACCCGCTCAGCATGCGTCAGGAGAGTTTCGTCTTCCAGGCGGACTTCCGGGCGGGAGACGTCGTCCGGATCGAAGCGGAAGCCGAAGGCGGCCGGTTCAAAGCCTGGTCCGAGGTCACCGTCCCGGCCGCGCCGCAGATCAGCCTGAAGGACACGGCGCGCCAGGAAGACAACGAAAGCCGCCTGCGCATCCGCCTCACGGGGCGGGACGACGGCCGCGAACGGAACTTCTACCGCATCGGCGAGGTGCGGACGTTCCGGCAGTGGCTGCCGGTCGGGGCCGAAGTCCCAGTGGCCGAGTGGCTGGAGGATGCCTATGTCGACATCGGGCGCGACCCGCTCCTGAACGAAGGCATCGAGACGGACGACCTGGACCTGTTCGGATCCTATGTGAACCAGTACCGGCTCTTCACCGACCACCTCATCGACGGGAAGGCGTTCGACCTTTCCTTCCTGGCCGGCTATTTCCTGTACGGCGACACCCCGCAGCAAGACCAGGCGAACCTCGTGATCCAACGGACCACGATCCATGTCGCGGTGCTGGCCATTACGGAGACGGAATACGATTTCCTGCGGGCGATGAACCTGTACGATTCGCTCGGCGGAAACAATTTCTTCACGGAACCGGCTTCGTTCCCCGACAACGTGGAAGGCGGCGTCGGGGTCGTGAGCATCGCCCATCCGACCCGCATCGAGATCCGCATGCCGGACCGGCTGCGGGACATTTCCTATCACGCATACGAATAAAAACCAGAACGATATGTCTTCATTCCAACAGCTTGTCAGAGCGCGCCGCAGCCACCGCCGGTTCACGGAGGAACCCGTGAGCGAAGGCGACCTGCAGACCCTCCTCCGCGCCGCCCTGATGGCCCCGACCGGCCACGGCGCGCGGGCCTGGCAGTTCATCACCGTCCGCGACGCGGACACGCTGGCGTTCCTCTCCACGGTCCGGCCGGCCGGTTCCGCCTTCCTGAAGGGTGCGGCGGCCGTCGTCGCCGTGCTGGGCGAACCGCAGGCGCAGTCCACCTGGATCGAGGACGGGGCCATCGCCGCCGTCACGATGCAGTACCAGGCGCAGGAACTGGGCCTGGGCTCCTGCTGGTGCCAGATCCGCGGCCGGGAAGGCACCGCCGACGGAAAAACCGCGGAAGACCTGGTCCGCGGGCGGCTGGGCATTCCGGCGCAGTATTCCGTCCTCTGCCTGGTCGGTTTCGGGCATCCCGCCGACGAGCGCAAGCCGCAGGACGAGGCGGCCCTGAAGTGGGAACAGGTACACAAAGAGACTTTCTGACATGGAGATCAAGCCCATCGCCCGTTTCCGCGCTCCGTTCCCGGAGAAGTTCGGCATCCCGCGCCAGGCGGGCGTGGTGCCGTCGCTGGAAGGCCGTATCGAACTGCTTCCGCCGTACGACGACGCGCAGGCGCTCCGCGGGCTGGAAGGATTCGACTACCTCTGGCTGATCTGGGGCTTTTCCGCCAATCCGTCCGCGCCGGAGGACGAGCCGTTCAGGGCGACGGTCCGGCCGCCGCGGCTGGGCGGAAACGAGCGGATCGGCGTCTTCGCGTCGCGCTCCCCTTTCCGGCCCAACGGGCTCGGTCTCTCGGCCGTCCGCATCCGGCAGGTCGGTCCCGGCCCCGTCATCCTCGTGGAAGGCGCCGACCTCATGGACGGGACGCCGGTCTACGACATCAAGCCGTACGTGGCGTACGCCGACAGCCATCCGGGCGTCCGTTCGGGGTTCGTGGACGCGGCGCGGTGGGAGCCGCTGCAGGTGGTCGTTCCGGAAGCGGTCCGGGAAGCGGCCCTGCGGGACGGTCTGCAGGAGCGGGCCCTCGACACCTTGAAGGAGGTGCTGGCGCAGGACCCGCGCCCCGCGTTCCAGGACGACCCTTCCCGGGCATACGGCCTGGCCTTCGACGGTTTCCAGGTCCGGTTCACCGTCGAAGGAAAACAGCTGACTGTCAGCGAAATCAGGAAAAACAGCCGGTAAGGGCTACCGTTTCTTCTGCCCGATCAACTGCCGGTAGGCGGCGCTCGGCGCGCCGGCGGCGGCGTCTTTCCGGGCGACCAGGTCTTCGTAGAGGTCCTTGCGCAGCCGGGTCAGCACGTCCTTGTAGGCCGGGTCGTGGATCAGGTTCTTCAGTTCGTACGGATCTTCCTGCAGGTCATACAGTTCGTCGATGTCCGTCGGCGTCCAGACGTATTTGTACCGTTCGTCGCGGATCATGCGCTGGACGAAGAGGCCGAACTGCTGGCCGTTGTAGTTGCTGAACGCATAGGTACGCCAGTCGTCCACTTCCTCTCCCCGGAGCAGAGGCAGCAGGGACCGGCCGCTGGTTGGAAAATCGAGGGAGAACAGGTCGTCCATCGTCGCGGCGATGTCCAGGAAATGCACCAGGAAGCGGTCGCAGACCGTTCCCGCCTGGATGTGGTCCTTCCACTTGATGATCAGCGGGACATGGACTTCCTCTTCGTACATGACATAGTGCTTGTCCAGCATGCGGTGGCTTCCGGCCGCGTCGCCGTGGTCCGCGGTGAAGATGATGATGGTGTTGTCCAGCGCGCCGATCTCCTCGAGCTGGCGGAACAGCTGGCCGAGGGCGTCGTCGACCTGCGCGATGACGGCGTAATACGACCGCAGGTAGTTCTCCCACTTCGCCCAGTCGTAGTCTTCGAGCCCCCAGTTGAGGACCTGCTGGTACTGGATGTAGGGCTTGTCATCGAGCTCGTCGCAGAAATTGCCCCACGGCGGGATGGACGTGTCCTTGAAGCGGTCGAAGAAGGGCTTCAGGGGCATGCAGGGCAGGTGCGGTTCCGAGTAATCGAGCCGCACGTGCCAGGGCTTTCCTTCGCCTTCGTACTGCCGGATCAGTTCGACGGCCTTCTCCTTGAACCAGTAGACGCTGTTGTCGTCGCGGTCCATCTTCACGTATCCGCCCATCATCCTGTTGTCCTCCTGGTGATAATGCGCTTTCGGCTTCTTCCCGACGTGTTCCTGCGCCCACCGGTGATAGGCCGCATCGCCGTAATAGTCGCCGAAACCGAACTCCAGCGGCGTTTTGACGGGGTGGACGTGCCATTTCCCGACATAGCCGAGCCGGTAGCCCCGGTCGGCCAGATGGCGGGTCCAGGTATCGCCTTCGAAGAGTTTCACGGGCAGGGTGATGTCGTAGTTCCACAGGCCTTCATGGCCGGGCTGCTCCGGCCAGGCGCCGGAGAGCAGGCACTGCCGCGCCGGGCAGCTGGTCGGGATGGAGGTGTACGCGCGCGAGAACTGCATCCCTTCGGCGGCAAGGGCGTCGATGTTGGGCGTGCAGGCGAACGGGCTTCCGGTATAGCCCAGACAGTCGTAGCGAAGCTGGTCGCAGACGATCATCAGCACGTTGGGCTTGTCTTTCTGCTGGGCGGCGCAGGCGACGCCGGACACCGCCAGCAGGGAGGGGACCAATAGATTCTTCATTTCCTATGATGCTTTAACGGATTATCGGTTTCGGGAAGGCGCGGGCAGGAAGCCGGCCCGGATGGCTTTCATGACATTGGCGGGGGGCCGGTGCGCGAGGTATTCCGCTTTCATGAATTCCATATAGGGCGCCACGTGCTCGAAGAAGCGCAGGTAGCCCTTGCACAGGTAGTTGAGCCCCGGCTCGCCGTCTTCCGTGGTGAGGAAACGGTTCTTGGGGCATTCGCCGTTGCAGGCGAAGAGAAAGGGGCAGCGGCGGCACTGTGCAGGAAGCGCGTCGTGTTTCCGGCGGCCGAAGGCGAGCTGCTTTTCGCTGTACATCATCTCCAGGAGGGTCTGCCGGTTCAGGTTGCCGAGCTTGAACTCCGGGAAGACGAAATGGTCGCAGGCGTAGACGTCGCCGTTGTATTCCATGACGCCGGCGTGGCCGCAGCTGCGCGCCATCGTGCAGACGCCCGGCTCCATGCCCAGCCAGTTCGCCAGGACGGAATCGAAGAGCTGGATGTAGTACTTGCCGACGTCTTCGGCGACCCACTGGTCGAAGAGCCGGCACAGGAAGTCGCCCCACTGTTCCGCGGACACGGAAGTGTCCGTCACGGCGTCCGTTGCGTCATCCGGAGAGGCGAGGTGCCGCCCGTCGGCGTGCGGGAACTCCCGCTCGACGATCGGGGTGAACTGGATGTACCGGCACCGGATCGTCTTGAAGAAGCGGTAGAATTCGGCCGGCGCACCGGCGTTGAAGCGGTTCACGACCGCCATCGCGTTCCACGTGACGCCGTGCCGGTTCAGGAGCTGGATGCCGCGGAGGACGCGGCGGAAGGAAGGATTCCCCTGCGGGTCGCGCCGGAACTGGTCGTGGTACCGCTGGGGGCCGTCGATGGAGACGCCGACCAGCCATCCGTTCTCCTTGAAGAACCGGCACCAGTCGTCGTCGAGCAGCGTCCCGTTCGTCTGGATGGCGTTGACGATGCGACGGCCGCCGGCATGCTTCTGCTGCAGCTCCACGGCGCGCCGGTAGAAATCCAGCGGACGGAGGAGCGTCTCTCCGCCGTGCCAGTTGAAGAGGACTTCCGGGACGGACTGCGCCTCGATGTACTGCCCGATGAACCGTTCCAGCAGGGCGTCGCTCATAAGATGGCTCCCCTCTCCCTTGTACAGGTTCTTCTTTTCCAGGTAATAACAGTATTCGCACGCCAGGTTGCAGAGCGATCCGGCGGGCTTCGTCATGATGTACAACGGCGTGGAGAATGGATATAGCGTACGTTCCATGACGGATGCAGGTGGGATGAAGACAAAGATAAAACGCAAATGGCATTTTTCCAAAAATGTGCTATCTTTGCGTGAATTATATAAGACAGAACTTATTTTCCTGCCATGTTCAAGATCCTTTCCAAAGAAATGCTCACCCCGGGCATCTGCAAGATGGACATCGTGGCGCCCCGTATCGCCGCTTCGGCGCGGCCGGGACAGTTCCTGATCGTCCGCCCGAATGAAAAGGGAGAGCGCATTCCGCTGACCATCAGCGATTATGATGTCGAAAAAGGAACCGTTACCATCGTCACGCAGCTGATCGGCGCTTCGTCCGCGGCCATCGTCCACCAGGAGGAAGGCGCGTTCTTCAACGACGTCGTCGGCCCGCTGGGCAATCCTTCCGCCTTCGTGGACAAGACGCCCGAAGAACTGGCGGACGCCCGCTACATCTTCATCGCGGGCGGCGTGGGCACGGCACCCGTCTACCCCCAGGCCAAGTGGCTGCACGAGCGCGGGATCGCGGTGGACGTGATCATCGGCGCGAAGACGAAGGACCTGCTGATCTACAAGCAGGAGCTCGCCTCGGTCTGCGACAACCTCTTCCTCTGCACCGACGACGGTTCGGAAGGGTTCCACGGCCTGGTGACCGGCATGCTGGAGAAACTGGTCGCCGAAGGGCGCGCCTACACGCAGGCGGTGGCCATCGGCCCGATGATCATGATGAAGTTCTGCACCCTGACCTGCAAGAAGCTCGGCATCCCCGAGGATGTCAGCCTGAACATGCTGATGGTCGACGGCACGGGCATGTGCGGCGCCTGCCGCGTCACCGTGGGCGGCAAGACGAAGTTCGCCTGCGTCGACGGACCGGAATTCGACGGCTACGAGGTCGACTTCGACGAGGCGATGCGCCGTCTGGGCCAGTACCGCACCGAAGAGGCGCAGGAACGGGAGAAATACGGAATCTAAAGCGAGAACAGCCATGGCAAACAGAATACCGAGAGTACCGGTGCGGGAACAGGATCCGCAGGTACGTGCACACAACTTCGAAGAGGTCTGCTACGGATACAATCAGGAGGAAGCGATGCTGGAGGCCAGCCGCTGCCTGCATTGCAAGAATCCCCGCTGCGTGGGCGCCTGCCCCGTGGGGATCGACATCCCGGGCTTCATCGCCCGCGTGGTCGAAGGCGACATCGCCGGCGCCGCGGCCGTCATCGCGAAGGATTCCTCGCTTCCGGCCGTCTGCGGACGCGTCTGCCCGCAGGAGAGCCAGTGCGAAGGGAGCTGCGTCCTGGGCGTGAAGGGTGAGAGCGTCGCCATCGGCAGCCGCAAGCCGGTCGTGCGCCGCGAAGAGGCCGCGCGCGCCGCCCGGCGGGCGCCGAAACCTGACGAGAAGAAGGTGGCCGTCATCGGTTGCGGCCCCGCCG
>JAEEGL011913913.1_pt1 | contig 22568 bp, 16 predicted proteins | sample 9134231 | NCBI WGS metagenome assembly JAEEGL01 (sample SAMN16246548, study PRJNA631951) | gut metagenome | biome: gut microbiome; feature: rumen; material: fiber-attached | host: Bos | place: Iran: Karaj | collected 2018-10
CCAACATGCGCGGCTTCGACCAGAACATCCGCAACGGAAACAACTTCGTGGTGTTCAACAGCGAGTTACGGTTCCCCGTGTTCAGCTATCTCCTGAACCGTCCCATCAACATGCAGTTCATCAAGAACTTCCAGTTGGTGGCCTTCGGCGATATCGGCACGGCCTGGACCGGATGGAACCCTTACGACCCCGGAAACTCCCTCTACACCTCCCATTACCACGACGGCAACCTCGACATCAGCGTGACCCAGATGAAAGAACCCATCGTCGGCGGTTTCGGCATCGGCGTGAGGACCACCCTGTTCGGCTATTTCGTGCGGGGCGATATGGCTTGGGGCATCGATGACGGCCATATCAACAGGAAACCCCACTACTATCTCTCCTTCAATTTGGACTTCTAAAACCCCAATCCCAGAGCCTTGATTTATCAACACTGATTGTTGATAAAAACCCTTTGGAAAAACACGTTTTCCCTATCTTTATTTGCAATCACTTTGCTAATTTAGCAAACGCAATCCCGCCGAGGGGAGAAGGCGGGATACTATATATAACATATTAATTATCAACGAGATATGAAAAGTAAGTCTCATCCAGTTGTTGAAGAGCAGACTTTATTTAGCGGGCTCTTGTTTGAAGAGAAGGAAACCGAGGCCAAGACCGACCATGACAAGATCCTAGAGGCACGTCAAAATGTCAATTTCGGAGACAAGGCGTTGTCGGAACAAGAGAACGTAGAACTCGTTGAGAAGCCCACCCCACCATTGAAAGAGGAAAGCCCCGTCTATGCCGCCAAGGAGAAGCGCGAATATCACGTCTATCCCTTGGAACAAGTCAAGGAGGCTGCGACGGCTTATTTCCATGGCGACAGCCTTGCCGGCGATGTCTGGACCAACAAATACGCCCTCAAGGACAGCGACGGCCACCTCTATGAGTTGACTCCCGACGACATGCACCATCGTATCGCCAGGGAGATCGCCCGCATCGAGAGGAACTATCCGAACCCCATGAGCGAGGAAGAGATCTACGAGGTGATGAAGGATTTCAAGTATATCGTTCCCCAGGGCAGCCCCATGACCGGCATCGGCAATGACTTCCAGATCTCCTCATTGTCGAACTGTTTCGTCATCGGCAACAAAGGACAATCCGACTCCTACGGCGGCATCATGAAGATTGACCAGGAGCAGGTCCAGCTGATGAAACGTCGCGGCGGCGTGGGTCACGACCTGTCGCACCTGCGTCCGACGGGCACTCCCGTGAAGAACTGCGCCCTCACTTCCACCGGCGTCGTCCCCTTCATGGAGCGTTATTCCAACTCCACCAAGGAGGTGGCCCAGGACGGCCGACGTGGCGCCTTGATGATGACCATCAGCATCAAGCACCCCGACTCAGAGGCCTTCATCGACGCGAAGATGACCCAGGGAAAGATCACCAACGCCAACATCTCCGTGAGGCTCACGGACGAGTTCATGCAATGCGTGAAGGAAGGCAAGCCCTTCATCCAGCAGTATCCCATCGACTCACCCAACCCGAAGGTCACCAAGGAGGTGGATGCCCGCAAGCTTTGGGACAAGATCATCCACAACGCTTGGCAGTCCGCTGAGCCTGGAGTGATGTTCTGGGACACCATCATCCGCGAGTCCATCCCCGACTGCTATGCCGACCTCGGATTCAAGACGCTGAGCACCAACCCCTGCGGCGAGATCCCCTTGTGCGCCTATGACAGCTGCCGACTGATCGCCATCAACCTCTATAGCTATGTCGATAACCCCTTCACCGCCGAGGCGAGGTTCAACCATCAGCGTTTCTCCAAGCATGTGGCCATCGCCCAACGTATGATGGACGACATCATCGACCTAGAGATCGAGAAAGTCGACACCATCATCGACAAGATCAACTCTGACCCCGAGGACGTCGAGGTGAAACGCATCGAGTTGAACCTGTGGAAGAACATCCGCGAGAAATGCCTGCTGGGCCGCCGTACCGGCATCGGCATCACCGCAGAAGGCGACATGTTGGCCGCCTTAGGCAAGCGTTATGCCACCGACGAAGCCATCGCCTTCTCTACGGAGATCCAGAAACTGTTGGCTTACAACGCCTACCGCTCCTCCGTCAACCTGGCTGAAGAACGCGGGAAGTTCCCCATGTACGACTCCAAACGCGAAGAGAACAACCCCTTCATCAAGCGTCTCCGTGCCTTGGATGAGGACCTGTACCAGAAGATGTGTCGTGTGGGCAGACGTAACATCGCCATGCTGACCATCGCCCCGACGGGGACGGTGAGCATCTGCACCCAGACCACCTCAGGCATCGAGCCTGTGTTCATGGTGGCCTACAAGCGTCGCCGTAAGGTCAACCCCAACGACAAGGACGTCAAGCCCACTTTCATCGACAGTGTAGGCAACGCCTTTGAGGAATACAACGTCTTCCACCACAAGTTCCTCACCTGGCTCGAAGTCAACGGCTACAACGTGGATGAAGTGAAGCAGTATGACGACGAGAAGTTGAAGGAGATCATCGCCAAGTCACCCTATTATAAGGCCACGGCCAACGACATCAACTGGGTGAACAAGGTGAAGATGCAAGGCTCCATGCAGAAATGGGTGGACCATTCCATCAGCGTCACCGTCAACGTGCCCAAGGAGACCACCGAGGAACTGGTGAGCCAGATCTACATGACCGCCTGGGAATGCGGATGCAAGGGCATGACCATCTACCGTGACGGCTCCCGTGATGGCGTCCTGGTCGCCAAAGACGAGAAGAAGGAAGAGAAGAAAGCGGAGGAGAAGAAAGCCGCTCCCGCCCCCGATCCCAACGCCAGACCCAGCGACATCAAGATGAACTCCGCCCCGCAACGTCCCAAGGAGTTGGAATGCGACGTGGTCCGTTTCCAGAACAACTACGAGAAATGGATCGCTTTCGTGGGCAAGCTGCACGACAAGCCGTACGAGATCTTCCTTGGCAACGCCGACGAGATCTTCCTTCCGCCATTTGTCGAGAAGGGCGTGATCATCAAGGAGAAGAACAAGGGCGAGGCCTCGAGATACGACTTCCAGTACCTCGATAAGGGCGGTTATCCCGTGACCATCCAGGGACTGTCGCGTATGTTCAACAAGGAATACTGGAACTACGCCAAGTTGATCTCCGGCATCCTGCGCCACGGCATGCCCATCAACTATGTCATCGACCTCATCCAGAACCTGACGGTCGAAGGCGACAGCATCAACACCTGGAAGAACGGCATCGTTCGGGCGTTGAAGAAATACATCCCTGACGGGATGAAGATCGTAGGCAAGGTATGCCCCGTCTGCGGACAGAACTCCATCATCTATCAAGATGGTTGCATGCTCTGCACCTCATGCGGACATTCCAAATGTGGATAAAGCCTTACCTATCAAGAAAGAAACAGTTGTTTTTTTTATCTTCATAATGGTGGACCGTCGGCCTTAGGGCCGGCGGTCTTTTTTTGCAGTCATCTCGGAGTAGGAAGGGATGTGATCCATGGCCTGAAGTGTCCCGTTCTCAGCCTGGAAACAATAACATTGGATGCCGTTATACAACATCAGGTAACGGGGACGCAACGCCGAGTAGTAACGCAATGCCTGGTCGAGGGTGGCTTGCGACAGGGCGACCGAGGCTGCCTTGCATTCCAGGATCATCAAAGGAGCGCCATCGTTGGCGAAGACGACGGCATCGCAACGTTTGTCCAGACCATTCACCTTGATGGCATATTCCACCGCCAGCAGTCCGGCAGGGACTCCCAGATGTTCGACCAATAGGAAAAGCGCCTTTTGCCTGACTTCCTCCTCCGGAGTCAAGGCACAATAGATCTTGCGGAGCGGGTCGAAGACCAACTTCCTATCCCCTTGGGTCTGCGTCTTGAACCATGGCAAATTCGTCATGGCGGCCCTTACTCCTCAGGGTAGGAGACGCTATAGAGGATCGCCTCCAATTGCAGCAACTCGTCACGTTTCTTCTGGTTCGGGTTATAGACGAAGCCCTCGACCGTCACCAGGTTCCCCGTATTATTGTCCGGGAAGGAATAAGAGATGAAAGGTCCCGCCATGTAATCGCCCACCAGGCACCACATCCCACGCATCTCGGCGGCGAATCCCGTGGGGAAGGTGGAGATATAGTTGACCATCGGCGGCACGAACTCCTTCTCCGTCGTCATGAATGAGCCGTCGGCAGGTCCCGGCACATACTTCTGGAGGATAAGGTCGCGGAACGAGATGAGGCTGTTCGGCTCCAGCTGGAGGGTATCCTTATACGGGGTGGTATAGATCAAGATCCCGAAACTGCTCTTTGGCAGTTCCTTACGGATCCACATGAAGTCAGGCTCGTCCTTGGCAATGAAGAAACCCGAGGGGACGGTCATCGTGAAGCCCATCTTCTCCTGGATGCGTTTGACGATCTGCGCTTCCGTAGAGGGGCGAAGCACGTTCATGATGCGTTCGCGTTCCACCTTGTCATACATCACCTTGAACGCCTCCTTGTGCTTATTGAACTCCTCGCACCAGGAATAGCGGTCCGGGGCGATGATCTTCAAGACCCGTTGCGGTGCGGCCCAGAGGTCCTCACCCGTCTCCATGACCGGCTTGTCGAGTTTGGGATCAACCTCCACCAGGAGGATGCATTTGTGTTTTCGGAACATATCCGCGAAACCAGAGACGTTGATATGGGTCAGCTTGTTGAGCGGTTCCGGTTGAGGAAGTCCATATTGCGCCTGAAGGAAGAAGGCACGGATAGAGTCGCCGATCACGCCGTCCCATTGTTCGTCATTCTGGGTGACTACCAAGATCTCCGAGGTGCCGCCAGCCGAGCGGTCCTTCTTTCCCCGATTCCCATTCTGATCGCAGGATGAGAAAAGCATCGCCACGAAAAGCAGCGATAAGAGTACGATGTTAAAGCGTTTCATTTTCATAACTTTTTTTATTGTTTTATTTCGACACGCGCAGTTTTTGCTTCACGCGGATCTTGTCGGATTTAAGGTTGTTCCATTTCTTCAGGTTGGAGATCGTCGTGTGATACTTCTTGGCGATGGAAGCCAGGGTCTCGCCCGCCTTGACCGTATGGTATTTCGGCGAGGAGGAGCCAACCGCCTTGGAGTTGTCCGATGAGGTCGCCATAGGGCCGCCCGAGGAGTAGATGGTCAGGCGTTGTCCCACATAGATGCTGTCCTTCCGCAGGTTGTTCCATTTCTTCAGGTTGGAGACCGAGACGTGGTATTTCCGGGCGATGGAAGCCAGGGTCTCCCCTTTCTTCACTTTATGCACGGTACGGTCGCTGACATTCTTGACCTGTTCCACCACCTTCTCCTTCTCGATGACCTCCTTGGTCTTATAGGCGTAGATCTCCTCTTCCTTCTCCACGAACTTGAGCGACTGTTCCGCAGGGAGTCTCAAGATAAACGGCGTGGAGTCGTTTGCCGGGATGACCTCTTTGGTGTATTGCGGGTTAAAGAAGCGGAGGTCTCGCATGCTCACGCCGATGGTCTCATTCAACTGTCTGAAAGTGAGGAAGTCATGGACCGTCACCGTATCCGTTCCCGACATCAGCAGTCCCGGGTTGATGGGATAGATGTTATGTTCCGCTGCGTAGTTGACGACATAGTTGACGGCGATGAAGGCAGGCACGTAGCCCTGGGTCTCCCGAGGCAGATACGGCCATATCGCCCAATAGTCCATGACGCCGCCAGCCCGCACGATGGCTTTGTTCACTGTACCCGGTCCCGAGTTATAGGCGGCGAGCACCAGGAACCAGTCCTTGTATTTATGGTACAAGTCGAGCATATAGAGACAGGCAGCCTCGGTAGCCTTGACGGGGTCATAACGGTCTTCCACAAGCGTGTTGGATTGCAAGCCATATTGCTTTCCCGTGCCGTACATGAACTGCCACAGTCCCTTGGCGCCTACTCGGGAACCCGCAACGGGGTTCAAGGCCGACTCGATCATGGCAAGGTATTTCAGTTCCAGCGGCATGTTATGCTTGTCGAGCATCTCCTCAAAGAGCGGGAAATACACATAAGAGAGTCCCAGCATACGGCCTGTCAGTGCACGACGGCGCATGGCATACAGTTCGATGAAAGGCTTCACATGAGCGTTGAACACCAACGGGATGGTGGTCTTGGAGGCAAGCTTCTCAATACGGTGCATATAGACGCTGTCGTCGAAAACCGGGACCTCGCCGTAGTCATAGCCATAGACATTCATGCCGACGGAATCAAGGGAGAGGTAGTCGTTGCCGAAATAAGGGATGCTCCCGAGGGATTCGAACATCTTCATCACCTCCGACTCACCCAGGACCTCACGCGCCTCCTGGAAGTCCGCCTGTCTTTGCTCCTCATACAACTCAAGGCTATCCGGGAGGTTATCCACGGAATCAACGACATAGACGCTGTCCAACTCGGATCGATGATTGGGCTTGACGACCTGCGCGTTGGCGGTGAACACAAGGAGAAGGAGAACTATGAGGGAGGATATGTATTTCATGGGCTATAATGATATTAGGCTTGCAAAGGTAATGATTATAACGCAAAAAACTATAAGATATTGAGTCGATTGGCGTCTTGTTTGACAAAAATAGCCAACATGATGGTGAACGCCAACAAACTGGAACCGCCGTAACTCAGGAAAGGCAGAGGGATGCCGATGACTGGCACCAGGCCGATGGTCATCCCGATATTGATGGCCACATGCACAAAGATGATCCCCGCGATGGAATAGCCATAGACCCGACTGAACGCCGATCGCTGTCGTTCCGCCATGCGAACCAGCCGCACCAGCATGCCGACATAGAGCAGGAGCACGACCAAAGCGCCAACGAACCCACTCTCCTCGCCGATGGTGCAGAAGATGAAGTCCGTATGCTGTTCCGGGACGAAATCATACTTCGTCTGCGTCCCTTGCAGGAACCCTTTGCCCCAGAAGCCTCCGGAGCCGATGGCGATCTTGGATTGGTGGAGGTTATAGCCGGCGCCTTGCGGGTCATCCTTCAGGCCGAGCAGCACCTCGATACGGATGCGCTGGTGGTCTTGGAGGATGTTGTAGAAGGCATAATTCACGGCAAAGACCAAGGCGAAGAACATCGCATAGATGGTCACCATCCTGCCGATGTGTTTCCGTTTGGTCAGGAGATAATAGACCAGGGTGAGCACAAAGAGGCTGCCAAGGATGATGCACATGACCATGGGAGACCATATCAGGGTCAGCACGAAGATCGCGGCGGTGCCCAAGGCGATGAGCATCACGGCCCCTGCGCCGGGGAAGCCCTCACGATAGAGGACAAAGACGAAAGAGGCGAACACGAGTGCGGATCCGGTGTCATTCTGGAGGAGGACCAAGGCGGCGGGGATGAGGATGATGGCGTAACACCAGAGACGGCTCTTCCGTTTGTTCAGATCGATGTCATAACGGCCGAGATAAGCCGCCAGAGCCAAGGCGGTGCCGAGTTTGGCGAATTCGGAAGGCTGCAGCTTGAACCCTCCGAAGTCGATCCACGAGGTGGCGCCTTTGGTGGCCTTGCCATAGATCAGGACGGCGAGCAGCATGAACACCACGATGGCATAGATCCAATAGGCGAAGGCGGGGAAGAACTTGGCATCGAGGAGGAGGACGATGAAGCCCACGAAGAGCGAGCCTGCGATCCAGAGCATCTGCTTCCCGGAGAACTGGGAGAGGTCGTAGATGGGATGGCTCCCCTCGCTGAGACCGGCGGAATAGATGCTCAGCCAGCCTATCAGCACCAGTGCGAAATACATCAGCAACAGGGGCCAGTCCACTTTTCCTATGATACTGTTTCGATCCGTCATTTCACTCTTGAATAATTGATGACACCCTCCATCATCCGCTTCTCCACTGCGGGACGGTCCGTGTGTCCTTTGATATACTTTTCCATCATGAGTGATGCTATGGGAGCAGCCCAGGTGGAGCCGTAGCCGCCATTCTCGATGATGATGGAGAGGGCGATCTTAGGGTCCTCGACCGGGGCGAAAGCGATGAAGATGGAGTGATTGTCGCCATGGGGATTTTGCGCCGTACCCGTCTTACCACCTGCCGAGATGCCCGGGATCTTCGATCCGCGGGCGGTGCCGTGAGCACCCTCGAACACGCTCTGCATACCCGCCTTGATGACCTTGAAGTGGCGTTGCTCGATGCCCGTCTCCATCTTGGTGGTCATCTTCTCCGGGATAGCCGTGGAGTCACCGAAGGCACGGATCAGATGAGGTGGGTAATAATAGCCCTCATTGGCGATCGTCGCCGCGATGTTGGCCAACTGCAAGGGAGTGAGAAGGATCTCTCCCTGTCCAATACCCAGCGAACGGATCGTGACCGAGTTCCAACTGCCCTGGTACATCTTGTCGTAATATTCCCTGGTGGGGATGTTTCCCGACTTCTCGTAGGGAATATCCGTATCGAACTTATGTCCGAGCCCCAAGGCCCAGGTCATCTTTTGCCAGTATTCGTATCCTTTCTTGATATCGCCGAACTTCGGGTTGTTGATGGTCGTCTTGAAAGCCTCGTAGAAATAGGGATTGCATGAGTTCTCGATGGCATTGGCGAGGTTGGGGGAGCTGCCATGGAAGTGGGTGCACTTGATGGGCATCGTCCCAGGTCCGTTGCAGTGGAACTGGGTGGCGGGGACGATGCTGCCGCTTTGCAGGGCGATGAGGCCGTTGACCATCTTGAAGGTGGATCCCGGGGGGTAGGTGCCGGCGACGGCACGGTTGATGAGCGGTTTCTTGCGATCATTCAACAACGCCCTGTAGTTAGCACCTCTGACACGACCCACCAGCAGGTTGGGGTCATAGGAGGGACTGGACACGAAGGCCAGGATCTGCCCCGTCTTCGGCTCGATGGCCACGATGGAACCCGTCTTGCCATGCATCAACTGCTCACCATAGGCTTGCAGTTCCGCGTCGAGACCGAGATAGATGTCTTTTCCTGGGGAAGGCAAGGTGTCGAGCATCCCGTCGAGATAGCTGCCCTTCTCCCGATTATGCACATCCACCATGATGACCTTCAAGCCCTTATGACCGCGAAGTTCTTTCTCATAGTACTTCTCGATGCCGGATTTCCCGACATAGTCTCCCCGTTTGTAATAGGGTTCGGCATCCAGTTGATCCTGGTCGACCTCGCCAATGTCGCCCAAGGTATGGGCAGCGATGGCTCGGGGATAGTGGCGCAAGGTACGCGTTTGGAAGTAAAACCCGGGGAAGCGGTAGAGGATCTCTCCGATATGGGCGTAGTCCTCCTTTGGGATCTGGGACATGAAGACCGATGCCTTGATACGGGAGTATTTGCGTGCCTTGGTGATCCGCTCCCGGAAAGTCTCGATGGGGATATCCAGCAGTTTGCACAACTCCAGCGTGTCGATGCCCTTGACCTGGTCGGGAACCACCATGAGGTCATAGACGGCTTCGTTGAACACCAACAACTCGCCGTTACGGTCATAGACCTTACCTCGCGCCGGATACTGCGTGACGAAACGGAGCACATTGTTGTCCGCGGACTGTTTCAGGGACTTGTCCAGCACTTGCAAGGAAAACAGCTTGATGAGGTACACGACTCCCACAACGACAAAGATGCCGATGATAACTAACTGTCTATTAGAAAGATTCCTATTGGTGACCTTCATATCTCAATTCCTTTGCAAAAGTAGCGAATTGTTTTATTCTTGCAAAAGAAAAAAATGTATCTTTGCAAACTAATTCTTATTATGAAACGATTTTCATTTTTTATCGGCGCACTTGTTTTGATGATGATGGCGTCATGCCAGAATGGCTCAAAGGACAAAGTCTTATTGACGAGAGATTTCCATCCTTCGGGATGGGAACGGTTTGACTTCATCACCGACGAACTGGATGTCAAGCAGCCCACCACTTATGACATTACGATGAAGGCCTCTTTCGACGATTCCTATACTGCGGATTATTTCTCCGTGGTCTTCACGGTATTCGACTCCGAGGACCAACCTCTTCGTGCCAAGAACTACAAATTCAGTCTGAAAGAAAAGGACGGCACCTGGAAGTCCGACTTGAAGGATGGTCTCTACACCTTCACCTTCCCCATCAACAGCGAGATGAGTTTCAACGAGCCAGGGAGATACATCCTCCAGTTGGAGAGCCACATGCCGATCACCCCTTTGATCGGCATCCGCCATATTTCGCTGAGGACAAACTAAGTTTTTTTACATAAAAACACGACCGAAACGAATTATTTGATATATTTGTAAAAATAATGGTGATATTAAAGATAATAGATATGAAACGATTGCATTTATTACGAAAGGTTTGCGTCCTGACACTTCTTGGGGTGCTGACCTTCTCCTCTTGTGTCTCCCACAAGAAAATGTTGCTACTCAAAAATGTAGAGATGGTCAATCAAAACACCTCCGTCGAGTACCAGAACGAGCGCAACTTGAGTTACAGAATCCAACCCGGTGACAACCTCTACATCAAGGCAATCAACATCATTGACGAGAGAAACTCGGGAGCATTGAATGGGGAGACCGGACGAGCCTACATGAGTTCTGACGCTTCCATCTATCTGCAATCCTACACGGTAAACAAGGATGGTTGTATCGACTATCCGCTCATCGGCTTGGTCAACGTCAAGAACCTCACGGTGGAGGAGACCAAATACAAGCTGGAGAAGGAGTTGGCGAAGTACCTCAAGGAGACCGCTTTGATGGTGAAGCTCTCCAACTTTGACCTCACCGTGATAGGCGAGGTGCAAAGACCAGGAAAATACAGAGTCTATCAATCTGAAATCAATATCTTGGAAGCCCTGTCCTTGGCCGGTAATCTCTCCAATTTCGCCAAGACTTCCAATGTCAAGGTAATCCGACAAACCGACCAAGGTTCCCAAGTCTTCACCGTGGATATCGGCAAGGCAGACCTTCTCAGTTCGCCATATTATTACCTGAAACCCAACGACATCATCTATGTCGAGCCGCTGAAACTCAAACGTTGGGGATTCACCTCATTCCCATACTCTACCGTGCTGTCCATCATCTCCTTAGGACTCACCGCCTATACATTATATTATAATATCAGCAAACAGTAGCGATATGAATAATCCATCAGACAACAAAAACTATCGGACCCAACAAGATAAGGACGATGCGTCCATCGATTTCAAGTCTTTAGTCTATATCTTTCTCAATCACTGGTATTTGTTTCTCATATGCGTGATCGTGGCCTTAGGCATTGGGTGGTTATATAATCATTATAAGGTTCCGGAGTATCAAGTCTCAGGCTCACTCTTGGTCAAGGATCACAATTCCGGATTAGACCCGACCTCTTTTATCAGCCGAGGCAACAACTTCTACAGTTCGCAGAACCTGGAGAACGAGATCACCATTCTCAAATCCTACGCGCTGTGCGAGAAAGTGGTCAAGAAGATGGATCTGGAGGTGTCCTATTATGACAACACCCGCTTCGTGTCCACCGAGTTGTATAAAGCCACCCCATTCAAGGTCGATTTTGACCGTACCATCCCTCAGGCAGTCAATCTGTTCTATGAGATTGTTGTGGATGGAGATCACTTCTCCTTGAAAGCCAACTCGGATTATCACTCCCAATACGACTATGCCACCGAGCAGTTCATCATCCAACAGCCCGAGGAGATCAACCTCAGTGGCGAATACACCTTCGATGAATGGATCGATACGGGCTACAACCGATTCATGGTCAGCAAGAACAGCAACTATCAGCCTCATATTCACGACGGTCGCAAATTGTCCTTCTGTTTCTCGGACTATCTGTCGCTGACAAACAGGATGAGAGGCTTCGTCGTGTCCCCGATCAGCAAACAGGGATCCATCGTCTCCATCGAGATGACGGGGCAGAACCGCCAGAAAATGGTGGAGTTCATCAACACCCTGATGGACGAATATGTCACCCGCGGTCTGGAACGCAAGAACGAGGTCTCTGAAAACACCATCAAATTCATCGACCAACAGTTGGAAGAGACCGAGGGCTCCCTCAACAAGGCAGAGGTCGAACTCCAGGACTTCCGCGCCTCGCACGACCTCACCAACCTTGACGCGCAGTCAAGACAAGTGATCGTTTCCTTGCAGGCCTTGGAGGAAGAGCATGCCACCATGTTAGTCAACCAGCAGTACTACAAGAGACTGCAAGGCTACATCCAAGCGAACATCGACAACCCGGATAATTTGGCGGCGCCATCGGCCATGGGTATCAGCGACCCCTTGTTGAACAAACTGGTCAGCGACCTCGTCAACCTCAACCAACAGAAGGCATCCATGATGCTTACCTTGACCGAGGAGCACCCTCAGATTGTCAAGATCGACGAACAGATCATCACCACCAAGAGGACCTTGCTGGAGAACATCAACAACCTGGTGGATAAGACGGCCATGAGCATCAACAACCTGGAGTCCCGTATCAGGAAGATCGAGAATGAGGCCAGAAACCTGCCGCAAAAAGAGCGTCTGCTGATCGGATATGAACGTAAGTTCAAGTTAAACCAGGATACCTATAATTACCTGATGCAACGTCGTGCCGAGGCCCAGATCCTGAAGGCTTCCAACACGCCCGACAACGAGATCATCGATCCCGCCAGCGTCCAAAGGGCTTACCGAGTAGCCCCGAGGAACATGATGAATTACATGATCGCCATCATCGTCGGTTTGTTGATCCCAGCCTTGATCCTGTTCCTGAGAGACTACTTCAACGTGAAGATCCAAAGCCGCAAGGATGTGGAGAAGGCGACAGACTTCCCGATCATCGGTCAGATTGGTCTTTGCAGTGGGAAGAGCCCACTCGTGGTCATCGAAAAGCCGAAATCACCTGTGGCCGAAGCCTTCCGCTCCATTCGTACCAATATTGACTTCCTCACCCAAGACAACCCCAAGAGCACCTTGTTGGTGACGGGAGACATGCAAAGCGTAGGAAAGACCTTCAACAGTATCAACATCGCTTCCATCTACGCCCTCTACGGAAAGAAGACCTTGTTGCTGGGCTTCGACTTGAGAAAGCCTAAACTGTTCCAAGAGTTCGGACTCTCGAACAGCATCGGTCTGACCTCATTCCTGAGCAATAAGAACACCATCGACGAGATCATCCAGCCTTCCGGCAAGATCGACAGTCTCGACCTCATCACCTCAGGTCCAATCCCGCCGAACCCAGCCGAGTTGATCGCTTCCGACCGATGCACAGAGTTGTTTGAGGAGTTGAAGAAACGCTATGACTACATCGTCATCGACACGCCTCCTTTGGGACTGGTCACCGACGCCTTCCTGCTCATGAGATACTCTGACGTGAACCTCTACATCGTTCGCCAAGGACATACAGACAAGAACATCTTCGCAAGCATCATCAAGGATGTCGAAAGCCGCGGCTTGAAGGCAAGCATCGTGATCAATGGCATCCACCAAGAAGGCGGCTATGGCTATGGCAAATACCACTATGGTTATGGTTACGGCTACGGCTATGGTTATGGCTCAGGTAGATTAAGCGGTTATGGCGATGCCAGCGACAGTTACTATTCGGAAGACGACTCCAACAAAAAGTCAAGGAGAAAAAGAAAAAAAGAATAAGGGACTATGACGAAGGCTGACATTCTGCCTTGGTATGCACTGTATGTGCGGTCAAGAGCCGAGAAAAAGGTTTTCCGATACCTGCAAGACATGGGCATAGAAGCCTACCTCCCTCTGGTCATCAAGATGAAGAGATGGAGCGACCGACTCAAAAAGGTGGAGGAGCCTTTGTTCAAGTCCTATCTGTTTGTCAGAGCCGACGTGAAGACGCATTACAGCATCCTGTCTGTTCCAGGCGTGACCAAATTTGTGAGTTTCAATAGGAAAGCCGTGACGGTTCCCGAAAATCAGATCAATGCCATCAAGAAGTATTGTGATGACTATGAAGAAGAAGATAAACAACTTGAAGAGACCGAATTCCATGAGGGGCAGTTGGTGAGGATCACCAGCGGCGAGATGATGGGGCTGATCGGGAGGTTGGCGCCCATCAACAACAAGAAGCGCCTCATCGTCTATATCGAGTCCGTGGGACACTATCTGCCGATCAACATCCCCCGGACGAAGGTAGAGCCGGTCTATGAAAAGAAAGAAGATCAAAAATAGTATTATAAACAAGATATCCTATGAATACTGAAAGAGCATCATCGACAAGATCCAAAGCGTGGGTTTATGCCATTCTCGGCGTGTTGGCCCTCGTCATCATTGGATTATCCTGCTGGCTCATCTCCCTGAAAGGAGACCTGAACACCCTTGAGACAGAGAAAGAACAGCAGAGAGCGGACTTCCAGGCAGAGGTTGACAGCCTGATGCGCGTCCACAACGAGTTAAAGGAAAACTATGGAGAGCTGAGCAGCCAACTGGCCGAGAAAGACAGCATCATCCAAGCCGACGCGCAAGAAATCAAGAAACTGCTTGACTCACAATGGGACTACAACAGGATCAAGAAGAAAGTGTCCGAACTTCAAGTCATCTCACAGAACTATGTGCACCAACTGGATTCGCTCTATGTCGTCAACCAGGAACTGGTCGCCGAGAACGAGCGCATCCGCGAAGAGGTTCAAGAGGAACGCAAGCAGAACAAGAACCTGCAACGCCAAAAGGAAGAGCTGACGAGCAAGGTCAACCAGGCTGCAGTGCTTCGCATCTATAACCTGCGTGCCGATGCCGTCCGGTTCAAAGGCGGCAGCCAAGAGACGGTCACCGACAAAGCCGGAAGAACGGAACGGATCCGCGTCAACTTCACCGTCGGACAGAACGACTTGGTGGATCCAGGAGCGAAGGACTTCTACCTCCGTATCGCCGACCCCTCCAAGAACATCATCGCCAAAGGCATGGGTGACGAATACGCCTTCTCCTACAACGGAGAGCTTCTCCAATACACCGAAAAGGTGCATTTCAACTACGAGAACAAGGAAAAGGACGTCGTGACCTATTACATCAAGCCCTCAGGCAGGGAGATGCTCCCCGGGTATTACTTCGTCGACATTTACGACGACAACAACAACCTGGTGGGACAGACGACCTTCAGCCTTCGATAAGAAGGCGCAACTGGCCTCAACGGAGGACCGCCTTCAAGACCTCATGCGACTGCAAACCCTTCAACACGGGGGCATGCAGTCGCATGAATGTTAATATACGGTCGAGAAGATCATTCCGCTGTAGACCCGACATGGGAACGGAAGCCATCTCGTCAATGCCGAGATTCATCAGCTGCGCCAAGATCATGCTCTGCTCCTTATCCATATAATAAGGATGGACCGGAAGGGATGCGACGAAATGGCCTTCCATCATGTCAAAATACGTGTCCGCCTTATAATCCGACTGCGGATAGAAGCCCAGGAAACGGCTTAGCTCGAGCGTGAAGTACAAGGGGAAGTTGGCATAGCCCGACTCCACCAGGTCAAGCCATACCACCGACTGGAAGACGAAGTTGTACAAGGCCTCGTTCCGCTCCTGTTGCGTGAGGGTGTGGCTCAGCAACTCCGACAGATACATCAGAATGGCGCTCTTGTTCATGACGACCGGGATGGACTGATAGGCATAGGCCAGTTCTGGATCCTTAAGGTAAGCCAGCGTGTTCTGTCGGGGGTGACCACTCGGCATAAAACGGAGGAACGTCATCGGCTGAAAGAAAGCCACGCGGTTTTTCGAGGCTCGGCCATTGACGCCTCTCACCATATAGGATTGGAGGCCTGTGTTCTGCGTATAGACCTTGACGATCAGGCTGGAGTCACCATAACGGATGGACTGCAGCACCACCCCTGTGTATTGCTCCTCCATCAGTTCATCACGAGGATTTTGGTGGCATAGCGTTCCTTACCCGCTTTCGTACTCACAAAGACCAGATAGATACCCGGGAGCACCTTTTGTCCATCAACGGTGGTGCAGTCCCACACTGCCTGACCGCCCTCCGCCAGCAGTTGAGTGACGAAAGCGCCATCCACCGTGGTGATCCTGACCAAGGCGTCCTCCACCAGTCCCTTGATGCCGACGTAGCCACTATAGCCGGGCCTCACCGGGTTGGGATAGACGGTGACGTCGGTGTTGGTGGATCCGCCCGGGGTAGCCGCTCCGCGGTAGGAGATGACGCCAAGGTCGGTGCCGAAGAACACCTCGCCGTCATCATTGATGGTCATGGTCTTGACCGCATTGTCGAGCAGAGGGCTGTTCTCCGTGGTGAAATGCAGCAACTCCGTCCGGCAGTCGGGCGACATCTCATAGATTCCGGATTCCAATCCGAACCATTTGTTGTTGTTGCCATCAACGGCGATGCTAAGCACATTGATGTCTTTGAACAAGGGATCCGCCTGTTGCGTGCCGTCGTTACGCGGGATCAGGACCTGGCTGGCATCGTAATTACTGCCATTGAAGATCTTGCGAGAGTCGGAGAAGGAGCAAGGACCGCTATCCGTGCCGACCCAAACATATCCGTTGCGATCTACGGCGAGACAGTTCACTGCCGAGCCGGAGATCCCTCCCTGGCCCGCGACGCAGCGAAGTGACTTCACCTGGTCGTCGCCGGGATTGTCAAAAGTACCGTTGTCGTTGAAGACGATGATCTTGTCATCATTACCCGAACGGCGCAAGATCCATTTATAGTCGTTCTTGTCGATCACCATGGTGGCGATGTCGATGCCACTGTTCGTGCCACCTAGGCTATACGAGGTCCAGTGGCCGTTACGATCCATCATGGACAGCAGGTGATTCGCTCCCGAGTTGGCCACCCAAAGGTTGCCGTGACTGTCGAAAGCCAACCCGCAGATATTGACAAGCGAATGGTCTAAGGTCCATTCCTCAAGGGAACTGTTGGCGGTGTCGTAACGCATGACATACTGGTCGTCCTTGAATTTCAGGACTCCTTTGCCCCAGGTCCCCACATAAGTCACGGTGGTGTCGAAAGGATCCGTGGCACAGCAGATAAAGTCGCTGATATTCTCTTCGGCGATTTCCGGAACATTGGTATAGTTCAAGTTGTTCCACCAATAGCCATCGAAATGGCAGACCCCGTTCTTTGAATAAAGTTTGGCCCAGTTGGAGGCGTGGCCGCCAGTGGCGATCCAGACATGCTTCCCCTGGTGGCTGAGTTCAAACACGCTTTTGCTGTATGTTCCGTTAGGCTTGATATCCTCATCGTAGTTCCAGCTGTTCTTGGCATGAATCACACCGCGACTGCGGTCACCGATCCAGAGATAATCATCCGTATCCAGGAAAGCGGAGTTAGGAAACAAGACGCTTCCGCAGGCATAGACGTTCTTCACCTCCTGAAAACCCTGGTCGTAGACGAAGACATTGTTGTAGGTCGGGATGACCAACTCATTGCCGAACGCACGGATGGCATGCTTGTTGGAGGAAAAGGTGCGGTCAAAATAATCCCAGGTGCGCCCATCGAAGACGAACAACGTGTCCGCATTATAGGTCCCGTCGGAATAGTTGAGCAGCAGCTTTCCGCCGAAGGACTCCAACTCGTTGTAGTTCAGATGAGGATGGATCAAGGTGTTGTCGAAGGTCCACGAGGCGAAATTCGACAAAGTCTGGCTATCCTCGTCGGCATAATAGAGGCCATCGCTGGTAGCGGCGTAGATGCGGCCGTTATAGAAGGCGATATCCGTGACGTTGACCGCATCGCCATCGTTCCCAATATAATAGGTGTCCTTCACTTCCTGTCGGCTCAAGTCATAGACCACGATGCCGAAGCCACAGGCGAAATAGGCCAGATGCTCCTTGAACGTCACCTTGTTGATGCTCTTGTTCCCCAGGATGGTCTTGTCCTTGATGTCACTCAAATTGACGATGTTGCCATTGGCGTCGATGATGTCGATGTTGGCATTCTTATAGGCGACAACCAACACGTTGAGTTTCTCGTTCCGTTGTATGGTGGCGATGTCCACATCGGACAATCCATTGATTTTGTTCAGGATATGGAGGCTGTTGTCTTCTTTGTCGTAAGTAAAAAGCTCATAATCGGTAGCCGCATACACTTTCGGTCCCAGGATGTCGACGGCGATGACGTTTTGGTAAGGCATATGCGTCCGCCAATTGCCAATGCCGACGCCTTCCTGAGCCAGGGCGCTGATCCCAGCCAGCAAGATCACCAATAGGGCTGATAGTTTCCGATAAATCTTCATAGTTTCAATTTTTGACCGATAAAAGTACGACTAATTTTTGAATTAGATGGTTTTTTTTGTAATTTTGCCGCTTCGAAATGGCCCTATAGTTCAAGGGATAGAACGGAAGTTTCCTAAACTTTAAATCTAGGTTCGAGTCCTAGTGGGGCTACTCCCTTTCATTTCAGGTCAAGCACGATCGGGCAATGATCCGAGTGCATCACTTCAGGAAGGATATCCACTCCTGCGATACGGTCTTTCAGGTTTTCCGTCACCATATGATAGTCGATTCTCCAGCCGAGATTCTTCTGCCTGGCACCGGCGCGGAAGCTCCACCAACTGTAACGTTCTCCCTCCTTGACCAGATAGCGGAAACTGTCGATATAGCCGTCGGAGAGAAAATCCGTCATCCACTGCCTTTCCTCGGGGAGGAAGCCGGACGACTTGTCATGACTCCGTGGCTTGTTGATGTCGATATCCTCATGGCAGATGTTGTAGTCCCCCGAAAGAACCAGTTGGGGACGGCTTTTTCTGAGTTCGTTGACATAATGACGGAAGAAGTCAAGCCACACCATCTTGAAGGCTTGCCGCTCGTCGCCCGTCGTCCCGGAAGGATGATACACGCTGACTACGGAGAGGTCGCCGAAGTCCGCACGGAGAAAACGCCCCTCATCGTCATAGAGCGGGTTGTCCATGCCGTAGACCACTCGGTCGGGCTCGGTCTTCGTAATCAGTCCGACGCCGCTATAGCCTTTCTTCTGCGCCGGATACCAATAATGATGGTATCCCATCATCTCGAAATCCATCAGGGGGATCTGGTCGGGTGTCGCCTTCAGTTCCTGGAAGCATAGCACATCCGGTTGGTATTCCTGAATCCATTGAAGCAATCCCTTGCCGATGGCAGAGCGGATGCCGTTGACATTGTAGCTGACGATTTTCATAACCATAAATTAATGATGCGAAGTTACAAAAACTTTTTCTAATTTAGCGGCCATAAAACGAAATGAGCGTGTTCAAACAGAAGATAAGCCAATGGGTTGAGCAATTCAACAAATGGAGGAAGGCCCATCTGACCCACCACCAGTTCTTGTTGTTGATCAGCATCCCGACGGGTTTCTTCGCAGGGCTGTCGGCCGTCATCATCAAGAAACTGGCCCACGGCATCCGCGACGTGGTGATGAGCATCACTATCCAACATGCCCAATTTCTCTATTTTGTCTTTCCCGCGGTGGGCATCCTGCTCACCATCTGTTTCTGCAAGTTCCTCTTGCGGAAGGAGATCGGCCATGGCATCCCCGGCATCCTCTATGCGATACGGAAGAACCACGGGAAAGTCAGCAAGCATAGCATGTGGTCCACGATCATCGCCAGCGGCTTGACGGTTGGTTTCGGCGGTTCCGTCGGTTTGGAAGGCCCGTCCGTATCCACGGGAGCCTCCATCGGGTCCAACATCGGCCGGTGGCTGAAGCTGGAATACCGCGAGATCATCATGTTGATTGGCATGGGTGGCGGCGCCGCCTTGGCTTCCATCTTTCAGGCACCCATGACCGGCATCTTCTTCGCCTTGGAAGTGCTGATGATCGACCTGACCTTAGGATCCCTGATCCCGATCATCTGCTCCTCGTTCTCCGCCATCCTGACCTCCTATTTCTTCTTGGGCCAGGCCGTGGAATACAACACCACCATCAACGAGGGCTTCATCCCGGGCAACGCCATCTATTACATCGGGTTAGGCCTTTTTGTCGGGCTGGTGTCCGCCTATTTCCTGAAAGTCACCTTCAGCATGGAGCGGAGATTCAAGAAAATCGCCTCCCCATGGAAACGCTTCGTCATCGGGGCCTTGTTCCTGGGGTTGCTGATCTATCTGTTCCCTGCCTTATACGGCGAGGGTTACGACGCCATCAACTCCGCCTTGAGAGGCGACTACAGTCCCATCTACGAGAACCCCATCTTCTCCGGTTGGGAGCAGCACAGTTGGAGCATCCTGGTGCTTCTGGTGGCCATCATTCTGCTGAAGGCCTTTGCCACCGCCTTGACCTTTGGCGCGGGTGGCGTGGGAGGCACCTTTGCCCCGGCCTTGTTCATCGGAGCCTTCTCCGGCCTGTTTTTTGCACTTTCCATTAATCTTTTGGGCATTGGCGATCTGGATCCCGCAAAATTCGCCTTGGTGGGCATGAGCGGACTCATCGCCGGGATGCTGCATGCGCCCCTCACGGGCATCTTTCTCATCGCAGAGATCACCAACGGCTATTCCCTCATCGTGCCCCTGATGATCGTCTCTGCCCTCTCCTATTTCGTCAACCGCATCTTCTTCAAGCACTCCGTCTATACCAATGCCGTGGCCGAGCAGGGCGTCGAGGTGACCCACAACAAAGATGTCAGCGTCCTGAGCATGATGACCATAAACAACCTGATCGAGACCAACTTCAGCAAGGTCAAGCGAGGAGCCCGCTTCGGCGATCTTATCCCCATCATCGCCACCTCCACGAGAAACATCTTCCCAGTCGTCGACAAAGACGGGACCTTCTGCGGACATATCCTTCTCGATGACATCCGGAGCATCATGTTCGACCAAAGCCTCTACGACTCGCCCATCGAGGATTACACCGTCATCCCGGAATACCTCATCCATCCCGAGGACTCCATGGAAGACATCGTGAAGAAATTCCAAACCTCCGGAAAATACAACATCCCCGTCATCGAGAGAGGAAAATACCTCGGTTACATCTCACGCGCCAATGTTTTTTCGACCTATCGGAAGACCTTAAGTGAAATTTCTGACGATTGAGTTCATCTTTTTTTCTTAACTTTGCCTTTTTATTGACGAAATCATCATGCACATGAAAAGGCTAGCACTGCTATTTTTGATCTCATTTCTTTGTATTTCAGCATTTTCGCAAGACATCCAGCAGGACACCGTCAAGAAGGAATCATGGTTTCAAAGGGTATTCGGCAGACGCACCGAGGTCGTTCATGACACCGTGTACCTCTTTGTCAACGACTATATAGACGATGAAGAAGACGACATAGAGGAAGAGGATGACGAGTTGATGGAAAAGGCGGAGTTCAGTGGCATCATCCCCCTGCCTTTCGACACCATCGACACCGATGACAAGTTCCAGAAGGTGGTTTTGTTTGACAATGGGACCTGGATCTATCTTGAGATTCCCAAACCCGACATCCCGGATTTCATCAGCAACGACCACTGGATGACGAGCAGCGTCCATGCCTATACCGACATCAACATCAAGGACCTTCCCGAAGAGCTGACGCTGACCCTTTGCGACTCCACCCATGGTTGGCACATCCCAGGTGAGGGTCAAGTGGTATCGCCATACAAGTTGAGGAAAAGGCATAAGCACCAAGGAGTGGATCTCGGCGTGACCTTCGGCGATCCCATCTACGCAGCCTTTGACGGCATCGTCAGAGTAGCCTTGCCCACCCGATATACCGGAGGCTATGGCAACGTCGTCGTGTTGCGTCATGCCAATGGACTGGAGACCTATTACGGACACATGACCCATTATATCGTCTCCGCTGGCGACCTGGTCACGGCAGGCGAGGTCATCGGCTATTGCGGCTCTACGGGACGTTCCACGGGACCACATCTTCACTTTGAGACCCGTTACAAAGGGCAATCCTTCGACCCGGAACGCGTCTTTGACTTCAAGGAAGGCGTGCTGCGCGACACGGTCTTTACCCTCAAGAAAGACTATTTCAGCATCTACTCCCACGAGGGACAGACCGACGAGGAGTCCAAGGTAGCCGCCAGGACCGTGGAACCCAAGCGCATCACCTACACCATCAAGAAAGGCGACACCCTAAGTTCCATCGCAAAGAAACACCACACCACGGTATCCAATCTGTGCAAATGGAACAAGATCAAGAAGACCACCAAACTGCAAATCGGCAGAAAGCTCTATATAGAGAAATAAAGACAATATGATTATGGAAAAAGGTAAACTATTGATATTCTCGGCACCGTCGGGATCAGGAAAGACCACCTTGGTCAACCATCTCCTGGCTGAGATTCCAAACATCGCCTTCTCCGTCTCGGCCACCAGCAGACCGCCACGTGGCAACGAGCAGAACGGCAAGGAGTATTATTTCATCAGCCCGGAAGAGTTTCAGGAAAGGGTCAAGAACGACGAGTTCCTGGAGTGGCAGGAGGTGTATCCGGGACGATACTACGGCACTTTGAAATCCGTGGTGGAAAAGATGCAGGAGGAAGGTTACCATGTCGCTTTTGATGTCGACGTGGTCGGAGGCACCAACATCAAGAAATACTATGGTGACAAAGCCCTCTCCATCTTCATCCAGGCTCCTTCCATCGAGGTGTTGAGGGAGCGCCTGGTCAACCGCGGCACCGACTCTATGGAAGAAATCGAGAAACGACTTGCCAAGGCCGACTGGGAGATGACCTTCGCCCAGGGCAAGTTCGACACCACCATCATCAACGATGAC
>JAEEGL013323465.1_pt1 | contig 22568 bp, 13 predicted proteins | sample 9134231 | NCBI WGS metagenome assembly JAEEGL01 (sample SAMN16246548, study PRJNA631951) | gut metagenome | biome: gut microbiome; feature: rumen; material: fiber-attached | host: Bos | place: Iran: Karaj | collected 2018-10
CTCCGAGAAGTATCCCGGTGATCAGGACAAGATAAGGAATATGGCGATCATCTATGACGGTCAGGTGCGTATGGCAAATCTCGCTATCTGTGCGGGATTCTCGGTCAACGGTGTCGCAAGGCTCCACACAGAGATACTTAAGAAGCAGGAACTCAAAGACTTTTATGAGATGTTCCCCGATAAATTCAACAACAAGACCAACGGTATCACACAGAGGAGATTCCTGCTGCACGGTAATCCGCTGCTTGCCACATGGGTAACAGATCATATCGGACCCGACTGGATCACGGATCTGTCGACCATAAAGGGCATAGAGGTCTATGCCGAGGACAAGAAGGCGCAGAAGGAATTCATGAACATCAAGTACAAGAACAAAGAGCGCCTCGCAAAGTATATACTCGAGCATAACGGTATCGAGATAGACCCGAGATCTATCTTTGACGTACAGGTGAAGCGTCTGCATGAGTACAAGAGGCAGCTGCTCAACATCCTTCACGTGATGTATCTGTACAATAAGATAAAGGCAAATCCGGGCATGGAGTTCACACCCAGAACATTCATCTTCGGCGCAAAAGCCGCAGCCGGATATAAGATCGCAAAGCTGACGATCAAGCTTATAAACAATGTGGCTGAGGTCGTAAATAATGATGCATCCATCGGCGGAAAGCTCAAGGTGGTCTTCATAGAAGATTACAGGGTGTCGAATGCAGAGATCATCTTTGCGGCAGCAGATGTCTCAGAGCAGATATCCACAGCATCCAAAGAAGCATCCGGTACAGGAAACATGAAGTTCATGCTGAACGGAGCGCTTACGATAGGTACCATGGACGGAGCAAATGTGGAAATGGCTGAAGAAGTCGGTGAAGATAACATGTTCATCTTCGGTATGTCTTCCGATGAAGTCATCAACTACGAGAATAACGGCGGCTACAATCCGATGGATATCTTCAACAGCGATCAGGATGTCAGGGATGTGCTGATGCAGCTCATCAACGGCTTCTATTCGAAGAACGATCCGGAGCTTTTCAGGGATATCTACAATTCACTGCTCAATACACAGTCAACATCCAAGGCCGACACCTACTTCATACTGAAGGATTTCCGAAGCTATGCAGAGGCTCAGGAAAAGGTGGAGCAGTGCTACAGGAAAGAGAAGGAGTGGGCCCGCAAGGCGATCCTGAATGTGGCGGCAGCCGGCAAGTTCTCGTCCGACAGGACAATAAACGAGTACGTGCAGGAGCTGTGGCATCTGGATAAGATAGATGTCCGCAAGGCTTCGCACAGGAGGAGTACAGCAAAATAACCCAGCCTCTATGAAGGGAGATATGGTCGACAAACAGCATATCAGCGAGGAGCCCGGCCTGACACAGAGGAACAAGCCGTCAGGCAGGGTCCGCGGACTGAAGAGAGCAGTCAGATGGCTGGCCCTGATCGATCTGCTCCTGTTTGTGCTCTGCGCACTTCTGGCCTTAAGGGCATACGATCTGCAGAAAGAGAATACGACCTTAAGACAGAGCAACGAGGATCTGCAGATCCGTGCCACGCAGAACGAGCATACTGCAGAAGACACGGTCCCGATACCCGGGATGACGGCCGCGGACGGATCACCGGTGACAGATACTGTAAGCGGTAGCGATGCGGACAATGCGACCCTTATGGCTGTGAGAGGATATGCAGAACAGGGCAAATCATTCCTTTATACACTGAAGCAGCTCTTCCCGAAACAGTTCGTGCTGGCAGATGAGGGCACGTTCCACTTTGTGGACATAGACCCGAACTTAAGGCCGTACACATATGACAATGATATGATAGCCCTGTCGTCGAACGGGATAATCACCTATGCGGATGAGAATGTCATCACATCATACGGCATAGACGTATCGCAGCACAACGGACCGGTAGACTGGGAGCAGATGAAGGCCGCAGGCTACAGACCGGATTTCGTATATATCCGTGCCGGCTTAAGAGGATACAGCTCAGGCAGGCTTGTATATGACGAGCAGGTATCCGCAAATATTGCGGGAGCCAAAAGCGTGGGAGCCCAGACCGGGGTATACTTTGTCACACAGGCTATTGATGAAGATGAGGCAAGGGAGGAAGCACAGTTTGTGCTGGATCTGCTTCGGGATAAGGAAAACGATCTTCCGGTAGTCCTGGATGTGGAGAAGGTAGAGAGCTACGACACTGAGCCCAGGACCAAGAATCTAACACCGCAGGAATACACCACGAACGTTCTGGCATTTGCCGATGAGCTGAAGCAGAACGGAGTGGATACCATAGTCTACGGAAACGGAAAAACCTTCATGCTGATGCTGGATATGGCCATGCTGGACGGGACAGATATTTGGTTCGCGGACTATGTGGCCGAAGATGATTATATCCCGTACTTCCCGTATAAATTTGATATATGGCAGTTTTCAAGCCAGGGCAATGTGCCCGGCGTGACGGGAGACTGCGATCTGAATATCCGGTTCGAATAAAGATCAGAAGCCGATAAATCCGTCCTGGAAGCTGTCGCCTCTCATCCTGACAAATTCATCGCTGTAATAAGGCGTCTCAGGGAATATGTCATAACCTCCCTGATCTCCCTCAACGGGAATATAGATAGTATGGTCGTTGCCGTTTACGTCCTTCATGACGGCTTCTTTACATTCATGCTGATAGAACTGGGCTGCCCATATCAGATTTTCATTCTCCGAAAGATAATCCGTATTGATCTTTACCGGCACATAGAGGAAGATAAGTACCGCAAAGAATAAGGACATCTGACCGATACGCTTCGAGTCGGACAATACGGTGCCTGCCATAACAGACAGAGCAATGAGGATGGTACAGAAGCCATAGCGCATCAAAGGAGCAGACAGGAGCCAGTACAGCATGCCTATAACGGCGGTAGCCATAAGGAAGATGTCAGCAAGGGCCTCTTTGTTTCTGATGTTTTTCACAGTATATATCAGTGCACCTGCACCGAAGATGGCGGATAAGAGCAGGAGTATACGGGGCACCTGATCGATCTGACCGAACCAGGCCTGGAACCATCCGGTGAAGGAAAGCCCGATCGATTCATCCAGAGTACCCTTGAAGAGACGACCGAACATAACGATCTCCGCACGGTCCCAATACGCCACTTCCCACGGTACCTTCCACTCCACATCAAACAGATCCAGACTCTCCATCGGATACAGGAGATAGCCTGTAGTTATCACGTTTCTTATGAAATAAGGTATGACGGTAATAAGCGAAAGAAAGATGAAAGAAAGCAGCTCGCGGATTTTCTTCTCCCTTATCAGTCGGATGAGCACGGCAAGAGCGAGAAGCGAGACAGTAGCAACCGACAGCTTGACAGTGATATCGAAAATGCCTAAAAGAGCAAGCAGACCGTAGGCAGAAGGGTCGACCACTCCACAGTCGGAAAGGTCGCACCAGGTCGCAAATATGTAGATAAGCAGCATCATAGGTACTATATCCGTGCCGAGTGAAGAAATACTGTCTATGGAATATACAAAATAAAACAGAGCCGAGATCCAAAGAAGCAGGGAGCGTCTGAAGCGCTTTTCCAGAACGGAGGATCTGACGGCAAAGACAGATACCGAGATTATAATAAACGTGACAAAGCCGTTTACGATGTGCAGGGGATGCCCGGTAAACGACATGCTCATCAGGGCATGCATCGGCATCAGCGCACTGTTGTATCCGAAACGCTTGTGGAAATTCGCAAGTCCGGGTATCACCCGGTAATTCTCCATCCATCTGACAGCCTGAGCATGGTACAGATAGGTGTCCCAGTCGTGAGCCTCGGCGGCAGAGATTACAACGAAGACAGAAAGCAGTATGAGAAGGATGAGCCGTGAGCTTCCTGAAGAAAGAAGAGGGCGGAGCAGATCTGCTATCTCCTTTCTCAAAACGATGAGTATGACTATACAGACTGCCGAGATGAAAATGACGGCACTCAGATCCACCGCGTGGAAGAGATGCCAGAATCCGGCATAAACCGTGGCGAGAGCAAAACCGGAGATGATCACGGATGAGACAGAGCGCATCTTAAATCCGACCAGTTTAATACACAGGCTACGGAAAAGGCATCCCAATGTAACGGTAATAAAGATCATATAAAGATATCCGAACAGTGTAGCTATCATATCAACCTGTCACTCCGTTGCTTCATACAGTATCTCTTTTATTGTCAGAGGCGAGGAGTCTTCCTTTCGTATCACAAAGGTGATCTCTTCGGGTCCGCCCGTAAGGTCGAGAGATGCCTCTTCCGAGCCGGCGCTCATTTCTACTGAAGACGAAAGCTCTCCGTCATAATATACATCCAGATAAGCCGTCGTACCGGCAGCTGCATCATAACGGCATGTCATGCGGAAGGTACGGCCGTCCCTGCGTGAAAAGACCGGATCTACGGGTGAGTTGAGTACGGGACTTCTGAGTACGTCCCCATTGCCTTCGGTATGCAGATATCCGTTTGCATCGATCGTTCCGACTGCTTCGTAGCCGGGGGCTGTGACCAGATCGACGGAGTGACTGTCTAACGGCAGTCCTGCCATGCCGTCTATGGGATTTGTCTCAGAGAAATAAACCGTGTATTCTCCGGACTCTGCTATCTGCTCATAGTTATCAAGGATGTGGTCGGGACAGAGCTCAAACTCACCCTCTTTTGCTATGATGAAATTCCTGTCGGTAAAGGCGGAGCGGTCCCACTCGGTATAATAGAATATATGGTTGTTCACGGAACCGTCTTCAGTGATATAGGTTTCGAAAACGCCCGAAGGATCGGTCACTCTGAACTTCGGGGCCATATCGGTACTGTCGATATTAAAGACGGTGTTCACGTCATACTCACCCATCAAAGCCACTACCTCATCTATGGTCTTAAGGTTGCTGTCCTGACCGTGGAAGTATTCCGTCTCTGCAATGAATCCTGTGTACAGGCAGACATATGCCAGTACGGCAGCCATGGCTGTAAACAGCCATTTCGGGAGCGGCGTAAAGGTGTCACGCTCCATCGCATCTGAAAAGTTCATTACTGCACATATCATCAGCGGGACTATACCCATGATGTGGTATCTCGGCTGGGAAATGGTAAGTGAGAGTATGACAAAGGTCCATATGGCAAGGGAGACCATGCAGCTTTTGATAAGCTCGGCCCTGTATCCTCCTTCGGGAAGAGAAGTACTGCCATTATCGCGGACCTTTCGATAAACACCTATGCCAAAGGATCGCAAAGCAGAACACAGCCCGAAGATCAATATGAAACCTGCCATGACAAGACGGATGAGACCTATGATACCCCTGAGGGATGTCACCCGCTCTTCATAAGGCGTCAGTACCCGGAGCAGTACCAGTACGTCTTTTACATCATAATAAAGTGTGTCGAGAGCATCATCCAGGGAACGGATCGTATACGTAAAGGCTTCGATCCCGTTGCTCAGGCCTATCGCCAGACCGACAACGCTGACTGTCACGGATGTAGCGATAAATACAATCCACTGCTTATTCTTTGCTTTGTCTACGCCGAGTATGGCAGGAATGATAAAGCAGATCATGACCGGCAGCAGTCCGCAGAGCAATACGTAGGTGCCGCTTGCGATACCTATGAAAAGGATCAGGATATGATAGATCACTGCCATGCAGATATCGGATATTTTGTATTTTCCCTTCCAGTCCGTGAGCATCAGGACCACCAGCATTATGGGAGTCAGGACCTTATATACATAGTAAGCACCCCCGAAGAAGAGCATATTTGTGTATTCGAGCATACCGAAATCATATGCGGTAAAGATCAGACCCAGAGCCAGAAGACGATATTCATGCCGGAGTCCGGCGATCGAAAGCAGACGCCATATGACCCAGGTCCACAAAAGGACGTTGAGTATGCCGGCTATCGCGTATCCAAGATAAATGTTTTTCGTGAGCATGTATATGGGAAGAGCTATGAGTGAAGACTCATCCATCTCACCCTGTGACATGTAGTTCCAGAAAGGAAGGAAGAGGGTGTGGCGGTCTCCCATCTCTATGACGTGGCGCATCACCATGGCAAAATCATGATCAAGAGCGTCTCTTAAGTGACAGATATTATAATAGAAAAGAAAGAGGATCTCGAGTACCACGGCACAGGCCATGACGAGTTCACAGTATCTTTTTTTTATATCGATCTTTATCAATGTAAGCAAATCCCCAAAATGTATTGTCCTCAGGGATTAACTTTACGATTTTTTTGCATAATAATCAACTGTATGCGTTAAGGGACGGCCCTGATTGAAAAGGATGGGGCGGTATGGTAAAGTTTGAAAACATGAAGGACTTCAAGCCGATACTGGCCTTAGCGATAATATTCATAGCACTGTGCATCATCATACCGTCCGGAAAGCACGGGAGTATACCTGACGCGAAAAGTGAAGAACGGATGCTTCCGGAACAGTATGCACCGCGTTTCAACAAAGACAGCGGGTTTTATACGTCGTCCTTCAGCCTGAAGATCACCAGTCCGGTGAAGGAGGCTGCTATCTACTATACCCTGGACGGGAGCATACCGGATGAAAATGCGATATTGTATGAGGGGCCGCTGACTGTCGAAGACCGTACACCGCAGCCGAATCTTTTGAGTGCTCTTACCGGCATATGTCCCGAAGGAGATTATGTTCCGCCGGATCCCGTGCTGAAAGGACATGTGGTAAGGGCCGTCGCTATCCTGCCGGACGGCTCGCGAAGCGAGATATCAAACAGGACATTTTTTGTAGGCATAAACAGAAAAGAGCAGATCGGGGATTTGCCCGTTATTTCCCTGTATGCAGACCCGCAGGACCTTTTCAGCTATGACAGAGGTATATATGTGCTGGGAAAGGCATACGAAGAAGCCGGAGAAGAAGATCCCGATACGGATGATCAGGGATACAGAGGCAACTGTTTCATGCGGGGAACGGAATGGGAAAGACCTGCAGCTATAGACTATCTGCCGGGAGGCTTCGGAGAGAAAGGCTTCTCTGCAGATCTCGGTATCCGTATCATGGGAGGCGACTCCAGAGCCAATATGCAGAAAAGCTTTCGGATGAAATGCCGTTCCGAATACGGGAAGAAGAATATTTACTACGGACTCTTTCCGGGAGGTCAGACAAAATACAAATCCTTCATCCTCAGGAACGGGGGGAATGACTATGACTATGCCAGATTCAGGGATCCGATGCTGCAGGAGCTGGTATCCGACAGAGCCTTCGAGACACAGCGCTCACGTCCGGTAGTTCTTTTCATAGACGGTGAATACTGGGGCATGTACGCCATGACAGAGGATTATGACGGACATTATATAGAAAATAACGGCTACGGGGTAAAGGCCGAGAACGTGATAATGATCAAAAACGGAGAGGTAGAGGAAGGAACGGAAGAGGATCTCTCACTGTTTAACGACATGATAAGCTTTATATCCGAAAATGATATGAGCGATGATGAACTCTACAGCGTTGCCGCACAAATGCTCGATATGCAAAGCTTTGCCGATTACAGCGCCTTCAATATATATATAAATAACGGCGACAGCTTCTTTACGAACGACAACAACTGGATGATGTGGCGTGCGAGAGAGGCCGGCAAGGGAACGGAAAAGAGCGACGGAAAATGGCGGATGATGGTATTTGATACCGACTATTCCACGGGGATATATGAAAAAGGAGCTGATTATGACGAGGACACCCTGAAAGATGTGCTTGAAGGAAGCTCCGACGGGATCGGAAACACACTGCTCAGATCTCTTGTGAAAAATGAGGAGTTCAGGAGTATGTTCATAAGCTCTCTTGAAGATATGAGAAATGTCTGCTTCGAAAAGAGCAGAGTGGACAGTACCGTAGCAAAGTATCTGTCCGAATACGAAAAGCCCGTCTGCGACACATACAGAAGGTTCGGACCGGAAGACAGGCTCTGGGGAGATCCCGCAGAATATTACCGTATGCGAGTGGGAGAGCTGACCGGATGGCTTGAGGGCAGATACGGGGTCTTCGACAGTATGATAGCGGGGCAGTTTCCGGATATAAGTGCCGGCAAAAGATAAGGCGCTGCAGGTTTGACGTGGCTGTGATTATGAATTATCTTTAAAAAATGGTCAGATTATTCTTATGTGAAGACGAGATCGTCATGCGTGACGGTATAAAAAAGCATATCGAATGGGAGAAAGAGGGGATAGAGTTCGTCGGAGAGGCCTCTGACGGAGAGCTTGCATATCCCATGATACTCGAGCAGAAGCCGGATATCCTGCTGACGGATATCAAGATGCCGTTCATGGACGGGCTGGAGCTCGCCGAACTCGTGAAGAAAGAGCTCCCGGATATAAAGATCATCATACTTTCCGGCTATGATGAGTTTGCCTATGCACAGAAGGCGGTATCCCTCGGGGTCACGGAATATCTTCTGAAGCCGATATCTCCTTCAAAGCTCAGGGAATCCATAAGATCCGTAGCGGAAAAGATAGAAGAGGAGCGTATACTCAGTGCTTCGGAGGCAGAGTGGGCAAGAGAGGAAGAGGAAGAAAGACGCGAGATAGAGACACACCGTCTGTTCGATACTCTTATCATGAACGATATGAGTACATCCGAAGTACTCGAAAAAGCAAAGAAGCTTGATATCTCCCTGACGGCAAGAACATATCAGATGACGAGGATATATCTTTCCGTATCGGACAGCAGAAACAATATAGCTGCTTCCATCGTCGACAAGGTATCGGAGAGATCCACGGAGAACGGCGGCAGCTGCATAGCTTTTGACCGCGGGATAGACGGATTTGCCATGCTGGTCTTATCTGATGAGGAAGAGGAGACCGCCCGGCTTACCGCTGAGATGATCGCAGATGTACAGGCTATCATCAACGCACAGACAGACACGGACTATTTCATAGGTGTCGGGAATATAGTTAATCGTCTGTCGGAGATCAGATATTCTTATGATGAAGCAAACAAGGCTCTGGCGCACAGATTCCTTGTCACAGGGGATAAAGTTGTATTCTCCGATAAATATGATGCCGGAGCAGACAAGGCAGGGAAGACGGGAGAGCTTAACATACACTCTGCAACAGATGCGGAGAGCCCGCATGCCGTCATAGAAAACTTCCTTAAGACAGGCATGGCGGATGAAGCAGAGCCTCTTATGGATTCGGTATTTGCCACACTGGGCGAGCAGAATATCAAGAGCATGATATTCCTGAACTATGTGACAATGGATATCTACTTTGCGATGGCCAGGTTTGTAAAGGATATAGGGTCCGATACGGCAGAAATAGAGAAGGAATGCGGCGATATCAATCTGCTGCTCTCGCAGGCCAGAGGAGCAGATGAGATCCGTATATATCTGAAAAAATATCTTAAGGCGGTGGTGGAGGCCAGAGATACAAGAGCGGCAAAGAAATACTCAAGGCTTCTCCACAACGCGATCAGCTATATCGATGAGAACTATGCAAATGATGATATATCGTTGAATACCGTGGCATCGACGGTGAATATCTCGCCGAATCATTTCTCCACGATCTTCAGTCAGGAAGTCGGAAAGACTTTCATTGAATACCTCATAGGAAAGAGGATGGATAAGGCCAAGGAGCTTTTGATGACCACCGATATGAGGAGTAATGAGATAGCTTATGCAGTGGGATACAAGGATCCGCACTACTTCAGCTATACCTTCAAGAAGACTCAGGGTATGACGAGCAGGGAGTTCAGAGCCAGAGGCAAGGCCGATAATGTATAGTCATCAAAGGATCGATCTTCGAAGAAGGCTTGTCATCATGGGCGTGGGACTGATCCTCCCGCTTATCGTGATTGTTTCTTTCCTTATATATCAGCTGAATGTCTTTTGCAGGTCTTATGATGCGATAGTCCAGAACCTTACCAGAGCAAATGAATACAATATAGAGTTTAAGAATGACTTTGACGCTGTAGTGTATCAGATGGTGGCCAGATCACTGACGAAGGATGAGGTGGCGTCTGTCACGGGAATGAAGCCCCCGGACATTATGATAGATGACGCCGAGCAGGCTTTTGAAAAGCTGAAGCTTACTACAAACTCGGTACACGCCAAGGACCGTATTTCTTCCATAACAAAGCTGCTGGAAACTCTCAGAAGACGTATGGATGATATAAACGGCTCCATAGATCTCGAGGATTCATATGATGAGAACATGGAAAGGCTTGATTCGGATATCAGGATACTGACGGGGCTTATACAGGAAAGGATCATCGAATATATCTATTATGAATCCGAGAGCATGGAAGAGATCCGGCAGCAGATGGAGTCCCAAAGGGTCAAGGTCATGAACGTGACGGTGGCCTCGGTCATCATAGTGCTCGTTTACGCTTCACTGTTCTATATACTTATTTCAAGGACGATAACCAATCCCGTGGCGGATCTGGAGCTAAGACTGCTGCAGGCGCAGATCAATCCGCATTTCCTGTACAACACCCTCGATAACATAGTATGGCTTTCGGAGGACGGAAGGACCAAGGAAGTAGAGGATATGGTCACGTCGCTTTCCCAGTTTTTCAGGACTACGCTGGCCGGGGGAGAGGATTTTATCAAGATAGCGGACGAGGTCTCTCATATAGAGGCTTATCTTCATATACAGCATCAAAGATACAGAGACATCCTTACATATGATATAGATATCCCGGAAAGCATCATGAACTGCCGTATCATAAAGCTCACCCTGCAGCCCGTCGTGGAGAATGCGCTGTATCACGGCATCAAGAATAAAAGGGGAGGCGGTAAGATATCCCTGCATGCGGCAGATGAGGGCAGTCAGATACGACTGACCGTGGAAGATAACGGCATAGGCATGGACGAAAAGACCCTGGAGCATGTGAGAGCCCTGATAGACGGCAAGGTAAAGCCATCGGAAGATAATACCGGATTCGGTATAGCCAACGTATCCGAGAGGATGAGGCTCAACTACGGGCCGCGATACGGTATGTCGATAGAGTCGGAATACGGTGTCGGGACAAAAGTTGATATTATTATCCCCAAGTCACATGAAGAAAATGAACAAAAACTGTAAAAAAACAAATTTTTGTTCATTTTTTATTCATATTCAGTGAAAAATATACCCTCTTTTATGAAATATGTGCATAGATTCCGACCCGATGGGTGAATATAATCTACATTGTACAATCAAAAAGGGTGCATAGCACCCGGATTTCATTAAGGAGGAAATTTAATGAAGAAGAAGTTACTCGGCGCTATCCTTAGCGCAGCAATGGTAATGTCACTCCTCGCTGGTTGTGGTTCAACCGCAGCAGAGACAGCAGCTCCCGCAGCTGAGGCTGTAGAGGAAGCAGCTGACACAGCAGCTGATGCAGCAGCAGATACTGCAGCAACAGTTGAAGAGGCAGCAGAGAAGGTTGAGGAAGCAGCAGCTGACACAGGTGCAGCAGCAGGCGGAAACATCAAGGTTGGTTTCGCTCAGGTTGGACACGAGTCAGATTGGCGTACAGCTTCTACAAAGTCATGCCAGGACGTTTTCTCAGCAGAGAACGGCTATGACCTCAGCTTCGTAGACTGCGACAACGACGAGGCAGCTCAGAAGGAAGCAGTTCGTTCATTCATCGAGCAGGGTGTTGATTACATCATCATCGACCCCATCATCGCAACAGGTTGGGACACAGTTCTTACAGAGTGTGAGGACGCTGGTATCCCTGTAATCGTTATCGACAGAACTATCGATGACTCTGACAAGTATGTATCATGGGTTGGATCTGACTTCCTTACAGAAGGTAAGGCAGCTGGTGAGTGGCTCAAGGCTTATGCTGAGAAGCAGGGCATCAAGGAGATCAACGCTCTTATCATCCAGGGTACAATCGGTTCTTCAGCTCAGATCGGCCGTACAGACGGATTCAACGAGATCGCTAAGAGGGAAGGCTGGACAGTACTTGATCAGCAGACCGGTGATTTCACAGAGGCAGGCGGACAGGAAGTTATGGAGTCCTTCTGTAAGTCATATGCAGGCAAGTTCAACGTAGTTGTTTGCGAGAACGATAACGAGGCATTTGGTGCTATGACAGCTATGGACAACGCTGGTGTTAAGTATGGCCCCGGCAACGATGTCATCCTTATCTCTTACGATGCATGTACAGCAGGTCTTGAGGATGTTAAGGCAGGCAAGATCACAGCAGACTTCGAGTGCAACCCCCTTGCAGCTCCTACAGTTGAGGGCGTTATCAAGACTCTCGAGGCAGGCAAGACTCCTGAGAACCAGATCCTCGTGCCCGATAACTGGTATGCTCTGAAGGATCAGATCGTTGACTTTGCAGTTGAAGGCAACGCTCAGAAGATGATCGAGGTTACTGACGACGTTATCGCTGCTCAGTACTAAGAAGAACGGGTTGTTAGCGCAACCTGAAAGGGTATAGAATACAGACATATCCTCGGGAGCTCCCGTACATCTCGGGAGCTCCCGTTTTTAATCAAAGACAAGAAAGGAGAAGGTACATGGAAGACAATGTAGTGCTGACCGCACGGGGCATATCGATGACATTCCCCGGCGTCAAGGCTCTGGACAATGTGGATCTGACATTGCGAAAGGGCGAGATCCATGCACTGATGGGGGAAAACGGAGCAGGTAAATCCACACTTATCAAATGCCTGACGGGTATCAATGATTTCGAAGCCGGCGAGATCCACATAGAGGGGATAGACGGCCCGGTGAGGAATCATTCAACAAGGGATGCTCAGAATGTAGGTATCTCCACCGTGTATCAGGAAGTCAATCTCTGTCCGAATCTCTCGGTAGCAGAGAACCTCTTCATAGGAAGAGAGCCGCTGACTGTTTTGCACACGGTAGACAGGAAATCCTATAACAAGCGCTCACAGAAGATAATGGATGAGCTCGGGATATCTGTTGATGTAACTCAGAATCTGGAAAATTATTCTCTCGCTATACAGCAGATGGTAGCTATAGCGAGGGCTGTAGATATGGAATGTAAGGTGCTTATACTTGATGAGCCGACATCATCTCTCGATGATGAAGAGGTGGAGAAGCTCTTTACCCTGATGAGAGGCCTCAGGGAAAAAGGTGTAAGCATATTGTTTGTAACCCACTTCCTGGAGCAGGTCTATGCGGTCTGTGACAGGATCACCGTTTTGAGAAACGGTAAATACGTAGGAGAATATCCGATCGCCGATCTTCCGAGAATGAAGCTCGTGGCGGCGATGATGGGTAAGGATCTCGATGATCTTGCAGAGATCAAGAAAGAACAGAAGGATTATTCCAAAGAACCCATGGAGATATCCGCAAAAGGTCTGTCTCATGCAGGAACAATCAAGCCGTTCAATCTGGACATCCACAAGGGAGAGGTCGTCGGCATAGGCGGTCTGCTCGGTTCGGGAAGATCAGAGCTTGCAAGATGTATATACGGTGCCGATAAGGCGCAGACCGGTTCACTCGAGGTGGCCGGAGAGCAGGTAAAGATCAACCAGCCTATAGATGCGATGAACAAAGGAATGGGCATGCTTCCCGATGACCGTAAGGCAGAGGGAATAATAGCGGATCTGTCCGTGCGAGAGAACATCATCCTGGCACTTCAGGCCAAGAGGGGAATGCTCAGACAGCTCACACGCGCTCAGCAGGAAGAGATCGCAGACAGATATATCGATCTGATCCAGATAAAGACCGCAAGCAAGGAAACTCTTGTGAAGCAGCTTTCCGGAGGCAACCAGCAGAAGGTAATACTTGCAAGATGGCTTGCAACCGATCCGGATTTCCTTATACTGGATGAGCCCACGAGAGGAATAGACATAGGAACAAAATCCGAGATACAGAAGCTCATAGTCAAGCTGGCCGGAGAAGGCAAGAGCGTGCTCTTCATCTCATCCGAGATAGAGGAAATGCTCCGTACCTGCAGCCGTATGGTCATTATGCGTGACGGACAGAAGGTCGGAGAACTCGATCACGAGCTGTCTCAGGAGAACGTGATGAAAGCTATAGCGGGAGGTGAGGCATAATGAGCAGTATAAACTCAAAATCCTTTTGGAGACGTATAAAGAGCTGGCCGCTCCTGCTGCCTGTAGTAGCCCTGCTGCTCGTTATGGCGGTCAATATAATACATGATGCAGCTACGGGTGCAAACCCGCTGTCGTTCTTCCTTGTTTCACTGAAGGATACGACAACAAACGGTACGATCCTGTACGGACGTATCATCGATATCATCAACAGAGGATCCGAAGTTGCGATCCTTGCCATAGGAATGACGCTTGTGGTCTCTGCATCGGCAGGAACAGATATCTCGGTAGGATCCGTGATGAGTCTTTGTGCAAGCTTCATGTGCATGATGCTCGCAGGATACGGAGTATCTTCAACGACTACACTTGCAGTGCCGCTTGTGATAGGACTTCTTGCAGCGGTAGTGATGGGACTTGTCTGCGGAGCATTTAACGGTACGCTGGTGGCTCATCTTTCAATCCAGCCGATGGTCGCGACCCTGATACTTTATTCCGCAGCGAGAGCTATCGGACTGCTTCTTTGTAACGACCTGATAGTATACGTAAGAAATCCTTCATTTGCATTTTTCGGTGCATTTGCGGGTCCCATACCGACTCCGATAATCATTACCGTGATATGTATCGTAATAGTATCACTGGTGCTTAAAAAGACGGCTCTCGGCATGTATATCCAGTCAGTCGGTATCAATGCGAAAGCAAGCCGTATAGCCGGTCTGAATTCAAAGCTTTTGATCTTCCTGGCATACACGCTCTGCGGACTGTTTGCAGCAATAGCAGGTATCGTGGCTTCGTCCAGGATCACATCAGCAGACTCAAATAACATCGGTCTCTATCTTGAGATGGATGCCATCCTGTCGGTAGCACTCGGAGGAAACAGTCTGGGCGGAGGTAAATTCAACCTTGCAGGATCGATCATAGGTGCATACACGATCCAGGCAATAACCACGACTCTTTATGCACTTGGCGTATCTTCAATACAGGCGCCGGTCTTCAAGGCTATAATCGTCATTCTCATAGTCGTGATAGAGGCACCGCCGTTTAAGGCATTTGTGAACAGGATGAGTGCCGCAAAGGCAGCAAAGGGGGTGAAGGCATGAGCGAAAAAGCAAAAGCCAAAAAGAGCTTTAACAGTAACACGCTGCTGCTCTTCATAACTATAGCGCTGTTCATAGTGCTTTATGCAGGAGGCTGTATAGCATACGGCGCAAAGGGATTCACTCACCTGCAGACGTTTCTTAACATACTGATAACCAACGCCGGTCTGATCTGCGTTACATGCGGAATGACCTGCGTCATGCTCACCGGCGGTATCGATATCTCAGTCGGAGCACTCATAGCTATGGACTGTATGCTGCTCGCGGTCGGAATGAGCAAAGGCATCGGTGCCGTACCCATGGTCCTCATCATCCTTTTGATAGGTGCAGTCTTTGGTATCTTCCAGGGATTCCTGGTGGGATATCTGGAGATACAGCCCTTCATAGTATCGATGGCAGGCATGTTCTTCTGCAGAGGAATGACAGCCGTCATATGTACGGATCAGGTGTCCATAAAGCAGGATACTAATCCTCTGTTCTATGCATGGGCAAATGCGAAGATAGTAATACCGTTCGGCGGATATCTGAATAACAAGGGCAAGTATATGGCTCCTTATGTGAGACCCGGTGTGGTGGTAGCACTCGTTGTGCTGATACTGACATTTATCATGCTCAGATACACAAAGTTCGGCCGTTCTCTCTATGCAGTAGGCGGAAGTGCACAGTCTGCAGCGATGATGGGACTTAACGTGAAGCGCATAAAGATGGGAGCATACATGCTGTCATCATTCCTGTGCTCGATAGGCGGCATCTGCTACTGCCTGAATACGATGGCAGGCTCGGTGTCACAGGCACTTGGACTTGAGATGGATGCCATCTCCTCGGCTGTCATAGGCGGAACGCTGCTGACCGGAGGTGTAGGTAACGTGATAGGATCATTCTTCGGAGTGCTCATCAACGGAACCATCTCATCTATCGTTAAGACAAACGGAAAGCTGGCCAGCTCATGGCCTAACATCCTTACAGCTGCACTGCTCTTCGTATTCATAGTAATACAGAGTATCTTCGCGGCTCTCAGAAAGAGAAACAAGTAAAAAGAGGAACATATGAGGGGAGGACCGGCATCTGGTATGCCGGTTCTTCCTGTATAAAAGAGACATACGGGAGACTAATGAAGAGGATATCAGTCTTCGTCCTGCTCATGACCTGTATCCTTGTGGCAGGATGTTCGAAAAACATTTATAAAAGAAACGGTGATGTCCGTTCGGAAGACAACGGAAACAGATCCTCCGTGACGATAGGGCTGTCGCAGATAGGAAGCGAATCCGACTGGAGGATAGCTTCAACCGACTCGGTAAAAGCCGCGTTCTCTGTAGAAAACGGATACGATCTGATATTTGATGATGCCCAGCAGAAGCAGGAGAATCAGCTCAAAGCTATCAGAGAGTTCATAGATCAGGGAGTGGATTATATAATACTGGACCCGATAGTGGAGTCCGGCTGGGATTCCGTGCTGCTTGAGGCTAAGGAAGCCGGGATACCCGTCATAGTCTATGACAGACGCGTGGAAGTGGATGATGATTCTCTGTACACGTGCTGGATAGGGTCTGACTTTCATCTTGAGGGAAAACGTGCATGCGCATGGCTTTCCGAATACTTAAAGAGCAAAAGCATAGACAGGGAAATAAAGATCGCGGATATACAGGGGACGCTCGGAGCTTCTGCCCAGATAGGACGGAGCGAGGCACTGGACGAAGCTTTCAGACAGAACAGGAACTGGAAGCTGGTGGCCCGTGATACCGGTGATTTCACGACCGCAAAAGGCAAGGAAGTAATGAACAGCATGCTGAAGCAGTGCGGAGATGAGATAGACGTGGTCTATGCGGAAAACGACAATATGGCGTACGGAGCTCTGGAGATAATGGAGCAGAGGGGATACAAACCCGGATATGACATAGACAACGGAGAGATCCTCGTCATTTCCTTTGACTCATCAAGGAACGGACTGCAGATGGTGCTTGACGGAGATATTGCCGTAAACGTCGAATGTAATCCGCTATACGGACCGAGGCTGGTAGAGATAATAGATGCCCTGGAGGCAGGGAAGGAAGTCGAGAAGGAGACCTTCATAGACGAAGAGCAGTTTTCCGGCATAGGATATATCGGGACCATACAGGTAGACGGGAAACCGTATACCGTGACACAGGTCACGCCGGAGCTGCTTGCAGAAAGACAATATTGAGATCATGAAAAAAGCCCGTCGGCAGATGCCGACGGGCTTTTTGATATCCGTCAGATCATCCCATTGTTATCTCTACGGTAACATCCTTCTTTGAGGGATCGTAGGGGATCACGTTTCCTGCGACCTCCGTACCGTCAACAACCATCTTCTTTATTCCCTTGCATACATCCGAAGGATTGTCGATGGTTATGTGATATACGGCGCCTCTGTATTCGCGGGTCACCTTGAAGCCGCCGAATCCGTGTGGTGTGCAGGGATTGACCTGCAGACCGGTGAGCGTGGGATATACACCGAGTATGTACTGTGAGATATCGGTGAAGGTCCATGCTGCAGTACCGGTAAGCCAGCTGTTCTTGCCCTGACCGAAGAACTTCGCGTCTTTGCCGGCCACCATCTGTGAGTAAACATAGGGCTCGGTACGGTGTATCTCGGAGATGTCCTGCAGATAAGCGGGGCATGTCTTCTGATAGATCTCAAATGCCCTGTCGCCGTCACCTACGACAGTCTCAGCTATGGATACCCAGGGATTATTGTGGCAGAATATGCCGGCGTTCTCCTTGTATCCCGGCGGATATGAGGATATCTCACCGAGCTCGAGGTGATACTTTGTATAAGCCGGCTGAAGGATCATGATGCCGTACCTGGTATCGAGCATCTCTTTGACAGAGTCCATGGCCTTCTGGGCTTCACCTGTCTCAACGCCGACTCCTGCAAGTACGCAGAAGCCCTGAGGCTCTATGTAGATCTTACCTTCCTCGCACTCGTCGGAACCGACCTTGTTGCCGTTTGCGTCATATGCACGTACGAACCACTTGCCGTCCCAGCCTGCCGTGAGGAGGGCCTTTGTCATCTTTTCAACTTCGGCTCTCGCACGGGAAGCCTCGTCTTTCTTTCCGATAAAATCGCAGAGATCTGCGTACTCATTACCATACTTAACGAACATGCCTCCGATGAAGACCGACTCAGCCACGGGACCCTCGGAGGGACCGAAAGTCTGGAAGGATTCGCCGGGATGCTCCGAGAAGCAGTTCAGGTTCAGGCAGTCATTCCAGTCTGCACGTCCGATGAGCGGCAGATCATGAGGACCTTTATGATTGATAATGTAGTCCAGACTTCTTGTAAGATGCTCGAAAAGAGAAGTAGCTACGGACTCATCATTGTCGTAAGGAACCTTCTCATCGAGGATCGTGGTGTCGCCTGTCTCGCGGATATAAGCGGAGGTTCCTGCGATGAGCCAGAGCGGATCATCGTTGAAGCCGCTGCCTATATCGGAATTGCCCTTCTTGGTAAGGGGCTGATACTGATGGTATGCAGATCCGTCCTGGAACTGGGTGGAAGCTATATCTATGATCCTCTGCCTTGCACGGTCGGGGATCAGATGTACGAAGCCGAGCAGATCCTGACATGAATCCCTGAAGCCCATGCCTCTGCCTATGCCGGATTCATAATAAGAAGCCGAACGGCTCATGTTGAAGGTTACCATACACTGATACTGGTTCCAGATGTTTACCATACGGTTGACCTTGTCGTTCCTGGTATCTACGGTAAACTTTGAAAGAAGCTTGTGCCAGTATTCCTTAAGGTTGTTGAACGACTTGTCGACATCTGCGTCTGTCTGATATCTGGCGAGCATTTTCTCGGCGGGAGCCTTGTTTATGACGCCCTTGCTCTCCCACTTCTGATCTGCGGGATTCTCGCAGTAGCCCAGAACGAAGACAAAAGACTTCTCCTCTCCGGGAGCAAGCGTGATATCTATCTGATGTGCGGCTATCGGATACCAGCCTGATGTCACGGAGCCTCTGCACTTACCTTCAAGCACTGCTTCGGGATTTGCGGTACTGTTGTAAACTCCCATGAAGTCATCGCGGGATGTATCGAAGCCGTCAGCCTTGGTGTTGACGGAGTAAACTGCGTAGTGATCTCTTCTCTCGCGATATTCCGTCTTATGATATATGGTGCTTCCGATCACTTCCACTTCTCCGGTGGAGAGGTTCCTCTGGAAGTTTGTCATGTCATCCATAGCATTCCACAGACAGAACTCTACATATGAGAAGAGCTGGAGCTTCTTTTCCGAAGTGCCCTCATTCTTTATTACTATACGCTGTACTTCGCAGGTATCGTCCATAGGTACGAAGCAGAGAACGTTGGCACTTACACCGTTCTTCTTTCCGTGGAATCTGGTATAACCCATACCGTGACGGCACTCGTACTCATCGAGTTCTGTCTTTGTAGGCTGCCAGCCGGGATTCCATACCGTATCGCCGTCTTTAATATAGAAATATTTACCGTTGGTATCTGCAGGCACTGCGTTATACCTGTATCTGGTGATACGCAGAAGCTTTGCATCTTTATAGAAGGAATAGCCTCCGCTCGTATTTGATATGAGCGAGAAGAAATCATTGCTGCCAAGATAGTTGATCCAGGGCAGCGGAGTCTTCGGTGTTGTGATGACATATTCCATATTGGCGTCATCGAAATGTCCGAAATTCATGTGTTTACCCCCATTGTCTACTTTATCGATTAAGTTGTCCGGCAAAAACCGGGTTGCTAATGATTATATTCTATGAAGCGCGAAAATACAACAACGAATCGTAGAAGGAAAGATTAGCAAAATTTACGAAAAGGACTTAAACCATTAAGCAAAATGACGGAATATCGGAGGTATTCTTACAAATATGACCGGGATGACTCCTGGATATTGTCAATATTATGGTAAAATTTACCCAAAAAACGAAAAAATATATTGACTCTGTTGTCAGATTGATATATATTTGACTTACGAAAACGATTAAGGCAGAGGAACGCATAATGGTCTCGATGAAAGATATATCGAAAAAAGTGGGCGTTTCGGTCGCGACGGTAAGTAAGGCACTGAATGATCACAGCGATATAGGAGAGACAACCAAGGAACGCGTCAGGCAGGTGGCCAAGGAGATGGGATATTTCCCAAACGCATCCGCCAGAACGCTGAAGACGAACAAAAGCCACAACATAGGGGTGCTTTTCAGAGATGAAGCAGGAAACGGATTTACCCACGACTTCTACGCAGCGGTACTTGACTCGCTTAAGAAGACGGCAGAGTCCAAAGGCTATGACATAAGCTTCATCAACAGCGACAGAGCTGCGATGCACATGAATTACCTTGAGCATTGCAGATACAGAGGATACGACGGAGTGGTGCTCGCCTGTATAGACTTCAGTGACAGCGGTGTGGTAGAGCTGGCAACGAGCAATGTCCCGGTGGTGACTATAGACCACATCTTCGATAACAGAACAGCGATCATCTCGGACAATGTCACAGGGATCAGGGAGCTGGTAGAGTATATATATAAGGAATGCGGACACCGGAAGATAGCTTACATACACGGAGCGGATTCTTCGGTCACAAGGAACAGACTGGCGAGCTTCTATAAAACAATGGAGGAGCTCGGGGCGACGGTTCCGGATGAGTACGTAAAGGACGGAAGATACCGTAAGCCGGACATGTCGTACGAACTGACGATAGAGCTTCTGGAGCTTGACGATCCGCCGACATGCATCATATATCCGGACGACTTCGCAGCAATAGGCGGTATAAACGCCATAAAGTCCAAAGGACTTTCAATCCCGGATGATGTATCCATAGCAGGATATGACGGGATAAGGATAGCGAAGGTGCTGGAGCCTAAGATGGTGACGATAGAGCAGGACACAGGCAAGATAGGAGATCTTGCGGCACAGAAGATAGTCCAGCTCATAGAAAGACCGAGATCGGCCATTGCCGAAAGGATAGTGGTAGAGGGTAAGCTCCTCAAGGGTGATTCGGTAAAAAAGTTGTAAAAAGATATCATAATGTGATATAACCTTTTGGTATTTTGGCGAAAGCCTTATACATAAAACACTTTTCAAAATTTTAAGGAGGAAAGAAATGAAAAAGAAGATCGTAAGTATCATGCTTACAGCAGCAATGACAGCTACTCTTCTTGCAGGCTGTGGATCAACAGCTGAGGCTCCTGCTACGGCTCCCGCAGCAGAGGAGGCAGCTCCTGCAGCAGCAGAGGAAGCAGCTCCCGCAGCAGAGGAAGCAGCTCCTGCAGCAGATGCAGCAACAGAGGAAGCAGCTCCCGCAGCAGACGAGGGCAAGGTTCTCAACATCCAGTGTTGGAACGAGGAGTTCAAGAGCAGGGTGACAGATCACTATCCCGGATATGAGAAGGTAGATGATACCACAGGTAAGATCGGTGATGTGACTGTTAACTGGATAATCACTCCCAGTGATGACAATGCATATCAGAATCACCTCGATGAGGTGCTTCCCGGCAACGAGAGCGCAGCAGCAGATGACAAGGTTGATATCTTCCTTGTAGAGGCTGACTATGCTCTTAAGTATGTGAACGCTGATCCCGCAGTTGCAATGTCAATGGATGACCTTGGCATCACAGCTAACGACATCGCTGATCAGTATCAGTACACAAAGGACATCGTTACAGATTCAAAGGGCGCTCTCAGAGGTCTTTCATGGCAGGCATGCTCAGCAGGTCTTATCTACAACAGAGACATTGCTAAGGAAGTGTTTGGCACAGAGGAGCCCGCAGAGGTTCAGGAATATGTTAAGGATTGGGCTACATTCAACAAGTCAGCAGCTGACCTCAAGAAGGCAGGCTACTTCGTAGAGTCAACCGTTAACGATTCTTATCGTGTATATTCAAACAACGTTTCCAAGCCTTGGGTAGATGGTACAACAGTACAGATCGATCCTAACCTTGAGCAGTGGGTAACCGATTCTAAGGCACTTGTTGATGCTAAGCAGACAAACACCTATGAGCTCTGGTCAGATGACTGGAACAAGGGCTTCTATCCCGAAGGAAAGGTATTCGCTTACTTCGGACCTGCATGGCTGATCAACTTCTGTATGGCAGCTGATACCGAGGGTTCAGTAGCAAACGCAGGCCGTTGGGGCCTTTGCGTAGGACCTCAGTCATTCTACTGGGGCGGCACATGGATCTGCGGCGCTGTAGGATCAGACAACCCTTCACTTGTTAAGGACATCATGCTTACAATGACAACTGACAAGGCAGTCCTTAAGGAGATCGTTGAGAAGGATTCAGACTGTGTCAACAGCCCTTCACTCCTCAAGGAGCTCGCTTCTGATACAACATTCAGCAGCAAGATCCTCGGCGGACAGAATCCTTACCAGCAGCTTGCTGACGGTGCTGAGAAGGTTGACATGAGCAACATCTCTGACTACGATCAGGGTTGCAACGAGTCATTCCAGGCAGCTATGAAGGATTACTTCGAGGGCAAGGTAGACTATGACAAGGCTGTTGCAAACTTCCAGACAGCAGTCA
>JAEEGL014945698.1_pt1 | contig 22568 bp, 30 predicted proteins | sample 9134231 | NCBI WGS metagenome assembly JAEEGL01 (sample SAMN16246548, study PRJNA631951) | gut metagenome | biome: gut microbiome; feature: rumen; material: fiber-attached | host: Bos | place: Iran: Karaj | collected 2018-10
CTGGGACACCACCTCGACGATCAATAACGCCTACGTCAACGGCGATCGCTTCCAGGAGTATTGTTGGATGCTTGGCGTCACGCCGCGGTTCAGTTACGGCGAGTACGGCAAGCACGGATCCTTCCCGGGGCTCCATAAGTTCGAGGGCTACTGGAAGGTCCTGATCGATCGTCCGATGTACAACCGCGACGGGTCCTACCGCGCAGTACGTCCGGTCGACGTGTCCGGATTGACGGCTGCTATGTTCACAGGGCAAGCCATGACGGAATCCGGCTTCGGAATGTACAACGCGGACGAAAGCGCAAAGATGCAGCGCGACGAGGCGACGGCAGCCCGTGTTGGTAAGGAGTATGCCGAAGGTCTTTCCGGCACCCCGGAGGAGGCTATGAGAGCGCATTCCCGTAACGCGCTCGCCGGCGACATCGACGCGCAGCTCGCTGAGCTTCGGAAGCAGTTCGGTGCCATGCCGACGTCGGGTGCTGAGACGGCGCCCGGACGGGAGAACGTCGTGCTGCCGAGGCAGACGAACGACGACACCTACGTCCGCAGAGCGGCGCAGACCTTCATGCGCTCGCCGAACGTCACCGACGCTGCGGCGTCGGACATCGGCAGAGCGGTGCTTCGCGGTGAGTTTAATTATGAACGGCAGTCGAACGAAGAAACAGCATCTCGAGCCGAGAGAATGATGCAGGACCTCGGCGGGCAGGTAGGTGCGCTGCGGCATCTTGAGAACGTCGCGCGAGGCGCGGCGAGACCAAGCGCTGAGACCGTTGCGCTCGGTGAGCAGCTGATCCTGGACGCGATGGAGGTCGGCGATGCGGATGCGTTCGAGAAGGCAGTGGCTTACACGGCTATGATCGGCACGGCTGCCGGTCAGACCACGCAGGCGTTCAGCATGATCAACAAGCTGAGTCCGCAGGGCATCGCGCTCTACATGACTCGCGTTATCGAGCGCCTTAACAACGTCGAGTACAAGGACCTGATCGCAAAGGGCAAGATGAAGCCGATCCAGCTGACCGAGGATCAGGTGGCGCGGATCATGAACGTGAAGAGCTTCTCAGAGGCTCGGCAGGTCGAGACAAAGATCCTTGAGGAGATCGGCGCGCAGATCCCGCTGACCCTAAAAGAGCAGCTTCGCAGCTGGCGGTACCTCTGCATGCTCGGCAACATCCGAACGAACGTCCGCAACCTTGCGGGTAACGTCGCGATGGCGTCGCTGCAGATGAGCAAGAACACCATCGCCGCCGGTCTCGAAGCATGGGACGTCAAGCGCGGCGCGAAGCTTGCTCAAAAGGCAGCGGCTGCTGCGCGAGCCGGCGACACCGCCAAAGCCGAACAGCTGTCCAAGCGCGCCGAACGGCACCTCACTCAGTCCGATCGGACGAAGGCGCTGCGCTTCGGGTCCAACGCCGATCTGTACAAGACGAACCTCGCGTATGCCAAAGGCACGACGGCTGACGCGATCGAGCTGCTGAAGGGCGGCGGTAAGGACGTTGGACTGTCCGCGCTGCAAAGCGGCAAACGGATGTTCAATAATAAGACATTGAACAAAGCCGGCAAGAAGGCTTTAAGCCCGCTCGACATTGGAGACCTGTGGTTCAGCAAGCCGCACTACGAGCATGCCTACGCGCAGTGGATGACGGCGAAGGGACTCACCGGCGAGGACATGACGCTGAAACAGCGTAACGAGGCGATGAAGTACGCGGTCAGCGAGGCGCAGAAAGCGACGTTCCGCGACGCGAACTGGCTCGCTACGAAGATCACCGAGATCCGCAGCAAGAACCTTGCGACAGAACTTATTGTCGGCGGCATCATGCCGTTCGCAAAGACGCCGGCAAACATCCTGCGCAGGGGCATCGAGTACTCGCCCGCGGGTTTGATCCAAGGCATCGTGCAGCTGAACAAGGCGAACAACGCGACCGACCTCAGCCACAGCGAGCGCATGAAGATGCGTGCCGAAGCAATCGACCGCATGGCGTCCGGTGTTTCCGGCACGGGTCTGATGGCAATCGGCATGCTGCTCAGGTCGCTCGGAGTGCTTCGGGGCAAGGACGACGATGACAAACGCATGGCCGGGTTCGCCAAGGACATGGGTCGTCAAGCTTATAGTACGAAGTTGCCTCTGGTTTCAGCCATCACTGGCAAGGATGTCAGTATGACACTTGACTGGCTCGCGCCGTTGAACATGCCGATGTTCATGGGCGCCTCGATTTGGGACGTTGCCGAAAAGCTGTCCGAAGGCGAAGAGCTTAACTTCAAGGACATTGCGGATCCGATCCTGTCGATCGCAGATCCTATGATCGAGATGTCGATGCTATCCGGTATCCAGAGCGCGCTCAAGACCTACGGATCCGAGAACGCCCTGAGCGCGGTCGCGACAAACACGCTTCAGTCCTTCGCCGGTCAGTTCTATCCGACGATCGGCGGGCAGCTTGCCAGGACGATCGACCTCACAAGGCGGTCTCCGGACTCGAAGCACTACTGGATCCAGTCCATGGCGGCGAAGATCCCCGGGCTGTCGAAGACGGTCAAGCCGTACGTCGGCGGCTACGGCGAAGAGGAAGAGTTCGATCCGACGGACAGCACGTTCGCGAACTACTTGCTACGTGCGTTCGAGCAGTTCTTCATGCCCGGCTACATCAAGGCCGAACGTAACGATGAGCTGACGAAAGAGCTCTTCCGGCTCTACGAGTCGACCGGCGTCAACAGCTATCTGCCGCAGCGACCGTCGGACTATAAGAAGCTCAACCTCGGCAAGCAGTACGGCACACGCGAGCTGACCTACGACGAGCAGGTCGAGTACGAGAAGCTCTTCCGGAGTGAGGCGGCTAAGGCATTGGACAGTGCGATCAAGTCATCGGCCTACAAAGGCCTGAGCGACGCCGACAAGGCAGATCTGCTGACCGAGGTCTACCAGCAAGCGACGAAGAACGCCCGGAAGAAGATGAAAGAAACAATCATAGAACGCTACAACATCGGCGGCGTTGCGGCAACGCGAAATCCGTAAGTTTGCGTATAATGTAGACATGGATAAGATCACGCCCCCGAAACCCATAACCATCCGGATCCCGGCTTCCGCGGACGCTGCGGCTCTGCAAAGAGCCGCAGCGCAGCTGGAGGCTGATCTGCGCGAAAATTTTAAGCAGCTGTTCGATCTGATCGTGCAGCTCAAGGAGCAGAGTAATGCCTGACGATACTTCTTTCAACAAATGCGTATACAGATTCACGCTGGATTTCCGTAGGCCGACAGTCAAAAGACTTCAGGTTGTCAACGGAGATACAGCGAATCAGTTCGTAATAGACGTTGCTGATGACGGCAATGCGGTCACGCTTAGCTCGACGCTGCACAAGGTTGTTGCGGTCTTCACGCGAGCTGACGGAGCCGTTTACACCCAAGACGCCAACAGCGGGCTGTCGTTTGACGGGAGCACTGTCACGATCGATGTGCGCTCTTCCTCTTTCCGGACCGGAAGTAATCGTGTGAAGCTCCAGGTGTATAAGCGGGCAAACACGGACACGGACGTTTACGATCTGCTTTTGACGACTCATGAGCAGAACTTCAATGCCCTCGCGCAGGCAATCCCGGACGCAGGCGCTCCGAACGCTCCGTCTCAGCTGCCGATGTTGGAGCAGATCATTTGCGATGCAGGCGAAGCGGTCGCGAACTGTATCTCCGCAACGACAGCTGCAAACGCGGCTGCGACTGCGGCAGATGACGCAGCGAATGCCGCAAACGATGCGGCTACTGACGCTGACCATGCCGCTCAAGAAGCATATGTGCGTGGAGAGGCTGCGGCAAGAGCGGCAAGTGACGCGTCCTCTGCTGCGTCATCTGCTACGAGCGCAGCGTCCTCTGCGAACACGGCTGCGGCTGCAGCGAACGCAGCGGCGGCAGCGGCAACGGCGGCAGCGAAGAAGAACTTCTACAATGTCAAGCACGACACAGACACATGGGATAACGGTCGGTATCAAACCTACACTGAAGATACAGGAACAGAACTTGCAGCTATCGCAGTTGATTCTGTATTTGCATCTCAGGTTGAATTGCCGAGCGGCAAACCGGTGACTGTGTACGAAACGCACAGACACAATGATACAGTGTATTTTCGCTCTGGGGTTGTTGATGGACAATACGTGACAGCAACGATGGTTATGTCTTCCGTGTCGCCTCAGCTGGAATTTTATCTTCACAACGATGAAATGAGTGGCGCCGGTATCTTTGATGCGACCTACACAACGATCTTCGATACCGCGTCTGCCACAACATCTATTCACAGCAATAAGACATATCCGTGGGTGCAAATATCCAGCACGGAAAATCAAATCGCACAGAACAATATCTATCGCGTCACGTTTGACGGGGTGGAATACACTTTGAATGCGGATATGTGGTATGCGGATAATCGAAATGGCAAATCCGCTTCGTTGCTTGGTAACGCTACGTATTGGGGCGATATTGACGGATTCCTTTATCCGATTAACAATGTTCCGTTCCTTGTCACGGGGCTTATGTCGGACGGGAACACGAACACCGAAGGCATATTCCTGTTCACAGAATCCGCTGGAACTCACACAATAAAAATCGAACTGGTATCTTATGATTTCAATAAGATTCCACCGCTTCTGATTAGTGGGTTTCCGCATTTGGCTGTTCATTTACTTAACAACGGTTCTACTGGTTATAACGCAATCTCCGTTGGAGAAAACATAATGAAGCATCTTCGGTCTACTTTTGCGGTAGGCTCAGGGAATGACATTTCCGCGCAGCTTGGGATCGCTTTCGGTCAGCTAAATAAGGTATCTGGAGAAGCAGGCAAAGCGTTTGGACGCGGTAATACAGTTTCTGGTGCGGGTGCTGTCGGCATTGGAGAGAATAACACAGCATCTGGAGCGTATTCTGTTGCAATCGGCAGACAAAACACTTCGTCGGAAAATTCATCAACGGCACTTGGTTATTATAACACGGCAAGCGGTGGCTATGCAACGGCTGGTGGTGCTGGCTCTACGGCAAGCGGTGGTGTATCGACGGCAATCGGTTATGGAGTTGTAGCAAACCACCTTTGCCAAACTGCTATTGGTTGCTATAACGAGGCAGACCCGTCAACGGCTAACGCGGGACAGCGCGGAAACTATATCGAGATCGTCGGCAACGGAACTGGTGCTAATGCTCGTTCCAACGCGAGAACGCTCGATTGGGATGGTAACGAAGCATTGGCTGGCGATTTAACGCTTGGCAAAGGGTCAGCAAACGAAGCCACTCTTACAGCCGCGCTGTTGAAAGCGTTGGTCAGCGGAGGGAGTACAGGTCAGGTGCTTACACGAACTGCAAACGGCTTTGAGTGGGCGGCGCTGCCTGTGTATAGCGAAGGTGTATCATGAGCGATATAACCGTTAAGTACAAGGGCAGTACCATTGCGACGATGGACGCAAGCGGTACGAAGACGCTTGAGACTCAAGGGAAATACTGCGAGGACGATATAGAGATCGCTTATGTGAAGCCGACAGCACCAGCCCCGACCAACATGATTACAAACGGCGACTTTTCTGCGGCGGGTGCAACAACGGATGGGTGGACGGCAACAATCCCGTCAAGATCATCCCTGTCAATAACGAATGGCAGACTTGTTCTTACATTGGATTCACCCGCAGGCAACACATACGGAATAGAATATAATGTTCAAACAAGTGTCGGACATACTTACCTTGTTAAAATGAAAGTTAAGAAAACTCTTAACGATAACGATTCGGACGGCAAGGTTCTGCTTTGCCTTTTCGGAACAACATCAACGAATGTTATGCGATTCCAAGGAATATCGCAAGATGATGTTATTGAAAGTACATTCGCATTGACCGCAGTAGACAACAATTCTGTTTTTAGATTCCAATTTGGCGGCGTAATTGCCGCAAGTGGAACAACGGCGGGAGATTCTATGTTGGAATTTTATTATGTCGAAATGTACGACATCACGGATATAGTAAATGGGTGGTGAGAAAATGAGTAAGGTTATTGTCGGAGAGGCGATCCGAGACGAAACGAATAACGCACGCGGTGGCGAACCCGGCGATCAAACCGGAAACGAAGTTTGCATTCGCGAGTGGAGATTAAACCCGAAGGGATGGCGTGTACTTCGCGCGAAAGACCCGTTGGTCGCTGAGAAGATCGCCTATGACATGCGAGCAGCGTGCGCGAATCCGTTTGTCGGCTATGATCAAACGGACCGCAGGACGTTGTACGAAGTGTCCAAGCCACTCGGCTTTGATTGTTCACGCGTCACAACGCCCTGTGAGTGCGACTGCTCTTCGCTCGTTCAAGTCTGTGTCCTGTACGCCGGCGTCAGGGTCGGCAGCTTCAACACAGCGAGCGAAGCGTCTGTGCTGCTCAAAACCGGTGCGTTTGTTGAACTGACGGATGCAAAGTACACCGAGTCACCGGACCTTCTGCGCACCGGCGACGTGCTAATAACTCGCACGAAGGGCCACACATGCGTGGTCCTGAACGACGGACCGAAGGCAGAGCCGCTGCCGGATCCGGAACCCGAACCTGAGCAGCCCGAACCATCGAACGCATACGTGCTTATCAAGGGCGGGTCGGTCCGTGTCCGCGATAAGGACGGCGTGTATGGACGCTGCATCGGCATCGTCCATAGAGGCGAGGAATACCCGTACATCGAGACCGCTCCTTCCGGCTGGTACCGGATCGCGTGGCGCGGCACGCAGGCGTACATCACGAACAAGCCGCGCTATACGGAGGTGATCTTCGATGCCTGAACCGCAGCAGAGGGACGAGTTGATGAACGAAATAATATCGAGACTGGCGCGCATCGAGACAAAGCTCGACGCACACACGCCGCAGCTGAACGATCATGAGACGCGCATCCGGGAGCTTGAGAGCAAATCCGGTAAGCGTTGGGAGTCGCTGACGCTGGCAGCTATTACGGGCCTGGTCGTTGGGATCATTGGCTTCGTGGTCGGAAAATTATTTGGATAAGGAGAAAAAACTATGAATTTGCAAAGCAGAAACAAAAGCGTACTCTTCTGGATCGGCATGGTCTCGGCTGTCTATGAAGCTGTCGTCAACAGCCTCATGAGCGCAGGCATCAACATGCACCCGGTCGTCGGCGCGATCGGCGTTGCTCTCGCGACCGTGCTCATCTACTGCAACGGCAACAATCCAAGCCTCGCAGACCGGTATTAAGAGGTGGGGCATGGACGATACGGGGCGTAGACAGGAGGAGCGTTCGATCGACGTTCTTTCTGATAATTTCGTGCACACAACACACATTTTCCTTGCGGTCGTTGTCATCCTTGCGCTGCTGCTGCTCGTGTGCATGGGCGTAGTCGTGTACCAGCACAAGACGTTCAGCGCCGCGCTGCAGGAAGAGCACGAGAAGTACATTGCGCTTCTCAACGAGCTCGAGACGACAGAGACCTATGAGTACGATATCGAACAGGAAGCGGACGACAACAGCAACAATGTCTGGGTAGGGAGGGATTTCTTCTATGGCAGCGACTCAAAAGACGCGGGTGAAGATCACGAAGACCCGAACCCGTAAGACAGGACCCGGCACCGGTTATAAAAAGTGCCCTGAGTGCAAAGGCACCGGGCGCGTCAGGACGGGAAAATGAAGATCAAGCTCCCCGAGTACGACACAACTCCCATGACGGAGACTATAAAGGAAAAGATCCAGGGCATCGAAGAACGCCGCGTCGTATACGACTGGCTGATCCTGAAGCTCACCTACGCCGAGATCAGCGCAAAGAACAAGATCTCGATCGCCAAGGTCGGCAGGATCCTGCGCAACGCCCGCGCCCGCATCTTCCGCAAGTGATCAATAACTGAATAATAACTGATCGAACAAAGACCTATGCGTGACCTACGCGTAGGTCTTATTTTTTGTACACTTTTTTCGTAAGGAGGCGAGAAAAGTGTATCAGTTTTTTAACCCAAACCCTTGTGGCCGCGCGGTCGGAGACTGCGCCGTTCGGGCGATAGCAGCCGCATTTAATGTGTCGTGGGAGGAAGCCTTCGACGTACTCGTCGAGAACGCCCGAGCGATGTGCGACATGCCGTCGAGCGATCAAGTCTGGAACGCCGTCTTGCGGCAATTCGGCTTCGAGTGTGAACTGCTTCCCGGCTGCTGCACGCTCGGTGAATTCGCTGATGACCACCCAAAGGGCACGTTTGTCGCGAAGACACCGGGACACGTTGCCACGATCATCGACGGTGTGCTTCTGGACTCGTGGGACTCGCGTTCAGAGGTAGTGATCTACGTATGGTACAGACCGAGAGAAAGAGACAGGAGGGTTCGCAATGTATAACAATCCGTATTATCAGCCGCAAGTGCGGCAGACCGGCTTCGTCCGGGTCAGATCGAAAGCCGAGGCAGACGCGTATCCGATTGCGCCCGGCAGCAGCGTGACGTTCGTCGACGAGACTGCTCCGTTGGTCTACGTCAAAACGCTTGGACCGTCACAGTTTGATCGTCCGACGATGGAGACATATCGACTCGAGCGCGTCCCGGACGAGCCCACCAGAGCACCTGAGAGGCCTTTGGAGGAGTATGCGCTCAAGTCCGACGTAATTGCTCTACAGCAGCGCTTTGATGCGCTATCTGCGTTGCTGACGAAGCGAGAGGAGGCAACAAATGAATAATCCTTTGGTAAGACAGCAGCCGAACATGATGCAGATGCTGCAGCAAATGAGATCGAACCCGATGCAGACGCTTCAGCAGGCGGGGTTCAAAGTTCCGCAAAATATGAACGACCCGAACGCCATCATTCAGCACCTTATGCAGTCCGGGCAATTATCCCAGGACCGCTACAACCAGCTGTACCAGATGGCGCAGCAGATGAATGTCCGATGATATCAACGGCAAGTGGCCATAGCCGTCGGTATATAAAAAGGAAAGGAGAGCAAAACAATGCTCGAAAACAACAACAGCGGTATCCCCGCAACAATGCTCGTAGGCCCGACCGGCTATACGGGTTATAACGGTAGCTTCGGTGGCGGCTTCGGCGGCGACATCGGCTGGCTTATTCTGGTACTTCTGTGCTGCGGCGGCGGCTTTGGCTGGGGCGGCGGCTTCGGAGGCGGCTATGGCAACATGATGCTGGGCTACGACTTCCCGTGGCTGATGAACGGTCAGCAGGAGATCTCGAACCACATCAGCGACACGGCGCGCGATCAGATGCTCAACGACGGCCTCACCGGCATCCGCGCCAACCTCGGTGACATCAGCACCCAGCTGTGCGGAGGCTTTGCAGGCGTCAACGCGACGATCAACAACGCGCAGAACGCTGTGTCTCAGCAGCTGTACACAAACGAAATCGCATCCCTCAATCGCAGCTTCGCTGAGCAGACCGCGAACACGGCAGGCTTCAACGGCGTTCAGTCCACGCTTTGTGACATCCGCTACGGCTCCGCAACGAACACAAGAGACATCATTGATGCTCAGACCCGTGGCACGCAGGCTGTGCTCGACAAGCTCTGTCAGCTCGAGCTGGACAATTATCGCCGTGAGGCAGAAAACCTCCGCAGTGAGCTGCAGTTCGCGCGCGGTCAGGCGAGCCAGGTCGCTCAGACCAGCGACATCGTCAACGGTGTGTACACGAGACTCGCCCAGTGCCCCGTCGAATCTACGCCGGTTTTCGGTCGTCAACCGATCTTTACCTGCGCGCAGAACGTCGCAGGCGGCTGCGGCTGCAATGGCAACGGCTTTGCCTTCTCGGCGTAAGGGGGTGAGCGTATGGCAGCGGAATATAGCGCCAACGCCACTCAGGTCGTACCCGCAAACGGCAGCGTGATCTTTACGGAGAGCCCGGTGCCGTGCCATCGCGGACTCGTCTATCACCGTGACGAAAGCGGTCTCTTCCGGCTCGCATCTCCGAGCACGATGGGCTGCGGTTGTCGCCGTCGGTGCTGCTGCCAGGGCATGCCGGTCGCTGACTACACCGTGGGCTTTCACGCGAACATCGCGATCCCGGAAGACCCCGCGGGCACCGTGGAGCCAATCTCGCTGGCGATCTTCGTTGACGGTGAGGAGGATCCTTCCAGCATCATGACGTTCACGCCGGCAGCAGTCGGTGATCTCGGGAACGTCGGTGCGGAGATCGTTGTTTCGGTTCCCGCCATCTGCCGTTGCGGATCTGTGTCCGTCAGAAACATCAGCACACAGCCTATCGACGTCGTGAACGCGAATATCGTGTTTGACTTCAACGGCGTACGATAAGAAAGGAGAAAGCCATGAAAAAGTCGATAGCACTTGATTACATCTGCCGCGAGCTCGAGGACCTCGAAAACAACATGAAGAAGCAGGGAGGACTCACTCCGGGCGACGTGCAGAAGCTCGACACTTTCGCGCGCATCAAGAAAAATCTCCTCAAGGCTGAAGAGATGATGTCCGAAGACGAAGACGAGTATAGCCGCGAGGGCTCGATGCGCGGGTCGTACCGTGGATCCTACGAGGGCGGCTCCAACCGGGGCGGTTCGTACGAGGGCGGTAGTAACCGCGGATCCTATGATCAGGGCGGCTACTCGGAGCAACGTCGCGATCGCATGGGTCGCTACTCGCGCACGGAAGGCTACTCACGCCACGGCGCCGAAGACATGATCGAAGAGCTTCGCGTGATGACTCACGATCTTCCGGCGAATAAGCGTCAGGAGATGGAAGACCTCTTCGAGCGCTACAAAGGCTGAGGTACCCACGTTGGGTACCAGTACAGCCGCGTTGGTAACCGCGTTGGTAACCCGACGTAATTCCTCGTTATTTGGCGTGATTTCAGCCGAAAAACGAGGAGCCTCCAAGAGTCAAAAACCCCAGTGTTTACTGGGGTTTTTGGCGTTTTGGGGCACGCGATTCCACACCCTGAGGGGGTACCAAAAAGCCCCTAAAATAGGGGCTTTTTCAGTCCATGTTGGTAATGTGTCGGTAACAAAATCGGGACTTCCGGTGTGTTGGTAACCGGAATCTCAGATCATCTGAAGAGCCTGCAGTTTAGTCTCTCTGTCGATGTGTGTGTACTCGAGGGTCTGCTGATAGGATGCGTGGCGCATGATCTCTTTGATGATCGCCGGCTGCACGCCCTCCTTGGCAAGCAGCGTCGCAGTTGTATGCCGACACTCATGGGGCTTATGCTCCTCACATCCAGCGCGCTTCAGGCAAGCGTTGAACGCTTTCCGGAAGCCCTCGGTGCTCAGTTCGCCGACGCTGTTTGTGGGGAGCATGAGCTTTTCTACGAGAGGCTTTATTTTATCAACGATCAGGATCTCGCCTTCCTTGCCCGCGGTCGTCTTGATACCGCCCATCATGTAGCCTTTGTCCAAGTGGATGTTCTCGGGCTTGATCGTCGAGATCTCGCCGTAACGCATGCCGGTGTAGATCATGATCAGGATCTTGCCGGCAAAGTCATCGCCGCGGCGGTAAGCGAACCACAGCCGGTCGACGTCCTCGATCGAGAACGGTTCCTTGTGCGGCGTCTGCTTCGGCGGCAGCTTAAGCTCGGTCGCGTAGTTCCTGTCGCCATAGCCGCAGAGGATCGCGTACTGACTCATGAGGCTGAACAGGTCCTTCAGCGTGCGTTTACTGTAGAAGCCGCCCTCGCAGGCGTTGATCTGTGCCTGCAGGTGCCGGATTCCGATGTCCCGCCACGCCATGGTGTGCAGGACGCCAACCTTTCTGTACGCCGCCTTGTAGGCGACGACCTTCTTATCAGAAATATTGTTGTAGTGCAAACTGGACCACTCTTCGTACACTTGGGAGAAGGTCCGGAATACCTGCAGGGAGCCGCGGTCCCGGTTGGCAGCGAGCCAGTCGAGCGCGGCTTTTTTCGTTTCAAAGCCGCCTTTTCCTTTTGTATGTACACCGTCGATCTCGGTCCACCGGAACTCGGCACGGTAGGTCTTTCCGCGCTTGTACACGGTGCCTTCGCCGTTGGCGCGCTTGCCCTTCTTTCTTGTGGATGCCTGCTGCTTACTGCCGCAGTAAGGGCAGAACAGAGCGTCCTCCGCGATATCGCGTCCACATTTCTTACACAATCTCATCTTGAACTTGAACTCCTTTCTTGTCATTTCACTATTGTTCTTAAAAATCTAACAAGACTTTCCTGCTGACGCTTGGTCAGCTTCTTCCACAAATCTTCGAGGTCTTCCTTCGGATCCACAATGATGTCATCGATTAGATCCGGCTCAAGCCCGAGCAAAATGTTCGGTGTAACATCAAGGGCTTCGGCGATCGTGCAAAGTCTGTCGAACGGTATGTTCTTGATCACGTTCGTCTCCCACTTCGATATTGTTGCATAACCGATGCCTACACGCGCCGCGAGCTCCATCTGTGTCAACCCTCGAGCCTCCCTATAGTATCGGATCCGGTCCCCGGTCGTTGCCATTTTTGCCACCTCCTACAGGTATCTTACCACAGATGTCCGTGATTTACAAGTAAAAATTTTCACATTCGGAAAATATTTTTCAAAATCTGCTTGACAAGCATAAGTCTGCGGTGGTATGGTGATTATGCTCGACAGGCAGAATTTGAGGATGAAAGGAGGTAAGAACGTGGGATACGCTGTCGATCAAAAACAAATACGGAGAATCGTTGCGGAGAACGATTTGAAGCCGAAAAACCTCGCAAAAGCGCTGAATATCTCGGTAAAATCGGTCCACAACAAGCTGCAGGACCCGAGTGGACGACTGTGGAAAGGGCATGAGCTGGCAGTGCTGGCTGATGTTGCTATGGTCGAGCCGGGCTCTTTTTTTCACCAAAATTCTGCTTAATAAGCAGAAATTCGACAGGAGGCGAACACTATGACGAAGGAAAGCCTGATCAACCAAATAGAAAGCCGCATTCCTTTGATGAACACAACCCAGCTCGAAACGCTACTTCGCGTTGCCGAACAGATGATGCCAAAGTCAAGCAGGCGCCTGTACAAAATATGGCACAATATGCGCTATCGCTGTGGCTGCCCTCTTGATCGAAAGTACGATTGCTATGGCGGCCGCGGAATCAAAGTGTGCGACGAATGGGATCAGTCGTTCGAGGCCTTTGAATCCTGGGCTCTGGCGAACGGTTACGCTGCGGATCTTACGATCGACCGGATCAATAACCGCGGGGACTATGAACCGAGCAACTGCAGATGGATAACGATGAAAGAGCAGCAGCAAAACAGACGCCCATACAGTGAGTGGAAAAGGAGGTGACACATGACAAGACAAGACCTGATGCAAAAAGAAGGCGACTTCCTGTCCGCGAACGACGTGGCCGAGTACATGCACTTTGCGCCGCAGCAGTTCCGGGTGCAGTGTCGCGAGGATCCGTCGAAGCTGGGCTTCCCGGTGTGCTGCTGCGGCAGCCGGATCCTGATACCTAAGTGGCCGTTTCTCCGATTCGTCGGAGGACCGCCGCGCTACCAGATCCTCCCTGACGGGAGAGTAGAACCAGTGCCAGAACAATAGGAGGTAACAATGGCAATTAAAATCGCAGGAATCATTACATTGGGGATCGCGTTTCTCGGGGCGCTCGCGTTCGCGTGGTTCTGGACGGACCGAAAGGCAAAGCAAGATCTCGAAGATCGCAAGCAGCGTCTCGTTGAGAAAGATCATGCGGACAACTTCACGCTGAATCTGTTCAACATGATCCTGGAAGACGATCAGCTCCGGAACGAGCAGCTCGTCGCGGCGAACGCCAGGAAGGACGAAACAATCGAAGCCCTTAACCGGAGAATTCAAAAAATGAAGGACATCGCGAACAAATGCAAGCTCGCAGATCTATTTCAAAGCGTAGAGGAGGATGAAAACGCATGAACATTGAGCTTAATTTCTACTGTAGCAAAGACGAGGCAAAGATCACCGGCGTTAACATCGTGAGCGGACTCGATGTCGCGGACATGAGCCTTTACAAAGACATCATGCACCTGACTCAGGTCGTCACCGAGTCGTACGTCACGGCGCTGCAGCGGCTGCTCGACGCTTACAACAAGCCGGATCCGACGGTGGCAACACCCGAGCCCGAACAAGCACCTGCACCGGACATCGCGAAGGGCGAGGTCGCTCCCGCATCGAAGCCCGCACCGGAGCCCGCTCCCGCATCGAAGCCCGCACCGGAGCCCGCTCCTGCACCGGAGCCCGAGCCGAAGCCGGTCACGATGGAAGAGGTCCGGGCGGCGCTGATCGAGGTCCGCAAGACCAAGGGCACCGATGTGCTGAAGGCTTGCTTCGACTCTGTAGGCGCTGCGCGTCTGACCGACGTCGACGCCAAGGACTACGAGAAGCTGCTCGTAAAAGCCAAGGAGGTCCTCAATGCCAAGTGAACATGCTCTGATCAGTCCCAGCGCGGCGAAGCGCTGGATCGCCTGCCCCGGCAGCGTCCGTCTGACCGAGGACTTCCCGGACAAAGGCAGCAAGTACGCAGCCGAGGGCACGTTCGCGCACAGCGTCTGCGAGACGCTTTTAAGGCACTATGCAGAGAAGATACCGGCGAGCCGCAAAAAGGCCGAAATCGCCGCGCTCAGAGCGAACGAGTGGTACTCGGACGAGCTCTGGGACTACTGCAAGATTTATGTCGACCTGGTCAAAGCGACCTACAAGGACGCGCTGAAGCAGGATCCGTCGGCGGTGCTCGAGATCGAGGTCAAGCTGGATCTCGGGAACTTCATTCCGGACGGCTTCGGAACCGCGGACGCGATCATAATCTATAAAGATACGATCTGTGTCTTCGACTTCAAGTACGGACGCGGCGTTCGCGTCGACGCGGCTTTCAACCCTCAGATGCGGATCTACGCCGGCGGCGCTCTGGTCGCCTACCACGATCTCTTCGACATCAAGCGCGTTGTCACGACGATCGTGCAGCCCAGAGTCGAGAACGGCATCAGCGCGGAGAGCCTGTCCGCGGACGAGCTCCTCGCGTACTGCACCGAGGTCATCTGGCCCGCAGCGGACAAGGCATACCGTGGTGTCGATGAGTTCAAGCCAGGCGAGCACTGCCGATTCTGCCCGGCGAACGGTGTCTGCAAAGCGCAGCTCGACGAGAACACCGAGCTTATGAAGCAGGCGTTCAGTCTGCCGGAGCCCATGGTGCTGACGGCAGAGGACCTCGGGGAGATCCTCCTCAAGGCGCCGGTCGTTGAGAAGTGGCTCAAGGCTGTAAAGGACGTTGCCATGGACGCCGCGCTGAACGGCGAAGAGATCCCCGGCATGAAGCTCGTCGCGGGTAGGTCAACAAGATCCTACAGCGATGAAGAGGCGCTGCTCGACAGCCTGCACGAAGCCGGCGTCGAAGACGCGCTGATCTACGAAAGAAATCTGTTGTCTCCGGCGAAGCTGGAGAAGCTGCTGGGCAAAAAGGAATACGCCGCGATCGCAGCTCCCTACGTGACTGTCAGCCCGGGCAAGCCGACGCTCGTCCCGGAGACCGACAAGCGGGACCGACTCACCCCCGACGAGTCAATCAAAAATCAATTCTTAGAAGGAGAACAAGACTATGAAGACTAATCTCAACATCCTCACCGGCAAGGTCCGGGCATCTTACGTGCATCTTTTGGATAAAGACGCGCTTTCCGACAAGTACTGTGTGACGCTTCTCATCCCGAAAAGCGATCGCAAAACCTATCAGGCGCTCATGGACGAGGTCGCCCGCGTTGCTAAGGAATACAAGGCGAAGGGCGGCAAGCGCGCGATCGAGACGCTGCACGGAATTCACGACGGTGACAAGCCGACCCCGAAAGGCTCCGAGTACGGTCCCGAGTGCCGCGGCTGCTGGGTGCTCCGCGTCAGCAACAAGACGTGTCCGAAGTGCTTCGATCGTAATGGCACCGAGATCATCGACCTCAGCGAGATCTACAGCGGCTGCTACGTGCGCGCCCTGATCCACGGCTTCGCCTACGACAAGAACGGCAGCGTCGGCATCAGCTTCACGCTCGACGGCCTGCAGAAATGGGCCGACGGTGAGCCTCTGGGCGGTCACTTCGAGGCAGACGCGGGCATGTTCGCGGATGGCTACACCGACCCCGACGGCGACGACTTCGGTCTGTAAGCTATGAGAACGCTCGCGATCGACATTGAGACATACAGTGCGGCAGACCTCGGCAAGGTCGGGGTCTACCGCTACTCGGAGGATCCGAGCTTCGAGATCCTGCTCTTCGCCTACGCCTGGGACGACGAGCCGGTGCAGATCGTCGATGTCACCTGCGGAGAAAAGTTGCCGCCCGAAGTCGGCAATGCACTGTTCGATAATGAGATTCTAAAGACGGCGTATAATGCTCAGTTTGAACGCGTGTGCTTGAGCCGGATCTTCGGGGTCGACGCCGCTTGGTTCTTCTCTCCGGAGTCCTGGTCCTGCACCGCCGTCCAGGCGCGCGCAGCGGGCTATCCGAACCGACTGGGCGACGTCACGACGGCGCTTGGGTTCGGCGCCGACAAAGCCAAGGACCGGCGCGGTAAGGCGCTGATCACGTACTTCTGCCAGCCGTGCAAGCCGACGAAGGTCAACGGCGGTCGCACCCGGAACCTGCCCCGGCACGACCCCGAGAAGTGGAAGATCTTCAAAGAGTATTGCTGCCAAGACGTCGAAGCGGAGCGCGCGGTGCGGAAGTGCCTGCCGCAGATCCCGGAGTCGGAGCAGACGCTGTACGAGATCGATCAGCGCATCAACGACCGCGGTGTCCGCATCGACCGCCGATTCGTCGAAGCCGCCGCGGCTCTCGGTCAGTCGCACCTGGACGGCATCGCCGACGACGCCAGGCACGTCACCGGCATCGACAACCTCAACGCACTGGGCGCCGTCAAGGACTGGCTGCGCTCAAAGGGCATCAATGCGGAGACGCTGCGCAAAGCAGACGTCGAGCGGCTGCTCGGTGAGGTCGAGGATCCGGAGGTCATCGCCTACCTGCAGGCCCGGACCGAGCTCGGCAAGACATCGACCACCAAGTACGATGCCATGCTGCGCTGCGCGTGTCAGGACGACCGGGTCCGCGGGACGCTGATGTTCTGCGGCGCCGGTCGGACCGGACGCTGGGCGGGGCGGCTGATCCAGACGCAGAACCTGCCCCGGAACGAGATCGAGGACCTGCCGTTCGCAAGGCAGCTCGTCATGGAGCGCGACGCGGGGTCGATCGAGATGATCTACGGACCGGTGACACACGTCCTGTCGCAGCTGATCCGGACGGCGCTCGTGCCGTCGGACGGGTGCCACTTCACAGTCGCGGACTTCAGCGCGATCGAAGCGCGCGTCATCGCCTGGCTCGCCGACGAGGACTGGCGCACCGAGGTCTTCAAGAACCACGGCGACATCTACTGCGCGTCAGCGTCGGCGATGTTCAAGGTCCCGGTCGTCAAGCATGGCGTCAACGGGCACCTGCGGCAGAAAGGCAAGATCGCAGAGCTCGCCCTGGGCTACGGCGGCGGTCCCGCTGCGCTGAAGGCGTTCGGTGCGGACAAGATGGGCCTTACTGATAAGGAAATGCAGGAGATCGTGACACAATGGCGGGCGGCATCGCCGCATATCGTCAGATACTGGTGGGACGTCGACCGGGCGGCGAAGCAGGCGATCCAGACCGGACGCACGACAGAGCTCGGACACGGTGTCAAGATCGGATACCGGGACGGCGCGCTCGCGATCAGACTTCCCGGCGGGCGGCTGCTCCGGTATCCGGGCGCCGTGGTCGCGGAGGACAGGATCCACTTCCTGTCGCCTGGATCCTCCGGCGTCATGCTCGACACCGAAACCTATGGACCGCGGCTCGTCGAGAACATCGTGCAGGCGACTGCACGCGACTGTCTCGCGGAGATTCTCAGGCAGCTCGATCGGGACGGTGCGCGAGTCGTGTTTCATGTTCACGACGAGGTCGTGATCGAGGAGCAGAACGGCGCGCACAACCTCGATCACCTGCTGTATCTGATGCAGAAGGTGCCGTCATGGGCCGACGGTCTGATCCTGGAGGGAGCTGGCTATGAGTGCGGGTTCTATCAGAAGGATTGACACATCCGGCAGACCTACGAAGAAGTCCACGCTCTGCCTGGACTGCGACCGCATAGTCGGGTGCCCGTGGATGCAGCTGCATCGACCGGTGCCCGGCTGGACGGCGGTCAGAACATACATTATTGAATCGGTCGAAGGCTCACTGCGGCGTGGGGATGCCCAGGTGAAACTCGTACCGAGCTATCGAGTCGATGACTGTCCCTTATTTTTAGATCCGGAGGTAAATCGAATGCAACAGAAAAAGGTTGGAATCATTAAATACACCAAGCGCGGCGAGACGACATACCGCGCCCGGTGCAGCTATTGCGGCTACAAGCCGCAAATCATCTTTGATACGATGGATCGAGCAGAAGACATGCTTGACAAAACAGGCTGGGCGTTTGTCACCGGTGGCGCGCTGATGTGCCCCGCGTGCCAGGCGAAAAGGAGGAAAGACTGATGGACGTCAAGAGAATTGAAAAGCTGATGAAGAAATACGAGGACAAGGCCGAGATGTGTTACCGCAACTATCAGGACAGCGGCTGCGCGCGCTACGACCGTGAACGCCGGAACGCTGAAGATCTCGCCGAAGCGCTGCGGAACGCGCTGAACGCGGACAAAGACCATTCGCAGCTGATCTCGCTCCGCGCGGATCTGGCAGAGCTCGCGTCGAGAGCTGAGTCCGCGGTGCACGCTCATGATATCGAGAAGGCGACGTCTGTGCTGAACTCGATCGTCTCGGTCGCGGCGGCGTACAACGTGTACGCCAGGAGGTACTGATGAGTGACCTCGAAAAGAAATTCATCAAGCGCGTCCGGGAAGAGATCGCGGTGCGCGGACTGACACTGACATCGGTCTCGGAGATGATCGGATCCTCGCGGCAGGTGCTGAGTCAGATCCTGAACGGCAAGTTCAACAGCATGCGCGCCGACACGATGCTCAAGCTTGCCAGGCTGCTCAGGATCTCACTCGATGAGATCATCTTTCCGGTGACCGACCTTATTGATCGCTTCAAGATTTACGGCTACAAGTTGCGCGATTTGATTCTTTTCGCGGAAATGTGCAATCGAAACGATGTACGCGAATCCGACCTGAAGCAAGCAGCGTGGAATCTTGAACTTGCCGCCCGCGCCGTGATGAACGAACGGCAAGAGATCGTCAAGAACACGATGGCCGAGATCACGATGCGTTTCACTCCGGATTTTGTAAAGGCGTATGAGGAAATGAGAGGTGAAAACGATGAGCAAAATAAGAGCAATCATTAAGAGACCGGACGAGCAGTACGGGCACGTCACGAACATCAGCAACACGCTGGAGAACCTGCAGCGCACGGTTGGCGGTTACATCGAGACGGTGACCTTCCGGGGGCCGCGTACTGACAGCCCTCCGTTCGTCGTGATCTGCGACGAAGAGGGCCGGCTGAAGGGTAAGGCACTGAACTGCGCGATCGGCGACGCACGCTGCGCGTCTTCATTCGTCGGAGACATCGTGGTCGTAGGCATCGACGGTGACGAATTCACAGACTGCCCGCTCAACTTTAAGGACTGGAAACGCATGGTGCTTTTGCCGGAGGTGTCTGATGAATAGAGCATTAGTCATTAGCGGCTTCCCCGGTGTAGGGAAGACGAGCCTGGAACACTACGAGCGTATCGTAGACCTTGAGTCAAGCGGATTCCACTGGTTTGAAACACCTGGTGAATTTGTCCCGACGGTGAGGCACTTGCACCCGGAGTGGCCCCGAAACTACGTCAATAAAATTGACGAGCTGTCTCAGGACTATATGAAGATCATCCTGATCAGCACTCATGCTGAGGTGCGAAAGCTGTTGCAGAAGCAGAAAATCCCGTACATTATCGTATGCCCCTACCCCACACTGGAATGTAAAAACGAGTACATGATACGGTATCTGCGCCGAGGAAGTGACGCCGAGTTCATCGCAAAGATGGACCAAAGCTTCTTCGAAAGTCTTGTCAGCCTTGCAAACGACCCTGCCCCGAAGATCTACCTTGCCAGAGACCAGTACCTTCAGGACGTCCTGCCCCCGTTATAATCAGTGCCTATGAATATCTTAACTAATGATTCCCCCGCCGTCGGGCATGACGGCACATTGCAGCTGAGCGTCGGAGCGTCCCGGAAGGAGACGCACTGGCGCCCGAAAGAAACCACATGGTCCAGGCTCTGTGAGCGCCTCAGCAAGCCCACAGTGACCGCGGAGACCGCTGCCGAGTACAAGGCTGCCCCGAAGGCGAGACGTGCCGATATCAAGGACGTAGGTGGCTTCGTAGGCGGCACGGTCAAGGGCGGGCGGCGCACCGCCGGCAGCGTCGGCTGGAGATCCCTGCTGACCCTGGACCTCGACAACCTCACCGCGCACGACGACCCCTGGAGCGACGTCGAGATGCTCGTCGGGTGCGAGGCGGTGCTGTACAGCACGCACAGTCATACCGCCGAGAAGCCCCGGTACCGGCTCGTGCTGCCGCTCAGACGCCCGGTGAACCCGGACGAGTATGAGGCGATCGGGCGCAGGCTCGCCGCGGACATCGGGATCGAGCTATTCGACGCGACGACCTTCGAGCCGTCGCGGCTGATGTACTGGCCGTCGGTGAGCCAGGACGCGCCGTACGTCTATCGGCACCTGCAGGCAGCTGCGTGGCTGGATCCGGACGAGTACCTTGCCCGGTACGACGATTGGCGCGACGCGTCAACGTGGCCACGCTCCGACAAGGCGCCGGAGATCGTCAAGCGCGAGATGCGGAAGGTCGGCGACCCGCGGACCAAGGACGGTCTGATCGGCGCGTTCTGCCGGGCGCACCCGATCCGCGAGGCGATCGCCGAGTTCCTCGGTGACGTGTATAAGGAAGAGCGCGACGGACGCTACACCTACGCCGCCGGGTCGGCCATGGGCGGCCTCGTCATCTACGACGACGTGTTCGCGTACTCGCATCACGGCACGGATCCGGCGGGCGGGCGGCTCTGCAACGCGTTCGATCTCGTGAGGATCCACCTGTTCGGGATGCTCGACGAGGACTCCGAGACGCTGTCTGAGGACGCGTCGTTCGCCGCCATGCTCCGGTTTGCCGGTGAGGATAAGGAAACTACTGCCGAGGCGGTCAGGAGCCGCCTGGCGGCCGCTGACGGCGTCGAGGAGGACGAGGACTGGCTCCGGCTGCTCGAGGTAGATAAGCGCGGCAAGATCTGCCAGACGATCAACAACGCCTACATCATCCTGACGCACGACCCGGTGCTGAAGGACTCGATCGGCTACAATCGCATGACCGACGCGACCATGGCGATCGGCAGCCTGCCGTGGAACGCAGCTGCCGGCGAGCGCCTCTGGACGGACGCCGATGACAGCGGGCTCCGGCAGTACCTCGAGCATGCGTACGGTGTAGGAGGATCTCAGCGCGTCCTGGATGCGTTGAACGGCGCGGCTATGACTCATGCCTACCATCCGGTCCAGGACTACCTTGCCGGGCTTCCTGCGTGGGATGGCGTACCAAGAGTGGACACGCTGCTCATCGACCTGCTCGGCGCCGAGGACACGCCGTACGTTCGGGCGGTGACCCGGAAGACGCTCGTCGCCGCCGTGGCGCGGGCTCTGGTCCCGGGGATCAAGTACGACTACATGACGGTGCTCGTCGGACCGCAGGGCTGCGGCAAGTCGACGTTCTGCCGGTGGCTCGGAGGTAAGTGGTTCAATGACAGCGTCACGCTCGTCGGCACGAAGGACTCGTACGAGCAGCTGCAGTACAGCTGGATCGTCGAGATCGGCGAGCTGGCTGCCGCGCGCCGGTCGGACATCGAGACGCTGAAGATGTTCCTCAGCACGACGGCCGACACGTTCCGGGCGGCGTACGCCCGCCGGACGCGCACCGTGCCGCGGCAGTGCATCTTCATGGGCACGACGAACTCGACGATGTTCCTGCGAGATCAGACCGGGAACCGGCGCTTCTGGCCGGTGACGGTGTCGGGCGGCAGCGGCGTGGAGAACGTCGAGCGCATGACGGAGGAGCTCCGGCAGCAGGTGTTCGCCGAGGCACTGCACCGGTGGCACGAGGGCGGCGAGAAGCTGTACCTCGAGACGCAGGATCTGATCGACGCCGCGGTCGACGCGCAGGGCCAGTACTCGGAGGACAACGGGCTCGCCGGTATCGTAGGGGACTTCCTCGAGCGTCGGCTGCCGGAAGGCTGGGACCGCATGGAGACGCAGGAACGCTTTGCCTGGCTGCATCGCGGTGAGAAGGGAACAGTGCGCCGGACGCAGGTGTCTGCCATGGAGATCTGGTGCGAATGCTATGGAAACGATCGCGCTGCCTTCACTAAAAAGGACGCCTATGAGATCGGCGACATGATGGAAAAGCTGCCAGAATGGACCCGCGCAAAGAAGACGAAGCGCATCCCGAACTACGGCGTGCAGCGCGTCTGGGAGCGCTGATCGGCTCGTTACACGATGGGCGTAAAAAGTCAACAAGAATGTGCTTGTTACAAACTTGTTACGCCCTTGTTTCACCGATAAAACCTGGACTTTTTACCACTATTGTAACAAGAAACAAGAATTATCAAAAGAAATATTATGATAGTAAAAGAGGTAAAAATGAAAGAAAATAGTATTATAAGGGTATA
>JAEEGL015475788.1_pt1 | contig 22566 bp, 13 predicted proteins | sample 9134231 | NCBI WGS metagenome assembly JAEEGL01 (sample SAMN16246548, study PRJNA631951) | gut metagenome | biome: gut microbiome; feature: rumen; material: fiber-attached | host: Bos | place: Iran: Karaj | collected 2018-10
CCGGCGGCCTTGACCTCCTCCAGCGGGGCGAAGAAGGTGACGATGCCCAGCACTACGAGCACGGCTATGATGATGTAGAACGGCTTGTCCAGGTCGCCCAGGTTCACCGAGGCGATGCTCTTGCGCGTCACGGCAGCGATGAACACGGACGGCAGGCCCAGCGCCAGGGAATTGCATATTCCCATTATGGAGATGCGCCGGGCGGCGCTGTCTATCGGGCCGAGTATGGTCACGTACGGGTTGATGGCGGCCTGCAGGATGGTGTTGGCAGTGCCGCTGAGGAAGCAGGCGAGCAGATACATCGCAAAGCTCTCCAGCCGCGCCGCGGGTATGAAGAGGAAGAACGCGAGCGCGAAGAGGAAGAAGGACAGCGACATGGTGTGCTTGTAGCCTATCTTCCCGATGATCGTGGACGCAGGGAAGCTGAACACGAGGAAGGCCACGAAGGTCGCGGCGATCACGAGGTAGCTCTGCGCGGAACTCAGGTGGAGGTTCGATTCAAGGAACGGCACGAAGTAGCCGTTGATGCCCGTCGCGAATCCGACGGTGAAGAACATCATTCCTATGAATGCGAGCGGTATGATGTATTTGTTCCTGCCCATTACCTACTTGTTCTCGAGGTGGTACTTGATGAGGCCCGGCATGGGGGCCTGGAGAATGACGCCCATCTCCATTCCGAATTCCTTGACCACCGGCTCCAGGAGGGCGCGGTGATGGTAGGCTACGGAACCGACTGCATTGAAGGTATATTTCTGATAATCAGGATAATGCGTCACAATCAGCCGGAAGAAGTCGCGGAAGGCCTCGGTGGTGAGGTTGCGGAAGTAGGGGTCGAAGTCGTAGTGGTCCTGGATGAACTTGGCGAACTGGGCGCAGTAGCGGTTCGGGAACGGCTTGGTGTAGATCTGGTCCAGGAGTTCGTCGTTGTTCTTGCCCAGCGCCTTGCCCACCTCGTCATAGACGTTCTTGGGCATGTTGCGGCGGATGTAGTCGGTGATCATGCGCTTGCCGAGGTTGGCGCCGCTGCCCTCGTCGCCGAGGATGAAGCCGCAGGAGTCCACGTTCAGGCCCTCGTTCCTGCCGTCGTAGAGGCAGGAGTTGGCGCCGGTGCCGAGGATGGCGGCGAAGCCCGGCTTGGTCTGCAGCAGGGCCCTGCAGGACGCGAGGGTGTCCATCGCGATGAACACGGTCTTCGCGCCCGGGAAAACCTTGAGCAGGGTCTCGGTCATGAACGGATACTGGAGTTCCGTCACGCCCGCGCCGTAGAAGTAGATTTCGTCGATGTCATCCACGGGGAAGCCCTCGGGAAGGTTTTTCCTGATGTCCTCGACTATCTGCGGACCGCTGATGTAGTTGGGGTTGTAGCCCTGGCTCTGGAAGCGTATCTGAAGGTCGCTTTCCCTTGAGACGCATGCCCAGTCGGTCTTGGATGCGCCGCTGTCTGCTATGAGTATCATTCCCTAGAACTCGAGTACGTTGTAACGTCCGTTGAAGGTCTCCATTCCCTTCCACTTGGGGGTGCCCCAGGTGGAGTCGTTGTTGGTAGGGTCGGCGATCCACCATTTGCCGTCCACGTAGATCTCCGGGATTACGTGGCCGGTCACGCTGGAATAGTAGCACTGGCCGTGCAGGTAGCGGGCGGGGATGCCTGCGGCACGGCACATAGCGAGCGTCGCGTGGGTGAGGTCGCAGCAGTTGCCTCCCTTGGCGTTGATGGTGCCGAGGGCGCCCTTCCTGGTGTTGGAATAGTTCTCCCACTCCCACTCGTCGCGGGCGTATTCATAGATGGCCTCTGCCTTCTGGCGGGGGGTCGCATCCGCGCCGAGGTTCTTCTTCTTGAGGGCGGCGTCCAGGGTGGACTTCACGAGCGGATCGTCCTTGGGGCAGTTGCTGACGGCATCCAGATAGCTTGCAGGCCAGGAGGACACGCTTGCGGGGGTCTTGCCCTCGTTCTCCTTGAAGTACTTGATGGTGCGGGTGAGGACCACCATGCAGGCGCGGAGGTTCATCTGGTTGTCGTGCTTGGTGACGACCATCGTGAGCTGCGGCAGGTAGCCTTCGGAGCTCGTGTCCCCGGACGGGAAGGTCACGTAGTTGGGCAGGCTCTTCTTCTCCTGTGCGTATGCGAGGATGCGGCTTGCCATATACTTGATGTGGGCCCAGTCGATCTCGTCCGGATCGAAGGTGTTCCAGCGGTATTCATCACCGAAGGCGGGCGCGAAGACGTCGATGTCCTCGTCCTGCCAGGTCTCGGCGTTGGCCGCTATCTTCCCAATCAGCATGCAGGCAGCGATCGTGTACTGGCCTTTGGTGTACTTGATACCCTCGACGTTGACGGTGGGGGGCAGGGATCCTTCTTTCTCAAAGATGTCGTATGCGCCGGCGAGCGCCTGCACGAAATGGCCGTTGTAGCTGTCCAGGGTGAAGGACGGCTCGGGTTCCGGTTCCGGTTCGGGCTCGGGAACGGGTTTGTTGCTATTACAGGCGCAGGCAAAGAGAGTTGCCGCGCACGCAAGTGCGGTGATGAAAAAGTGCTTCATATCTTTCAAAATAAATTGGGGACCGTGGGAGCGGTCAGGCTCCCACGGCCAAAAAGGATGCTTTTATTCGTCTCCAAGGAGTTCGGAGCGGATGATCACGTCAGCCGCCACTTCGGTACCCTTGTCGAGGTTGTTGTCAAGCATGTACTTGAAGAAGAATGCATAGGTGAGGAGGGCGCGCTGTGAGCAGAAGCAGCCATAGTAGCCGTCCAGCTGGCCTCCGGAATAACCGCAGAGGTTGGTGATGGACTGGCCGTGCTGGAAGTTCAGCGAACGCATTGCCCAGTTGTCGAGGATGTCGACCTTCACCTTGCAGTGCTCGTTCTGGGACTCGGTTCCGAGTACGAGGTGACCGCCGTTGCCCTTGGTCTCGTTGAACGGGGCGGAACCCCAATAGTAACCGTGGGTCGGAGGAACAGGAGTCGTGCTCATAGCGAGGGCGCCGCCTTCGAGGGCAGGGATGCTGTTCTTGCCGTACTTCTCGGTCTCGAGGCCGTTGTAGCCGCGGACGAGCAGGTAGCTGCGGAGGGCAGTCTCCCACATGTCGGCGGTGTTGTAGGTCTTGCCACCGACGGTGATGGTGGTGGTAGCGGGAACATAGTGGGCGTTTGCCACGGTCTCCTCAGGGACGTCCGGATGCATCACGACCTCGCCGGTGGTCTTCTCCCAGATGTCGAGGATCTTGACGTACTCGGTAGCGAACTCCTTGATGGTGGGATCGCCTACGTCACCGTTCACGTTGTAGAGCCAGAAGTCGAACTTCTGGTCCTTGATGGCATCATACACGTTGGAGTCGATGTTGTTGTCCAGGAGGTACTTGTAGATTCGCATCAGGACGACGAGCTCACGCATCGGAGCGATAAGGCCGGCATAGCCGTCGAGGTTCAGCGTGCCGGAGCCGGTGCCGAATTCCTGGAAGTTGCCGATCATGCCCAGCGGGGTCTTGTTGCCGGGGGTCTGGATGAATGAGCGGACCACGTGCCAAGCACCGACCTTCACCATGAAGTTCACATCGACACTCTCGATCTCCGCGCCGTTATACTTGACACGGTCGCTGTTGGCGCCTTCATACCAGGGGTGCTTGCCCCACTTGTTGCCTTCTGATGGAGTCGGCATCGCAGACGTGCTCAGGCCCTTGTTGTTGCCGAGGGTGTAGGCCTTGTTGCGGGTGTCCATGGTCGGGAGGAAATCCTCGCCTTCCTTGGTCACCATGTTCATGAGACCGCGGATTGCGATTTCCCAGGCCTGGGAGGAAGAGATCTCCTGGCCGCCGACATTCAGGACCCAAGGGGTATACTTGGGATCGTACTGGTTGCCAGCGTGGCTGAGGTACTCGCAGTTCGGGTTCGGAACGATAGGAATGAAGTGGACGTTGGTCCAGGCGGCACCCTTCTCCATGAGGTGCTCGCTCTCGGACTCGACCGTACCGACGGTTGCAGCCCAGACGTCGAGACCCTTCACGAACTCCTGTGCGAAGTCCTTGAGGGTGGGACCGGTGGGTGCGCCTTCGCCCCAGAGCTCGGTGCTGACCTTGACGGATGCAAGGGCTGCGACGGAGGTGACGTTGTTGTCCACCATGTACTTGCAGAGACGTGAGAGCATGAGCAGGTTGCGCTCGACGCAGACATAGCCGTTGTAAGTGGTGAGGACGGGGTCGGAGGTGCGGGGATAACCGCAGACGTTAGGCCATTCGCCGTTGTTCTTCAGGTAGTTGAGGCAACGGGTGGCGAAGTTGTCGAGAAGGTCGATGCCGGCCTCTTTCTCCTGCAGGGGGCTGTCGTACTCGTGGTACGGCGCGGTAGGAGCGTCATAGCTGCCGGGCTTGGTGATGGGATCGGTCAGAGCGGCACCGCCCTCGAGGGCCTTGAGCGCGTTGAGAGCGATCTCATGCATCTGCAGCTTGTTGTAGTTGGTACCGTTGAGGGTGATGGTGAAGTAGTCGGGAACGTAGTTGACATTCTCGTGCTTGTACTCCTTGCCATCATAGGTGTAGGTGACATTGCCGGTGGTCTTCTCCCAGGTCTCGGCTACCTTCGCGAACTCCTTGGCGAAGTCGGCGATGGTGGGATCCGGGGTCGGAGGAACTTCCTGGCCGTACATGTCATAGTCGAACTTCACGTCCTTGACTGCGCTGTAGACGTTCTGGTCGACGTTGTTGTCGAGCAGGTACTTGTAGAAGCGCATGAGGAGGATGAGCTCGCGCATCGGGGAGATGAGTCCGCTGTAGCCCTCGAGGATGAGGGAGCTGTCGGAGGTGCCGAATTCCTGGAAGTTGCCGATCTTTCCGAGAGGATCGAAGACTCCGGGGATACCGACGAGGCCGCGGACGAGGTGTCCGAGGGATGCCTTGGTGATGACATCCACGCCGACTTCGCTGATAGGCTGTCCGTTGTAGGTGGCGCCGTCTTCCTCATACCAAGGGTAGTTGCCCCAGGTTGCATACTGGGAAGGAGTTGCGGTCATGATCTCGGAGAAGGCCTTGTAGTCGCCGTGGGTGTAGCCCGGCTTGTTGCGGCTGGTCATCTTGCCGATGTAGCCCTGGCCGTCGGTCAGAACCATGTCGAGGAGACCGCGGGTAGCGATTTCCCAAGCCTGTGCGGAGGTGTACTCGGTTCCGTTGACGTTGAGGGTCCAAGGAGTGTACTTGTCGTCGTGCTGGTTGCCAGCGTGGCTGTCATACTCGCCGCCGGTCTTGCCGACAGGGATGAAGTGGACGTTGGTCCAGGCGGTTCCCTTCTCGATGAGGTGCTGGCTCTCGGACTCGACGGTACCGACGGTAGCAGCCCAGACGTCGAGACCCTTCACGAACTCCTTGGCGAAGTCCACGAGGCTGACGCTTGAAGGATCCACATACTGGGCCTGGGTCACTGCGATTTCGAGGCCTTCGGTCACGTTGCCGCCGCGGATGATCACGGCACCGGTGCGCTCTGCTCCGGTGTTGGCATCGGCGCTGATGGTCACGGTGACTGCATCGCCGGCGTCGCCGGTTGCGGGATCGACGTGGATCCAGCTCTCGCTTGCGGATGCGGTCCACTGCTTCTTTGCGGAGAAGACTGCGGATACGCCGCTGCCCTGTGCGTCGATGGTCACGCTCTTGCTCTTGAGGTCGATGTCAGGCATCTCCACGCCGTAGAGGTCGGTAGAGAACTTGACGTCCTTGACTGCGTCGTAGACGTTCTCGGTGATGTTGTTGTCGAGGAGGTACTTGTAGAAGCGTGCGGCGATGAGCCACATACGCATAGAGGAAACGAATCCGGCCACGCCTTCATCCACGAATCCCTCGTCGGGATCGGAAGAGAAGTACTGGTAGTTGCCAATCTTGCCGAGGGCGAGCTGGCGGGTGAGGAACCAGGTGGCGCAACGGGCGATGAGGTACGGGGTGAACTCGGTCTGGTTGATGGCCGGGCCGTCGTTGGTGCTCTCATACCAGGGATACTGGCCCCAGATGTCCTCGGGGATGGTTGCAGGGATGGGCTCCTTGAGGGAAGCACCGTTGCCGAGGGTGTGCTCGAACGGGTTGCGGTTCACCTGCATCTTGGAGGATCCCTCGGTGGTGATGAGGTCCACGATACCGCGGAGTGCGATACCCCAGGTCTGTGCGGAGGTGTAGGTGGTTCCGTCGATCTCCACGGTGAAGTACGGCTGGTACTTCGCGTCGTACTGGTCTACGCCGTCGGCATATGCACCGCCGGAGTGAGGGATAGGAACGAAGTGGACGTCCTTCCAGGCGCTGTTGTTGTCGGTACAGTGGCTACCGTCAGCGCTGACGGTTCCGACGGTCTGGTCCCAGATCTCGAGGATCTTCACGAACTGCTCTGCGAATCCCTTGAGGGAAGCGGCTGCGCTGAGGTACTCGGTGGAGACGTTTGCAGGAAGGGAAGATGCCTTCTTGTACTCGGCGAGCGCGCGGAGCAGGGTGACGGTCATACGGTTGGTGGAGAATGCGAGGGCGTCTGCACCCTTGCGCTTCACCAGGGTCTGGTTGGGCATGGTTCCGGAGCTGGCGGCAGCATCCAGGAAACGGGTTGCGAGGCTGGTGAGGTCCTCGGTTCCCTCTTCCAGGGCGGGGCCGCCCTTCACTGCGACCTCGGCCTTGTCATAGCTGTCGCGGTCGGGGTGCTGTGCCGGTTTGTAACCTACGACGATAATGTCGTCCTTGTTGCCGGCTGCGATGCCGACAAGAGTCTTTGCCAGTGCATACTGGTACTGGGGAGCTGTAAGCGTGATGGTGCTGGCCTTGGTGATAGGCTCGCCCTCCACGCTCAGGGTAGAAGGAATGGTGGTTTCCTCTTCCCACGTTGCATAAGCGGCAGCTGCGGCGTTGATCATTGCCTGCTGCGTGACCTTGGCTACTGCTCCGTCGGGATAATCCGGACCCGGATCGGGCTGCGGCTTGTCCTTACAGGATGCGAGTACTGCGAGAGACGCAAGTGCTGCTGTCAGATACAAAAAGACTTTTTTCATTGTGGTTTTGTGTTAGTAATTAAAGGAATTGATAAGTGTTGTCACGGAAGGTCGTTCACGTCGGGGAAGGTTCCCAGGCCGTAACGGAAGAGTACTATTCCCTTGCCGCGGGTGTCCATGAAGATGTCGATGTCCTTGCGGATGTGCTCGGCGTCCATGGGGGTCACGCCGTTGTCGTCGCCTTCATAGGTCTGGATACCGGACCACATTTCCGCGCCGGACGCGTTGTCGGCGAACCAGTTGGCCACCTCCTTGCACTTGGCGTCGGAATAACGGTAGGAATAGCGGTAGATCATAGGCATGAGTATGTGCAGGTATTTGCCCATGCTCGAAGGCCTCTGCGCGTAGTAGTAGGTGGAGTTGATCTCCGGCATGAGGGCCGCGGAAGTGACGAGGCCCTCGTCGTAAGTGTCCACGAGTTCGCGGAGTTCGCGGCAGCAGCGGTCCACTGCGCCCACTGCGTTCACCTCCGCGGAGGGGTTGTGCTTGTATGCGGTTCCGCCGAAGCGGATGTAGTCCAGGTGCAGGCCGCGCACGCCGAATTCCTCGATGTAGCGGCGCGCGTCGTTGATTATGCCCTCGAAGATCTCGTCCTTGTAGCGGTTGTTCTCGTCGTCGATGGGGTTGATCCATCCGCCGCTGTTGTGGAAGCACTGAATCCACGCGTGCACGGTCCATCCCATGTCCTCGGCGGCCTCGATGAACTCGAGGGTTGCCCTCGAATTGTTCGGGTGGAATGCCGAGTAGTTGAGGAGGATGTGGCGGTAGCCGAGGTCATAGAGGCGCTTCATGTCGGCCTTGCCGTTGGCCATCCAGGAGGATATGTGGCTGTTCCACACCCAGATGGCGGTGTGCTTGGTGGCGGAGACGTCGAACACCTCGTTCACGCGGGCGGGGCTCGGGTAGGTCAGGGTGCGCCAGGCTCCGGTGCCGTCGGGGATGCGCTGGTAGGTTCCGCGATTGGTGAGCACCTTCTCGCAGTCCTTGGAGCGGTCGAAGACGTCCACGGTGCCGGCTTCGAACTCGTCCGTGGCCTTGGTGCCGAGGCGCAGCACGAACTGGGCGTCCGAAGCGATGCCGGTGCCGAGCGTGCCTTCATCGGTGGAGACGACCATGTGCTCGCCGGGGGCGAGGCTGCCAGCTCCGGTGTAGATCTGCCTGTCGTTGAAGTAGGCATCCGTGATGAACAGGCCTATGCCGGCCAGGTCGACGGTCTCGGACGAGGTGTTCGCGATCTCTACCCAGGAAATGGCGTCAACGGTCTGGTCGTGGGCGGCTATCTCATTGATGACCAGCCCTTTCCACGGAGTGACGTCCGCAGGCTGCGGGCCCGCGGGGGTCGGGGTCTTGTTACAGTTGGAGGCCATCAGCACAAGACACGCCGGAAGGATTATGAATTTCGCAAATCTCATAGCAGATTGTTCTCCTTGAGGTATTTCTCCGCCTTGATCAGGCCGCCGGTCTTCTTGATGGTCTCCTGGCAGAACTCATAGCTGAGCTGCGGATTCCTCTCGACCATGGTGCGGGTGAGGCGGTCGATGACTTTGTTGTTGATGAGGTTCGCCTGGACCATGCGGTTGCCTTCCACGCGGCCGAGGCGGCACATGATGGTGGTGCTGATCATGTCGCAGAGGAGTTTCTGCGAGGTGCCGGACTTCATACGGGTGCTGCCGGTGATGAATTCCGGGCCGGTGATGATCTCCACCGGATAGTCCACGTACTTGGATATCGGGGAATCGGGGTTGTTGCAGAAGGAACCGCATGGGATGCCGTGCTCCTTGCAGGCCTTCATCGCCGCCTCCACGTAAGGGGTGCAGCCGCTGGCGGAGATGCCCACGACGATGTCCTTGGGGGTGATGTGGTGCTTCTCCGTGAGGGTCCTCCAGCCTTCGTCCACGTCGTCTTCAGCCTCTTCGAGGTCGAGGACCAGGTTCTCCACGCCGCCGGCCAGGACAGCCTGCCATATCTCGGGGTTCACGCCGTAGGTGTTGGGGACTTCGAGGATGTCCAGGACTGCGAGTTTGCCGCCCGTGCCGCAGCCGAGGTAGAACATCCTTCCGCCGTTGCGGATGGTGTTCTCGATGGCCGTGACGAGCTTTTCTATCTCGGGAAGGGCGGCTTCGATCGCTACCGGAACCTTCTTGTCCTCCTCGTTGATCTCGCGCAGCAGTTCCGCTACGCTCTTCTTCTCAAGGTTGTCGTGGAGCGATGGTTGCTCCGTAAGTCTGAGTGCCATTTTATCTGAATTCTTTGTATTTGACATTTCCTATCTGCCTGCCGTCGCGTATGCTCACGGCGGTCACCTTCTGCTGGCGGTTCACCGCGAACGGGCCCTCATAGACCGGCGATGCGGCCGTGGGGGTGCTGCCGTCCAGGGTGTAGTGGATTTCCGCGCCCGGGGCGTCCACGCTCATCGTGACCACCTTGCTGTATTCGGTGTCAGGGTGCATCTCGATGAAGGGATCCCAGAAATTCCTGCAATAGCCCACTTCCAGGCGGTCGAGCCTTGCGAGGTGGGTCTCCAGGCGGCGGGTGAAGCCGTCCCAGTCCTTGGCGGCCGGGGACCATCCGCTCTCGGCTATGGCGCACATTCTCGGCCAGGCCATGTATTCCACGCGGGCGGGGGTGGGCATGTATTCGGTCCATACGCAACCCTCCACACCTATGATATACCTGCTCTCCTCGGCGGTGAGCACCTCGGGAACGGGGTTGTATTCATACATCGTGCGGAGCATGGTGGGGCCGCCCATCGCGAGGGGTTCGCTGTCGGGATCGCCCTGCCAGTAGTCGAGGTAGTACTTCGGATACGGGGCCATCACCACCTCGTGGTGCTGCTGCGCCGCCTTGATGCCGCCTTCCTCGCCGAGCCAGGACATAACCTTCGCGTTCGGGGCGAGCCCGCCTTCGAGGATTTCGTCCCAGCCGATGATCTGCCGGCCCTTGGAGTTGATGTATTTCTCCATGCGCTGGATGAACCAGCTCTGCAGCTCGTATTCGTCCTTGAGACCGAGCTTCTTGATGAGCGCCTGGCAGTGCGGGCACTTCTTCCAGCTGGCCTTGGGGCATTCGTCGCCGCCGATGTGGATGAGTTCGGACGGGAAGAGGTCTATCACTTCGTCGAAGACGTCCTCGAGGAACTTGAAGGTCTCCTCCTTGGGGCAGTAGACCTGGCGGAAGATGCCCCAGCGGGTGGCGGTCTCATAGTGGTCCTCGAGCCCGCAGCTGAGTTCCGGATAGCAGGAGATGGCGGCCAGCGAGTGGCCGGGGATCTCGATCTCCGGAATGATGGTCACGTGGCGCTCGGCCGCATATTCTATGAGGTCCCTGACCTCGTCCTGGGAGTAGAAGCCGCCGTGGGGCTTGCCGTCGTAGATGCCCGACTTGAGGGAACCCACCACGGTCTCCTTGCGCCACTGCCCCTTCTCGGTGAGCAGGGGGTACTTCTTGATTTCCAGCCTCCATCCCTGGTCCTCGGGGAGGTGCCAGTGGAAGCGGTTGACCTTGTGGAGGGCCATAAGGTCTATGTAGCGCTTAAGGAAGGGGATGTCGAAGAAGTGCAGGCAGCAGTCCAGGTGCATTCCACGGTAGGGGAAGCGCGGGGCGTCGTCGATATCGGCGGCGGGGACGCTCCAGTCCGTGCCTTTCACGGGAGCCTTGGCGAAAATCGCATCCGGGAGCATCTGCAGCAGGGTCTGGACGGCATAGAACGCGCCGGCTTCGTCGCTGAATTCGATGCGGATGCGGCCCGGCTCCACGCGGAGCTGGTAGCCCTCGGCGGGATAGCCGTCGGCCTGGAGGAACCAGATTGCCTTGGCATCGGGGGCAGGCTGTTCGTCAGCCAGCTTGAGCGGCCAGCCGGCAGCGGCCTCGAAGCGCTCGGAAAGGAAGCCTACGGTGCGGCGCAGCCCCTCGGTGTCGGGGTCTATCCACACGGGGACGTCCTTGCTGAAGGTGAAACTGCCTTCCAGCATCTGGAGATGCGCCGGGAGCGGGATGATCTGCGGAGCGGGCAGTTCCTGCGTCTTGGGGGCGCAGGAAGCCATCAGCAGTGCCGCAAGGGCTATGAGTCCGGTCCTTCTCATCATTTCTCCTTCTTGGTGAATGTCTTGGTCACGGTCTTGCCGAGAGGCTTGCCCTTGGCGGAGAAGCCGCGCGCCTTGATGACGTCGTCCTGGTCCACCATGAACGGATTGCCGTCATACACGGGGCTCTTCAAGGTGGGCTCGCTGCCGTCGAGGGTGTAGTGCACCACGCCGTCGGGGAAGTCGAGCTCGAGGTTCATCGGCTTGGGGAACGGGAGCCTGCGGTCATAGTCGAAGATCACGTCCCAATAGACCGGGCAGTAGGCCACGTCCTTGTAGTCCAGGGTCTTGAGGACCTTGGGCATGCGGCGGCGGAAGGACTCCCAGTCCTTGTTCGGACGGCTCGTCCAGCCCACCTCGGCGGCTGCCACGTTGCGCGGGAACGCCATGAACTCGGCGTAGTCGTCTTCATAGATGTATTCCGTCCAGAGGCAGGTCTGGTAGCCTATGATGTACTTCTCGCTGAGTGCGGCGAGGGAATCCACCACGGGATAGTAGTTGTAGACCTTCTTGAGAGGCATGAATATCTCCTGGGCCACGTCGTCGGCCTGGTCGTCCTGCTTGTTGTCCAGGTAGCACCAGCGGTTGGGGGTGAGGATGACGCGTATGCCCCTGCGGATGCCGCGGGCTGCCGGAGCGTGGCCGCGGTAGGACATCGCGATGGGGTCCTCGAGGGCGCCGCCGTCCAGGATCTCGTCCCAGCCGATGACGGTCTTGCCGTGCTTCTTGAGGAAGTCGCCGATGCGCTTCACGAAGAAGGTCTGGAGCTCCTCTTCACTCTCGATGCCGAGCACCTTCATCAGGTCCTGGCAGTACTGGCTTTCACGATAGACGTCCTTCGGGGCCTCATCGCCGCCGATGTGGTAGATCTCGTACGGGAAGAGCTCGAACAGCTCGGTGAACACGTCCTCCAGGAACTGGAAGGTCTTGGCCGTGGGGGCATAGAGGTTCTTCCAGATGCCCCAGCGGGTCTCGACCTCATAGTGGCGGTCGGGGAAGCAGCTGAGTTCGGGGTATGCGGCGATGGCTGCGGTGCAGTGGCCGGGGATTTCCACCTCGGGGATCACGTCTATGCAGCGGTGGCGCGCATATTCCACGACCTCGCGGATGTCGTCCTTGGTGTAGAAGCCCCCGTGGGGGATTCCGTTGCCGATTCCGCTGTGCCAGGCCGTCTCCTTGCGCCAGGCACCCACCTCGGTGAGGCGGGGATATTTGTCTATCTGGATGCGCCAGCCCTGGTCTTCGGTAAGGTGCCAGTGGAACTTGTTCTGCTTGTACATCGCCATCAGGTCGAGGAACTTCATGATTTCCTCTTTGCTGAAGAAGAAGCGTCCGCTGTCGAAGAGCAGGCCGCGGTACCAGAATTCGGGTTCGTCCTCTATGGTGCAGCAGGGGGCCGTCCATTTCTTGACGCCCTTGACCTTCACGGGGCTGTAGATGGCCGCCGGAAGCAGCTGCTTGAGGGTCTGGAGGCCGTAGAAGGCTCCGTTGACCTCGCTGGCCTCTATGAGCACTGCGCCGGGCTCCACGGTGAGGCGGTAGGCCTCCTTTCCGAGGCCCGCGACCTTGCGGAGGGTGACGGTGCCGCCCTTGCCGTCAAGGGTGAAACCGGTGGCGGCTGCGGTCTGCGCGCGGAAATCCGCGGCAATCTCCTCGAATGCGGCATCCTCGACCACGAGGCGGCTGGCCTTGTCCAGCACGAACACCCCTTCTGCGGGAGTGACGGACTTCGGGGTCGGGACTATGTCATATCTGGGAGGATTGGCCACGTTGCTGACGTTCAGCGCGAGTGCCAGAAGGAAACTTAGTATCATAGAGCTTGTTCGATCGTTTTGTCAATTGCTTCGGAATAGGCCTCCGGCATCTTCTCGGAGAGCGGATACGGGGCCTTGATGTAGACGTGCATCTGGTCGATCTCATATTCGTAGCCCTTGCGGTACTCGAACGCGTGGGCGCTGGGGAGATATGAGTTCTGGCCGTTGGTGTAGCCTGCGAAGATGACGGTCCTGCCGGGGAAATGGCTGCGGGCGGTCATCTGGTATTCGCAGAAGGGTTCTCCCTGGGAGAAGAAGAAGATCACGCCGTTGACGTTGACGGCGCCCAGGGTGAATTCGAGGGTGTCGTGGACCTTCCCTTCCGGGAAACGGCTGAGGATGAGCTCCTTCCAGCCGGCCACGTCGTCCTTCCAGGTGGCGGAGACTGTCTTGTCCCACTTGGAGATCTCCTCCGCGTGGGCAATGACGGCCTCGGGGGTCACCTTGGCGATCCTGTACGGGAGGCCTACGGTGTCGTTGACCACCTTGAATTCGCCGGTGGCCTTCACGGGGCTGAAACTGATCGTGAGAATGGAATCGGCAAGGCTCCTGCCGCACTCCTCCGCATATTCCACCATCCTGGGGCCCCTGGCGGGGTCCATGTTGCCGGCGGCTCCGGTGAGCTGGAACACGTCGCCTCCCCAGGCTTCCTTGAGTATCTTTCCGGCGACGCCGGGATAGTCGGAGGAAACCAGCAGGCTGCGTGCGCCCATGCACACGGGATGGCAGGCTACGTTCATTACGGAAACGATGGGCTCACCGCTCTTCTCCAAGAACCGGACCACGTAGACATCGCGGTCCACCGGGCCGGTCTCCTTCTCGCAGCGGTTGCCGTTGATGGAGGTCTGCGCCTTGCCCACTTCCATCTTGAACGGACGGAAGGCGGCATCGTCGGTGATGGTCTTCACGGCGTTGTCCACCAGCACCTGATGCAGGCGCTGCTTGTGGGAATAGTTGCTTCCGCCGGGTTCGGCACGCCAGCCGCCGTTGCGCGGGGCCGAGTGGGTGTGGATGCAGTGCATGAAGATGCGGTCGAGCGGAAGGCCGCTCTTCTCGGAGATCTCCTTGCGCCATTCCAGCGAGAGGTCCGGCTGGATCTCCATCAGGTCGTTGGAGATGATGCAGACCTTGTCGCTGCCGTCACCGATGACGAGGCAGTGCGTATAGAGCGGCAGATGCAGGTCGGTGGAGAGGTCGTTGCGGGCGGCGAATCCCGCCAGCATCGTGTGCTCGCCCTCCACGGTGGAGATGTCCGCCGCGTTGTAGTTGCAGACGAGCTTGCCGCCCCCGTTGCAGGAGACGGCAAGCAGCGCTGCCATTGCCAATAAGACTTTTCTCATAATCAATGATAACCAGGATTCTGAAGGAGCTTGCCTTCGCTCTTGGTGATTTCGTTGCGAGGGATGGGCATCAGGTAGTTGCGCCCGTCCTCAGGGAAGTACCTCGGAGTAGGGTTCTGGTTGAGGATGCAGTCGCCGTAGTCGATGGTGTACTGCTTGCCCTGCCAGGTGTAGGTGATGATGTACTCGATCGGTTTGCCGTTCCTGGGGCCCTCGGCGGCATAGAAGTAGGTCTTGCTGGCGGGGACGTTGGCCCAGTAGTAGTTGGTGTTGTTCTTGGACTCGTCGTACAGACGGGCGACGCGATAGACGGTGTCCATCTTGTTGCCGTTCTTGAGGACCATGGTCCTGGCGCTGCCGAGAGGCACGTTCTCGTAGAAGTCGGCGAGCTTCCAGCGGCGGAGGTCGAAGTAGCGGAAGGTCTCGGCATAGAGCTCGACCCTGCGCTCGTTGACGAGGCGCTCGAAGAGGAAGTCACCGCTCTCGGTCACGTCGGGCATCATCACGTCCGGACGGTGGCGGATCTTGTTGATGTACTCGCGGCAGATGTCCTCCTTGCCGAGCATATATGCAGCCTCGGCGTAGTTGAGATACATCTCGGCCAGGCGGAACCAGGGATAGAGGAGGCTGCCGGTCTGGGACTCGGAGATGTAGGAGGTCGGGATGAACCACTTGTAGAGCTCGAGTCCGCCGTGGTTGCCGGAGGCCATGTGCTTCGCCCTGGAGGAGTATGCCGGCTCGGTCTCGTTCTTGCTCATCAGGAAGTCCTCGCGGGTCATGTTGTCATACTGATAGTAGAGAAGCAGCTCGTCCTGGCTGGTGTTGCCGTTCTTGTCGGTGTTCTCGTAGATGCTGAACGGGGTGGCGATGCAGTAGTAGAAGCGCGGGTCGCGGTTCTTGTACGGATGGTTGGGATCGTAGCCGGATCCATCCTCGAACCACTTCTTGCCGTTCTTCATCTCGAAGTCTATCTGCGCGGCCTGTGAAGGATGGAACGCCTCCCAGCCGTTGAAGTACTCGACGGTGTAGAGCAGTTGCGCCTTCTTGGTGTAGTTGTCGTTGGCGTCGGAGGTGGCCACGAAATACTTGGCCCAGATGAGCTCCGGAGAATTGATGTCCTTCCAGATTCCGTCGTAGGTGTCGTCCAGGCTGTAGGCTCCGTCCACGTCGGCACGGTCCACGATTGCCTTGGCGGCGTCGAAAGCCCTCTGCCACTTGTCCTTGCTGTAGGTGCCGCGGAAGATGCCTCCCTCCGGGTTGTCGGGATCGTTGAAGAGCTTGGAAGCGGCCACGAGGGTGAGCCTGCTCTTGAGGGCGAGGGCTACGTCCTTGTTGATGCGGCCGAGCGGGGTGTCACCCTTCTCGGGGAGCAGTTCGAGGGCAGCGTCGATGTCGCCGAGGATGAAGTCCACGCAGGCGTCGAAGTTGGAGCGCTCCACGGTGAAGTCGTCGGAGAGCTTGTGGGGCTTCTTGATGATGGGGACTCCGGAATAGCGCTGGATGAGCAGGAAGTAGGACCAGGCACGGAGGAAATAGACCTCGCCGGTGAGGCGGTCCTTCGCGGCGTCGCTCATCGCGGATCCCTTCTCGTTCACATACTCCAGGAAGTAGTTCATCCTGTAGATCCACTCGTAGGTGCGGTTCCAGATGTTGAGGATGGTGGTACGGGTGTTGTGCGCCTGACCGCCTTCCTTGATATACATCACGTTGTCCGGATCCATGTAGCCGGAAGCGATGTAGCGGGTGGAGGTGCCGCCGTAGCGGAAGTATCCCTCGTCCGTGATGCAGCCGACGTTGCCTTCCTGGTACGGGTCGGGCAGCACGGTGTACAGGGCGTTCACATAGGACTCCGCAAGGGCGTCGCTGTTGAACACGGCGTCTTCGCTGAGCTTGTCAAGAGGCTTCTTGTCCAGGAAACCGTCGTTGCAGGCAACCAGGGCGAGAGCCGCAGCCAGAAGTATATATAACTTTTTCATATTCCCTTAGAATGTAAGTTTTACGCCAGTGTTGATGATTCGCATCTGGGGATAGGTCTGGTAGCTTTCGTCGGAGGTCTCGGGGTCCACGAACTTGAGTTCCGAGAAAGTGAGGAGGTTGTAGCCTGCCACGTAGAAACGCAGCGAGCGTATGCCCGTCCTGGGAGCGAACTTCCTGACCGGAAGCGTATAGCCGAGTTCCACGTTCTTGAGACGCAGGAATGCGGCGTTGCGGGAGTAGAAGTCGGAACGGTTCACGCCGCCGTTGCTGATGGTGGAGCCGATCCTCGGCTGGTCGGAATCGGGGTTGTCGAGCCTCCAGGCATTGGTGGCCGCGAACCAGTCGAGGTTGCCGGACACAGGATCCATGGCCGGGGAGTAGTAGTAGCGTGCGAGTGCCTGTCCCTGGAGGAGGAGAGCGAAGTCGAAGTTCTTCCAGGTCATGTCGAAGTTGAGACCGAAGACGATCTGGGGCACTGCGGTGTACTGCATGCGGTAGCGGTCCAGGTTGGTGATCTTACCGTCGCCGTCGAGGTCCTCGAACCAGAAGTCGCCCTTGGTGGCGCCGCTCATCTGGTAGTGGTTCTTGAGGTCGTCGTCAGTCTTGTTGATACCGCCTACCTTGTAGTAGAGGGCGGATCCCATGGGCATGCCCTCGAGCTTCATGTAGTCGTGTCCTTCGGGCCAGGGGGTCTCGTCCATGTAGACGATGGTGTTCTTGGCATACATGAAGTTGCCCGCCACGTGATAGTGGAGGTCGCCGCCGGCGAGGGAATTCTCGTGGTTGACCTGGAACTCGACGCCTTTGTTGTTCACGATACCGATGTTCTCGTCGGGAAGGTTGTTCGTGAGGCCCGTGTAGTACGGGATGGAGGCGTTGCGGGTGCAGAGGATGTTGGAACGGTTGGTGTAGAAGCCTTCGAGTTCCCATCCGAAGAGTCCGTTGAGGATGTTGCCGTCGATACCTACGTTCCAGGTGCGGGCGACTTCCCAGGTGACGTTGGGGTTGGGGATGGTGCCCGGGATGATGAAGTTGACCTCCCTGCCGTCGAACATCGTCTTGTAGGAGTAGCCCGAGGTGTAGCCGTAGGTGGTCATGTACTGGAACGGATCGATCTGGTCGTTACCCTGCTCGCCGTAGGATGCGCGGAGCTTGAGGTTGGTCAGCCAGGGGAGGTTGTCCTTCATGAAAGGTTCCTCGGAGATACGCCAGCCGACGGACACGCCCGGGAAGATACCCCAGCGCTTGTCGGCGGGGAAGTTCTCGGAACCGTCGAAACGGATGAGGGCCTGGAAGAGGTACTTGCTCTTGTAGTCGTATCCGATACGTCCGAAGAACGAACGGCGGGCAGTCTCACGGGCGTAACCGTTGATGGCGTACCAGCTCTTGTCCGCGGTGCCGGCGAAGAACTCGTCGAGGATGTCGGATGCGAAGCTATTGATGCCGGCGGTGAAGTAGTCAAGCCTGTAGGCCGTCTGCTCGAAGCCGGCGAGCGCCGTCACGTGGTGGCCGGAGAAGTCGCGGTCGTAGTTGATGTTGGCGTTGATGTTGGTGTTGGTGGTATGGGTCTGGTACTCGTGGAGCACCGGAGTGGGCCAGTAGGAGTTGGAACGCTCCTCGAAGAGTTCGGTGATCTCGTCGTAGGAGAAGTAGTTCCAGTTCTGCTGCCAGTTCTTCTTGAACCTGCTCACCACGTCGTATGCGAGGTGGGCGTTCACCGAAAGGCCCTTGGTGAGGAAACCGAGGTCCCAGTTGGCGGTGAAGGTCGTGTTGATGGTGTTGATGGTGGTACGGTCGTAACCGGTCAGGTCCTGCACGAGCACGGCGGGGTTGGTGCCGCCGCGGAGGAGCTTGCCCTCATAGCCCTGCTTGGCGCCTGCTCCCTCGGGGAAGTAAGCCGCACCGGTAGGCCTCATCCTCTGCGCGATGTAGAAGATACCGTAGTTGTCGGACGGGAAGGCCGAGTAGTTCTTGTGCTGCTGGCGGGCGCTGATGTCCACGCCGAGCTTGAGGCTCTTGGTGACCTGGATGTCCAGGTTGGAGCGGAGGTTGAACTGGTTGTAGTTGGTTGCGCTCTTGTAGTAGATACCGTCCTGGTACTGGCCGTTCAGCTGGACGAAGTATGCCACCCTCTCGGAGCCGCCGTTGATGCTGACGCCGTACTTGTGCTGGGCGGACATGGGCTTGATGATCTCCTTGAACCAGTCGGTGTTCGGGTAGGAGATGGGGTCGTCCTGGTCGATGTAGTGCTGGATCTGCGCATCGTTGTAGACCGGCGCGGCGCCCGTGATGGCCAGGCTGTTGTTGTAGGCCGTCGTGTAGAGGACGGCGTCCGCCAGCTTGACGAGACGGGTCGGGCTCTGGAGACCGAGGTCGTAGTTGAAGGTCACGGTCGGGGCCTCGTTGTATTTGCCTCGCTTGGTGGTCACGAGGATGACGCCGTTTGCGGAACGGGCACCGTAGATGGCCGCGGATGCATCCTTCAGGACGGTCACGCTCTCGATTTCGTCACCGGTCAGGCGGGAGAAGTCGTCACCTCGGCCGGGGATGCCGTCGATGATGATGAGCGGGCTGTTGTCGCCGAGGGTGGAGCGGCCGCGGATGTACATCACGGCATCGTCCTTGCCCGGCTCACCGGAGCGGTTGTTCACGATCACGCCGGAAAGTCGGCCTGCAAGACCCTGGGAAAGGTTGACCGAAGAGTTCTTCACGAGGGCGGTACCCGTCGTGGTGGCCACGGAGCCGGTGAGAGTTAGCTTGCGCTGGCTGCCGTAACCCACGACGACCGTCTCCTCGAGGAGCTCCGCGTCGGATTCCAGGGTGATGTCGACCACGGAACGGGTTCCGGAGTTGACTTCCACCTCCTTATATCCGATGGAGCGTGCGGTGAGGACGGCTCCATTGGCTACGCCGGGGATGGAATAGTTGCCGTCGAGGTCCGTGACGGTACCCTGGGAGGTACCCTTCACAAAGACACCGGCGCCCATGATGGGCTCTCCGTTGGTGTCCTTGACCACACCCTTGACCGTTCTTGTCTGGGCGAAAGAAGTCGCCGAGGCAATCAGGACGGTCAGAACCAGAAGTGACAGTTTTTTCAAGACATTCATGGGAAACATACTTAGTGTACAACAAATAAAGCGAAATTATTTCGTTTTCGCAACCCCTTTTCAAAACTTTGTTTCGTTTTATGTTTCGTTTTGTGTTTCATTTTGTTTTGAAACGAAACTTTTTGTTATATTTGCAAAACCACTCCAACACCGAAACTAAGCACAAACCGCCATGGTCGGAATCAACGATCGCAGGAAATACATCCTGGACAGCATGGTCCGTAAGGGCTATCTCAAGGTAGCGGAACTCTCTGAAACTCTGGGAGTTACGCAGACAACCATACGCAAGGACCTGACTTACCTGGAGAAGAAGGGACTGCTCTACCGGGCCTACGGAAGCGCCCTTCCGACTGCACCGCAGGTGCAGGACATCGCCCTCGACAACAAAAAGCTGATAAATTACGATGAGAAGCAGCGGATAGGCGCCGCTGCGGCCTCGATGCTGGAGGAAAACGACTCCGTCATCATCTCTTCGGGCTCCACCGCAGCCGTCTTCGTGGACTCCATCAAGGTCAAGGGCCGCCTCAACGTGGTGAGCACCGCCGTGAACGTCTCGCAGAAGCTCAGCGAGACCAAGGGCGTCAGCGTGATGCAGGTGGGCGGGATGATCTACAGCAACACCCTCTCCGTCACCGGCGAGGACGCCATCAAGACCCTGTCCAACGTCTATTGCCACAAGATGTTCTTCGGCGCGGACGGCTTCGACCCGGAATACGGGATGACCTGCGGCAGCATGGAGGAGGCGGAGATCACCCGCCAGATGATGAAGTCCTCCAAGCAGTGCATAATGCTCTGCGACTCGTCCAAACTGGGAAAAAAGGGCTTCGCACGCATCTCCGGGATGGATGAGGTGGACGTCCTGATCACGGACAGCGGCCTGCCGGAGAAGACGAAAGAGGACCTCGAAGCGCTGGGCGTCAAGGTCCTCCTCGTATAGCGTTCCGCTCCCCTATCGGAGCATGTCCTCGAGCGTGACCGAGCCCGAGGTCTTTTCGTCACGGTATTTCACGATCACGGGGCAGTACAGATGCACCCCGGCCTTCGCGCCCTCGCCCCTGGTGACGGGCTTGGACCCGCTCACGACCACGGCCCCGCGGGGCACCACGATGCGTCCGTCCGCATTGCGCGGCACGAATTCGCCGGTGGTGGAATCGAAGATGGCGGTGCCTGCCGTGATGATGACGCCGGAAGCGATCACGGCGCCTTCCTGCACTATCGTGCCCTCATAGATGCCGCAGTTGCCCCCGATGAACGCGCCGTCCTCGATGATGGTAGGCAGCGCTCCGGCGGGCTCGAGCACCCCTCCGATCTGGGTGGATGCGGAGATGTGGATATGCCTGCCGACCTGCGCGCAGGAGCCCACGGTCACGTGGCTGTCCACCATCGTCCCCTCGCCCACATAGGCGCCGACGTTGACGTATGCCGGCGGCATCACGATGGACCCGGGGGCAAGGTAGGCGCCGCGGCGAATGCTGGTCCCGCCGGGCACTATCCGCACGCCGTCCGAAAGGGAAAACCCGCGCACGGGGTAGGTGGACTTGTCATAATAGGGGAACTGGCCCTGGGACATGTCCGTCATGGCACCGAGCCTGAATCCGGCCAGGATGACCTCCTTGACCCATTTGTTCACCTTCCACTGGCCGTCCACCTTCTCGGCGACGCGGATTTCACCCGCCTCGAGGGCGTCGATCACTTCGTTGAAGCGCTGGAGCGTTATTTCTTCCATAATTCCGAAAGCACGTTGTTCATCAGTTCCACGGTTGCCTCCGTGGCGGGCGAAAGCGGCAGGCGGACGGCGGGGGACATGAGTCCGAGCTGCGCGAGCGCAGCCTTCGCGGGAATGGGATTGGGCTCGGCGAAGCAGGCCCTGAAGAGCGGGGACAGGCGGTGATGCAGCTCGCGGGCCGTCCTGTAGTCCTCCGCCGCGAGGGCGTGGACCATCTCCGCAACCTCCGCCGGAGCGACGTTGGACGCCACCGACACCACTCCGTGGGCGCCGGTAGCCATGAAGGCGAAGGTCATGTCGTCGTCTCCGCTGAGCACGGCGAATCCCTCGGGCGCGCGGCGGATGATCTCGCTCACCTGGGAGTACCTGCCGGAAGCCTCCTTGATCCCGATTATGTTCTCACACTCGAGCGCGAGGCGTATGCAGGTGTCAGCGTTCATGTTGGCGCCGGTGCGGCCGGGAACGTTGTATATGACTATAGGACGCGAAGTGGCGGCGGCGACGGCGCGGAAATACTCATACTGCCCTTCCTGGGTGGGCTTGTTGTAGAAGGGCACCACCACGAGCCAGGCGTCGGGCTCGAAGCCGTCCAGCAGTTCCATGTTCTCCAGGGTGGGTTCGAACGCGTTGGAACCGCATCCCACGAGGAGAGGAAGGCCGCCGCAGTGCGCCTTTGCGACCTTCATCATCTCCACCTTCTCGGAGGCGGAAAGCGTGGGGGTCTCCCCGGTGGTCACGAGCGGACAGAGGAAATCGACCCCCGCCGCCACCTGGCGGTCGATGAGGGCGGCATATGCTTCGTAATCGACGTCGCCGTCGGACGTAAAGGGCGTCACCAGTGCGGTGCCGCAGCCTTTGAGCAGAAGATCTGTCATAGTATGAGGTCTTTGAATTCGTGGACTCCGGTAATCTTGTCGGCCATCACGGCGGCCACCACGGCCCCTTCGGCAAGTCCCTGGCGAGAGAACGCCTCGTGGGTGAAGGTCAGCTTGTCCACCTCGGAGCGGAACTCGGCGGTGTGGATGCCGGGGACCTCCCCTATGCGCTGCGAGCCTATCTCCGGGGTCACCCCGAGGGTGCCGGAGATGATGTCGGCGATGCTCTTGGCGGTGCCGCTGGGCGCGTCCAGCTTGTGGACATGGTGGATTTCTTCCACGTGCGGGGTGTAGCCTCCGGCCTCGGAGAGCACCTCGCAGGCGCGCTGCACGGCCGCGAAGAAGGCGTTCACGCCGATGGAGAAGTTGGACGCCCAGACGAGGGTCGTGCCCTGCCTGCGGAATTCGTCAAGCACTTCTTCCTTGATGTCGTACCAGCCGGTGGTGCCTATGACGGCGGCCTTGAACCTGGCCGCTATGGTCTTGTAGTTGGCGCGGATGGCGTCGGGCGTGGTGAAGTCTCTGCACACGCACTCGCGGGCGAGTTCCGCGCTCACGCTGCAGATGTCCTCCGAAGCGCAGGCGAGTTCTATCCCGCGGCGCTCCAGGACCTGCTCGACCATATGGCCCATACGGCCGTA
>JAEEGL013157872.1_pt1 | contig 22565 bp, 25 predicted proteins | sample 9134231 | NCBI WGS metagenome assembly JAEEGL01 (sample SAMN16246548, study PRJNA631951) | gut metagenome | biome: gut microbiome; feature: rumen; material: fiber-attached | host: Bos | place: Iran: Karaj | collected 2018-10
CCCGATCGTCTTGGCCGCCTCGTCGATGGACTTCGTGGCGGCCTCAATGGCCTTGGTGGAATCCTCAATGGCCTTGGTGGAATCCCCGACGGCCTTGGCGGCGTCCTGGAGCGCCTTGGCGAGGGCGTCGTCGCCAGGGGACTGCTGCTCCTCGGCAGGCGGCTCCTGCCGCTCTGGCGCGGGCTCGGGCGGTGGAGGCGGGGCGGGGACGGCGCCCTTCATGGCGTCGGAAAAGCCCTTCGCCGCCTGCTGCAGTGCCGCGTCAAGAGTCTGGGCGGCGGCGGAGAAGGCGTCCTCGAGGGCCTTGCGGACTGTGTCGCCAATGCCCGCCCCGAGCGAGGCATAGCGCTTCTCGATGGCGTCGGCGGCCTGGAGGGCGGCTGCGCCGTCGGCGGCGATGTCGAGCGCAAGCGTGTAGTTGGTGTCGGCCATGTCCTGCCCTCCCCTTTTCGGCCCAGGCTACTTCGCGGCGGGGGCGGCGCCCTCGCGGATCCCCGTGGCGGTGATCTCGATGTCTCCGCGGGCGGCGCGGATGATGTCCGCCAGATTCGGCGGCAGCTTGTCTCCGTCTTTCGAGGAGACGTACACCGTCGCGATACGCCCCGCCTCGACGGAGAGCGGCGCGCCCGTGTCGGTAACGGCGCCCACCGAAAGGTCGACACCCCACCCGGACTTGACGATCACGACGCTCTTCCCGCGGAGATCCGTGGTGATGTATTTGAGGCCGGTGCAGCCGGTCATAAGGAAGGCGGCAAGAGCCGCGAAGATTGCAGTAGTTGCTCGTTTCATCCCATTATCTCCCGTGCTGAAGCCACGCGCCGATGAGGTTGACGGCGGCGCTGGCGACCCAGGCGACGATGCCGCAGATGGCAAGCCAGTTCCGCTTCCGCGCCTTCACGTCCCCCTCCAGTTCGGAGACCCGCCGCTCCAGCACCGCGACGGTGTCGATCAATCCGGGCTTGCCGTTGCCGTAGATGGCCCTGTAGTCGTTCCGGGTCTGCATCTTCATCTCCGCGACATCGGATGCCAGCCGGATCAGCAGGTCGTCTCGCTGTGTGTCGGTCATCGCAGTCATGCCTCCGAGTTGAACGCCTTCTTGCCGAACCGCCGGAGGGCCTTGTATGCCGCCCGAGCCTCCCACCACCCCCGCCAGCGGCGGATGTCGAAGAGGTTGTACTGTGCGGCTACCACCTTTCGGCAGTTGTCTCGGAACTCCTCGTCCGCGCGCTTCCGGTCGGCCTCCGTGCCTCCGAGATGATAGCGCACGTCGTGGATCGCGCCGCACACGATCCAGTTCGGCCACAGGCTGTTGAAGAAGTCGGACAGGGTCACTCCGCAGACGGAGACCCCGTCCATCCACTGCGCGCCGAGACCGTTGCATGTCGCGGCGAGTTCGGCGTCGGGGCGGTGGAGGAGCTCCCTGCCCGAGAGCCCGTATAGTTCCGCCTGGCGGCGGAGTGCGTTGAAGTCGATGCTGGATTCACTGGTCATGGCTGGAAGTCCTCTCGGCGATTGCCGCGTCGGCGGCGGCGCGGCAGATCTCGGCGGCCAGTAGGTTCCCCTCCTCGTCCCGCCCGCACGCCTCCACCAGTTCGGGGGGCGAGTCAACCGGGAGGCGGAGGGCGCAGGCCGCCGCCGCGACGGCCCGCTGCTCGGCCTGCATCCGCCACTCCTCCCGCTGCGTCGGCGGGTCGGAGCGGAAGAAGAGCGGGGCCGCCAGGCGCAGCAGCGCCAGTTCCGGGGGCGGGGCCGCCTCTATCGGGCGGCCTCCCTCGTAAAATCCACGACGCCCGCGCCGAACTGGCACTTGGCCTTGAGATCGTCCAGCTGCTCCGGGCCGACGAGCGCCGCCAGTTCCGCCGCCTTCTCGGGCGAGGAGCCCGCCAGGCGGAAGCCGCCCTCGACGAAGGCGCGGACGGCGTCGCAGACGGCCTGGTGCGCCGCGATGCGCGCCTCGTTGGCCGCCCCTGCTGCCTCCGCCGCCGCGTCGAGTTCGTCGGCCTTGGCGTCCTGCAGGCGCTCGACGGCGAGCTGGAAGGCGCGCGCGGCCTTCCACTCGGCCACATCGGCCTTGGCGCAGTCGCGGAGCAGCTGCTCCATCTCGCGGTGCCCGCGGATGGTGGCGAACTGGGAGGTGACGAGGTTGGCGGGGCTGGCGGGGTCGGGCAGCTTGACGATAAGGCCGAGTTTCAGGTCCATTGCTTTCTCCGGGAGTGAGAGGATCGGGGTCAGTAGGCTGCCTCGCAGCCGGTGATGTTGACGCTGGTCTTGTTGGTGCTGGAGTCGAACTCGGCGGAAAGGATGCCGGTGAACTCCTTGACGGTCGAGGGGGTGGCACCGCGCGAGGCCACGTACTCCAGCTTGACGGCGCCGGAGACGGTCGGCCAGGTCTGGCCGCTCCAGGTCTCGGGGGCGCCGGTGGCGGAGAGGCGCTTGTCGCCGCGCAGTTCGCACGCGGCGTCGGGCGTCAGGGCGCTGCGGTAGTTGTGGATCGCGCCGTCGGCGGTGGTGACGGCCTGGTCCTCCCCCTTGAGGTTCAGGGTGCCAGTGCCGTAGACGAAGTCGGCGGGCCCCGCGAGGAGGGTGCCGTCGAAGGTGATCTGGTTGAAGGGAAGGCGGCAGGACATGGGGCTTTTCCTCCTTAGTTGCTGCTGGAACTGCTGCTGGCGGTGTTGTAGGTGCCCTTCCACTCGATGTCGGCGGTCTGCACCGCGTCGCCGCCGATGGAGAGGTCGACCAGCGCCTCGTAGGAGTGGATGTCCGCGTAGCGCCCCGCGCCGGTCACGGTGAAGTCGCCGGGCCCGACGGGGGAGATGACGGACAGGAGGCTGGCGAGGTCCTGCTGCATGTCGGAGGTGGCCGAGGTCACGAGCACGGCCTGGCAGGAGCCCGCCATCGCGAAGCCCGCGCGGGCGGAGGGGATGGTGCCGCCGCCGCGGTCGTCGTGGCCCCCGCCCGCCCGCACCGAGCCGGGAACCGGGGTCACGGTCACCGAGAGGCTGGTCTGCCCCCGGGTGGCGCTGAAGGTGATGGTGTCTGCCATGGTTGTCCTCCTGTTAGTAGTCCTGGATGTCGATGCCGATGGCGACGGCGCACGACGCGCCGGCGTCGGAGAGCTCGAGCGCCTCCTCCGAGACGACGAGCATGAGGTCGGTGGCCGGCTGGCCGCCGGCGTCGGTGGATTCGGTGACGAGGCGGTCGCACGCGGCCTCGACGGCCTGCGCGGCGGCGATGGCGTCGGGGAGCCCCGGCGCCGGGCGGGTGTCGCCCGAGAGGACGACGACGGTGAGGTGGGTCGTGCGGCGCGGGTGGTTCCCGAAGTCGCTACCCTGGAAGCACACGACGGCGGCGGGCGCTCCGCCCGTGCCAGTCAGGGCGCTGTCGCACAGGAGCGACAGCTGCGAGAGCGAGGTCCCGCGGTAGAGCCGGGCGGGGACGCCCGCCCCCTCGCAGAGGGAGCGCACGCGCTCCATGAGTTCGCCGACGGGGCGGCAGTGCTCGGTGAAGGGCGCCTGCTGGCGGATGGTGGTCGTGGTGGCGGCGGTGTCGCTCATCGGATTCCCCCGTTCCTGGATTCGTAGAGGCGGATGCCCTCGGCCACGGCCGCCTTGAGCGCCGCGCCAGCGGGGAACCACGGCTCCGCCTTCTGCCGCACCTGGCGGCGCAGCAGGAACAGCGGCACCGCCTTCGCGCGCTTCGTCTTCCCCCGCCGCCCGAAGAGGGTGTCGCCCTCGCGGAAGAGGCGGTAGCCCGCATCCTCCGCGTCGGCGGCGTCCCAGGCGTTCCGCCTGGCCTCGCCCAGCGGGATCGTCAGCGCCTTCGCGTGGCGGGACCCGGGGCCCGAGCCCGGCGCGCGGATCACGCCGCCGAACTGCTTCTGCGCCGCGGCGTAGTGGGTGGCCCCCACCCGCAGGCGGTCCCCGCCCGGGTTCTGGAAACTGACCGAGTTGGCGATGGACGGCCAGAACTGGCCGCCGCGGCTGTGCGACATCGCCGAGAGCCTCGCCGCCATGGCGACGGACTCGCCGACGGCGGCGAGGAGCAGGACCCGCCCCTGGGCGGACGCGACGCGGATAGTGAAGGGGTCGCGCGCCATCACGAGAACTCCATCCCTGGCGAATCCGGCGCGAACTGCGGCTCAGGGCTCGTCACCTGCAGCCCCGCCGCCGAGCCCGCCGCCTCCAGCGCCCCCGGCAGCTGAAGATCGCCCTTCGCCAGCCCGTCGAGGACGCGAAGGGCGTTCTCGTAGGGCAGCTGGACGCCCGCGGGGAGTTCCTTGGAGGCCCGCCCGCGGTCGGCGGCAATCTGCCAGAGCGCCAGCGTCAGCGACAGGTCCTCGAGGAGCGGCTGGGCCGCCTCGGACGCCACCGGCACGGAGAAGCGCGCCGAAAGCGCCGCGTCCACGCGCGCCGATGCACGCCGCGCATACCCCGCCAGCACCCGGGCGCGGTCGTCTCCCGTCTCAGGGACGTACCCCGCCAGGATGCCGCCGGTGATGCGGTCCTCCAGCCCGTTGGCGTCGCAGTAGCCCATCGCGGTCAGCTGGCGTTGCCGAAGTAGATGAGGTGCGGCATGACGAAGGCGGCCTCCGCGCGCCCCGTGACCCCGTAGAGGAAGCTGTCCTCGTTGAAGACGTTGTCGTCCTCGGGGCGGTCCTTGCGGACGAGGGTGCCTGGAGCCTCGCGCTCGAAGTAGCACACCGGCTTGTAGACGCCGTTCGAGGCGCACAGGAACCACTTGTTGCCTTCGAGGTTCTGCACCTCCAGGTGTCCGACCAGGTGGTACACCGGGTTCGGCACGGTCGCGCCGTTGGCGTCGCCCTTGACCGGGGCCTCCAGCAGTTCGTTCACCGTCCAGTGCAGCGCAGGCCCGTGGACGAGCAGCGTCGGGTTCACGCGCAGCGAGACGCCGCCGTGCCCCTTGTAGCCGCGCATCGCCGTCCAGGCGGCCTTCAGCGAGGTCTCGGAGAGCGCGTCGGTGGTCAGGTTCGCGACTGCGTTCTTGCCGTATTTCCGGGTGGTCCCGAAGAAGTTCCCGCCGTCGCACCACTTGGCCGTGGAGGCGTTGTTCAGCAGGGTCTCCACCAGGTCGTTCGGCAGGCGCGCGGCCTGGGTCGCCATCTGCGCGAAGAGCGAGGCGTACATGCCGTACTGGTCGTCCTTCACCGCGTCGGCGGGGATGCCGTAGGTCAGCTCGAACTTGCGCGGGACGATGGTCATCTTGTTGGTGGCCATGTTGTTCACCACGCGCGGGCCGACCCATTCCCGCATCCCGGTCAGCTGCTCCAGGAAGGGCATCTGCAGTTCGTGGGTGGCGAGGCGCTCGGTCATGGTGAACTGCTCGTACGACGGCTCGCGGGCGGTCTCGAAGGCGTCCTTGAACCGCAGGCTCACCGCCTGGAAGAGGAACCGCATGTTGGCGGCGTTGATGTCCATGGTGGCTTCTCCTTCTGGGGTTAGGGGTTGATGCGCACGACGGCCTGGCTGTCCGCCAGCCCGAGGAAGACGCCGGCGACGGTGACGCCCTCGGCGGCGACGGTGTGGTCGTCGACGACGTAGCAGGCCTTGCCGATGTCTCCGGCGGCGAGCGGGTGCGTCGCGTCGTTGTCGTAGAGGAAGTCGCCGCGGCGGATCTGGACCATTTCGCCGCCGCTGGCGACGTGCTCGGCGCGACCGACCACCTGGCCGGCGGCCACGGAGGAGCCGCCCGAGGAGACGGAGGCGACGGCGGGGACGGCGTAGCCGCCGGGGACGACCATGGCAAGGCCGCCGGCGTAGACGACGGCGCCGGACGAGACGGGCAGGCTCACGAGGTCTCCGAGGGCCTGCTTGGTGTCGCGGGGTGCGGTGAGTGCGGGCATGGGCTATTCCTCCTCTTTCTTCTCGCTGGTGTACTTCTTGATCTGCTCATCGGTGACGCCGCAGGCCTTGAGGACCTTGAGCTCCTCGTCGGAGAGCTGCTTCCCCTCCTTCTCGCCGGGCTTGTCGGCGCCGTGGACGGGGTCCTTCTCGGGCGCGACCTTCGGCGCCTTCTCCACGAAGTCGCTGAAGCTCTTCGCGTCGCGGGCCGCGTAGCCGAGCGCCCACTCGCGCTGCGCCTCGACGAGCTTCCCGTCGTCGAAGGCCTTGGCGACCAGCTTCTCGGCCTCGGCCTGGGCCAGGCGACGCTCCAGTTCCGCCTTCTCGGCGGCGGGCACCATGCCCTTGATCTTCCCCGTCACGTCGTCGAAGGTCTTCGCGCCGTGCAGGGCGAGGAACGCCGCGGCCGCGTCGGCGGCCTGCCGCAGTTCGCGGGCCTTCCCGACAGCGGCTTCGGCGAACGCCGCGCCACCGTCCTTGTCGTCGAAGGCCACGGCGACGCCGAGGGCCTCCGCGATCTTCTTCAGGTGTTCGTCCATCCTGTGTTCTCCTTTGTTGCGCCCGGTGACGCCCGGGCCGTCGTCGGCCACGAGCGGCCGGTATCCCTCGAATGCGGGGTGGTTGGTGAGCGCCACCGAGGAGACGCGCACCGGGTGCCGCCCGTCCGCGCCGAAGTGCAGGACGGGGGACATGTATCTGTATTCGCGCGCGTCCAGGCGCTCCCGCCCGCGCGCGGTCCACTCGACGCGGCAGACGAGCCCGGCGGAACCCGCCTCCAGCGAGCGGATCCAGCCCGCCGCAGGAGCCTCGCCGCCGCGCATCGTCTGGTGGTCGTAGTCCACCACCAGGTCGCGCCCCTCCGACCGGAAGGCCGCCACGACCCGCGCGGCGTCCTCCGGCGTGAAGTCGATCTCCCCCCGCTCGCCGCCCTTCACGAAGGCGGTCCGCCCGAACTTCAGCACCAGGAACTCCGCCGGCGCGCCAGCGCCCGCGTCGTCGAACGCCACCCCGTCGAGGATGGCATAGTTGTCCCGGTTCTTTCCCATATCAAACCCGCCCCCCGTCAACCGCCACGCGAAAGCCCCCGCCCGCGCCGACGGCGCAACCTTTCCGCTCCCGACGGACAACTCCCGACGACGCGGGACAGGGGAAAAACGCCACACTTTCCGCACCCGCCGTAAACCCCGCTTTTTTTGCACGGACGGCTTGCAATCCGATGGGAAAGCATTATTATATGCAGCAAGCCGAACCAGCCCCGGGAAGCGATCGATGCATTTGCATATCGGCCTGGAATTAAGTGTTCGGCTTTTTTATTTGTCATATACCGAGATGTGATACAGGTGATTCGGCTCGATTTCCACGATTTTCCGGCTCGATTTCCACGATTTTCCGGCTCGCGAGGCCGCTTGCAAAAACGCGGCGGGGCGGTATAGTATGAAAGAAGCCTGAAATCCCGAGGATTCAAGCGGCGGTCAGCAACTCACCCTTCGCTGGCCTAAGTGATGTGTTCATCACGAGCCCCACACCTGCCTTCCCTGCAAAAGAAGGCGATGCACCGACAGCTACCGCTCCCATCAGGTGTAAGTCCCCGTCAAGGGGGTGAGCCGAGCGTCTTGAAGGTGGAAAAGTGCGGTCTTCGGGAGTTCGGGCTTTACTTTATTTTCACAAGGTCCAAATCGTATGCATGATGTGCCCCTTTCCGTTTGTAGATTGTAAAGTCCACCAGTCGTTCCCGTCCATTGATTGCGGTCCGGGTGGTTACGTGCCAGCACTCGTCCCACTCCAGTTTGCGGTAATCTATCTTCCCCTCCTTGACCAGCAGGATGCGCTCCGCGCGGGCCGTTCCGGAACTGAACAACGTCTTGCAAAGGGAATAGTCAGAAAGAAGTTGAAGAACCAGCGGGTCGCTGTAGGTTGAACTGCTGTGCGAAATGAACTTAAAGGGAACTTGGACTTCGCCCAATCCCGCATGTGCCAAACGGCGTTTTCCCCCTCCCCAAGCCTTTTTCAATAGACGAACGTTCTCCTCTTTTGCGACAGGCTTTTTCGACATCCTGTTGAGTTTCTTGTCGGGAATCAGCCCCTTCGCGACCACATAGCCGCCGTCCGGGACTTCGACAGCCGCGCCCAGGTATTCGGATACTACGGGGAGTGGCTTGGTCGAATACCCTTCGTCGTCGACAATATCCGCGCCAAACTTCCGCCGCAGTTTGGCTATGGCGAGTTCGTCCTTGCTCCTGAACCTTCCGTCTTCGGGATTTCGCGGGTGCTTGGCCTCGAAGGCGGCGTCGAAAGCGGCTACTTGGCCGTGCCCCTGGCTCTCCAAAAATCCGGGGGCAGGTAGGCGTTGAGGAACCCCGCGAGCATGGCGTCGTGGATGCCCTCGGCGATGGCGTCGGAGTCGAAGGCGTCGAGGAGCCCGGGGAGTTTCTCCAGGAAGCGGGGGGCGCGCTCGCGGAAGGCGTCGAGGAGCTTCTGCGGGTCCTGGATCTTCTCCAGCCCGCCGAAGGCCTCGCGGCAGGCGACCTCGATGGGGCCGCGCCACGCCGCGAAGGCGTCCGCGTCGACCAGGCGGCGGACGCCCGCCATGGCGATGTCGGCGGCGGTGCGGCGGTCGGGGTAGGACATCGGGTCGGGCGAATCCGAGAAGGGGCGCGGGATGCCGCCCATGCCGCCCATGGGGTCGGCGGGCTGCTGCGGGAGTTCCTCCAGCTGGACGCCGTAGGTCTTCTCGGCGTATTCGCGGGTCAGGCGGCAGCCCGCGGCGGCGGCCACCTTGGCGGCCCGCTCAAGTTGACTTTGAGGCTATGGTGCACCAAACCATCGGGGAAAGCCTGGTGGCTCTGTGCCGCAGCGCGAAAGCCTGCGGCAGTTATTTTGCCCCAAGCACTTGAAAAAAGAAGTCATGGCATTACAGTATCCATAGATTCGGCAGAGTGAGCAACCACGTGGACACTGCCGAGGACAGCCCGCTCAAGTTGACTTTGAGGCTGAGGTGCACCAAACCATCGGGGAAAGCCTGGTGGCTCTACGCCGCGGACGACCTGTAAAAGGTTCCTGCGGCGGTTTTTTATCGGGGATGGCTTTTTGCCGCGACGAAGCGGTCTTCGCAGGCTTGCAACATGCCCTTGCGAAAAGGTCCTGCGGCAAAAAGAAAGCCACCTCGCAACATATTGCCGCGAAGTGGCTTAAAAGATGGAGCCAGAAGTCGGATTCGAACCGACGACCGCCTGATTACAAATCAAGTGCTCTACCAGCTGAGCTATTCTGGCGTCTGGTCAGACGCAATAAGATAGCACCTCTTTTCCGTTTTGTCAGTGCTTGCCGAGCGCCTGCCGAATGGCGTCGGCGGTCTTGGCGGCGAGGGTGGCGTAGGTGTCGTCGGGGCACGGGACAATGGGCGGCAGGATGGCCAGTCGGACGGGGCGGAAGGGGCGCGGGAAGAAGCAGCCGCGCGGCAGCACGCGGCAGGCGCCGTCGATCGCGACGGGCACGATGGGCACGTCCAGTTCCTTCGCGAGGATCGCGAAGGCGTTGCGGAAGGGGGCCAGCGTTCCGTCGAGCGTGCGGGTGCCCTCGGGGAAAACCACGACATTGCGTCCGTCCCTGAGCGCCGCCGCCAGGGTCTGAAGAGACTGGCGGATGTCGCCGTTCATGTCCATCGTGATGATGTTGTGGCGCCGCGCGAAGCCCGCGAGGCGTCCGCCGACATGCTTGGCGGTCGCGTAGAAGCAGGTGCGGCGGAAGGACGCGGCATCCAGGCAGCCCGAGAGATAGGCGGCGTCCAGGTAACTCTGGTGGTTCGGGGCGATGATGCAGGGGCGCCCCTGCGGCAGATTCTCGCGTCCGGAGCAGCGGACGGGGCCGAGGCAGCGAAGCAGCCCATAGACGATGCCCGCATAGATCCGATGCGTCCAGCAGGCGTATGGCAGGGCGACTGGCGTTCTGGAGCGCAGCACCTCGCTCCAGCTCACCGCAGAGTGCGTCGGCGCGGCCTCCGCCGCCCTGGCGACCTCCGCCAGGTGCGCCGCCAGCAGTCGCGGCGTCGGATAATCGACCAGCGCCGTCTCCTCCAGTTTCACGCCGCAGTTCTCCGAGAGCGCGGCGAGGAACTCCACCTTCCCCAGCGAATCCAGCGAGAGATCCAGTTCGAAATGCGCATCTGGCGTGACGGGCTGGTCGTCGACCAGGGGGCGCAGGCACTCCTCCACCAGGCGGTATTCGGGGGTCTGCGGCGCGGGCTCCGCCGTCGACCGCTCTTTCCGATTCGCCTGCCGTTCCACGAACTGCCCCAGCAGATGCCGCCGCAGTTTGCCCAGGCGCGTGCGGGGAAGCGGCTCGGTGAAGAGCGCGATCTGGAGAATGCGCTTGTAGGGGGCCGCGCCGACATTGTACGGCTCGACCACCTCGTCCAGAATCGTCTCCTCGACATTGAGGATTCGGCGCTCCCGCACCCGCTTGAGATCTGGAACGACCAGCGCCTTGAGACCGTTCCCCGAGCCCACGGCCGCGCATTCCGCGACCAGACCGCCGCCGTGGCGCATGAGATGGGTCTCCACCTCCTCGGGATTGATGTTCTTGCCGTTGGGCAGGACGATGATCTCCTTCTTCCGCCCCGTGATGAAGAGGTAGCCGTCCTGGTCCAGGTAGCCCAGGTCGCCCGTGTGCAGCCAGCCCTCGGCGTCGAACATCGCGGCGGTCTCCCCGGGGCGCCGATAGTAGCCCTTCATGACGTTCTCGCCCTTGACCGTGATCTCGCCGTCCTGGATGCGCACCTCGTTGCAGTTGATCAACTGCCCCACCGACCCCAGGCGCACCTTGCCAGGGCGAGGGAAGGAGATGATCGGCGCCGTCTCCGACATGCCGTAGCCAGGCAAGATCTCGAAGCCCAGCGTGCGGAAGTCCTTGACCACCTGGTCGTCGATCGCCGCGCCGCCGCAAGGCATATACCGCATCGCGCCGCCGAACTTCGCCTGCACCGCCTTGAAGACCAGGCGTGAAAGCCGCCACGAGCGCGCCAGCGCGCAGATCCCAAACAGCAGCCGCGCAATCCACGACGCGCGGATCTTCGCCATGATCGCCCCGTGGAACAGCGTGAACAGCCGCGGCACCCCCACCAGCACCGTCACCTGGTTCTCCTGCAGCGCCGCCAGTATCGCGTCCGACGACATCGCCGTCGCGAAGACGCAGGTCGCGTGGTTGGTCAGCGTCACCAGCAGGGTCGCCTGCAGCGGAAGGACATGGTGCAGCGGCAGCAGCACCAGCACCCGCTCCTCCTCTCGGTAGATCCCCACGTCCATCACCGCCTGCATGTTCACCCACAGGTTCCTGAAGGTCAGCATGACCCCCTTCGGCGTCCCCGTCGTCCCCGAGGTGTAGATGATCACCCCGATGTCCTTTTCGTCATTCTCGCCGAAATCCAGTTCCCCGCCCCGATCCGAATAGCCCTCCACCGCGTCCAGACGCAGCACCTGCGGACGCGCCCGCTTCGCCAGCCCCAGCGCCTCCCGCAGCACCCCCTCCGTCTTCGCCGAGCACCACACCACCGACGGCTCGCAGTCGTCCAGGATATACGCCACCTCCTCCGCTGGCGCCATAAAATCGATCGGCACTGGAATCCCGTGCCGATGCCACACGCTGTAGAAGGCGACCGCCCACTCGGGAGTGTTCTCCGCATAGATCGCCACCCGTTCCCCCGCCCCGAACGCCGCCTGCTCCCCATACCACTGCGCACGCCCGATCAATTCATGGTAGCTGATCCGACGCGCCCCGCACACCAGCGCCACCTTCTCACTGTCCTTCAAGTATCGCATAGTGCCCTTAATATAACCCCTCGCAAAAGAAGTGTAACACATTTTTGGAATATGTCACAAAACTCCAATCGGGGATCAAGGCTGCCGCGCTTCCGCCTGCTTCAGGCAGGCGGCGGAGGCCGCCAGGACTTCGGCATGGACATCGCCGCCGTGGGCGTCCATGGTGACAATGGCGGGCAGGCCATCGACATCGAGGGCCCAGATGGCCTCGGGCGAGCCGAATTCGGCGAGGAACGAGACGCCTGCGACGCGCTTCACGGCGGCGGCAAGGACCTGGGCGGCGCCGCCGACGGCGGAGAGATAGACGCAGCCGCACTCCTGGCAGGCACGGCGGGTCTTTTCGCCCATCCCGCCCTTTCCGAGGACGGCCCGCAGCCCGTAGCGGCGGATGACCTCGGCCATGTATGGTTCCTCGCGGGCGGAGGTGGTTGGCCCCGCGGCGGTGACATGCCAGCCGCCGTCCACGGTCTTGATCATGACGGGGCCGCAATGGTAGACGACGCCGCCCGCCAGATTCACCTCGGGGGGCAGTTCCGCCTGTGGCGACGCCAGATACTTGTGGGCGGCGTCGCGCGCGGTGTAGATGCGCCCTGAGACGCGGACGACCTGCCCGCAGCGAAGCCCGCGCGCCTCCGCCTCGGAAATGGGCGTCCGCAACTGGACTTCCGCCAGGTTCACTTTTTCGGGTCCTCTGGTTTTGCCGCCTTCTCGACGGTATAGGGGACCTCCCCAGGTCGGCAATACCCGAATTTGTTTCGCGCGACGGCCTCGACCATGGCGGGGTCGTTGGCGCGCAGCTTGTCGATATCGGCCACGATTCTGCGGAGTTCGTGATCCAGCTGCGCCTGATATTCCTTTTGCCGACGCAGTTCCGCCTTCAGTTCGTTGATCTGGCTGCGCTGCGGCAGGATGATCGCCCCTGTCAGCAGCATCAGCGCCCCGATGAGCAAGACGATGAGAATGGTCGCGGTTTTCATGTCATTTAATATAAACGGCGGTTCCAAAAACGCGCGCCGTCGGCCGCTTTCAGCGCGTGCAGAGCATCCAGACGACGCATACCCAGGCCAGCACATTGGCGACAATCGCGAAGAAGACCGCGCAGGACCCCAGGTCCTTTGCCTTGCGCGCCAGGGGATGCCGCTCGGGGCTGGCCAGGTCGACGACCGCCTCGATGGCGGTGTTGACCGTCTCCATCGCGGGCATGCCCAGCCAGACCAGCGTCAGCAGCAGCCGCCAGCCCAGGGACAGCCCTGGCAGCAGCCACGCGGCGGGCAATTCGACCAGCCCGCAAAGAAGTTCGTGCTGGAAGGCCGTCTCCCCCAGCATGTCCCGCAGGCCCGCCAGCGAATAGCCCGTGGCCTTCCACAGATGCCTGAATCCCGTCGTCCGTTCCGTTTTCATCGTGTCAGTTCAGCCGAAGGTTCTCGATGGAGAGGGGCACGTATCTGCGCCCGTTGATGCCGATGGTGAAGATGCCCAGCTGCCGCAGTTCGCCGGAGCGCGTCCCCTTCAGCAGCGCCGCCAGATCCTCCACGCTGGTCACAGGCTTGTGCTGGAAGCGCGTGATGATGTCGCCGCGGCGGATGACCTGCCGCCAGCGCGTCTCCTGCATCCCGAAGAAGGGCTCGGTCACCACCTCGCCGACCATGACGCCGCGCACCTCCTCGGGAATCCCCAGCACGCTGCGCACGCGCGGCGTCAGTTCCTGCAGCTTCAGCCCCAGCCGCGTCTGCACCAGCAACTCCGACGGCATCCGCTCCAGTTTCACCTGGTGCTTCGCGCCGCCCGCCAGCGTCAACTCCACCACGTCCCCCGTCTTGTAGCCCCAGATCGCGCGCCCGAAGTCCACTGGGCGCCGCACTGGCTTCCCCGCCACGGCGGCGACCACCGTCCCCGCCTTCAGGCCCGCCTTCGCCAGCGGCCCCTTCTCCAGAAGCTCGGGCAGGCGGACGCCGTCGGCGGTCGTCTCCTCGACGTCGGAATCCGGCGTCATCCCGAGGTAGCCGTCGGAGAAATGCGAGGGCTTCAGCCAGTAGGAGAGGAAGAGTTCAATGCGCGCCAGGGGAATCGCGAATCCGATGCCCTGCGCGTCGGCGCGGATGGCGAGGTTCAGGCCGATCAGCTGCCCGTCGAGGTTGATCAGCGGGCCGCCCGAATTGCCCGGGTTGATGGCGGCGTCGGTCTGGATGATGTCGGAGAAGGAGACCTCGCCTTCCTGGAAGGAGCGGTTGAAGGCGGAGATGACGCCCTGCGAGACCGAGTGCTCCAGGCCGAAGGGGTTGCCGACCGCCAGCACCGTCTCGCCCAGGAGCAGGTCGTTGGCCGCCGCGAATTCAGCCGCCTTCAGCGGATGCCCGTCGTACTCCCCCGCCAGTTGCAGCAGGCAGAGGTCGTTGGGCGCGTCATAGCCCACCACCCGCGCGGGATAGGCGCTGCCGTCCCACAGCCGCACCTCGATCTGCTGCGCGCGCCGCACCACATGCGAGTTGGTCAGCACCAGCCCGCGCGGATCCACGATCACCCCCGACCCCAGCGGCGAATAGCGCCGCGCCGCCGCGGGGGGCTGCTGTCGATTGAAGTATTCCGTGAAGAAGAGGTTGAACGGGTCGTTCACCTGGATGATCTGCTCGTTCGTGCCGATGTTCACCACCCACGGCAGCGCCTTCTTGATCGCCGCCACCGTCGGCGTCAGCCTGGCCGCCGACGGCCCCGCGAAAATCCCCGTTGTCAACGCCAAAACCACGACTACGAAGATTTTCGAGATTTTCCTGGCACCCACGCAAATGTCCATCATATTCTCCTGCACTCCCATTGCCTGCTTCCCCCGCTCACTCCCATAAGACGCCGTTTTCCCCCGCAGGTTCCCGAACGCCCCGATCTCCACCCGCCATCCCCTATGCCCTGCCCCTTCTCCGAAAAGTTCCTCCAGGTCATCTGGAACGACCACATGCTCACCCCGCGCCCGCGCTGCACGGACGGCACCCCCCTGCGCGTCCTCTCCAGCGGGCTCTGGAACCGCGGCAAGGGCCCGGACTTCTCAGGGGCGGCGCTGCTGCTGGGCGAGCGCCTCCGTCGCGGCGCGGTCGAGGTCCACCGCCTCGCCTCGGAGTGGTTCACGCACGGGCACGACCGCGACCCCGCCTACGCGGAGGTGATCCTGCATGTCGTCTGGGAGGACGACCTGGCGGGCGCCGACCGCGCGACGGGCCTGCCCACGCTCGAACTCAATCGGCGCCTCCACGCGGGCTGGCGGAAACTCCTCGCCGAGGTCGAGAACGCCTTCTACTCCCATGCGCAGGAGGTCGCGCCTGGCGCCTGCGCCCTGCGCTGGGCGCTCACCAAGGACGAGGACCTGCGCCAGATCCTCGCCGCCGCGGGATGGGCGCGCTTCTCCCGCCACGGACAGGAACTCCTGCGCCAATGCGCGGAGCGCGGCGAGGAGCAGGCCCTCTACGAGACCGTCTTCGACGGCCTGGGATACGCCGCCAACCGCCGACCATTCAGGATGCTCGCCCAGGCGATGCCCCTCGCCTCCCTCGCGCCCGACACCCCGCCCGACCACCTCCTCGCCGCCTTCCTCGGCCGCGCGGGCCTCCTCCCAGACCCCACCCGCGAGGAAATCCTCCCCGCCTTCGCCGCCTGGCTCGACGACGCCTGGAAATACTGGTGGTCGACGGGCCTCGAATCCCTCGACCTGCCCTGGGCCCCCTTCGGCGGACGCCCCCTGAACAGCGTCCACCGCCGTCTCGCCGCGGGCGTCTTCTGGCTCGTCGAATGCCAGTGCCGTCCCGCCGCCTGGCTGCGCCAGACCGCCCGCGACGCGGGCGCCCCGCGACGCCTCCTGAGACGCCTCCTCGCCCCCGCCCCCGAGCCCCCGCTCTGGCGCGGCATCCGCGACTTCCACACCGCCGTGCAGCCGCCTGCCGCCCTCCTGGGCCGCGAACGCCGCGCCGACCTCGCCCTCAATATCTGGCTCCCCTATCTCGGCGCCGTCGCCGAGATGGAGGACGACGCCAGGTTGCTCACCGACGTCCGCGACGCCTGGATGAGCCTCCCGCGCGGCCAGGAGAATCACCTGCTCAGGGATGCCGCGCACCGTTTCCTGACCCCGCCCTCGCGCGAACGGCAGCTTCTGCGCAAGGCCGCCCAGCAGCAGGGCATCATGGATGTCTTCCGAAACTTCTGCCTTGCCCTCAACCACAACTGCAACGACTGCCCGTTCGTGGTGCCCGCCCTACCGCCTCCACCAGCCGCAGATGCGCCTCCCGCGACGCAGGCGTGAGCCGCGCGTTGCGCCAGTCGCCGTTGACGCGCCAGCCCAGTTCCGCCGCCAGCCGCAGCGCCGCCTCGACCGACGCGCGGCGCCCTTCGTGGAAGTGGTTCGCCAGCGCGAGGCAGCCGCTCGTCGCCAGATTCGCCGCCGCATTGCAGAAGAAACGCCTCAGCCGCTCCGCCCGCTCCAGGAAGCGTCCGCCGACCAGCCCGTTGCACAAGATCAACTGCGCCGCCCACGTCCCCCGCACCGCGCAGACGTCCCCCGGCGTGAAGAGCGCCGCCACCTCCCGATAACGGGCATACTCCGCCGAGCGTCGCGCATCATGCGGCAGCCGCCGCTCGTTGGCCATCCAGGCCTCCAGCGGCTCCCGCGTCACGCCGATGCACATCTTCGCCCCCAGTGCCTTCGCCGCCTCCAGCGTCCCCAGCCCCACGCCGCAGCCGAAGTCACACATCATCCGCGGCGGCGGCATCTCCGCCTTGAGCGCCGCCAACTGCTCAGGATATCTCCCCGACGCCGTGCCGAAGCGAGGCGGATCCGCGCACGCGCAGAAAAACGGCAGCAGTTCCTCCGACGCCAATTCCACTCGCCCCGCATACTCCGGCACCTCCGCCCAGAACTCCAGGAGGCTCCCGCAGCCGCCCTCCAGAAGCAGCGCGGGCGTCCACTCTGGCACGGGCAAAGAGGCCCGCGCCGCCTCGGACAACGCCTCCGGCGGCGGTAGATACGCCCGCGCCAGCCGTCGCAGCGACCTGGCCACCTCCGCCCACGGCGCAAAGCACTCCAGCCGCCCCACGATCTCCGCCGACGCGATCATCCCCGGCGTCCACGCCACCCCGCCATGCGCATACCAGTTCCGCAGCATCGTCCCCGCCGACGCGTTGTGCCGCGCCACCTCCGCCAATACTTCGCCTGTCACCTCGGGAAACGACATGCGCATAACATAACGCCTGCAACGGCCTTTTTTTTCGCCTTTCGCCATGCCGACTGCGTTTGATGCAATACGTTATTGCGCGTGAACCGACGAATCGCCATCCTGACTGCGGCGCTCGCGCTCGGCTACGGCTGCGCGACCTACCAGCCGCCAGAGCGCCCCATGGCCTTCATGGTGCCCACCCTTACCAGGGGCGGCAGCCTGGAGAACCTGCACCGCCTGCGCGTCTCCCCGGAAATCCTGCGCAGCCACCTCGAGGAGCAGCAGTTCTGGGAGCCCCTCCGCAAAGCCGGCCTGGAGGAATCCGAACTGGAGACCGTCTCCCGCGGCCTGCGGCTGCGCGGCTACGCCGAACTCGACGCGCGGCGCACCGCCTCCCCGCTCCAATGGGTGATGTTCTTCGGCTCCGCTCCAGACGAACTTACCGTTATCGGCGGCTACGGCCCGGAAGGCACGGACCGCACCGCCAGGAAAGTGTGGAAGGTGGAATAGGATCGTGAACCCGATATGGAACATCCCAGGAAGGCCAGAGGCGACATCACCGAACTGGAGGCGCTGCGCGAAATCAGCAGCGTCGTCGTGCATGAGCGAAACGTCCCCGCGCTCCTAAGCCAGGTACTCGCCATCCTCAGCAGACGCAGGGGCATGCTCCGAGGCACCTTTACCCTGCGCCACGGCGACGTCTTCGCCATCGAGGCCTCCACAGGACTCGACGAGGCCGAGCAGAAGCGCGGACGATACCGCCTCGGCGAAGGCATCACTGGAATGGTCGCCGCCACCGGCACCCCCGAGATCGTCCCCGACATCGACAAGGACAAGCGCTTCCTCGACCGCACCCGCGCCCGCGGCAAGGAATCCGGCAAGGACGCAGGCGTCTCCTTCCTCTGCGTGCCCATCTACCACGACAGCCAGGTCGTCGGCACCCTCTCCATCGACTGCGAGGCCGACGCGGGCCTCGACCTGCGCGAGGAGATCAAGTTCATCGAGATCATCGGCAACCTCACCGCCGAGGCCGTCGCCGCCCGCCAGCAGGAAATCGAAGAGCGCGAACAACTGCTGCAGGAGAACCGCCGCCTGCGCAGCGCCCTCGACTCCACCACCGCGCCAGGCGAACTCGTCGGCAACTGCAGCGCGATGCGAAAGGTCTATGAACTGATCCGCCAGGTCGCCCCCAGCGACGCGACGGTGCTGGTGCGCGGCAGTTCAGGCACTGGCAAGGAACTCGTCGCCAACGCGATACGCAACCTCTCCCCGCGTCGGGGCGGCCCCTTCATCACCCTCAACTGCGCCGCCATGCCCGAAAACCTCGTCGAAAGCGAACTCTTCGGACACGAGAAGGGCTCCTTCACGGGCGCCTTCGCCCGACGCATCGGACGCGCCGAGGCCGCCGACGGCGGCACCCTCTTCCTCGACGAAATCGGCGACCTCACCGTCGCCGTACAGGTCAAACTCCTTCGCTACATCCAGGAGCGCACCTTCTTCCGCGTCGGCGGCAACGAGGAGATCCACACCGACGTCCGCCTGATCGCCGCCACCAGCCGCAACCTCGAGGAACTCATGCTCCAGGGGAAGTTCCGCGAGGACCTCTACTACCGCCTCAACATCTTCCCGATCAACCTCCCCGACCTCAAGAACCGCCGCTCCGACATCATCATGCTCGCCGAGCACTTCATCAGCAAACTCAACCCCAAATACAACAAGAACGTCCGCCGCCTCTCCACCCCCGCCATCAACATGCTGATGAGCTACCACTGGCCTGGCAACGTCCGCGAACTCGAAAACTGCATCGAGCGCGCCGTCCTCACCGCCACCGACGACTGCATCCACGGCTACAACCTCCCCGCATCCCTCCAGACTGGACAGGAATCAGGCACCGAACTCCTCCCCGACGGGCAGGCCGACTTCAACACCCTCGTCAACTCCTTCGAACGCGAACTCATCGTCGAGGCCCTCAAGCGCTCCAACGGCAACATGTCCGCCGCCGCCCGCTCCCTCGGCCTCTCCCCCCGCGTCATCCACTACAAAATCTCCCTCCACGGCATTCACCCCGAATGGTATAAGCGAGCAGGGGAATGACCCCAGGCATGCGGATGTCCGCCATGGCGAGGCCGTATTGCGGGCATGGGACTGGTGGCATTCACCGGCCCAAGATGGGCCGGCACAGAACGCGGGAGTCTGAAGTCTGGGGTCTGGGGTCCCCGAATCGGGTCTGGGGTCTGGGGTCTTGGGTCCCCGTAAAATGGGTCGGGGTCTTGGGTCCCGTAAGATGGGTCGGGGGTCCCGCAAGTCTGGTTCAGGATCCGCCATGATCGCCGCCGCCCGCCCATGGAATTGTCCGAATGCCCCTGGGCAATTCTTGGATTGCGCTTTATATTAAGTATTTTACATTTCCAGAAAAAAGAGCATAGACTACTATGAGCGACCAAACCAACGACATGACGCCTCCCGAAGCCGAGGCGACCACCCCCATCGACCAGCAGCCCGAAGTGGCAGGCACCCCCCAGCCGACGGAAAACGAGGCGCCCGCCGCTGAAGCCGAGGAGCCAACGGCGACCTTCGACCAGTTCGGGCTGTGCCCGGAACTGCTCCAGGGCGTCGCGGCCGCGGGTTTCACTGAACCGACTCCCATCCAGGTCAAGGCCATCCCCATCGCGCTTGAAGGGCGCGACGTCCTTGGACAGGCGCTGACTGGCACTGGCAAGACCGCCGCCTTCGGCCTCGCGGGCATGGAGCGCATCCGCAGCCTGGAAGGCCTCCAGATGCTGGTGCTGACCCCGACGCGCGAACTCGCCGCGCAGATCTCCAGCGAACTCTTCAAACTGGGGCATTTCACGGGCCTCAAGCCCGTCGCCTTCACTGGCGGCCAGTCCTACCGCCGCCAGGAGGAACTCCTGAGCCGCGGCGTCAACATCCTCGTCGCCACCCCGGGCCGCCTCATCGACCTCATGAACTCAGGGCACTTCGAGGGCGTCAACCCCGCCGTCATCGTCGTCGACGAAGCCGACGAAATGCTTGACATGGGCTTCATCGACGACGTCAAGGAGATCTTCGGCCACTTCCCAGGCCCGCACCAGACGATGCTCTTCTCGGCCACCATGCCCAAGCAGGTCGAAAGCCTCGCCAGCGACATCCTCCGCGACCCCGTGCGCGTCGAGACCGACTATCCCGAGGCCGCCAACAACGAGATCGAGCAGAACTACTTCATCATCGAGGACTACGAGCGCGCCAACGCCGTCGCGCGCCTGATTGAATCCGAGCAGGTCACCAAGGCCATCGTCTTCTGCCGCACCCGCGAGGAGACCGACTCGCTGAACATCCTTCTCGGCGGACGCGGCTACAATGTCAACTGCCTCCACGGCGACATGGAGCAGGCCCAGCGCACCCGCGTCATGGCTGCCTTCCGCCGCGGCGACTTCGACATCCTCGTCGCCACCGACGTCGCCGCCCGCGGCATCGACGTCGACGACGTCTCCCATGTCTTCAACTACCACCTGCCCTTCGACAGCCGCTCCTACGTGCACCGCATCGGGCGCACTGGGCGCGCAGGCAAGACGGGCAAGGCCATCACCTTCGTGACCCCGCGCGAACTGCGCAGCCTCGAGGCCATCCGCCGCTCCGTCGGAGCCAACCTCACCCTCGGCATGATCCCCAGCCGCACCGAGGTCAACGCGCAGCGCCTCCAGCGCCTCCTGGCCGAGCTCTTCGCCAGCAACCTCGACCCGAAACTCTACCAGAAGGTCACCGAGATGATCGCCCAGGAGGACCAGGACCCCGTCGTCCTCTTCACCAAGATGCTCTCCCGCGCCCTCGCCGCCTCCTCCGACCAGGGGCCCGAGCGCATCGGACTCTCCCAGGAGAAAATCGACTACCTCCTCGAAAAGCGGAACCGCCGCTATGGACGCCAGGGCGGCCGACGCGATTCCTACGACCGCGACCGCCCCTACGGCCGAAAGTCCTACTACCGCGAAGACCGCCCATTCCGCGGAGAACGCTCTGAACGACCGTTCCGCGAAGAACGACCCGAGCGCGAGGAGCGACCGTTCCGCGAGGAGCGTGAGGAGCGACCGTTCCGCGAGGAGCGCGAGGAGCGCCCGTTCCGCGAGGAGCGCCCTGAACGCGAGGAGCGTCCGTTCCGCGAGCGCCGTTACGACGACCGCCCCTACGAGCGCCGTCCTTACGGCGACCGTCCATACCGCGACCGCGACGACCGCCCCTACGAGCGCCGTCCATACGGCGACCGCCCATACCGCGACCGCGACGACCGCCCCTACGAGCGCCGTCCTTACGGCGACCGCCCGTATGACCGCAAGCCCTACCGCGACGACCGCCCCTACGAGCGCCGTCCTTACGGCGACCGCCCGTATGACCGCAAGCCCTACCGCGACGACCACGCCTACGGCGCGCCAAAGCGCTTCTCCAAGCCTGAGCCGCCGATGCCAGACGCGCCCAAGCCCATCGCCCTCAACCCCGACGGCACGCCGAAACTCAACCGTAAGCAGCGCCGCCTGCTGAAATTCGGCCCGCCGCGCCAGGACAATGGCGAGGGCGGCGCCAATCCTCCGCCAGAGCAGTAGATCAGCCATAGCCCCCATACCGCGCAGGCCCCGCGTGTGCCAACTTCCGCCGCAAGAATGCGGCGCACAGCACCGCGGAGGATGGTGTGTGGCGCCCCCGCGCGAAAACAGCGGGGAAGCCGCACAGGCGGGGGAACATGGGGCTTGCCCCCATCCCCGCATTTGCCCGCCGGTTGGCTCCGCTTGCCCGCCCATCCCCGCGCGGGCCCCGCATTTGCCCGGCGTGTGCCGGCGGGCTTGCCCGCCGGGGGCTCCGCTCACCCGCCCATCCCCGCTCCGCTACGCATGCAGCATGTTCTGGCCGCCCGTCACGGGGATGGCCTGCCCGGTCTCGTAGTCCTGCTCGACACAGTAGAGGATGGCCTTGGCGACGTCGGCGGGCAGGCATCCGCGATGCATCGGCACCTTGGCCATGTAGAACTCGCGCACATCCTCGACGCTCTTGGCGCCCGGAACCTTGCCCGCGTTCAGATACTGCACGAAGAGCCCCTTCACGGGATCGCTCCAGAGCGGCCCGTCGAGGTAGTTGCCAGGGCAGATGGAGTTGACCTTGATGTGGCTGGTCACCAGTTCCTTGGCGAAGGACTGCGTGAGCCCGATGCCGCCGAACTTGGAGCCCGCGTACGCGGCGTTCTTGTTCGAGCCCTCCAGCCCCGACTTCGAGTTCACCTGCACGATGTCCGTCCAGCGGCTGTCGGGCGCCGTCATCTGCGCCGCCATCAGCCGCGACGCATGCTTCGCGCACAGGAAATAGCCCAGGTAGTTGATGTCCGTGACAAACTTGAAGTCCTTGGCGGTCAGTTCCATCACCGACCCCGAGCGCACCACGCCCGCGTTCGAGACGAAGAGGTCGATGCCGCCCAGTTCACGCGCAATCGCCAGCATCATCTGCTCGACCGACGCCTCGTCCGCGACATTGACCCCGACCGCGATCGCGCGCCCCTTGCCGAAACGCTTGCAGAGCCCTTCCGCGGCCGCCTCGGCGCCCGCGAGGTTCATGTCGGCCAGCACCAGGATGCCGCCCTGGGCGGCCAGCACCTCGGCGATGCCGAGCCCGAAGCCCTGCGCGCCGCCGGTGACCACGCAGACGCGGTTCGCCAGGCGGCTCGC
>JAEEGL010788158.1_pt1 | contig 22563 bp, 21 predicted proteins | sample 9134231 | NCBI WGS metagenome assembly JAEEGL01 (sample SAMN16246548, study PRJNA631951) | gut metagenome | biome: gut microbiome; feature: rumen; material: fiber-attached | host: Bos | place: Iran: Karaj | collected 2018-10
CTGCGCCGATGTGTCTGTAAAGCTCATTGATAAAGCTCTGGCAGAATGCCATTACTTCTCTGTCGGATTTGCCCTTAGGATCGAAATCGGAACCACCCTTGCCGCCGCCGATGGGAAGGCCGGTCAGGGAGTTCTTGAAGATCTGCTCGAAACCAAGGAACTTGATGATACCAAGATTAACAGAAGGATGTAAACGAAGACCACCCTTGTAAGGTCCGATGGCACTGTTGAACTGTACACGGTAACCATTGTTGACCTGAACCTGTCCCTTATCATCTACCCAGGGAACACGGAACAGAAGCTGACGTTCGGGAGTTACGATACGCTCTAACAGAGCATCCTTACGATATTCATCTTCATGTGCTTCGATCACAACACGAAGGGACTCCAGAACTTCCTTGACTGCCTGATGGAACTCAGGCTGAGCGGGGTTTTTCTCAACCACCATTGCATAGACTTCATCTACATACGACATTTCACATTTCCTCCTCTTAAAAATGTTCATCGTTTGAAACTTATGGCTTTTTCCTAAAAAAGAGCACAAAAACCCAAGGTATGCGTCGTCTTTGACACCTTGGGTTTTCTTTCGCCATGTTTTTAATTATCGTTTGTTATTTTAACGCGTTAACGCGTTAACTGTCAATTCCTATTTTAAAAATTTACAAAAGCGGCGTAAACACCGGATTCTTTAGTGGTGACCTCCACCGCCGCCATGCGAAAATCCGCCGGAAGAAATGTGGCTTCCTCCTCCGCCGCCTCCTCTGGAGCCGGAGGATGTATCAATATGCCGCGAAGAAACATGGGAATGCTCCAGTACATTCTTGTTAACGACAAAACGGGTGGATTTCACATAGGATTTCTGATCCACGGTTTTAGCGCCAAGATTCTTCTGCTTGTTAACCAAAAACAGGATCAATGTATAGATCACCGCTATGAACCCGATGAAGCCGTAGGAGGGTTTAAAATCACTTAAGGAAACGCCCTCCATATAGGATTCGACACGGTCTACATAACGCAGGTAGGCTTTTAACGGATCATCGTTGACCACTTCATTGACATCGTCAATGATGCTCTGGATGGTAGCATAACCTATATCATTGATCATCCGGCCGGATGTGGAGATCCAGTTATAGGCATAGCCGTACTGACTGTCTCCCCGATACCAGTTATCTACCAGAACGCAGCCGTCGCCATGAGCTAAATCATAGCCAAAAGCATTCTGATCATAAAAGTTATCGGCATAGACCATGACATATTTGCTTTCATCGATCTCATAGCCCTGATCGGCAATGGCATAGTCCTTAATGGACTCGTTCAGGGTAACTACTGCAATATCGCAGCCGATCCGATCCTGGGCTTCATCGATCCGCTCCTGCAGGATCTGCTCCTCTTCATCGGTCAGAAGATCCGCATTATCAAAGACTCTCTTGCCTTCACAGGCATTATTTCCACGGGTATATACCGTATCCTGTGCGCCGGATAATGTAAAATGAAGCACTCCGGCAAGGATCCCCAGTACCACCAGGATGATGATGTATACCTTCATATGGCGTAAATAATCCATCACTTTACAGCACCTCCATGATCATGCGGATAAAGGTTCCGGCCAGCATGATAAATCCAAACCAACCGGCAACATAGGCAAAGGTCTTACCCTTATCAAAGGGGGAATGACCGATCACCTTTCCGGTCTGTCCATTTACAAAGAAGTTATAGCTTTGTCCGTGATAGTTATAGGTATACACCCAGACAGGTAACAGGGCGTACTGAGCCTCATTCTCCCGGAGCTGCAGATCTTTTGTCTGTGCCATAAGGCCGCTGTAGCCTGCTAAGGATTGCTGCATCAGGCTCTCAGCAACCGGCTCCACCTTGTTTTTCGCCCGTCCCTCCAGCTCGGCTTTTGTCTGGGAATAGCGCTCGCCATAGAAACCGGACATATACTTTTTCTGGAATTCCTTTAGAGCCTTGTAATCAAAGGGCTCCATGAGATCCATCAGCGCATCGTCCATAGTAAGGGAAGCATCCACCGGAACATGGTCAAATACTACCTCCATATCTCTTTCCAGATAAAAGGTCTTGGTCTCTGTATATTCCGTATTGCCTCTTCTCCAGGTACGGATCTGTTTACCATGTCCGGTCCAGTGATAATGGCCGTCCATATTATAAAGAAAGAAGGGTACATACATACCTTCCATCTTTTCCAGCGTGGACGCAGACATGAAGTCGGAGGGCGTAAACAGTCGCTTGCCGAAAGACTCCTTAAGACTCTCCACTGCCTGATTCTTATCGATCTTAAAAGGAAGGATCACATGGGGTGTATAAGTGCCTTCCACCCGTTCATCCACGATGAGATAAATGCCGCAGTGGGCGCAGCGATGGGCGGACTGATATTCACCGGGATTAAGCGGTGCGCCGCAGTTGGGGCACATAGTCAGGCTCTCGCCCTTAATCTCGTCCTGAGTATCTGTTCCGTCACAGTGCGGACATTTCATATGACCGCTTTTGGGATCGTAAACTACATTACCGCCACAGTTTTTACATCTGTATAGCATATTTCCCCCTTCAAATGTCTAATTTAAAAAATACAGGTATCCGGCCGGGTGGTCAGATACCTGCAAAGATCAATCTACATATTCGGATTTGACATAGCAAACAGTGCCCTTATATTTTACCTTGGTCCATCCGTCTGCCTGCTTCTGCACCAGTTCGACCTTCTCTCCCATATCCAGGGTCGCGATGATATCGGATGAAGTACTCTCCGACTTACGGAGACGAACTCTGGCATTGGCTGTCACATATTTCTTCTCGGTATCTGTCGTAGTTGTTTCGGCTGTGGTGTCTGCAGCGGTAGTCTCGGTCGCAGTGGTGGTCGTAGTAGCAGCAGTATCCGTAGTTTCTACATTGATGACCTTCTCCAGATAATCACTCTTGATATAACCGTCCTGACCGCCATACTCAATATGTGTCCAGCCGTTGGCAAGCTCCTCCACGATGGTGAACTCTTCGCCAAGCTGTGCCTTACCAAGCTTATCGGCTTTTTCGGAATCAGAAGCACGTACATTAACAACCGCCGTGGTCCTCACCTTGGTCACCATGGTAGCAACCGGTGTGTCCTGAGCACTCTCTTCGGTGGTAGCTTCTGCTTCTTCGCTGCCGGAGCCTTCTTCCGAAGCATTACTCTCGGCAATGGCCTGTCCGATGTCCAGCTTAAGCTGGGAAGACAGGTTGTCATAATAGGTGGCAAATTCCGGATCGCTGGCCAGCATCTCATTGAATTCCACAGAGATCTTGTTGCTCAGGTCCTTAAAATCATCCTGCAGCACCATGCCGGAAATATAGTCGATAACGTTCTGCGGCTGCTCTTCTTCTACATTGATAAAGTAGCTGCCGTCTTCATCCTTGCAGACAAAAAAGGTCTGAAGGGAAGGGATCTGATTGGCATAACCGGTAAACAGCGCTTCCACATAAGGAAATACCAGGTAGGAATCCGTTATGGGACCGGGCTTGGTATATACCTCGATGCTGACGATCTGCTCAAAATACTTGCTGATCTCCTGCGCCTTGGTAAGGTATGCGGTACTTACGGGATGAACGATCTGTCCCAGTTTATCCGTATCTCCGTCCACCAGTGCCTGATAATAATCCGAGATCATAGAATTGATCTCCGGATAAGCATTCACTTCAAAATCCACGTCCGGAATGGGGATCGCCGCGTTCTCAGAGATCGTCTCTACGGTAGCGGTCTCCACCAGCTCATCCGCATCCTGCCGCTTACCGGCAACCACTGCAATGACGATGGTGATGATCACACAAACGATCAAAAAAACCGGCCAGATCACCCTCTGATGATCATAAACAAAGCTTGCGAAAGCACGAAACTGTTCCCCAACAGAACCCGATCGCTTATTGTCTTTCTGTTTGAAAGCCATAAGTTATTCTTGAAACCTCCTGGTCGTATTTCCCCCGTTTCAGTTCAAAGAAAAAGAGTGCACCCGACAGGAATCGAACCTGCATTAAAGGCGTCGGAGGCCTTCGTTCTATCCATTAGACTACGGGTGCAAGATAGTCACTATATGTTACGATTTTATTACAACATAAAATGACTATATTAGCATAAGAAAAATGGGATGTCCAGCCTTTATTTCTCCGCCAGAATACTGAGTTTTTCCCTATCTTTGTCGTAGTAATATACGGCATCCGCAAGGACTTCTTCCGGTGCTACTTCCATGGCATTGATCTGAGTCACCATATTTAAAAGGTCTTCGATGCGATAGACAGGATCCGCGCCGGAGCTGTCCGAAAGATCCGGTACCAGGATGATCTCGTGGAGGGAGCTGGGTAAAAGAAAGAGATTATGATCAAGCTTTTGCGCAAAGCTTTTTAAGACACCGGGATAAAACATGCAGGATGCACCATACAGTCTCCGGTCATTGGAAAGGACATATAAGGGACAAAATGCCGAGTCATCTTCTTCGGCGTACTCGGGATGTCCCATCTCCACAAGCAGGGAGTTCATGGAAAGGATGCTGGCAGGAAGCAGATGCTCACTGTTTTCCATGGCATCTTTTAATAGCGTCTCTTCGCTGATCTGCCAATGCTTCAGGTGCTCTTTTTTAATAAGGATCGAGCCGTTATTGACGCACCCTTTTGTAAAGAAGAAACAGGGGATCAGGCACAGGTTCTCGACTTCCAGATGGGGCACGTCCCTGAGCAGCTGCCGGTTTTTCTCCCTGTGAACCGTCTTCATCACCAGGCCTTCCCTGACCTTCTCATAATCCAGGAAAAAGGCCATATCCAGGTTTTTTCGATCTTCCTCCTGGGAATGAAAGGTATTAAGGATATCCCGTTTGGCCTCCTTTAGATCCATCCGGCCGTCACGATACTGCTCATAATAGGATTCCAGATAGAAAACAGGAGAAACACCTCCTGCCGGATTCTTAAAGAGGAGTCCTGTCCGCTTTACCGCATTGGTCTTATCCGCCCTGGTAAGAGACACCTTCCAGTCCTCTCCTAACGCTGTCTGCACCTCCTGTCTGAGGGTATCGGTAAATACTTCAAAATTCATTTGTTGTTATCTCGCTTTCGTGTTTTTTGCATAAGAAAAAGGCAATGGAACAAATCCATTGCCTTACAGGTATCTTCTTTATGACAGAACATTAAACACGAGATAAGTACTCACCGGTTCTGGTGTCGATCTTGATGGTGTCTCCCTGATTTACAAACAGAGGTACTGCAACCTGTGCACCGGTCTCAACGATAGCAGGCTTGGTAGCACCGGTAGCGGTATCACCCTTAAAGCCGGGCTCGGTCTCGGTAATCTCAAGTTCTACAAACAAAGGAGGTTCTACTGCGAATACCTGACCGTTGTAAGAATCGATCTTAACCATCTCGTTCTCTTTTACGAACTTCATAGCGTCGCCGACTTCGCTCTCATTTAACATGGTCTGCTCGTAAGTCTCATTATCCATGAAGTTGTACATATCTCCATCTTTGTAGAGATACTGCATATCTTTTCTGTCAATTCGCGCCTGAGGGAATTTCTCAGTCGGGCGGAAAGTCTTTTCAACTACACCACCACTCATTACGTTCTTCAGCTTGGTACGAACGAAAGCAGCTCCTTTACCGGGCTTAACGTGCTGGAATTCGATGATCTGGAATACAGCGCCTTCAACTTCGATCGTTACACCGTTTCTAAAATCTCCTGCTGAAACCATATAATAAACCTCCTAAATAAATATCACGCAACAACACTAGTATACTATATCTTACATCATTTTATTTTTCAATCCCTATTTTGTAAGATTTTTGATCAGGTCCATGGCCTCCAGATACCCCGGAAATCCCTTGCCGAAGATCTGTCCGTCGCAGGCGGGAGCGGTAACGGAAACCTTGCGCCACTCTTCCCGGTTCTGGATGTCGGAGATGTGCACCTCCACCTTGGGAAAGGTATGATAACTGGCTAATGCGTCGTGAAGGGCGTAGCTGTAATGGGTAAAGGCGCCGGGATTGATCACGATCCCCTGCGTTCCGTCACTGTAAGCTTCCTGAATGCGATCGATGATGGCACCTTCATGGTTACTCTGGAAAAAGGTGACCGTATCTCCATCCTTTGCAGCCTTCTCTTCGATCAGCCGTTTTAAGGCTTCATAATCCTGATTACCGTAGATCTGTTTTTCCCGGATCCCTAAAAAGTTAAGGTTGGGTCCATTGATAATAAGAAAGTTCACCTTCAGTTCTCCTTTGTACGATACTCGTTGACTGCCCGGACGATGGCGTTTACACCTTCCCGGTTCTTATAGTCATCCATATCCAGAATGATATCCGCCGCATCTTCATAGGCTTCTTTGCGGCTCTCCATAAGGCTCCTTATCCTGCCTTCCGGATCTTCCCCCTGTAATAAGGGTCTGGTGGTATCTCCCTTTAGCCTTGCCATGACCGTTTCGGGCCTGACACGAAGGTATACCACGTATCCAAGTTTTCTTAACAAAAGCCGGTTTTCTTCCCGAAGGGGCGTTCCTCCGCCTACGGAGATGATGGAATCATCGGTATCTTCCAGCAGTTTTTTAAGACATTCTGTTTCCGCATCCCGAAAGTATGCTTCGCCCCTGTTTTCAAACAACTCGGAGATCTTGCATTTTTCCAGCTGCTCGATGCGATGATCCGTATCCAGAAAGGGCTTTTTCAGCTTATAGGATAAGGCAATGCCGTTACTGGTTTTGCCGCTTCCCATAAAGCCGATCAGTACAATGTTGTTTTTCTTCATATAAGCTTACCCCAGTTCTTTTACCATCAGGGCATAGATCTCATCGATGTCCTTTTGCTTAATGGTAACGGGATTCCATAATTCATAGGCATCGATTCCCTGATATAACAGCATCTTAAGACCGTTATAAGCTCTGCCTCCGGCTTCTTCCACCATTTTCATGAACAGGGTCTTTGCCGGATTAAAGATGATCTCGTAGCCGCAGACGATCTTTTTATAAAAAGAAGGATCCGTAACAGGTGCCGTATCGGTATGGGGACTCATGCCCAGGCTGGTGGCCTGGATGCATAAAAACCGTTCATCCGGAAGATTCCCTGCTTCCTCATAGGTCATGGGGGTTATCAGCTCTTTTCCCGCATAGGCATTGACATGTGCTGCCAGCTCCGATGCCTTTTCCAGCGTCCGGTTCAGGAGATATACCTTTCCGGCCTTTTTCTGTGCCATCAGGAAAGCAACCGTGCGGCCTACTCCGCCGGCGCCAAGGATAATGACACTTTCTCCTTCGATGGATACCCCATCTTCTGTCATGGCGCGGTATAACCCGCTCACATCGGTATTATATCCCTTATAACCGTCCTCCGTTTTTACCAGCGTATTGACCGAGCCGATCCTGGCAGCCAGTTCGTCCACCTCCGCACAAAACGGGATCACATCATTCTTATAGGGAACGGTCACGTTCATCCCCGGAAAGCCAAAGGCCAAACCGCCTTTTACCGCATCCTCCAGTTTTCCAGTGGGTACCGGAAGGGGCACGTATACCATATTCAGACCGTAACGGGCGGATAATTCATTATGGATCAGGGGCGATAAGGTATGCCCCACAGGATTGCCGATCAGGCCAAGGATCTGTGTATGTCCGTTGATCATCATGTTGCTGTCATCTCCTTACACATACTTACTTTTTTCGGTTTTTCCGTAAATAGCTGCGGAGGATGGGCTTTTCCAGATAGCGCTTTAATACGATCTGGATCTCCTCCCTGGGATCAATGGGTTTTACCAGGATGGAATACAGTCCTGCCAGATTGCTCCCCCACATGTCGGTAAACAGCTGATCCCCGATGGACAGGGTATTTTCCCGGTTAAGATGCATCTCTTCCATGGCTTTGGTATAGCCTTTGCCGGAAGGTTTCCCGGCTTTGTATACGTAGCCGTCGGCGCCTACTTCTTCGCAAAAGCTCTTAACCCGTGGTTCCTTATTATTGGAAACCAGATACGTCATAAAGCCGATGGTGCGCAGTCTGTCAAAAAGCGCTTTTGCACGCTCATCTGCGTGGAAACCGTGGGGCACCAGGGTATTGTCGATATCAAAGATGATCCCGCGAAAGCCCCGCTCATACAGCTCTTCAAAATCGATGGTATAGGTAGAATCCAGATACTGCTTTGGATAAAAACATGAAAACATATTTACTCCTAAGAAAAACACCTTGCAAGACTGCAAGGTGCCAATAAATACTTACTATCCCGTTACAAGACTCATACGGTGGTGGTATCTTTACTTCCTACAAAAAACTGATACTGATGAAGGATCCGGTCCTTCTGCATATCGGAGATCGCCTGTTGCATATCCAGGGACTGAATGGAGATATCGGTCTCCTTACGATCACCGTTTAAGTCTCCTGCGGAACGGGCAGGCTTGGCGGGAGACATGCTAAGCTCTGCATCCCGAATGGTGATCTTGGGTACAGGTGCCTTCTCTTCGCCGATCTCATGGATCTCATGGATCTCCTGCTTTTCTTCCTCTGAGGAAACATCCTGAGGCGTAGCGGAATCAACCGTAACAGCTGACTGTGCGGATACGTCCTCCACTGCTTCCAGCTCTTCACGGGTCTTAGCCGCCACATCGGAATTATATTTAGTTGTGGACAGATAAGAATTGATATTCAGTGCCACAATTTCGCCCCTCACAACGAAACAGTCATCCACTATAAGATAACTGTTTGTGTATTATACAATATTTTTCCCTAAAAATCCAGATGTTCTAAGGAGTTGTCCGGTATATTCCTCTTTGGGATGAAGGAATACTTCATCGGTCATACCGCTTTCTACGATACGCCCCTCCTTCATGATCATCACGCGGTCACAGATACGGTAAACCACACGCAGATCATGGGATATGAAGAGAATGCTGACACCGGTCTTATCATGAAGCTCTTTTAACAATTCCAGTACCTGTTCCTGAATATGCACATCCAGCGCTGACACCGGCTCATCCGCGATGAGAAATCCGGGAGAAGCCATAAGCGCTGCCGCGATACAGACTCTCTGTCTTTGACCGCCGGATAGCTGATTGGGATACCGGTCCAGAAGGAGCGTATCCAGTCCTACCTTCCTGAGCATATCTGCGGCTTTCTCTTCCCTGTCTATTTCGGACAGATCCGTAAAATTCTTTAGGGGTTCCTGCAGGATCCAGCCGATTTTTTTTGCAGGATTCAAAGATCCGTAAGGATCCTGAAATACCATCTGGGGATGAGCATCACAAAGTTTCACGGATCCGGTATAGTCCCGGACCATGCCAAGGAGTACCTTGGACAGGGTGGATTTGCCACAGCCGCTCTCTCCCACCAGCCCGAGGATCTCTCCCTGATAGAGATCAAAGGATACGTCCTTCAGGATATGCACCTTTTTCTTCTTTTCAAAGATGCTCTTTCTCCGGGCCGGATAATAGCTGTCTAAATGCTCGGTATAGGCGATCCGTTCCCTGCTTTTTTGTTCATAGGCTTTTACACCGATCTCCGGAATGGCCGCGATCAGTTCTTTTGTATAAGGATGAGACGGATTTTTGAAGATCTCTTCCGTATCTCCGCTTTCCACCACATAACCGTCTTTCATCACCGCAACCTTGGGACAGAGTTTTCGCACCAGGGACAGGTCATGGGAAATAAATAAGATAGCGGTTTTCTCCTGTTCGTTTAACTTTCGAAGGAGCTTAACGATCTGTTCCTGAATGGTCACATCCAGTGCCGTCGTCGGTTCATCGGCAATGAGGATCCGGGGCTTGCAGATCATGGCAGCGGCGATCATGACGCGCTGCCTCTGACCTCCGGAGAGTTCATGGGGATAACGGGAATAGATATCCTCGGGATCAGCCAGTTCTGCCATGGCAAGAGCCTTAATGGCGCGGGCTTTATATTCCTCTTCCGTTAAGGTTTCATGAAGCCTTAAGGGTTCCTCCACCTGTCTGCCGATCCGCATGACGGGATCCAGACTGGTCATGGGTTCCTGAAAGATAATGGAGATATCGTTTCCCTGTACTTTACGCAGTTCCGACCTGGAACAGGTCAGCAGATTGATCCCCTGATACAGGATCTCTCCTTTTTTTTGGATATCGTGACGGTTTAAAAGACCGTTGATGGCGAGGGCCGTCATGGTCTTACCGGAACCGGATTCCCCGACGATACCGATCATATCCTGCTCATATACCTGAAGGTCCACATCCACCACCACAGTTTCGGGCAGGGAATGATCATGAAAGGCGATATTTAAGTCCTTTACTTCCAGCAGCAATTCTTTTTCTGAGTTGTTCGGATTGTTCTGTTCCATCATTTCTCTTATTCATTCCCCATCAGGCTGACACCTAAGATCAGTAACACCAGGACCATGCCGGGAAACAACGCATACCAGGGGGCTCCGTACAGATATCCCTGTGCTTCGGAAAGCATACGGCCAAGGCTGGCATCCGGCGGCTGAACGCCGATCCCCAGATAGCTCATGCCGGCTTCCGCTAATACCGCATTGTTAAAGCCGATAAGGACCGATGATAAGATCACCGGCATTACGTTGGGCAGGATATGCACAAAGATCACCCGCATATCTCCTGCTCCCTGGAGCCTTGCATTTTTCACATAATCCAGATCCTTGCAGCGAAGGACTTCGCCCCTGACCATCCTGGCAAAACTGGGAACAAAGGCAATCCCCAGGGCAACGATAACGTTGTACTTGCCCCCTCCCAACAGGGAAACCATGACCAGTGCCAGAAGGACCGCAGGAAATGCCAGAAGCACATCATTGATCCGCATGACGATCTCATCAAAGTTCCCGCCGAAATATCCGGTAAGAGAACCGATGATACTGCCGAAAAAGGCACCGATCAGCACCGTCCCCACAGCGATCACCACCGTGGTCTTGAGGCCTGTCATCACGCGGCTTAAGATATCTCTTCCGAAGTTATCGCACCCCATGGGGTGAGCAAGGGAGATCCCGGCCAGCTTATAAGCAGCATCCATTTTCTCCGGATCGTAAGGTGTCCATATAAAACTCAGAAGAGCCAGAAACAAAAGCACTGCCGTGATCACTGCGCCGGCTTTAAAGTTTCTGTGTTGTTTCATAAAATCCAGCATCATATCCTACTCTTCGCCTCCTGTCCGGATCCGGGGATCTACCAGGTGGTAGATAAGATCGATGGCAAAATTGGTAAGGATCACCAGAAAGGCCAACATCACCACAATGGCTTCCACCACGGGATAATCCCGGTTGGCAATGGAGGAGATCAGCAGTCTTCCGATACCGGGAATGGAAAATACCTGCTCAATGATGATGCTGCCGGCGATCATATCGGTAAAGGTCATGCCAAGGAAGGTGATGACCGGAATGATGGCATTTCGAAGGACGTGGCCGTATAACACACCTTTGGTGGTATTTCCTCTGCTGTAAGCCGTACGGACATAATCCATTTTCAGTTCTTTTAATACGGATGCTTTCAGATAGTTGGTGGCCATGGCCGCCTTGGGAAGTGCAATGGCAATGGCCGGAAAGATCAGATATCCAAGAAATCCGGGAACGCTCTTTGTATAGGAAACATAACCACCGGGGGTAAATAAATGTAAGGTCAGTCCGAAAAACAGCGTTAGCAAAATACCGGAAAAGAACGGCGGAAAGGCCATGACTGCCTGATTGACCACCGTCATGATGCGGTCTGTTCTCTTTCCGGAATTCCTTGCCAGGAAAACGCCTAAGGGAATGGAGATGAGCAGGATCAGGACGAAAGCCATAGCGGTCATGGTAAGGGTAATGGGCAGCTTTCCGGAAAGCATGGAACGTACCGTCACATGGTAACTGTAGGAATCACCGAAGGTTCCGTCCGCAAAGGATTTCATCCAGTCAAAAAATCGCATAAGAAAAGGGCGGTCCAGCCCGAGTTCTTCGCGCAGTGCCGCCACTTTTTCCGGTGTAGCCTGCGTCCCCAGCATCGTGGTGACGGGGTCTCCCGGGATCACCGTAAAGGCCGCGAACACCGTAAATGCTGTGAGAAGCAGGGTAAATACTAATGAAATTATCTTTTTCAGTACATAAGTCAGATTCATGCGTTATTTTAAATGAAGCTTTGCAAAATCCTGTACATATAACGGATAGAATACATATCCGTCGTATTTGTTATTTAAGGCAACCAGGTTCACCATATCCTGAATGTATACGCTGGCTGCTTCGTCACTGATGATCTGTTCACACTGCTTAAAGAGTGCAGTCTTTTCCGTATCATCAATGCTGCTTTCCGCTGCGCTAAGTGCTTCATCATAGGCAGGGGAAACGAAATTCATAAAGTTACCGGAAGCTTCGGACTGATAACGGTCTAAGAGCGCTCCGGCAGAAAGCATGGAGGCATCCACACCGATCACCGTTGCTTCATACTGTCTTCCGCTGTAAACATCGGAAAGCCAGGTAGCCCATTCCACCAGATTGATATTGGCGGTAATTCCAACTTCCTTAAGCTGCTCTGCGATGACCTGTGCGGTATCTACGTGGGGCTGATAGTTGGAAGGTACGGTGATGCTGAAGGAAAATCCGTCGGGATAACCAGCCTCGGCAAGAAGCTCCTTTGCCTTTTCCCGGTTAGTGGGATAAGCGTTTTCCAGTTCCGGCATGTAGTACTTGCCGAAAGTCGGGAACATGGCGCTGCCGATAATGGAACCCTGTCCGTCAAACGCCATGTCCAGAACGCCCTGCTTGTCAATGGCATAGCAAAGTGCCTGGCGAACCTTCACATCATTAAAAGGCTCTACTGCATTGTTAAGATATAACGCCTGTACCAGATTCATGGTACCGGTATATACCTGATAATCTGCGCTCAGCTGGCTTACCTGGGTGGAGGATAACCGGCAGAACATATCAATGGAACCACCGTTTAATTCGGTTACGATGGTATCGGCATTGGCAATGACCTTAAGGGTAATGTGCTCAATGCTTGCTGCATGATCCTTATCCCAGTAGTCATCAAACTTCTCAAGGATGATGTTCTCCTGAGGGGATCTGGATACATACTTGTAGGGACCTGTACCGATAGCGACCGTATCCGGATCTGCATTGGATGCAGGGATGATCTGCGCGGTAAGGTAGCTTAAGAAGTCCGCATTGGACTCCTTTAAGGTAATGACTACGGTTTTCTCATCGGTTGCAGTGATGCTCGCAATATTAGAAAACGCCGATGCCAAAGCGTCTCCACTCAGGCCATCGGCGTACCGTTCTAATGAATAAACAACATCATCTGCGGTGACCTTGGAACCATCATGGAACTTGATACCTTCTCTTACGGTGAAGGTATAAACCGTTCCTTCTTCTGAAATCGTGTACTCACTGGCCACAGCAGGGATTAAATTACCGTCGGAATCCGGCTTTACAAGGCCTTCATAGATATTGAAAAGGATCTCCTTTGTTCCTGCCGCCGTTGCTTTCATGGGGTCAAGACTGTCTTCAATATCCTGAGGGATTCCGATCGTAATCTGAGAAGAATCCTCCTGCTTGTCACCTGCACAACCACCCAGTGCAACAGCAACGGTCGTAAGCACAACACTCAGAAGAAGAGCAAGACTCTTCTTTTTCATACTGTGTTTCTCTCCTCGTATTACTTCGTTATAGTAACATTGACAATTTCTTGTCGATGTCCACAGATAACTATACCACCGCATTCCGAAAATGCAAGGATTTATTTTTTCTCACTTAAGATATTCTTCAGCTCATCCATGAAGGTGTTCACATCCTTGAACTCCCGGTAAACCGAAGCAAAACGGACATACGCAACCGCATCCAGGTTCTTAAGCTTGCGCATGATGATCTCTCCGATCACGTCACTGGGGATCTCCTTCTCTTCCAGATTGAAGATCTCCGTCTCCACATCATCCACTAACTGTGTGATCTGGTTGGCACTGATGGGACGCTTATGACAAGCACGAAGCACACCGGCTTCGATCTTGGCGCGGTCATAGGTTTCACGGTTCTGATCTTTCTTGATGACAATGAGAGGAATGGTCTCGATCTTCTCATAGGTGGTGAAACGCTTACCGCATTCATCACAGACACGGCGTCTTCGAATGGAATTGTTCTCCTCTGCCGGTCTGGAATCAATTACTCTGGTGTTTTCGTGTCCGCAAAAAGGGCATTTCATGAAGTACCCCCTCCTTAATGTTGGTGATAGTGCCTGTTCGCACCCTTAGTCATTATAAAATATCTGAAAGATAAATGCAATTTCGATTATAGTTTGAATTTAGTAAAAAGCACAGGATATAGTACAATGCACCAGAGGACCAACACAAAATAGCGGAAGAAGTCGCCGGGCATCCCCAGGGAAAGAGCGCTAAAGCAGGCCTTAAGTCCCACATACAATACTCCCAGGATCAGCATCCCCAAGGCGTAACGGATAAGCAGGGTCTTCTTACCATCCGGTATGCCATAGTCCACATAGCGCCGCTCCAGAAAATACCCTAATGCAAAGCCTACCATGCCGCCGGCGCATTTGGCGCTGTCGGAAGCCATGGCGTAATCGATGATCTGATTCTGATACAGGTACAGATCATAACCTAATGTTGCAAAAGCAAGGATCATCAGAAGCGCCGTGACAAAGATATCCCACTTACGATGCTCTAAAGGCTTTACTACATAGACCAGGATCAGGAAAAACAGGGCGATAAACAAACCGCCCGCAACATCCTTAGGTTGATGAACCCCCAGATACATACGGGAAAAACCGATGGCGATACATAATAGGATCCACAGGATCCTGCTGATCCGTTTTTTACTCTCCACCGCCATGGTTCCGTAGACGGCGACACCGGTCTGGGTATGACCGGAGGGGAAAGAATACCCGCTGGCGCCTTCCAGGGCGGAATCTACCGGCTTAAAATCAGGGTCGATGACCCAGGGACGTTCGATGCGAAAGGCCAGCTTCATAAACTGCGCAACGATCGAAGATAAAAAGAACGCAAAGGCCATCTGATAACCGGCCTTTTTATCCTTACACCAAAGAAGGAAACATACCAGCATCAGACAGATCACTTCCTGTCCGAAATAGGTAATACCCTGACAGATCCCATTGAGGAGAGGCGTACGAATCTCCTCCAGTGCATATAACAGTTCCATATCTTGCTCCCTTTTTCAAAGTAAAAATGCCGTAAACATCCATCGATGCTTACGGCATAATCAGGTTATCGGTAATCAGTTCTTCTTCCGTAAGAAATCCGGAATATTCAGAGAAGTAGGCTGCACGGTGCCTCTAACGTCACCGGGCTTATTGGGTGTAGTACCTGTACCTGCTGCAGGGCTTGTACCACCCTGAGGCTTAACCGCTGAAGCAGTTCTCTGAGCCGCTCCGCCGGTAAAGGTAGAAGGATTATTGATGCCCGGGATATGGGTCAGACCGATGTTGGAAGAACGGCCGGCACCCTCACGGGTCATATCGATACCGGTTGCGATCACGGTAATGGTACAGGAATCTGCCATGGTCTTATCATATCTGGAACCGAAGACAACGTTTACATTGTCACCGGTCAGTGTACGTACAAAATCGGAAGCTTCGGAAGCATCCGCAAGGGTGATATCACCGCAAACATTGATGATGATATCGCTGGCGCCGTTGATGCGGGTCTCTAACAGAGGAGACTCCACTGCCATCTTAACAGCATCCACAGCCTTATCATCACCCTTGCCGACACCGAGACCGATGTGTGCGATACCCTTGTTCTCCATAACGGTACGGATATCCGCAAAGTCCAGGTTGATATCGGCAGGTACATTGATCAGGTCGGTGATACCCTGTACTGCCTGCTGTAATACCTGATCTGCCTTCTTAAGGGCATCGGGCATAGTGGTCTTGCGATCGACGATCTGGAACAGCTTCTCATTGGGGATCACGATCAGGGTATCTACATTACCCTTGATCTTCTCGATGCCGAGAGCTGCATTGGCGCGACGTACCTTCGCTTCGAATTCGAAGGGCTTGGTCACAACACCGATGGTCAGTGCGCCTAACTCCTTGGCCACTTTGGCGATGACGGGCGCTGCACCCGTACCGGTTCCGCCACCCATACCACAGGTGACAAATACCATGTATGCACCGGACAGGATATCGGTGATGGCTTCGATGCTCTCTTCTGCCGCTTTCTCACCGATCTCAGGCTTTGCGCCTGCGCCAAGTCCCTTGGTCAGTTTTTCGCCTATCTGTAATAACTTGGGAGCCTTGCAAAGCTGCAGGTCCTGCTTATCGGTATTGACACCGATGAGCTCCACTCCCGTTATATTTTCCTCAATCATACGGTTGACGGCGTTGTTCCCCGCTCCGCCGACACCTACTACTACAATCCTCGCTGTACTTTCCGCTTCACTTGGTTTTAATTCTAGCAAGATAGTACCTCCTTCGTCCCCAGAAACTCACACTTTTTATCATATAATGTTACTTGCCATTTAGCAATCATTTTTAATCGGCAGATACGAATATTACCGTGTCTTCCGTTCCGGTATAATCCTTCAGCATCAAGGTGCCTTTTTTATCTGCCAGTTCCGGAAGGATCCGGTCCATTTTCATAAACTTCTCGTCTATGTACTCTTTGGTTCCCAGAAGGACCCTGACATCCTGAAAGAGCAGGTCCACGGTCCCGTCCTCTTCAAAGTAAACAGTATCTGCCTGTAGATCATACTTGGTCAGGAGATTGGTAATATCCAGGATCTCCTTAAATACCCCCTCGTTTTCCACCGGCAGGGGTTCATGGAGGATCACATGGTCAAAGCTAAGGCCTGTGATCACCGGTACCGCAGGGGTCTCCACCGAAGAGATCTCCACAACGATCCCGTCCTTATCAAAGTAAACATAGCGGTCCAGAAAAGCAATGCAGCCCGCCAGCGCCTTCTCATAAACGGTGATCCGTATGGTATCGGGAGCCATGATCTCCACATCCATGGTCTCCACAAAAGGAATGCCGGTGATCCCTTTATTGCGATAAGCAAAGGAAAGGTACAGGGAATTGTCTCCCAGTCTTCCCTTCATCACCATATCCCGGATCTCCTCATCGGTGTAATGGGTGTTGCCGTTTACATATACGGTAGTAACGGTATACTTCTTTCGGATAAAAAAGAGTCCCAGAAGCACCAGCATCACGATGACCAGAAGGATCAGGATAAGGGTCATTTTCTGTCGAAAGGAGCGATTCATATCAGGAATCTCCCACATAGATACCTCTTCCCACGCCAAGCGCTAACCCGATCTCGATCATGGTGAGCAGCAGCGCCGTTCCGCCGTAACTGATAAAGGGCAGGGATATTCCGGTATTGGGAATGGTATTGGTCACAACGCCGATATTTAAGATGACCTGTATGGAGATATGGGCAAGGATCCCGGTGACCAGCATGGATCCGAAAGCATCTTCACAGTTGCTGGCGATGATCATTAATCGCCAGATCAGCATGATAAACAAAAGGATAATGGCAAAGGCTCCGAAAAGCCCCAGTTCTTCACAGATAATGGAAAAGATCATGTCGTTCTGCGGTTCCGGTACGAAACCCAGTTTCTGCATACTCTTTCCCAGACCTTTTCCGAATACACCACCGGAACCGATGGCATACATCGCCTGAATGGTCTGGAAACTGGTGGAATCCGAATACTCTTCCGGATGAAGCCAGGCTAAGATACGCCGGAAACGGAATCCGCCTGATTGGGAAGTCCGATCGATCATATAGACCAGACCTGCCAGTGCCCCAAGACCTACAATGGCGGTGATCACAAACTTCTTATAATCCGGGGACGCCACAAACAGCATAACTGCTGCGATCCCCAGTACGATAATGGCGGAGCTCATATTATCGGAGATCAGACGGATGGCAGCTGCGATGAGGATCGCAGGCCCCAGGATCAATGCGATGGCCTTGATATCCTTAATGGCATTGCGGCCGATCTTGGAGATCACCGTTGCCAGAAACAGGATCATGCCGATCTTACAGATCTCCGCAGGCTGTACGGAAAAGGCCCCTCTTCCCAGCCATCTGGTCGCACCGTTTTTGGTAATACCAAGAGGCGTATACAAAAGCAGCAAAGAAACCAGTGATACTACCAGCCCCATTACCGCAAAGTTTTTCCAGAAATGATAGGGAATAAAAGATATACCTACCATAAACAGGATTCCCAGTCCGGCAGCAATGGCCTGACGTTTCAGGTAATAGGCAGCGTCTCCGGTAGAGGCATAAGCCATATAGGAGCTGACCGAATAGATCATGAGAAGTCCAAATCCCACCAGAAACATTACGATGAACAGCAGACTGTAATCAAAATATGCACTTACGGCGTTGTTCTTCTTTGCTTGCAAATAACCACTGCTTTTCTCCCTACCTTAGTCCGGTAAGGCTCTTACCATTTCTTTAAACATCTGTCCCCGTACTTCGTAGTTGGGGAACATCCCCCAGCTGGCACAGGCAGGGGATAATAATACCGCATCGCCTTTTTCGGCAGTTTCCACACAGATGCGGAACGCTTCCTCAAAGGTTTCGGCAAATACATAATCGGTAAATCCGTGCTTTGCAGCACATTCTGCGATCTTCTCTTTCGTCTGACCAATCAGCACCAGTTTTTTGACCTTGCCGTCAAAGGCTTCGATCCACTCATCATATTCGTTGTGTTTATCGTAGCCTCCGCCGATCAGCACCGTCGGACGGTCCATGGCACGGATGCCCTGGATCGCTGCATCGGGATTGGTTCCCTTGGAGTCGTTATAATATACCACTCCGCCCTTTTCCTCTACGAATTCGATCCGGTGCTCCACTGCCTTAAAGTTACGGATGGTATCCAGATAGATATCCTTTTTAACCTTCATGGCACGGGCGATAGCGATGGCAGCCATGACATTCTCATAATTGCAGACGCCCACCAGATGCATCTCATGGACATCCATCAGCTCTTCTGCCTGTCCGTTTGTTGCAAGACAGATCTTATCGCCGTCTAAGTAGATGCCGTCAGAAAGCTTTTCTTTGGAAGAAAACCAAACAACCGTAGCTTTACAGTTCTCGCCCAGTTTGCGGGTATATTCGTTATCGTAGTTTAATACACAGACATCGTTCTTGTTCTGATTGCGGGTAACCGCATTTTTGACCGCCGCATAGTTTTCCATGGTATAGTGGCGGTTTAAGTGATCCGGTGTAATGTTAAGGATCGCCGAAACATGGGGATGGAAGGTGTCGATGGTCTCTAACTGGAAGCTGCTGATCTCCGCAACCACCACGCTGTCATTTACTGTATCCAGTGCTGCTCCCGTATAGGGTGCACCGATATTACCAACCACATTGACATGAAGGTAGCGTCTCTTCATGATCTCTCCCACCAGCGTGGTGGTGGTGGTCTTTCCGTTGGTTCCCGTAATGGCAACTACCTGTCCTTTGGCAAAACGGTATGCTAATTCGATCTCTCCGATCACCGGTACGCCGGCGCTTCGGAAGATATTGACCGTTTCCGAATCCACGGGTACACCGGGGCTGATCACCAGAAGGTCCGCATTCACCGTAAGATCCGGTGTGATCTTGCCGATGTATACCGTCACCTTGGGATCATGTTCTAACTTCTCTTCCACTTCTTCCTTAAGGATCTGATCGTTTTCGTCGCAGAGGACAACATCTGCTCCGATCCGGGACAGAAGTTTGGAAGAATCGATTCCGCTCTTGCCGCAGCCGAGTACTACGGCGTGTTTCTTATAAGTCATAACCATACAGCTTTCTTAAATATAGATCGTTTTATTAAAAGGCTGCCGCAATACAGGCAACCAGGCAAAACATCACTGTCAGGATGGAAAATACCGCAACCACCATAACTTCCGACCATCCGCCCAGCTCATAATGATGATGGATCGGGGCCATACGGAAGAACCGTTTCCCGTGGGTTGCTTTAAAATACAGTACCTGGATCATGACAGATACCACTTCCAGCAGGTAGATAAAGCCTACGATAATGATAAAGATCGGCATCTGCAGCATATAGGCCATGGCGGATACGAAGCCGCCGATGGCAAGGGAACCGGTATCTCCCATAAAGATCCGGGCAGGATAAGCGTTATACAGTAAAAAGCCAAGGAGCGCACCCAGCATGGCTGCGCAGGCAGGTACCAGTGCCGGTTTGATATAGGCACTTGCGATGAGGAAAAACAAAGTGACCGGAAGGGTAACACAGGAAAGCAGCCCGTCTACACCGTCCGTAAAATTGGTACCGTTGGTGGTTCCTACCACTGCAAGAAGCATCACGATCGGTGCCAAAAAACCGATATCTACCAGTTTACCGGGCATAAAAGGAATCCGAAGCAGTAAGGATACCCCGGAATAGCTGGTCATATACCACATAAATACAAGGGTTACCAGGATCTGACAGATCAGCTTCTGCCAGGCTTTAAATCCATCGGAACGACGCAGGACCACTTTAAGGAAATCATCCACAAAGCCAATGGCGCCAAAAGCAAGGGTCATCAAAACCACCGGAAGGACCGCAGACACTTCTTCCATGAAAACAAGACCTGCCACTGTAAAAGCCGCCAGGATCATGATACCGCCCATGGTAGGGGTTCCGTTCTTCTTAAGGTGTGATGAGGGTCCGTCATCCCGCTCCGTCTGACCGAATTTCAGTCTCCGAAGATAAGGGATCACAAAGGGCCCAAGGACTGCCACTATGGCAAATGCCGCTAATATAGGCAATGCGATCTGTTTCCAAATCAGCATAGATATACTCCTCCGAACAAACTACACAAAATATATTACACAAAAAGGCAGTTTTCTACAATATGTAGTGTCTGGTACATATTAGCCAGTTTATTCAAAACTGGATCCGCCGATCACCGCTCCCGTTTCCGGATCTACATACTCTCCCGTATCGGGGTCGATGGCATAGCCGGTTTCCGGATCGATCTCAAAACTCTTCCATACCGGTTCGGAAGGCGTCGCTTCTTCTAAAGAAGCTTCCCCGCCCTCTTCCTGAACGGTGCTTTCCGGATCGTTTTCCGATACGGCATCGGGATCATTCTCCGATACCTCATCCTTACGGGTATAGGATTCCTGGATCTCGATCTGAAGCTGTTCCAGTTCTTCTCTCTCTTTATCCGATAACTCTTCGGTCATGGGGTAATGCAGATAGGGAAGGACTTCTGTCAGGATATTGCGAACGATGCCGGTGGCATACTTTGCATCGTCCTGGGTTGTTACATTGGGGCGATCCACTACGCAGTAAATGGCGATCTGAGGATCGTCTGCGGGGGCATAGCCCATGAAGGATACGACGTATTCTTTATTGCCTCGGGGCAGGGTCTCCGCCGTTCCGGTCTTACCGCCGATGGCATAACCGGCAGGACGGGCCGTTTTACCGGTACCGTCAGTTACAACGCCGTTACAGTACTGGATGATCTTATCCGTCGTAGAATGCGAAACCGTCTGCTTTACCACACGGGGCTGAATGGTCTCTACCACGCTGCCGTCAGAAGAAAGGATCTTGCTGACCATATGGGGCTCGTAATAATAGCCTCCGTTTAACATAGAGCAAAAGCCTGCGATGGTCTGGATCATGGTCACATTAAAGCCCTGTCCAAAGGAACAGGTGGCAAGCTCTGTAGGGCCCATGGTATCTGCCGTATAGATCAGGGCATCGGTCCTGGTTTCCCCTGCCAGATCTACACCGGTTCGAAGGCCGAAGCCGAATCGTCTCTGAAAATCCGTAAACCGCTCTACACCGATGGCCTGAGCGATATACATTAGTCCCACGTTACAGGAAATCTCCACCGAACGCTGCACGCTGACTTCCCCGTCACCGTAGCGGTTATGGCATTTGATCTTATGACCGCCGATCTCCAGGCTACCGTTACAGGTATAGACTTCGTTACCGGTAATGGCACCGCATTCCAGTCCGGCCGCAACCGTAAAGGGCTTGGCAACGGAACCGGGCTCATAGGTATCGGAAATACAGAAATTACGCCACAGAGTATTGTATGCCTGGGTTAAGGTATTGTCCTCTTCCATCTGCGCCAGTTCTTCTTCCGTATAATAAGCGGAAAGATCTCTGGGATTATTCAGATCAAAGGTGGGATAAGAAGCCATGGCCAGCACATTGCCGGTATCCACTTCCATGATGATCACGCCGGTATTGTTGGAGCCTTCTCCCTCCCGGGCGTTGTTCTTATGCTCTTCGTTAAACTTGAGGATATATTTTTCGCAGATACTCTGGATGTTGGCATCAATGGTACTGACTAACGTCTCTCCGTCCTTGGCGGCAATGGTGGTCCGCTCCAGGTTGGAGTCATCGTTCAGATATCCGTACTCTCTTCCGTTGGTGCCGTTTAAAGTTTCGTTATAATACTCCTCCAGGCCGCCGGTTCCCGTATTGTCCGAACCTACAAAGCCGATGACATCTGCAGCCAGAGAACCGTTTGGATAATAACGGATATACTTATCCTCAAACCAGATACCCTTCACCAGATCCGGATTGTTATTGTCGCTTTCCGTAGGATCCTTCAGATTGCCGTTACAGTACTCCTGGAAATTCTGGATCTCACTGTAAGGCACGTTCTTGCGCATTACTATATAGGAAG
>JAEEGL014509319.1_pt1 | contig 22563 bp, 12 predicted proteins | sample 9134231 | NCBI WGS metagenome assembly JAEEGL01 (sample SAMN16246548, study PRJNA631951) | gut metagenome | biome: gut microbiome; feature: rumen; material: fiber-attached | host: Bos | place: Iran: Karaj | collected 2018-10
CAACAGTTTAAGCTGTTCTTCCATTTTGAGCAGCTTATCGAATTCCTTCGGGTACTTGATCTTTTCGACCGGCTTTTCCTTAGTGATCTCTTTTTCTTTAATGATCTCCTTTTCTTCAGGCTTTATTACCCGGGGTTCTTTTTCCTTCTCTTTCGCAGTGATCTCAGGCATAATGACAGACTGGCCCTTGTTTTTCTGCTGAGTGCCCCCTTTCTTCGCTTTGACCGGCGATACTTTAAGAGGTATATATACTGATCTCTTTATCTTAAGCTTTTCATCCACTTTAATGGCGCCAATGCCCTCCTTCCATTGGGGGTTCATGGCGTTGAACATAGTGTTTTTATTTAAGGTGTAGCCTTCGGCCTCACTGTAAGCAAGGTCGGGCTGCTCACCCGTTTCCTCTTCGGGACTTCTTATTTTCGAAAACCAGGTTATCTCCAGACTTTTTCCTCTGTCATCACTTTTGAAGATATCGTCGATACTGAATACCTTCTCGCTTAATGGGGAGGAATCGAGAAGTGTAATATTCTCTCCGTCTATTTTTGTAATAGTCCTGTAGTGCTTTTCCTGCATGTCCAGCAGGGCAACAAGATTTCCTTCAGAGAGCACCTTGCTCACTTCATCCAGGAATGCGGTCTTTTGCTTATTAAGGAGGATCTGATCTTTTTCCTTTTCTTCCTCGGTCTTATCAATGTATATATTATCTGTCAGTAATTTCTTTTCGGAGGGAAGATCAAAGCCCAATCGGCGGACTGCCATATTCCGGTTTTTCTTTATAAAGAAGTCCGATGCCTCGAAGATGCTTCCGAAGGCTGTCTTTCCCTTTCCCATATATGAACGCATACTGTCAAGATGAACCTCATACTCATCCTTTGTAATATCAAGATTCATCTTATCCACTTCTTCAAAGGATTTGACCTCGTTCTCCTTAGGTTCGTAGTTCCGGACATCATACTGGTTGATAAGCCGTCTCCCCATAAACTTATTAAAGAGGGCAGCACCTGACACAGCCCAGCAGTTAGCAGTATCCTGCTGTTCGTAATCCTTCGTGCCGACATTCACGCCGACTTTATAGTTTGGAAGAGGATCCAGAATAACTTCCTTCTCATCATGTATCACATTGAAGTCAACGGGGACGGTTCTCTTTGACTTACTCGTTGTGGTAATGATATCCTCGGACTCCCGACTGGTGGTTATGATCTCATCAGCTTCAGGCTCTTCTTTCTTTTCGGACGCAACCGGTTCTTCTTTCTTTTCCGGCGCAGGCAAGTCAGCGGGGACGGTTCTCGTTGACTTGTTTTTGTCCAAAAACAAGTCATTGAGAACCGTCCCCGTTGACTTGTTTTCCTCCTCAATACCCAGGAGTTCCGACTTCTTCAGGATTTCGATACCATACAGCTTTTTCAGGGTCTCACGGCGGTATTCGGTAAAATCAGGACTGTCAAGATCCATGGTTTTCGACATATCACCGAAGAGATACTCCATCTCCCAGTGTTCAAATGCGGGTACCGTATTCTCCTTATTTCCCAGATCCTTAAGATCGATATAATACTGACTTTTCCTGATATTCCTGACGATCCTGTTTCTAAGGATCTTAGACTGCATCTTACGGAAATCGTCATAGGTTTCTTCCCCTATGACTGTTTTATCCTCTTCGGAGTGCATAAGCGACTGAACCGCATCTGAAGCCCCCTCAAGCACTAAAGTCCGCATTAGTCTGGAATTATTGATAACAGAGTTTCTGTTCTCATATACTTTAGGCTCGATCAGATCAGATTCATCCTCCGTGGAATCCACCCAGTTAGTCTCAAGATTGTTCCCTTTAATTGTATTCATGATGGCATTCATCGATTCATAAGCCGCAGCTTTTCTTTGGGATTTCTCTTTTTCGGGGACACCGATCCCTGTATAGGATTTTAAGAGGTTAATAAAATTCTCTGTGCTGCTCTCACTTGGCGCCATTCTGTTAAAAAGAGCACCATGGAAATATATGAGTTTCCTTATAAGCTCTTCATTGGCAGATTTTCCCATTTTTTCCGCCACATGCTTTATCAGCTCCTCTTTACGGCTTTCCAAAGAAGACTCATAAGCGCCTATAAGCTCTGCTTCATTCCTGCGTCTGTCTCTTAAATTCCGGAGCTCTGAAGCAGAGTAAATATTCAGCTTCTTCTTATGAAACCGCACCTGTTCTTTTTTTCCGTACAGATGGTCTTTTCCAACGGACAGAGCTTCCTTCCAGATCTTTCTCTCACGGTCCCTTGAAAGCTTCGGTCCGTGAATGTCGTGGCGTTTTTTTGCATGCAGCTTTTCAAGTTCCGAATCCGTGGATGAGTTGAACAGATGTCCTTCACCACCCTTCTCCTTTTCATCATAGAGAAAGGCAGCTACTCCGCGATCGAGATAAGTATTAATATAAAATCCCGACATATTGTATAATCCTTTACCCAGATGTCTGGCATCGCTCAGCTCATCTTCTTTGATATAGCCCTCACGAACAAGGTGATCAGCGAGATTAAAACTTCTGTCCCCATCCATGCAATCCTTCTGATCGATCATCTCTAGAAAATCCTGTCCATAGATTCCCCTGTCATAGGAAAGTTCCTTATAAGCCCCCAGTGAATGCATAAAGTTCCCAAGGGGGAGCTGCACCGGAAGTGTGCCGTAAGTGCTTTCATAACGCTTTACGGCATTGTATTCCAGGGTAAAGAGTTTTGCGGCGCTTTTAAGCCATCTGTCCTTTACATAGGCAAACACTTCCGGATCGTTTAGATCCGGCTTATGATCCTTTACTATTGTAAAGCCTTCAGCTATCTCAAGGATCTCCTCTGTGGGCAGATCATTCCCATAACACAGTGCGATATTATATATGATCCGTTTAGGAGTTGTATTCAGTTTCAGCTTTACTTTGGTAACAGGATCCGTCAGCGAAAACTCGCCCATATCAAAGACCGGCGTTAACAGTTTATACAATTCTTTCTGTTTATCATTCAGAAGTTGTTTTTTCTTTTCATCAGTTGACCTGTTAAAGCGTTTATACCTCCTGAACATGGCGATATGGTTTTTAACAGCCTCCGTCTCATACTTTTCAAGCTGAGGATAGGGATGCTCACCAATATCCGTGTCCTTGATCTTCTCTTCAATGCTGGTAATTTCGGAATTTATTTCATGAGCCTTCTCAAAATACCTTTTAATCTCCCTGTCTGCATCGGCCCCATACGAAGCCTCTGCCTTCTTAAGATCCGGCCGGCCAAAGAGGTAGGCGCGTCTCCGGGACTTTTCTTCCATGTCTTTTATTACGTCGTCAAGTCCCATGTTTTCGCGGCTTACAGTGCCCCCGGACCTTACACGCTCAGCGCATTCTGCCGTAAGCCTTATAAGGTCGGATACATGCCTGTCATCTTCCGTGGACTTTTCATTATGATTTGCCGAGAGCTCATCATCATAATGACTGATATAGTACGGGTCATTGATAAGAAGTGTATGTACCCTGTAATAATCAGAAACGCTAAGGAGGTGATCCAGCTTCTTTCTCACGATATCCAGGTCGGTTTCAGTATTACCGTAAGAAGTAACCTTAAGTCTCTCAACATAATCGGGATTTTCCCTTAAAATCGCGTCATAACTCAATGCCTTGGCGCTTATTTTTTCAAGCTCCCCGGCATTCCCGGCAAAGAACTCGTCTTTTGTGATACCGTCCTTTTCTCTGTTTGCGAAAGCCTTGATCTTTGTGATATCAAATTCGTTATGCATCCGGACGATCTCAGCTGTCAGCTCATCCAGGTATTTAAAACGTTTATTTTTATCAAGATATCTTTGTATTGCATCCTCATCGATCTTGCTGCCATCCATAAAAGCTGAAAGCATCTCAATCGTTTCATCACCGGCCTTAATTCTGGTTTCCAGGCTTATCTTACGGCGTGCAGCTATCCGCTTATTTATGGTTTTCTCCCGTTCTTTCTTCAGGGTTTCGGAATTGATCCGTTTTCTGTACAGCCGGGATTTCGTGTTGTTCATCTTCCCTTCCCTCTCTGACACGGTAAACTTCCGTACAGCGGGAACAGCTGAAAAGCGTTTTAAGAAAGCTTCCCTGCCGTCAATTATCAGATCGACATCTCCTGATTCAACATTATCAAGTGCACCCTCTTTATACGTCTGATCCCCGGAGCCTTTATGGTTTTCGATCTCCTTTTCCCGGGCTTTCACAACAGATCCGTATTTCTTACGGGCTCTTTCCAGGAACACTTCCGCATCCATCGGTTTTCCGTCGATCACCAGTTTTTCACCGGTTTCCGGATCCACCAGCTTCCTGAAAGCATCAATACGGTCCAGGGCTGTGTAAATATTTAATGCCTCATCGGATGATCCGGCGACAGTCTGTCCCGCCATAACGATCTTTATCTTTTTATCATCCCTTGGGATCTTTGAGTTCAGCTCATCCCTGAAATCCTGGATCTTACGTATGTCTGCATTAAACCAGTCATCAATGGTAATGGCTTTTAAGACCTTATGCTTCATTGCCTGGGATACTACCATATGTTTGCGGGCATAGATAAATCCTGTGTTGTATAAAGCCTTTGCATCTTTAACAATGGATCCGTCTTTTTTAACATGATCCTTAATGTCGCTGTCAAAGTTCGAGAGCATTCCCCCGACCCTGCATTTATAGGCTATGTTTTTTAAGAATACCTTCGGATCTTTTGAATCCATTTCTTTTAAGTTTACGGATCTTCCTTCCTCATAGATCTTTTTCCAGAATTCCTCCTTCTCCTCAGGAGTTCCGGATTCATGAATATCTATGACTTTCTTCAGTTCTTTGGAAGACATACCGGTCAAGTATCTCGAAAGCACCCGCCCGGAAAGATATGTGATCTTTTTATTGAGACGCTTTCCGTAAGCTGCAGCGAAGCTTGAAGTCCTGGCGCCATAGCCCTTTTCCTGGTATATTTCCATATCGGCTATATACTCATTCATAAATAAGGTCTTTTCATATTCACGAGCACGTTTTTCAAGTTCCTTATCAGGTATCGCACCCGGGCCATACCCTTCTTTCCCTTTATCTTTACCATCATTCTGTACGGGATGGGTCAGTCCGTACGCTTCCTTTATGATCGTTTTACGGTTTTTGTGTTCGCTCTTCAGTTTCTTTAAGATGCCCTTGTAATAGGAGTCCATATCCGTTCCGGGAACAGGCAGATCAAAATCTTCTTCGGGAGAAATCCCTGATTTTAACATCTTTCTGCGTTCATCGTAAAACTCTTCATAAGTCTTATTCATTATGAAGGAATCCCCGTTTGTTACCAGTTCCTTCTGGATATCGTTCATCATATATTCCGCATATTTGAATGCTTTGATCTTTGAGCGGATCTCTATCATGTCATTGTCAGGGGGTGTCATACCATTTTGCACCGCCAAAAGAAGGAGATGTTCAAATTCCCTTGTTTCCTCGAAGATACCGGCATTTTCCTTAAAGTGATCTCCTATATCACGAAGGTTACGGAAATGAAGATCCTTAACCTTAAGCTTCTTAAAGCTTTTGAGCGCAGCCTCAAAACGCTCCGGCGTAAACTTATCGTCGTAGTTTTTATCCCGGAATCTCTGATTTCCGCGAATAGTAAGTGCTTCTTCGGAAAAAGTCCGGATGAGCTGCCGCTTCTCGGCACGGGCATTTAGTATCGAAGCCGCCCTCTTTCCCTCGGCAACGGATTTCTTTTTAACCGAATCCATGCCCTTTCTCCTTACAAACGGAAGGTTCTTAAGTTTCTGGAAAGTAGAGAGATAATCTGCTAAGTTCTTATTCTTTGCTCCTTCTATCAGGTCATAGATCTCTTCATCGGTATAATGAAGATCCCTCTTTGCAATATACTGATAGTACGGGCTTTTCATCAGTGTCTTCTGAGTATCAAGATACTCCTTCATATCGAGAAAACGGCCGATCTTCGCCTCCACCTCCGAAAGATTCGTTTTCCTGGGGAAGTACCCGTGGTCAACGGCATCTTTCACCCACTTCTTCATATACCGGGCTCTCTCACACAGCTTGTAATTCTCTTCCAGGTTTCTTACAAAGTCCTCGTCGGAATCCATCTTATATGGTTCACTTGAACCCATCATAAACAGATCAAGATGGTTCTTAAATGTTTCTTCATCTATTTCAGCAGGCTCCGAGACCTTTTTCGCCATCCGGTTTTCTGCCCCTACAACTGCCATGGCATATTTCCGGCGTTTCACGGCCTCATCCACCCTCTTCTTTTTATCGTCATCACTTAGTGCAGCATATTTTCTTCTCCTCACTGCTCCGGGGCTGTTTCCGAAGATCGTATTTTCTTCTGCCTCCAGATCATCCTGAACCCGGAGGATCTCTTCTTCTGCTGCTTCCCGCTCCTGCCTGATCCTTGCCTTCTCCGTCTCTTTTTTTGAAAGGGGTTTTGAAGATACCTTTTTCACGGCTTTTTTCTTTGGTTTGATCTCGGGAACCAGAGAAGCTTCTTTTTTAAGCTTCCCGGTATCATTGATCTCTTTAAGTTCCTGCATCCCGCCTGAAGCCTTTTCCGCAGCGGGTTCTCCGGTCCTTCCCTTTTTCCGGACTATATTTCTGACACGATCATCTATTGAGATCCGGGATTCTGAAAGGTTTTCCGTCTTCCCTGTCTCAAATGTCTTTGCTCTTCTTATCTCTTCAGATTTCTTTATTTCTTTTCTGTAATCACCCATAAAATATACCTCCGCTGCAGTCAGATCAGTTTAACTCCCGATTTAAGTCCCCTGATAAGATAATGGTCACGCTCCTCATCCGTAACCTGCTCCACGAACCCGATCATCTGACCGGACCTGTCAGAAAAAACAATGCTTTCTTCCTCCCATCCCTTTTCGATAACGAGATTTTTAAGTGCCAGAAACAGATCGGTGATACACTCCATCGGACCTTCATTTATGAGATAGGGTATCAAAACATCGCCGCCCGGTTCTTTAACTATCAACATACAGCCACTGATATCACCGTTATCATCCAGAAGGATAAGACTGTTTTCTCTCAGCTCATCCATATATACGGAACAGGGTATATTCCTGTCACTTAAATACCCAAAGAAGGGCCGGGGATCCACAAGTTCATTCGCACTGACTATCTGAGCGGAGGGATCCCTTCCTTCCTCCAGCCCCTCAATAACCTCGCTGTATATAAGATCTTCAAGCGGTACGGAAAAAAAGTCCCCCTCTTCGGAAATAAGGAACTGTTCCTCCTCCAGAAATTCAGAAAGTCCATCATCTGTATCAGAGAAACCTATCTCAATGGCCTCCGCATCTATCCTGTTAAGAAGTGTGGAAAATGTTTTCAAGAGAGAATCCGCAGCACTCTTTTCCCGGTAATCCGGGGCGGTATAGATCCAGTCAATGAAGCCCATTTCTTCATGTACTCCACCTCCGAGCACAGCGCAGGCCGACCCGTCTTCGGCAACCGCCCCAAGCCACAAAAGACCTTCATCCCCGAAACTTCCTTCGGGGACAAGGTCTTCAAAAAACTCTGCGTTATCCGTTGTGATCCTGGTAACATCCATTTTATTTTCCTCCTCTTTGCTGTAAAGAGTACGCTGATTTCCAGCAGATATTTTTCTGTATCGGAAATCCGGAATATTCCGTCATCAGGCTATTCATCATATTTTCCGTCAAAAGCACTTCAGGGATCTCATCATACTGTTCCGGATCTGAAACCGACAGCTGTTTCTCCGCATGAAACGTGCTGCTCATCTCCGAGAGCTTAGTCCCCTTATCAAGTGCTCTTCGTAATAGCTGCAGGACTGTAGTATCTGACAGGAGCATGGCAATCCTTTTATACTGCTGCCTTATTGACTCATCCTCAAAGAAATTTAGCAGACCCTGCAGGGCGATCATTATATACTGGGGTTCCTTTTTTGAAATGCCCCCGAGAAAATCGACATATAAGAGGTCGTCAAAGGCAGAGCAGAAAATAAAAGCTTTTGGGATCATAGTCTCACTGTAAACAACACCGCTTAATTCCGATGAAAAGTAACCGATCTCGGATTTCACAATGGGGATCGACAGCTTGCCAAAGAGCTGGATCAGTTCATTCCACTGGGACGCCAGAAGATCATTGGCCGGCATGAAGAAGCCGTCAGTAAAGGAGCATTTCAAAGCCTTCTTTACTGCTTTTGCATTCAATATCATATCCAAATCCACTGACACAACAGGTACGGAATCTCTTAGCGTATAACCGCATTCCTGTAAAAAATCCGAAATACCCGCTATTTCCTTCATAAAATCCGCTTTTATTACCGTAATTCCGCGGTGGAAAAGCTCTGACTCGGCGGCTGAAATAATGCTTTTCCCTGCACCCGTTCCCCGGCTTTCATCTGATACAACTATTGAAAGAAGCTGTGCCGTATCCTTATTGCAGCGGAAGGTGACCGAAGAATCCTCATCATTGATCCGTAAAAAACCGCCCTTGTCAGTTGTAAGTCTGTATCCCATATCCATGCATCCTTATAAAAAATGATCTATGTTTCCGGCGTTTGTATTTTATGATATTTTACCATAAGTTAAGCATTCCGTAATGCTTTTGGAAATGATACAATAAAAGAAATTTTCTTATCAAAGTGAGAATGAATACTATGAAACACTCCGTTGTAAAAAAGATCATCATTATCTGCATTTTGCTTTTCTGTATTTCCTTTGTCTGTAATGCAGTAAATATCATCCTTTTTTACCGGGACATCTATCTCAGTGAGCTTGATGATGAGACATCCTGGCAGCTGTCAGAGCTTACAAATGAACTGAAGCAATATGACGCTCTTGACTATTGGATGAGAACCTTCAGGACGGATCCCTCTTCGGTAGTGCTCCCAAAGGATGAGGAAGACAAGACCCGGGGAGAGTGGCACAAAACCCATGGTGTTTTCTACGATAATTACTTCATTAAAGATATCCCTGAAGAAGAAGCGGAGAATAAAAAGAAGGGTGATGATACAGAGCTTACGCTCCCTCTTCACGCCTGTTATGTCCAGATCGCGGATATGTTTCAGGATCTGTTCCGGTATACCAGGATGGACAGTATCTCCTGTTTTTATCCCACTGAGGACGGTACCGCCATTATGCTTTTCGACGGCAAAGTTTCAAATGACAGCGGAGACTATGAATATGCCCTGGGACATACCAATCCCTTTAATCTGGATCTTCATCCCGCACTTAAAAAAAATATCAGTGAAGGCAATGAGGAAGTGGTCAGGGAGATCATGAATTCTTCTGTAGACGGAAGGCGCTTCATCCAGTATTATGCCCCGTTATTTAATGATGAGGGCGAGCTTATCTGTGTGATCTCCGAAGCGTTATGGCTGAGCGATCTGATCAAAAGTATCGTGAAGGGTGCTCTTATTGTGGAGGGACTTAACGCCCTTTTCCATCTGCTGATCCTTTTGATCCTTCTGCATCTTCTGAATAAATCCATAGGACAACCCATTCTTATGCTGGAGAAAGCTGTTACGGACTATGCCGACGATAAGGATACCGGGAATTTTGTGAGATCTCTGGTTCCTGTGGGCGCACTTGATGATGAATTCGGCGTCCTTTCGGAAGAGACAGCGGTAGTGGCAGTAGAACTCCGACGCTATGCAGATGAGAATCTGGCTCTTGCGGAAGAGAAAAAACATCTTGAGGGACAATTGGCTATGGCAGTGGAATTAAAGCATCAGCTGATGCCTGATGTTTTTCCGGCCTTCCCCGATGAGAAACGTCTGGAGATCTATGCGGATCAGGTGCCCTTTGAGAAGATCGGCGGAGATTACTACGATTTCTTCGCTATCAACCGTGATCACATAGCTGTCGTGATCGCTGACATCTTTGACGGTGGTACGGCTTCAGCCCTGTTTATGGTAGCGTTTAAGATCATCCTCTCCCAGATAGCTTCCTATGGTCTGCCTCCTTCAAAGATCATAGAGATCGTTAATAACCGCCTGTCACGCTACAATGAGGACGATCTTACGCTGTCCGCCTGGTTTGGGGTATACGAGATCTCGACAGGCCGTGTTACGGCAGTAAATGCCGGACATGAATGCCCGCTGATAGTATCAAAAAATGATATCCGGGAGATCGAAGAGGATATCTGCGGATTTATCATAGGACTGTCAGAGGGAATTGCTTACAGTGAGTATTCTTTTACACTGGAAAAGGGCAGTCATCTGTTTTTATACACAGACGGGATATTAAACGCTATGGGTCCTTCTGAAGAGAAATTCGGATATGACCGGATGATAAAAGCCATATCAGATGCAAATGCATCCGGTGACAGCACGGAAAAGGAAACTATGTATGAATCCCTGGAAAGGGAGATCGGTGCGGTTCAGGATAAAGTATTTGACTTTGTCGGAGACAGGAAGCTTTGCGCAGATATAACCATGCTGGTTTTGGGACGGAACGACTAAGGACTTGATGTACAGGGAAATGATACAATGGAGACGCCCGGGAGGTGAGTTGTGGTGCAGCAGATCTTAGTTATTACATCGAAAAAAGAAAAGGTTGAAAAAGAATTCAACAGGCCTGACCTTTATGTTGTATGGTGTTCAATGAGCATAGAGGATATCATTTCCAAACGAGCCAGATCCAACATTTTCTTTGTATGTGTTTTTGATGACGATCCTGACGAATTAAGGAGGATCGGGATATATCTCAGGGACATCTGTATCGAGGAAGAAAAAATAGTATATTTATATGGTAATGAGTTGGGAGTTATCCTCATGAAGTCATTTATTCCGTCTATGTTTGTCAGAAGGTCATGCTTTTTTTCAAAGAAACCCTTGACTCTATTCTGAATGATCTGTCGGAATTGGAAAAGATCAAAAATGCCTCAGAAAAAAGACGTAGCATCCTGATAATTGAGGAGGATACGGAATATATTGCAAAGCTCCGTCCATATCTTGAAGCTGACTACCGGGTCTATGTAAGCTCATATGATATAAGTGAGGTTGGAATACTGATACTTTATACAGATATCATTTTAATCGGTTCAAGCGGACGGTTTACGATTCCGGAATCTATGGAAATTCTGCGGATTATTTCAGGAAGGAAAAAGAGTCCCGGATTTCATGCTTATTTCCTTGCTGCCGATAAGACGGAGAGAGTGAAATTAAATTTATCCGGTATCGCAGGAAACACTGCATTTTCCAAAGATGTGGAAGTATCCAGGACAGCAAAATATCTGCTTTCGATAAGATAAGATTCTATGAAGAGACTGATTTTATTACTGACATTTTTAATGATAATCATACCGGTATTTCTTTCCGGATGTGGGGAAAGAGGCGGGAATAACCTTTCTGAAACAAAAGGATCCGGGGCAGAGACTCTGGAAGAATGCGGTATCATCCATGAACCGGAATTCGGCGGGGTCTATATAAAGATGACCATCGAGGATTTTAATGATCTGGGATTTGAATTTGGTGACAGCGTCACATTGAGATTTTCAAATGGATACTGTCTTGAAAACCTGCCATATTATAACGGATTTTACAGCAGAACAGGAGATCCGCTGCTTATAGGATACCCGGGCTATGATTATATTAAGGCGGTTATCAGTTATGGAGATGATCTGTGGGATGTCGCCGGTCTTTCGGATAATGATACGGCTACCATCACACTTGAAGAAAAAGGAAAATTCATCGATATCCAGAATGCCAGGGATCTTCACTATACAGATGATCGCGGGGATTATGAGAGTGATGAGGTTTTTGCAAATTTCAGAAATATAAAGGCCGGTACTATCCGGGAGGGCATGCTGTACCGGTCAGCATCTCCCTGTGATGACCAGCACGGACGGGCACCATATGTGGACAGGCTGAGTAAGCAGAATAAAATAGATCATATCATCGACCTTGCTGACGACGAAGAAAAGATCAATGGGTATATGGCTTCAGAAGATTTTGAATCCCTGTATTTTAAGGAGTTATATGACAGGGGCTCTGTATCTCCCCTTGCAATGGACATGGATTTCAATTCCGGGCGGTTCCGGAACGGAATAAAAGAAGGTATGACCGTAATAGCGGAGAAGGATGGACCGTTTCTTATCCATTGTACTGAAGGGAAGGACAGGACCGGATTTTTCTGTATGCTTGCGGAGGCTCTCTGCGGAGCGTCATATGATGAAATCGTAGATGATTATATGGAGTCTTATCATAACTACTATCATATTGACAAAGAAACCGACCGCAGCAGGTATGATATCATTGTAAGTGAAGTGCTGGATCCGATGATAGCTGCTGTTTTTAACGATAAAGAGACAGAAATAAGGACTGCAGATCTGCAAAAAGCGGCTGAGCAATATCTTAAAGATATCGGATTAAGCGATGAGATCATATCCGGGATCAGAAACAAACTGACATAGGAGTACTACAGCAATGGACAATATAGTAATAGCGGAAAAATATGCTTTCAGAAAACTGAAGACCATGTTCCGTCAGGCAAGGGAAGCAGGATCACTTACCGAAGAGGCGGAAAGGATCCTTGACGAGGCTGCTCTTTTTCGTAAGGAATATGAAGAATCCGCTGTTCCCATGATCACACGGATCGAAGAGGACAACATCGACCGTTTTACCGGTCTGATGACTCTGGATATGGCGGAGGAGATATTGGTTAAAAAAAGCCATGGGATCGGATGCTTAAGGCCCGGGAAGGATGGCAGTCTCTATGCGGTCTCTTCGGCCGTATATCATACGGAACGGGAGGGTTTAGAGAACAGGCAGATTCTTCGGATCAAATGGCTGTATGTACACCCGGAATACAGAAATAAGGGGATAGGCGATCTTATGCTCGCCGAGATAATGCGGATCGTCATGAAGAACGGTATCTCGGGAGCCACTATCGACCTCCCTGCAGATACGGCGGATACCCTTATGGAAGAGTGGCTTGTTAAATGGCAGTTTTCTTTTGAAAAAGGTTTAGAACCGGATTTCATACTCAGGCTTTCGGATATCGGTGATATTGAAGAATTCCGCCCTTTGATCGAAGAGGTAAAGTCTCTTTCTTCAGTAAAAACAAAGGATTCAGATCGTCTGATCCATGAGTTATTGTCGAAAACAGGATACGATGGTTTCTTAAACACCGTACCAAAGGGCTATATAAGTCCTGAATTAAGCTGTTATATCGATGACGGCAGGTCGGCCCGCGCGTTGGCACTGACACATGTTTCCCCCGAGCAATGCGTTCAGGTAGAATATTTTTATACTTCTGAGGGTAATGAAGTACTGGTGTTAAACCTTGCTATCTTTATAATCCTTTCTGCCCGTAAATTTCTGGGACGTGCTGCGACGTTCCGTATGAGCACAGATAGTTTTGAACTCGGTAATCTTTTTGATGAAGCCTTTCCCAGGCAGGAAACATTGCATATGAAGGAAGGGATCATATTAAACCGCAGGCTTGACGAAAAAGAGAACAAACGGAGGTGAATGAATGTCGGATTTTTCAGACCAGAAAGAGAAAGAAGTTAAGAAACAGAACAGTTTCAAGTCACAGGAAGAAAATCTGCTTCAGGATAATGAACATAATCAGAGCTTCCGTCAAAATACGAATGTCTTCGGGAATGATGTCCGGTACACGCAAAGAATAACCGAAGAGGATTATGAACTGCCGGAGGTAGTCCCGGGGGAAAGGATCGCCAATGCGCACGAGCAGGAAGAACCCATATTGGGACCCCGATTTGTCGGAATAGAAAAAAAATTTGCGGCAGTTCAGGCAGACGACAGTGACCGGATGATACGTATCAGGAATGCCCTGTCAAGCTATCACGATGCTATCAACGATGCTGCCAGGCGGGCAGCTCTCAATGATATAGTTGATGCCTGCAACAAGTATTGTTTCTTGCGCTTTTCTCTCTTCAGGGGAGCCCGGGGTAAACAGAGATTGCAGGAGGTCCGTGACCTTCTTAAGACTGCCAAAGCCATGATCTTTACCGAACAGATAAAGGAACATGTAGGAGATGCGGAAAACGCAACCCAGCAGGGTCTGTGGAGATACGGAAAAAGTGACGCTTATCTGCTGGCAGACGAAATGAGAAAGAATATCCGTAAGGAGAATGCCGAAAGAAATATTGACAAAGATGCTCTTCGTCATAAAAAGAAATATAAGATCCATAAACTGAATGAAAAACAGCAGGATAACAATACCCGTTACATTCTTGGCTCACAGCAGATAAAGAGTATAAAGGACGCTATAAAGGAGGTAATGCCGGGAGCCTATCAGGGCATTGATAAGGGACTGACGGATAAAGAAGCCGAGGAAATGGAACTGGATCTCGTTCATGCTGAGGGCACCAAACTTATGGAAATGGGACACGACGTGATCGAATTCGACGTTGCGGGTTCCTCCTTCGACCAGTTCCGCAAAGAGCACGACGGTCTCCACGGAATAACCGCACATGATGACGACACTGCTGCCGGCCGGATCTATGAAGAAAAGATGCAGAAGGACGGGTATCTTTGGAAAACAGAGAAGCAAAAGCTTGTGGGAGAAGGCGAAGAACAACGTCTCGCGACAAAGACCCGTTATTCTATTGCCGGTCCCTGGATGCTGAACATGGGTCCCTTCAGCAAATGGTCGATCCAGGCTACCAGAAAGCGTATCCGTGATATGGGTGCAGCACATCTGAAGCCGGTCTTTGACAACTGGCGGGAACTGGAAAGCAAAGGTGAAAAGCCCAAATTCCATACCATCGATCTCATGTTCCGGGGTCACAGCAGGGGCGGTGTAGGTGCTTCACAGGGCGCTATGATGCTGAAATACTGGGTACAGGAGAATTATCCCGAGTATTCACGCTATGTGACCTTTAACTTAACCCAGTATGATCCCGTGCCGGGAGGGGATGTGGAAAAATCCGTAAAAGACGGCATGGAGCGTTTTGATGTCAAAAATTATCAGGGCGTAAATAAGGGCTGCTTTACTATTGAAGGAGAAAAAATGGCTCCTCTGGGAGAAGAATCCGGGAGTACGGTTCTCTATTCCATGGTAAACCAGGACGACTGGATCCACGAAGACCTGTTTTCCCCACAGGAGGTGCTTCACGCAAAGCGGCTTATCCTCATGCCTTTTACCCATGATATCGGGCTGGATCTGACACATATTGATACAACACAGATGAAAGACGATAACACGGAGAAGTCGCATGCCATGGCCTTCATCAATGCCACTGATAAAAAGGCCTACAGGAGCTCCGGCTTAAATGAGCTTGCGGAAGGCGTTTATATCATGGATGAAAACCATGTGATGGTAAAGGTGGATTCCCTGGCTCAGCTTCAGAATATACTTATGCGAACCATGCCGGATACATTCAAGGAAAGAAGGGAAAGGATACTCCGGGCTGCGGCTTCCATTTTCGGAGACCGGCAGAAGATGGATGAATATGCGTCCATCGACCATAACAGGAATATCCAGCTTTCGAAAGCCATTGAGGATGACGGCAATGCCAGCGAATACAGGCAGGCAGTAAAGGACAGTCTGCGAGACTTAAGGACGGCTCTAAAAAACAAGCCCTCGGGTGAATCCTATGACAAGCTGCTGATCAACTACGAAGAGGCCATTACAAGCTGCCAGAAATATATAAGTAAGCGTGACAGCGGTAAGCAGACCGATCGCGGCAGACGGCGGCTTGAAGATATCAAGATGATGTATTCCGCCCTCATACGGGAAAAACGGCACCTGATACAAAAGATCGGGGAAGCACCTGATATTACAGCATTCGGTTCTTTTGAAGAACTGTTCATGGAACCCTGCGTCATAAACCGCGCTCAGTATGACATCAAAGAGGCTCCGGATCCCACAATGGGAAACGTCTACCGCATCGAACACAGTGGTTCTGTGGCATTCTTTGCCGAGAAGAATGAGAATGACGCCAAGAGTGCCTCGGTGATCTCGCATATGATGGAGCACGCGGGGTATCAGACACATTACCGGGCTGCGACGGAGGCCGTGATCAGGGCCGATGACGAACATGCTGAGAAAAAAGGCATTATCTATGAACAGACCTATGACCTTTCTTATGTTGAAGTAATGAGCTCTGACTTTGAGTACAGCCGTCACGGAAAAGTTAAAATGGAGAAGGACGCAGCGGAGAAACTGCAGAGGATCCTCGCCTTTGACCTCTTATTCGGTATCGGGGAACGTCTGTCCGGGGATTATTCAACGATACGTGTATCATTGCAGCGCCACCAGGCAGAGAACACAAAGGAAATAGCAAGGAACGGGGAACTTGAAGATATTCATGATACCTATTCGATAAAGGATGTCTGTGCGGATCTCATCACTTCTCCGCTCTTTACGGGCGGACTCGGGGATTCGCTTACGGATACGGAAAGCAAGGCGCTCTCAAAGTTTCAGAGCAAGGCAAAAAAACTGCTTAAGGGCTTAACACCCCGGGATCTTAAAGAGATGGCAGGGAGCGGACTGGATGAGAACCAGCTTAATATCCTTACTTCAAGGCTTGCCGCAATAAAGGCACAGCTGTAGATCGTGAAATGTACTCTCTGTCCCAGATCATGTAATGCTGACCGGGAAAAAACATACGGTATCTGCGGTTCGGGAAATACCCCCCGCATTTCAAGGGCTGCTCTCCACCTGTGGGAGGAGCCCTGTATTTCCGGCACCTCCGGATCCGGCGCCATATTCTTTTCCGGTTGTGCCCTTCACTGCATTTTCTGCCAGAACCGTATGATCTCCGGCGTGTCACAGGTAAAACGCGGCGGTGGACTGCCCGGAAAAGAGACCGGTACGCGGGATCTTATCCGTATCTTCCATGACCTCCGGGATCAGGGCGCCCACAATATAAATCTCGTCACCGGAGACCATTTTATCCCGCAGATAGCCGAAGCTATAGCGGGAGCACGTTCAATGGGCTTTGATCTGCCCTTTATATTCAACTGTTCGGGATATGAGACCGTTGAAAGCCTTAAGATACTGCAGGGGCTTATCGATATTTACCTTCCGGATCTAAAATATGCTGAAAAAGATCTTGCGAAGTCTTTTTCAAATGCGGAGAACTATCCGGAGACCGCAAGGGCAGCCATCACCGAAATGGTAAGACAGCAGCCGGACTGTGAATTTGACGGGAACGGTCTTATGAGAAAAGGTGTCCTTGTAAGGAACCTTCTGCTTCCAAAACATGTCAGTAACTCAAAAAAGGTACTGAAGTTTCTTTATGAAAGTTTCGGGGATCATATCTATATCAGCATATTAAGCCAGTATACCCCGCCCGGATCTGTTCCCGAAGAGTTCCCGGAACTGAAAAGGAGGGTTAAAAGATCCGAGTACGACAGGCTTGTGGACTATGCCCTTTCTCTTGGGATCAAAAATGCTTTTATCCAGGACCTTTCTTCCTCCGTCACAGATTATATCCCGGATTTCGGGATCTGAAAGGATCACTGCTTCCTGATCTTCAGGCTTTTCAGATATGTTTTATGATCATCCGGGATCATTTTGCTTTCCACGGATTTCTGGATCGCCTTATTATGGGTCCAGACATCAAGTTTTTGCTCCTCAATGAACGGAAGCACCGTCTCATACTGCTTTGTCAGGGCCGTTGCAAAATACCAGGCGATCATCATATTGACATAGTATTCCTCAGAGCGGAGTTCTGCCACCATACCAAGATACTCCGGATCAAAATCCTCATCCAGGTAATGCTCCAGAAGCATTCCGATACCGAATCTTATGGTGTATGTTTTATCTGAACGGATCCATGATCTTATCGCTTTTAACAGTTCTTTTTTTTGCGTTTTGAAAACAGCCGGTGACATCTGGTCGCAGGTAGCCCAATTGTCCACATACGGAAGAAATCTGTTTATCTCATCAAGGCACTTACCGAAATCCTTTATTCCGGAAATGATAAAAGCGTGCAGTTGGTTTTCCTCGAAATATTTATGAGGGAGAGCTGTCAGGAACTCGTCTGTATCCTCCCGCTTTGCCAGCAGTTTTGCTTCTTTCCGGAGATCCGGAGTCCTGACACCGATGATCGAATCAGGTGCAACCGAGGGAATGATCCGCACCTGCATTTCCCTGTATTTCAGATCCTGTTTTTCAAAAATAAATTCCTGTATCTCTTTTTTTATCATAGCTTTATTCTCTTCCATCAGTTTATTAAAAATATACTCCATTATCCTACACATACCCTGCCTGTTCAAGAACCCTTTTATGACCCCGATTTTGCTTGTATAAACCCTTGCGCAAACCGGGTGACGATTATACAATAAAGGTTAGAAATGCGGGAAAACAGGTCTTCCGGACAGGGTAGCGGGGTAAAAAGTTTCTTCTGAAAGGAGAAGGTGGATGAAGAAATTATTATGTGCGGTCGTTTCTTTATTATCAGCCATATCACTATGTGCTTGCGGCAGCAGTGAAAAAGACATGTCAGCAGGACTTCCGGGATATACCGTGAAGGGAGAGACCGACCTTCCCGGGAATTTCTTCATATCCTTCGTATATTCCAGGGATATCATTATGCTTGACGGCAAGGGAAAGCTGGTCTGGGCGAAGCATGAGGACCAGCCTGTGGAAGGTAAGTATACTGGATTCTGGGATTTTAAGAAGCATAAGATCGGGAATAAAACCTACTACAGTTACCATGACCAGCCGGGAACATTTGATGATTACGGATTCGAAGGCTTTGCTCCGGGAGAACGGGTGATCCTGGATGATAAATTCAATGAAGTTAAAAGGATAACCTTTGAGGAATCTGACACCGTGGAGAAAGGGCATCCCCTGGACGGGCATGATTTTCTCATGATAGACCTTGATCACTATATTCTTTCAGGATATATCAAGGATACGATCTATAATCATCCTGACTACCCCGGGGGCTCAAGCGTGGTCTATTCATACCTTCAGGAAGTTGATAACGGCAAAGTTGTCTGGGACTGGAAGAGCATTGATTACCCGGAACTCTATGATCTTATAGTGACAGACGGGTCGGATACCGCAGATGATTTTGCAAATAAGGAAACAGATGTCCCGGACATCGTTCACTTTAATTCCATGCGATTGAACGATGATGGAGATCTCGTATGTTCATTCCGGCACTTAAGCTCCATACTCTGTCTGGACCGTACAAAGAGCAGTGACCAGATAAAGTGGAAGCTGTCAGGCAAAGGTGATGAATTCTCTCTTTCGGATGAGGAGAAAACATCCTGTCAGCACTATGCCACCATTGACGGGAAATATATTTCGGCTTTTGATAACGGAAACCGCGGACAGAAAACACATCTGAGATCATGCTGCGTTGATCCTGAAAACAGAAAAGCGTTGTGTGTAAAGACTTTTGATGTGCCCGGGAAATTTTCCAGAGCCTGTGGAGATGTCCAGCATATAGAGGGTGATACATACGTGATAGGATGGGGGTGCGCTATGAATGATCCCGTGTGTATGTCCGTATATGATTTTTCGGAGGGGAAGGAGCTGTTATCCGTTTCCCTGGAAAACCCTAAGAGTTTCACATACCGCTGCGTATATTATGATTGAGAAATCAGCTTACACATGTTAGTATTGTCAGGGGAGACAGGTCAGAGAATGCATCAGTTCGTACAGATAGTTCAGTGGATAAATACTTTTGTCATATTTGCCGAGCTGTTGATCGTTGCCCGGAATATGAAGAACAGGATACATTCATTCCTGTATATGACCTGTGTCTCTATGCTAGTCAGCAGTATCAGTTATCTGATAAATCTGTACTGCACTACTGATGAAGGTTTTTATATAACGACCCTTATATGTTGGGGCGGAAAGATATTCAGCCTTCTTGCAGCCTTTCATCTCTGTGCATGCCTGTGCAGATATACCATACCCCGTTGGATCTCAAATTTACAGTTAGCTTTTGTTGTGCTTACCGGCGCGGTGATCACTTCCACCAGACAGACCGGTCTGTTTTATTCTGATCCCCGGCTTGAAAGAGAAGGGGAATGGATCATCATGCAATTCACAAGAGGTCCCTGGCTTATCCTGTGGGACGTCTTTGCCCTGGCCGTGATACTCTCGTGCATGGTAATGGTTTTCAGGTCCTTATCCGGCGAGAAACAGGAGCAGCAGAAAAAACGGAACATAATGGTTCTGATCGCGCTAAGTGTAGAGCTTTTTATCGTTTTCTTTACCTTTATGCCGGTGGGAAGATATTTTGATTTTAACCAGATCGGTTTTTCATTAAGCTCCATAATACTTATGATCGCCATTTTCAGATATAACCTTCTGGATATTGAAACGGTGACAAAGGAGTTCATCGTCGATGAACTGTCAGCCGGTGTGATAGCCATGGATAAGAGCGGAGGCGTGGCATATTACAATAAAACGGCGTTGCGCTTTTTTCCTGAACTTGAGGAGGATACCAGAAAGGTTACGGACCAGGTCAGGAAGTCCATAGATAATAATGAGCCTCTCACTGTCGGTGACAGAGTGTATTCTTTCGATGAGGTTAGGATAGACCGGGATCACGAGAATGGCAGTATGATATATGTCCTGACGGATTCTACCGATCATTATCATCATCTTAAGGAAATGGAGAAGCAGAAGCAGATCGCCGATGATGCCAACAAGGCAAAATCCTATTTCCTTGCCAGTATGTCCCACGAGATAAGGACCCCTATCAATACCGTTCTCGGAATGGATGAAATGATACTCCGTGAGAGTAATGATGAATCGGTCAGGGAATATGCCGTAGACATACGAAAGGCCGGGCGTACCCTTCTTTCCCTTATCAATGACATACTGGATCTCAGCAAGATTGAATCGGGAAGGATGGAGATCATCCCGGTTCCCTATGATTTTGCCAGCATGATATACGATGTTTCAAATATGATCCGGTTTCTGGCGGAAGAAAAGGATCTGAATTTTGAAGTATCTGTAGCCCCCGATATCCCTGCAAGGCCTATAGGAGATGACGTGAGGATAAGGCAGATCCTTATGAATCTCCTTTCAAATGCTGTTAAATATACCAAGACCGGATCGGTATGGTTAAGAGTCACTCTGAAAGAGAAAAATAGCGATGACGAAACCGCAGTGATCCATTTCGAAGTGGAAGATACCGGGGTCGGGATAAGGCTTGAGGATATGGTAAAGCTGTTCTCGAATTTCCAGCGGATAGAGGATCTGAGAAACAGAACTATCGAGGGGACGGGTCTTGGGGTGCCCATTACCATGAGACTGCTGGGACTTATGGGATCCGAACTGGAGGTGAAAAGCGATTTCGGAAAGGGTTCGCTGTTTTACTTTGATCTGAAACAGAGGACAGTTGACAGTAAGCCTGTGGGCGATTTCGAAAAGAATATCAAGAAACTGAAATCAGAACAGCGCGCATATATCGGTTCATTTACGGCTCCAGATGCACGTATCCTGGTGGTAGATGATAACAGGATGAACCGTAAGGTATTCGTATCTCTCTTAAAGCAGACCAGGATCCGGATAGATGAGGCTGAAAGCGGCCAGGGTGCCGTGGCACTTGCTTCGAGAGAATATTTTGATATTATCTTTATGGATCATATGATGCCGGGCATGGACGGTGTGGAAGCAATGAAAAGAATAAAGTCCATGAAGAACGGTCCCTGCGCGGAAACGCCGATAATCATGCTCACTGCCAATGCCGTTGCCGGTTCAAAGGAGAATTATCTGAAAGAGGGATTTGACGGATTTCTGGCTAAGCCTGTCACCCCGGATCTTCTTGAAAGTACCATAAGGGATCTGCTTCCGGATGAAAAGATAAGACCGGCTGATCCCGATGATTTCCGTCCGGTAGTGACGCCTGCCTCCATAGCGGATACAAAGGATTTCCCGGTGATATTCGGACTGGATTGGAAAATAGCCATGATGCGGCTCCAGAATAAGGAAATACTTGATTCTGTGCTTCAGGAGTTCGATAATACTATTGATCATCAGGCGGATAAGCTGCAGGGCTTTAAGGACGGCCTGCCGGAAACCTTTGCGGATTACAGGATCCTTATCCATGCAATGAAGAGTGCTTCTGCCGTGGTGGGTATCATTCCCCTTTCAGGTATGGCAGCTATACTGGAAAAGGCGGCGGCGGCTGAAGATCTGGACACTGTCAACAAGCTTCACGACGTATTCATAAAGGAGTGGAGAAATTATAAAGAGGCGCTTAAAGATTATCTGAAAACAGAAGAAGCAGCACCGGAGGATATGGAAGAGATAGAGCCCGGAACCTTGAGATCCATGCTGACTGTGTTGTCCACGGCAATGGAGGATATGGACATAGACACTGCGGATGAGACCATAAAGAAGCTTTCTTCTTATAAGCTTCCTGAGGAAGCGGCGTCTAAGTTTGATGATCTGAAAACAGCAGTAACAGAGCTGGACCAGGAAATGGTGGCTGAGATACTGTCCGGGATAAATGAAGCATTGGTATGAAGTATTCACTATATGAGGAGGTAGAATGAAAAAGATTCTGCTATTCGGAAAATTTAACAATGTCTTTATCGATATCAATAAAGATCTGTCCGCATATTTTCATGTGCAGCTGTGTGACCTTAAATCAGAATCGGTAGAGGGAATGATCAGGGTATATGAGCCGGATCTCATTGTGATAAG
>JAEEGL016949963.1_pt1 | contig 22563 bp, 18 predicted proteins | sample 9134231 | NCBI WGS metagenome assembly JAEEGL01 (sample SAMN16246548, study PRJNA631951) | gut metagenome | biome: gut microbiome; feature: rumen; material: fiber-attached | host: Bos | place: Iran: Karaj | collected 2018-10
AAGATTGTGAGCGAGATGTTTGCCCAGTGGATTCCCAACCTGGCATCGGTCGGCTTCCATGCCGTTTGGGCCGGCTACTACATCGAGCCGCGCTACATCATCGATCCCGAGGTGGGTCTGTTGACCGGTCTGCGTGGACACGGCTTTATGCTCGGCCAGTATCTTGCCAAACTCTATGTGGACAAGTACCTGGGCAAGCCCGTTCCCGACTACATGAAGGACCTTGCCATCGGTGGCAAGGGCCTCAGCGAGAATGCCTTCCAGTAATTGGACATTCCCTGAATAACGAAATGCACCGCCCCCCGAAAAGCCCTAAGAGGCACTTTCGGGGGGCGCTGTTTATTGCCACCACATCCCGAGGGGGCTGCTGGGATTGCCGCTGGGCCGACTGTAGTATTATGGCACAGTCGTCGCCCGTGGCCGGGGCCTTCCCCCGATTGCGACATGACGCGCGGGCAGTGCCATCATCTCCCTTGACTGGACGATAGGACGTGTTTGATTTGGAATTGTCGGGATTCTATATTATCTTTGTGCAATAACAGAATACCGATGCTGACATGGAAGAACTGAATATTGGCATGACATTCTCGGGCGGTGGCTACCGTGCCGCTACCTTTGACTTGGGTACCTTGTCGTTGATGAACTCGATCAGGCTTGATGACGGTCGCACCTTGTTGGACTGTGTGTCGGTCCTCACGTCGGTGTCGGGCGGCACCATTACGGCCATGAAGTATATGCTTGCCCGTGCCCGTGGCCAGGCTGTCGATGAGATGGTGAAGGAAGTGTTCACCTTTCTGTGCACCGAGGACCTGGTGACTGATGCGTTGCAGCAGATGAGCGCCGAGAAGGCCAACCGCTCGGCATCAGCCATCAAGATGATGGCCGGCATCTATGACTCGCGACTGTTCGGCGGTGCCGAGATAGGCGAGATCATCGAACACTTCGACCGTATCCCGGTCAAGGACTACACGGCGCTGGCCACCGACTTTGACAACTCGTTGCCCTTCCGTTTCCGCTTGACCGAGGGCGTGATGACCGACGGCGCCCGGATGAGTTATGGCGTGTTCGGCAACCAGAAGCACAGTATCTCCCGCAGTCTGGTGGGCCACATCACCCCCGGCGAGGCGCTGGCCTGCTCATCATGTTTCCCGAGCGGATTTGAGCCGATGATGTTCCCCGACGACTTCAAGGTGTCGCAGCGGGACGATTTTGTCGCCGACGACAACAAGCGTTTTGGCCTGATGGACGGCGGCATTGTCGACAACCAGGGCATCGAGCCGCTGCTGCTGGCCGAGAAGCGCCGGCGCAAGTACCGTGCCGACAAGACACGTACCGACAAAGCCTTGGACCTCGTGCTCATCAGCGATGTGGCCAGCCCCTATATGGAGGGCTACACCCCTTGTGAGCAGAAGATATCCGACGGGGTGGGCAAGTTGACGTTGGGCCGCTTGCGCAACTACGGCCTGATTGCCGAGGCCGTATCGGCGGTGCTCTTTGCCGTCGCCCTGTTGTTGGGCAGCAACTTCTGGACAGGTGTGATGTCGGTGATACTGGCACTCGTCACGGCTGCCAACGTTGTCGGAATGGTGTTCAAGCGCAAGATGTTCGAGGCCATCCGCAAGACCTTTGTGGGCGACAGAGCCTCGTTCATCAGCCACTTGAAGTTCGCCTCGTTGGAGTCGCTGCTGATGAACCGTGCCAAGTCGATTCTGATGATGAGCAGCGAGGTGTTCCTCAAGCGTCTGCGCCAGATGAGTTATGAGAACATCTACGAGGACGAGCAATGGCATAACCGCGTCATCACCAGCACCGTCTATGAGTTGAGGCCTGGTGAGCGCTGGCAAAGCCGTTCCAACAACGGGACGCTGCCCGAAGGACTGGCTCCCAGCGCGGCGATCCAGCAAATCAGCGCCCGTGCCGCCAACATGGGCACCACCTTGTGGTTCACAGAGGAGGATAAAGCCTCTGGAGTGCCGCAAGACCTGCTTGCCGCCGGGCAGTTTACCGCTTGCTACAATCTGCTGCAGTATATCGACGACCTTGAGCAAGACCCCACCAATCTCACCGACGGACATCGGCTCATCATGTCCTGCAAACCCCAACTGCTGGCCGCCTGGTACCGCTTCCAGGAAGACCCCCACTGCATGGTGCCGGAGTTGTAACGGCATCCATTTTACCCCATCATCCCACTGAAAATGTATAAATAATGAGGCATTATTATTACGGTAATTGATAATTCATTCAATTTATTGAGAAATAAATCGTTTTTGGTTGAAAAAAATCAATAAATATGTTGTAGTATTTGCAAAAATGTCATTACCTTTGCATGCGTAACCAATGATTTTAGTATATATGTAAGATGGAAACAACAACGAAAAAACCTAGAAAAAAGAAAGTACTCGTGAAAAGAAAACGTGACCGTTTACAGTTGATCACTGATTTGATCAGGACGAATTGCATTGGCAGCCAGAGCGAACTGGCCGAGATGTTGCGTGAGCACAATATCAATGTGACTCAGGCCACATTGTCGCGCGACCTGAAGGCTCTGAAGATATCCAAGGTGGCAACCGACCGCAATACGTACATGTACATCATTCCCGACAGCAACCAGTTGCAGGACCGCTTGTTGAGTATGCGCCAGACGGATACCCATGCGGCCAAGCAGGTGGGTCTGGTGTCGGTGACCTACTCGGGCAATCTTGCCGTCATCAAGACGCGCAACGGTTATGCTCCGGGTCTGGCCTATGACATTGACATGAGCCGCCCGCCCGAGGTGCTGGGAACCATTGCCGGCGCCGACACGGTGGTAGCGATTCTCGCCGAGGGCGTGACCCGCGAGCAGGCTCAGGCTGTGTTTGAGCAGTTTATGCCCAAAAACTCGCTTCATGTCATGAGCCAGCCCCAAACTCCTGCGGCAGATGATTGACGTAGGTGTATGCGACTGTGACCATCCACGCGGGGCGGAGTTGGTGAGGATACTCATCAACCACCCTGATGTGGAATTGAAATGGGTGACCGGCAGCAACGCTGGCCAGCCCATTGCTCGTGTCGTGAGCGGTATCGTTGGCGAGTGTGAACTCACGCTCAGCAGCGAGGGACCGCTCGACGAGGTCGATGTGGTGTTCCTGTGCCAGGGTCGCCAGCATGTGGACGCTTGCCTGCAGGCGCTGGCTTTGCCCCCGACGACCCGTGTCATCGACCTGAGCGGCAGCCACAATCTGGATACTTGGAGTGGTGGTGACTGGACCTATGGCATGGGCGAGATGCAACGCCGTGTGCTCGTGCATGACGCACACCATGTGGCCGTGCCCGGCAATGCTGCCGCTGTGGCCCTGCTGGCGTTGATGCCGATGGCCCGCAACCTGCTGGTCAACAGCCCGGTGAAACTCGAGGTGGAAATGGGGGCAGCGGCTTTTGGCGATGGCCCGGTGCTGAGTACCGACCCCGACGGCATACCGCTCGAGCGGTGGACTGGGGAGCAGCGGCAAGAAGTGGCTCTGGTGCTGCAGCAGTGCCAGTCGAGTTTCGACCAGCCCGTCGAGATGTCGATCACGCCCGTGGACGGGCGCCGCTGGCTTGCTGTGACGGCCCAGGTGCGCTGTGGCATGGACGGCGACAGCGTCAGGCAACTCTATGAGGAATACTACGATGACCACAATTTTGTCTTCATGGTCGACCGTCGCCCCGTTGCCGCCGATGTGGAGAATACCAACAAGTGCCTCATCTACCTTGACAAGGACGACCAGACGGGTATGCTCACCGTGCACGCCATGATGGACCTGCTGCTCAAGGGCAGCGCCGGCACCGCTGTGCACATGATGAACCTGCTGTTCGGACTTCATGAGCGTGCAGGCCTGGCACTGAAGGGCAGCGGCTGTTAGCAATCAAGATACATACATTATTATATATAACATACAACAAACAAAAATACCATTAATCATTATGTCAGTCAACAAAGTCATTCTGCTGGGCCGTGTGGGCCGAGACCCGGATGTGCGTTATATCGCGCAGAATCAGCCTGTTGCTTCTTTTACTCTGGCCACTACCGACCGCGCTTATACCAATGCTAACGGCGTACAGGTTCCCGAACGCACCGAGTGGCACAATATCGTGATGTGGGGCAAAAATGCCGAGGTGGCCGAGCGCTACATCCGCAAGGGGACTCAGATCTATCTCGAGGGACGCCTGCGCACGCGCGCTTGGGAGGACCGCAACCAGGTGAAGCGTTTCACTACCGAAATCTATGTAGACACGTTTGAACTGCTTGCACGCCCCCGCGAGGATGCCTCGGGGCAGCAGCCTGCCGCCAACGGTTGACAAACATCGTCGCTCCTTCACGCCTGCAGGCGCAGCGCGAGAGGGGAGCATGACCATTAGTTACAAAACCGCGGGACCACAGCACAATATCGGTGCTGCGGTCCCGTGGTTGCTTTTTTCACAGGCTATGTGCCCGGCTTCGGTTACAGGTACTTGTCGCCGTAGAGGGTCTTCACCTCGTTGACATACTGCTTGATGCGCTGCTCCTCCTCGAGGGGCACGATGAGCAGGGCGTCGTCCACATCGGCAACGATGTATCCTTCCAAGCCAGAAGTGACAACGAGTTTGTCGCCCTTGATGGCAATGATGTTGCCCTTGCTGTTGAACATCAGCGCTTTGCAGTTCTGGGTGACGTTGCCCTCGCTGTTCTTGGGCGAGTGGTCATAGAGCGAGCGCCATGTGCCCAGGTCGTTCCAGCCGAAGTCGACGGTCTCGACAAAGACATTGGGTGCCTTTTCCATCACGGCAAAGTCGATGCTGATGCTGGGGCAGGCCTCAAAGTTGTTGTTGATGAATTCGGTTTCGCCCGGCGTGCCGAACTGCTCCTTGCCCATCTCGAAGATGGCATTGACCTCGGCAGCGTGGTCGTTGAGTGCCTTGATGATGGCGTCGGCGCTCCAGAAGAACATTCCTGAGTTCCAGAAGAACTCGCCCGACTTGAGGAAAACGCGGGCCAACTCCTCGTTGGGCTTCTCGGTGAACGTCTTGACAGCCATGAAGTTGTCCTTGACTTGCTCGCCCACCTGGATGTATCCGTAGCCGGTCTCGGGACGGCTGGGCTTGATGCCCATGGTGACCAGTGCCTCATGCTTCTCGATGAACTCGTAGGCCTTGATGACGCTCTGCCTGAACTTGTCGACGTTGATGATGAGGTGGTCACTCGGGGCTACCATCATCTTGGCCTCGGGGTTGATGGCCTTGATGTGGTGCGCGGCCCATGCGATGCACGGTGCCGTGTTGCGCCTGGCCGGTTCGAGCAGTATCTGGCTGTCCTGGATTTCGGGCAGTTGCTCCTTGATGAGTTGTCCGTAACTCTCGTTGGTAATCAGCAGTATGTTCTCGACTGGGACGATTCCCTGGATGCGGTCAAACGCCATCTGCAGCAGGCTGCGTCCCGTACCGAAGAAATCAAGAAACTGCTTGGGCTTTGCGGCTTTGCTGAAGGGCCAGAATCGGCTGCCTACGCCTCCGCACATGATCACGCAGTATCTATTGTTGTTCATAATGATGTTCTGTTGTTTAGATTGATTGACTGGATAATGTATCGGCTACAAAGTTAATGAAAAATTCCGATAGGTCATAGGTTGTCGGGCATTATTCTCATGGATATTAGTCGCATGAAGGTGGCAAGGCCCTTTCACAGCGGTATTGAGCGGCGATGTGCCGTGAACTGCAGTGGCGGTTGTGTTCACTCGTAGTGGATGGGCAGGGTGCGGCTGATGCTCTGTTCCAGCGAGATAAGGGTCTCGGTGGCAGCCACGCCCTCGATGTTCTGGATGTGGTCGTTGACCAGTGTCATAAGGTGCTCGTTGTCGCGTGCGTATACCTTAATCATCATGGTGTAGTGTCCGGTAGTGAAGTGGCACTCGACGACTTCCTTGATCTTGAGCAGTTCGGGCACGACGGTGCGGTACATCGAGCCGCGTTCCAGTGTCAGGCCGATGAAAGTGCAGGTGGAGTATCCCAGCAGTTTGGGATTCACGTTGTATCCCGAGCCGGTGATGACGCCGTCGTCAATGAGCCGCTGTATGCGCTGATGCACTGCAGCCCTTGACACTCCACACACCTGTGCTACATCCTTGCTGGGAATGCGTGCGTTGTTCATCACGATTTCAAGAATTTTCTTGTCCAGATTATCAATTTTTTCCATGAGATCAAATTTTTACTAAGTAATCGCAAATATAGCAACATTTTTTGTATGTTGCTATAGATTTCGGTGAATATTTTTTTATTATTTAATGTGTGTTATGGCTAAATTACTGATAATCTGCTATTTGTCGATTGACGAGTGAAAGATGCCGGCGGGCAGCGAACGCATATTGTAGGTCGAAGCCATCGATTCGCCGTAGGCCCCTGCCGAGCGGATGGCGATGAGGTCGCCGCGTCGGGTGACCGGCAGCCGGCAGTCGTGGGCGAACACGTCGCTCGATTCGCACACGGGCCCCACCACGTCATAGGTCTCGATGTCGCTGCTTGTCGAGGTGAGGTTCTGCAGTTGGTGATGAGCGCCGTAGAGGGCCGGCCTGAGCAGGTCGTTCATGCCCGCATCGACGATGACGAACCGCTTGCCGCGGTTCTCCTTGACATACAGGACGCGGCAGATGAGTGAACCGCAGCCGCCGACGATGGCGCGGCCCAACTCGAAGTGGAGCCGCTGCCCCTCGCGCAGGTGCAGCCGCTGCTTGAAGGTGCTGAAATAGCGCTCCAGGTCGGGTAGGGGATGGGTGTCGGGGTTGTCATAGTCGATGCCCAGTCCGCCGCCCACGTTAATGATCTCGAACTGAATGCCTTGGCCCTCATATTGGTCAAGTATGCCGTTGATGGTATCGCAGAGCATCTCATAGGGCTGCATCTGGGTGATCTGTGAGCCGATGTGGAAATGGAGTCCGCTCAGGTGGATGTTGGGCATGCTCATGGCCATGCCGATAACCTGCTGGAGCGACTCGAGCGGTATGCCGAATTTGTTGTCGGCGGTGCCGGTGGTGATGTATTTATGGGTGTGCGCGTCGATGTCGGGATTGACCCTGATGGCGACACGTGCCGTGGCATCCATCTCGCCTGCAATCGCGTTGATGACCTCGAGTTCGGGCACCGATTCCACATTGAAGCATCCGATGTCGTGGCTGATGCCGGTCCTGATTTCCCAGTCGGTTTTGCCCACGCCCGAGTAGGTCATTTCCGAGGCCGGAATGCCGGCGGCGAGGGCGGCTTCGATTTCATGTCCGCTGACCAGGTCGGCACCCAAGCCGGTCTGTGCTATCTCGCTGATAATACGTGGATTGCCGTTGGCCTTGACCGCATAGTGCACACTGTAAGGCCCGTCGGCAGTGAGCCGTCGTATTTCGGCCAGTGTCGTGCGCAGCACGTCAAGGTCGTAGTAGTAGAACGGCGTCGTCGTCAGTTGGAGGATTTCCATCGGGAAACCATGGTGGTTATGTCCTGTACCCATAATGCTATTCATATCTTTTCGAGTTTCCATTTTGTGTCAAGTGCTCTGGATTGCCCTCCGTGTTCAACGTTCAGGAAATCAACACCGATGACATAAAATCGTGCGGCAAAATTATCAAAAAATCGCCAAAACTATACTAAAAAAATATTTACAATTCATAAAATATGTAAAATCACATTCAGGCCCCTTGGCGGCGCCTGTTGCTAATGGCTGGAAACTACGGGTGGGAGCGGGAATGGGCATATTGATTCCTGATAGATAAAATCAAGCCAAAAACCCGAAATTTGTCCAAATTTTGCAGTTGTAAATTTTTGGCAACAAAGGATGTAATTTACTGATTGATAGCGCAATAAAAGTTATCAACAGGTGGTGTTGAAAAATTTTCTTTCAAAAACGTAAATTTTTTTGTTTGAGATTGTAAATTTTCGCGAAAAAAGTTGTACCTTTGGAGTCCTCAAAAAAGTGAGGCACGGAGACACACTCGATAGCAATGGAACAACAAGTTTACCACATACCTGCACTGCTCGACGAGAGCATTGACGGGCTTGCCATCAAGCCCGATGGCGCCTATGTAGACGTGACCTTCGGCGGTGGCGGCCACAGCCGTGCCATCTTGTCGCAACTGGGTCCCGGCGGCCGTCTGTTGGGTATGGACCAGGACATGGACGCGTGGGCCAACCGGCTTGCCGACGACAGGTTTACATTTGTACATGGCAACTTCGCCTACCTGAAGAATTTCCTGCGCTATTACGGTCTGCGGCATGTCGACGGCATCCTTGCCGACCTGGGCGTGTCGTTCCATCACTTCGACGACGTGGAGCGCGGTTTCACTTTCCGTGCCGACGCTCCGCTGGACATGAGGATGAACCAGGGCTCGTCGTTCACGGCGGGTGACCTGGTGAACACCTACACCGAGGAACAGTTGGCCGACGTCCTGTACCTGTATGGTGAGTTGAGACAGTCGAGGCGCTTGGCGGCAGCCATTGCCAAGGCTCGCCCGGTGACGAGCACCGGCGCGCTGGTCGATGCCGTGCGTCCGCTGTTGAAGCCCAGCCAGCAGAAGAAGGAACTGTCGATGGTGTTCCAGGCCTTGCGCATCGAGGTTAACGGCGAACTTGAGGTGTTGCGCAGACTGCTGGAGCAGTCGGTCGAACTCCTCAACCCCGGTGGGCGCCTGGCCGTGATCACCTACCATTCCCTCGAGGACCGTTTGGTGAAGAATTTCATGCGCTCGGGCAACATCGAGGGCAAGATGGAGAAGGATTTCTACGGCCGCTTGACCACACCGTTGCGTGCCGTGGGCAAGGTAATAGCACCCGCCGATGGCGAGGTGGAGCGCAATCCGCGTTCGCGCAGCGCCAAGTTGCGGGTGGCCGAGAAAGTTTAGAGTTTAGGATTTAGAGAGGTTTTTAGAGAGATATAGAGATTTTTGTAGCGATGAGCGAGAAAGTAAACAGTGCATCCAAGACAGGTAAGAAGGCAGGAAAAGGTATCATCCAGGGCCGGCTCTTTTCGCTTGAGTTCTTCAAGCGTTACTGGTTCTATGTCGTTTTTGTCGTGGCGATGGCCTTGGCCTATATCGCCAACAAATTTTTGTTCCAGAGCAGCATGCAGGAAGTCATGAAACTCAAGGTGGAACTCGATGACTCGCGCACCGACCTGGTGAAGTCGAGTGCAGCCTACAACTCGATGATTCGCGAGAGCGAGATGACGCGCCTCATGCAGGAGCGCCATCTGGGTCTGAGTACGCCCGACGAGCCTCCCTATGAACTGAAGTCCAAGTAACCCCCCCCATAATTAGGAAAAAACGATGAAGCAAAACAACAAAAAACACATTCTGGCCCGCTATGCGCTGGTCGTGGGCATCATGCTGATGTTCTCGGCAGCCATCGTGTGGGACCTGTTCAAGACCACTGTGGTGTATGCCGCCGAGTGGAATGACAAGGCCGACAAGGTGCTGACCGACACCACCGCCATCGCGCCCGAGCGTGGACAACTGCTGGCCGACAACGGCACTGTGCTGGCAGCCAACCTGCAGTATTACATCCCGCGCATAGACTGGTTCACCGAGGGCATCAAGGAGGAGACGCTGATGAAGGAGATAGGTCCGCTGTGCGACAGTCTGGCAGCCTTTGACACGACGATGACCGCCCAGCAGTGGCGTCAGAAGATCCTGCAGGACCGCCGTGCGATACTCGATGCGCCCAAGACCGTCCAGGCCAATGGCAAGCCCGGCCGCAAGAACCGCGCCTACAAACTGTTCCCGCGGATGCTTACCCACAACCAGTATGAGCGCGTGCGCCGTTTCCCGTTCCTGAACCTCCCGAGGAACAAGAACGGCTTCTACTACGAGAAACAGGAACGCCGCATGAAGCCCTATGGCGACATGGCTTCGCGAAGCATCGGCAGTGTGGGCGAGGACACGGTCAACGCTACCATCCACGGCATCTCGGGCCTCGAGATGGCGCTTGACTCGTTGCTCTACGGCAAGCCCGGTATCTCCAAGAACATCCAACTCACCAACGGCATCTTCAGGGCCGAGAGCGTCCCTGCCGTCAAGGGTTATGATATCACCACTACCATCAACATCCAGTTGCAGGACATCGTGGAGGACGAACTCTACAAGATGTGCGTGCAGACCGGTGCCGAGTGGGGCACGTGTGTGCTGATGGAGGTGGCTACCGGCGAGATCAAGGCCATCAGCAACTTGGACATCAACAAGCAGACCGGCGAGTATACCGAGGGCGTGAACCATGCCGTGCTGGGCTATGAGCCCGGTTCGGTCATCAAGACCATCTCGATGATGGTGGCCTTGGAAGACGGCATCGTCACCGACATCAACGCACCCATCCAGACCGGTTCGGTGTGGTCCTATGCCGGCTCTGTCGTCAGAGACGAGCATGGCGGCGCAACGCGCACCCCTCGCCAGATCATCGAGACCTCGTCCAACATCGGTATGGCCAAACTGATTGTCAAGAAATACGGCGCCAATCCTCAGGGCTTCCATGACCGCTTGAAGGAGATGGGCTTTTTCGAGCCCTTCCATTCGGGCATTGCGGGTGAGAACATCCCCTGGTACCAGAACGTGGAGATCAAGAACGGTGGCCGCGTGACCTTGTCGCGCCAGGCCTACGGTTACGGTGCCCGCATCCCGCCGTTGTGCACGCTGGCCATGTACAACGCCATCGCCAACGACGGCAAGTATGTGCGTCCCCACCTGGTGAAGAAACTCTCCCGTGAGGGGGAACTTGATTCCATCATCCCGGTGACCTACATCCGCGACCAGGTGTGCTCGCCCGAGAATGCGCGCAAACTGCGCACCATGCTGCACGACGTGGTGTGGGGCGACCATGGTACGGCTCGCAAGTTCCTCCAGGACGACAAGGTGGAAATCGCCGGCAAGACCGGTACGGCCTTTGAGGTCATCAAGGGACAGTATGGCGGCCAGAAGCGTCTGGCCTTCTGCGGCTTCTTCCCCTATGAGCACCCCAAGTACTCCTGCATCGTGCTGATGAGGAATGCCAACGTGGGTGCTGCCGCCTGCAGCGGCATGGTGTTGAAGAACATTGCCCTCAAGATGTATGCCATCGGACTGCTGGGCGATGCGCCCGACTACACCGCCAAGTCTGAGTCGGTACAGGACTATCCTGTGCTCTACGCCTCGATGAGCGACTACTCCTATAACAACATCATGCAGCACCTGAAAACTGGAGGCAAGCCTCACCGCTATGCGCGTCCCAAGGAGGCCGCCAAGGGTGTGGTGCCCAACGTCGTGGGACTGAACGTGCGTGAGGCCATCATGATGCTGGAGGATGCCGGACTGTCGGTGACGTTCACCGGCTCGGGCATGGTCATCAGCCAGAGCGTGTCTGCCGGTTCGCAGTACACCGCCGGGCAAAAAATTAACCTAACATTGAGAAATTCTTAAAATCATGAAGAAATTATCACAACTGCTCACGTCGGTCAGCCCGCTTCAGGTAGTGGGTGACACTGGTGTCGACATCACCGACGTGATTAACGATTCCCGCCAGGCACGCCAGGGCGCACTGTTTGTCGCCGTGAAGGGCGTTGCCGTGGATTCTCACCGCTTTATCGCCGATGTGGTCGCCGCCGGTGCCCGCGCCATCGTGTGCGAGGACATGCCTGCCGTGCTTGACCCCTCGGCAACCTACATACAAGTCGAGAACAGCATCGTCGCCCTTGCCCACATCGCCGACGAATGGTTTGACCATCCCTCGCGTGCACTGCGCCTGGTGGGCGTGACAGGCACCAACGGCAAGACGACGACGGCGACGCTGCTCTACGAGATGGCGCGCCTGATGGGCTACAAGGCCGGCCTGCTGTCGACGGTGAAGAACATCATCGACACCCGCGAAGAGGTCGCCAAGCAGACCACCCCCGACCACCTGACGCTGAACCGACTGCTGCACGAGATGGTGCAGGCGGGTTGCGAATACGCGTTCATGGAGGTCAGTTCCCATGCCTGCGTCCAGCGCCGCATCGAGGGCATCACCTTTGCCGGAGGCATCTTCACCAACCTCACGCGCGACCACATGGACTTCCACAAGACGGTGGACAACTACATCGCTGCCAAGAAGATGTTCTTTGACGCCCTGCCCGCCGGTGCCTTTGCACTGGTCAATGCCGACGACAAGGTGGGCGAGGTGATGCTGCAGAACACCCGTGCCGGCAAGTACCGCTACTCGTTGCGCTCGATGGCCGACTACAAGGGCCGCATCGTCGAGTCGCGACTCGACGGCACCACGCTGGAACTCAACGGCCATCAGGTCGAGGTGCTGTTTACGGGCCGCTTCAATGCCTATAACCTGCTCTCGGTCTATGGTGCGTCGCTGCTGCTGGGCTTCGACCCGCAGGAGGTGCTCGTCAAGATGAGCATGCTCGAGCCCGTTGCCGGTCGCTTCCAGACACTGCGTTCGCCGCGTGGCTACACGGCCATCGTGGACTATGCCCACACGCCCGACGCTCTGGTCAATGTGCTGGACACTATCCGCGAGGTGGTGGGCACCAATGGCCACATCATCACCGTGTGCGGCTGCGGCGGCAACCGTGATGCCGGCAAGCGCCCCATCATGGCCCGCGAGTCCGCCGTCCGCAGCGACCGCGTGATTCTCACCAGCGACAACCCGCGCAACGAGGATCCCGATGCCATCCTGCGTGACATGGAGGTGGGCCTGCCCGAGGAATCCCGCCCCACGACCCTCACCATCACCGACAGGCGCCAGGCCATCCGCACTGCATGCCAATTGGCACAGCCGGGCGACGTGGTGCTCATCGCCGGCAAGGGACACGAGGACTACCAGGAAATCAAGGGCGTGAAGCACCACTTCGACGACCGCGAGCAGGTGCTCGAGGTGTTTGCTGCCGAGGGTCCCAACAACTGAGATTATTAACCACATCAAAGCAAGGATATGTTATACCATCTTTTCCATTACCTGCAAGATACCCATATTCCCGGTGCGCGCTTGTTTGAATACATCACGTTCAGGTCGGGCTTCGCGTTCATCTTGTCGCTGTTTATCGGCATCGTCATTGGACGCCGCATCATCTTCAAACTCAAGAACCGCCAGATGTGCGACAAGGAGCGCGACGAGAAGTTGGGCGGCAATTCCGCCAAGCAGGGAACGCCTACCATGGGCGGCATCATCATCATCATCTCGATTCTGGTGCCTTGCCTGCTGCTGGGCAAACTCAACAACGTCTACATGCTGCTGATGATCGTTTCCACCCTGTGGTGCGGAGCCCTGGGCTTTGCCGACGACTACATCAAGGTCTTCCACCACAACAAGGAGGGTCTGAAGGGCAAGTTCAAGATTGTGGGCCAGGTGGGTCTTGGCGTTATCGTGGGCCTGACCATGTATCTGAGCCCCGCCATCGTGATGAACGAGAACGTCCATGTCACCAACCGCAACGAGACCCCGGAACTTGTCGAGGTGCACAAGTCGCATGCCGTGAAGGCCACCAAGACCACGCTGCCCTTTGTCAAGAACCATAACTTCGACTATGCCTACTTCACGGGCTGGATGGGCAAGTACAAGCAGTTGGGCGGATGGATTCTGTTCATCCTGGTGACCATCTTTGTCATCACTGCCGTGAGCAATGGTGCCAACCTGACCGACGGTGTCGACGGCCTGGCAACAGGCACTTCGGCTATCATAGGCGTCGCGTTGGCCATCATGTGCTATCTGGGTGGTAACGTCATCTATTCATCCTACCTGAATATCATGTACATCCCGGATAGCAGCGAACTGGTAGTCTATGCAGCAGCGTTTATCGGAGCCACAATCGGCTTCCTGTGGTATAACTCCTATCCGGCGCAGGTGTTCATGGGTGATACCGGCAGCCTGTGTCTGGGCGGCATCATCGCGGTGTTCGCCGTGCTCATCCGCAAGGAGTGGCTCATACCCCTGCTGTGCGGTATCTTCCTGATCGAGGAACTGTCGGTAATCCTGCAGGTGTGGTATGTCAAGCGCCACAAGGGCAAGAATATGCGTCTGTTCAAGATGACGCCCTTGCACCACCACTTCACTGCCGATCCCGCCAAACTCACGTGGGACTACAAGATCAAGACGCCTGACCACCGCATCCCCGAGGCCAAATTCGTGATGCGCTTCTTCCTGGTGAGCATCCTGCTGGCCGCCTTGACTTTTGTGACACTCAAGATACGTTAAACAACCAAATGAACGAAACAACGATATGACCAAACGATTAGTAGTATTGGGCGGTGGCGAGAGCGGTGCCGGTGCAGCGGTGCTGGCCAAGGTCAAGGGCATGGACGTGTGGCTGAGCGATGCCGGCAGCATCGGCCAGACCTACAAGGACCTGCTCAACCAGTATGACATCGCATGGGAAGAGGGCGGACACACGCCCGAGAAGATTCTCAATGCCGACGAGATAGTGAAGAGCCCGGGCATCCCCGACACGGCTCCCATGGTGGCACAGGCCATCGAGCGCGGCATTCCCATCATCAGCGAAATCGAGTTTGCTGGCCGCTACACCGATGCCAAGATGGTGTGCATCACCGGCAGCAACGGCAAGACCACCACGACCAAACTCACCTACCATATTTTCAAGAAGGCTGGCCTGAACGTGGGCTTGGCGGGCAACGTGGGCCGCAGCCTGGCGCTGCAGGTGGCTACCGAGCATCACGACGTGTATGTCATCGAGTTGAGCAGTTTCCAACTCGACAACATGTATGACTTCAAGGCCAATGTGGCCGTGCTGCTCAACATCACGCCCGACCACCTCGACCGTTATGACTACAAGATGGAGAACTATGCCGCTGCCAAGTTCCGCATTACCCAGGGACAGACCGGCGACGACTCGTTCATCTTCTGGAAGAACGACCCCATCATCGCCTCGCAGTTGCGCCAGCACCACCTGGAGTCGCGTCTGCTGGGCTTCACGGCCGACGATGACGCCACCCAGGCCGCATGGCTTCACGGCGACGATGTCCACTTCAACGTGGACGGCGACTGCTGGGACATCCCCCGTAGCGAGTTGTCGCTGCAGGGCCTGCACAACGTCTACAACACGATGGCTGCCGGCCTGTCGGCCCAGGTGTTTGATATCCGCAAGGACGTCATCCGCGCTGCGCTGGCCGACTTTGAGGCCGTGCCCCATCGCCTGGAGTATGTCGACACGGTCGACGGCGTGCGCTACATCAACGACAGCAAGGCCACCAATGTGGATGCCTGCTGGTATGCCCTCGAGAGCGTCAACGGTCCCTGCGTCCTCATCTTGGGCGGCATCGACAAGGGCAACGACTACAGCCAGATTGAGCCGCTGGTCAAGGAAAAGGTCAATGCCATCGTGTGCCTGGGCAAGGACAATGCCAAACTGCATGCCTTCTTCGACGGCAAGGTGCCCGTGGTGACCGATGCCGGCAGCATGGCCGAGTGCATGGCCAAGTGCCGCGACCTGGCCTGCAATGGCGGCACGGTGCTGCTGTCGCCCTGCTGCGCCAGTTTTGACCTGTTCAATGGTATGGCCGACCGCGGCAACCAGTTCAAAGAGTGTGTCCGTCAGTTCAAGGACGGCAATCAACCCGCATAATTACCCCATAATTTCCACTTTACCCCCTTATGTCCCCAACTGAAAAAATAAACAGGTACAACGAGATTTCCCGCAAGTATGGTGATCCCTGGATCTGGGGCATCTACATCACTTTGCTCATCATCTCGGTTGTCGAGAGTTATAGTGCATCAAGCCGCGAGATTGCGGCCCAGGGCATCTATATGCCCATTGTCAAGCAGTGCGTGTTCCTGGGCATTGGTGCCCTGTGTGTGGTGTTCCTGCAACGCGTGGACTACAACAAGCCCAAGTTCCTGTATGCCATGATACCGGGTCTGGCCGTCATCACGGTGGTCAGCCTGATTTATGTGATGTTCTTCGGTGAGGTCATCAATGGCGCCCAGCGTGCGATGACCATCATTCCGGGACTTGTCACCCTGCAGCCTGCCGAGTTGGCCAAATTGTCGATTGTCACGATGTTGTCCTATATCTTCGCCAAGTCGCAGAAGAACAGGGACATCAGCAACCGTGGCATGTTCGGCGCCGCCTTTGTGGTGGCGCTCTATGGCGGTCTGATGATCCGCAGCGGCTTGACCAACACGCTGCTGCTGGTAGCCATCAGTTTCTCGATGCTGCTCATCGGTGGCGCGCAGTTCAAGAAGATCGGTTACCTGATGGGCTTCTTCGTGGTCATGATGGGCCTGTTCTTCATCATCAAGCAGAACAACGACAAGAAGCAGGAAGTGTTCAACGAGACGCAGAAGGAGATGCAGGTCGCCGCTGCTCCCAGCGACGGCGTTGTCATCAGCACCAGTGAGCCGAGCAAGAATGTCAGACGCTCTCTCACGTGGAAGAAGCGCCTGCTCGAGTGGTGGCACAGCGATTCGCTGGTCTACCGTGACATCACCGACAAGAACCAGCAGGAGATGTTCTCTCGTATGGCCCAGGCCCATGGCGGCATCTTTGGCCGCGGAGTGGGCCAGTCGCGTGAGTGCAGCCGCCTGCCGCTGGCCTTCAGCGACTACATCTTCTCGATTATCGTCGAGGAACTGGGCATGGTGGGTGGCATCTTTGTGCTGCTGCTCTACCTGTCGCTGCTGGGCCGTGCCGCGATGATTGTGCGTCACAGCAAGCGCGTCTTGCCGTCGCTGCTGGTCATCGGTATGGCCTCGTTCATCACGTTCCAGGCCCTCTTCCACATGGCCATCAATGTGGGCGTGTTCCCCGTGTCGGGACAGCCGTTGCCGCTCATTTCCAAGGGCGGTACGTCAATCCTGGTAATCAGTATCGCCTTTGGCGTGATGCTCAGCGTGAGCCGCACCATCGCCAATGGCGGAAACAAGAAAGATAAGGCCGACGAGACCCCCGTCATCGAGGGCCTTGACGCCGTGAACCCAACCGAAATACCACCTAAAAATGTCTGGAAATAACAAAAAACAAGTCAACGTTCTCGTGAGCGGCGGCGGCACGGGCGGACACATTTTCCCCGCCTTGTCCATCGCCGGCGAGGTAAGCCGTCGTCATCCCGACTGGGGCATCCTGTTCGTGGGTGCCGAGGGACGCATGGAAATGGAAAAAGTGCCCGCTGCGGGCTATAAGATTATCGGACTGCCCGTCAGCGGCTTCGACCGCAAGCGCCTGTGGCGCAACGTGGGCGTGGGCATCAAGTTGCTCAAGAGCCTGAGCAAGGCGCGCGCCATCCTCAAGGAGTTCAAGCCCGACATCGCCATCGGTGTGGGCGGCTATGCCAGCGGTCCCATGCTCAAGGCCGCGCAGAAGCAGGGCATCCCCACGCTGCTGCAGGAGCAGAATTCCTATGCAGGCGTGACCAACAAACTGCTGGCTGCCAAGGCCGAGTGCATCTGTGTCGCCTATGAGGGCATGGAGCGTTTCTTCCCCAAGGAGAAAATCGTGCTCACCGGCAATCCTGTCAGGCGCAACCTGCTGCAGTGCGGCGCCACACCCGAACAGGCCCGTCAGGCCATGGGTGTCGACCCGTCCAAGAAGACCATCCTCATCATCGGCGGCAGCCTGGGCGCCCGCACCGTCAACAACGCCATCATCGCCGGCTTGAAGCAGATAGGTGACGCCTATGGCATCCAGGTCATCTGGCAAACGGGTAAACTCTATGACCAGCAGTGCCGCGAGGCGCTCGAGGCATCTGGCGTGAAGAACGTGGTGCAGATGCCGTTCATCACCAATATGGACATGGCCTACAAGGCTGCCGACCTGGTTGTCTCACGAGCCGGAGCCAGCAGCATCTCGGAGTTGCAGTTGCTGGGCAAACCCGCCATCCTGGTGCCCTCGCCCAATGTGGCCGAGGACCATCAGACCAAGAATGCCCAGGCTCTTGCCAGCCGCGACGCCGCCATCATGGTCACCGACGCCGACGCTGTCAACACGCTGGTGGGCACGATGCTCGACACCGCCAACGACAGCGACCTGCTGGCCTCGTTGGGCCGCAACGTCGAGCAGATGGCCCTGCGCGACGCTGCCGAGCACATCGTCGACGAGGTGGAGAGAATCATCAACGACAAGAAAGCATAACAGGCTCAACAGCATAATTTTCAAGTAGATATGAAAGATTTTGATTCCTTATACTTTGTGGGTGCCGGTGGCATCGGCATGGCTGCCCTCGAGCGCTATTTTTTGGCTATGGGAAAGCGCATCGCCGGCTATGACCGCACACCGAGCGACCTGACCGCAGCCCTGGAGCGCGAGGGCGTCCACATCGACTATGACGAGGACCCCGCCCTGATTCCCGACTGGTGCCGCGACCCGGAACGCACGTTGGTGGTGTATACCCCCGCTGTCCCCGACACGCACCACGGACTCACCTGGTTCCGCAACAACGGCTTTGAGGTGGTGAAGCGCGCCGCGCTGCTGGGCGAGGTGACGCGTCGCTCGCGGGGCCTGTGCTTTGCGGGAACCCACGGCAAGACCACGACGTCGAGCATGGCGGCCCACATCCTGCACAGTTCAGGCATCGGCTGCAACGCTTTTCTGGGCGGTGTGCTGCGCAACTACGACAGCAACTTCCTGCTCTCGGCCACGAGTCCCTACTCGGTCATCGAGGCCGACGAGTTTGACCGCTCGTTCCACCACTTGAGGCCCTTTATCGCCGTGGTGACGTCGACCGACCCCGACCACCTGGACATCTACGGCACGGCCGAGAACTACTTGGAGAGTTTTGCCCATTTCACATCGCTCATCCAGCCTGGCGGAGCGCTCATCGTGCACACGGGACTGGCCCTGCAGCCGCGGGTGGGCGAGCAGGTGAAGACCTACACCTACAGCCGCGACGGGGGCGACTTCCATGCCTCTGACATCCGCAAGGGCGATGGCGAGATCACCTTCGACCTGGTGACACCGTGGGAGACCATTGCCGACGTGAAACTGGGTGTGCCGGTGGACATCAACATCGAGAACGCTATCGCCGCCATGGCCGCCTGCCGCCTGGTCGACGTGCCCCACGACGCGATGCGCGAGGCCATAGCCACCTTCATGGGTCCCAAGCGCCGCTTTGAGTTCTGGCTCAAGGAGCCGGGTCCCAATGGCAGGGTGATGATCGACGACTATGCCCATCATCCCGGCGAACTGCGCGCAAGCATCACATCGGTGCGCGACCTGTACCCCGAACGCCGCTTGACGGTCATCTTCCAGCCGCATCTTTACACACGCACGCGTGACTTCGCCGACGGCTTTGCATCGGCCCTGTCACTGGCCGACGAGGTGATCCTGCTGCCCATCTATCCGGCACGCGAGCAACCCATCCCTGGAGTGGCCAGTGAAATGATACTTGAAAATATAACAAGTGCTAAAAAATGTATTTACACCAAAGAAAATTTGATTAAGTCAATACATTTGAGTAATTTTGACGTCCTATTGACAGCGGGTGCCGGCGACATCGCCAATCTGCTGCCACAAATATGCGATGAATTCAAGAAACAAGAGCGGTGAAACGGCTGATACAATATAGCATTCTGCTGGTGCTGGCGATAGGTCTGGCCACAGGAATCCTGTGGGCCCGTGGCAAGTCGCACGACGAGTTGTGCACCAGTGTGGTGGTAGAGGTCGTCAATGCCGACAGCACATCGTTCGTCACCCCCAAGGGCGTGCTCAACGACCTGAAGAGCCAGGGCGTGAAACTTGTGGGCAAGCGCATGGGTGACATCAATGCCTCCGACCTTGAGGAGGTGCTGCGCCAGTCGCCCTATCTCGAGAATGCCGACATCGTGAAGTGCCAGGACGGCCGCGTGCTCATCAGGGTGAGCCAGTTGGTGCCCGTGCTGCGCGTGTTCGACGGCACGGAGTCCTACTATGTGAACCGGGCCGGCAAGCGCATGATGGCGACGCCCAACTACCACTGCGACGTGCCCGTGGTGCAGGGCCACTTCAGCCGTGCCTATCCCGTCACGCGCATCCTGCCGCTGGTGGACTATGTCGAGAAGGACTCGCTGCTGCACTCGCTGGTGACGATGTACTGCGTGCGCGACACCAACAACATCATCATCGTGCCCAACATCAGCGGCCACGTCGTGAACATCGGCAATGCGCAGGGCTTTGAGAACAAGTTCGCCAAACTGAGACTCTTCTACGACCAGGTGATGCCCAAGCGTGGCTGGAACACCTACGACACCATCTCGGTCAAGTGGAGCCATCAGGTGGTGGCCACGCGCCGCGTCAAGGCTGTGCAACAGGTCATCGAGGAAGATCCCGAGGACGACGAGCAGTTCCCTGACATCGAGACCTTGACACCCGGCTCGGCCGCCACAGCCAAGAAGGAGCAGGAGCAGGAGGCTGCTGCCGCCGCTACCGCGACTGAATCATCGGCAAACGATAAAGACAAGAACAAAAAACAGAATTAAAGAGTAAAAACCAAAATAAAATAGTTCAATCAGTTTATGGAAAAGAACCAGTACATTGTAGCACTTGAAATCGGCAGTTCCAAGATTGTGGGAGCCATTGCCGAAAAGACTCCGTCGGGTTACCTGAGCGTCAGGCACCTGCAGGAGGAGAAGCACGTCAACAGCGTGAGATACGGCATCGTACAGAATGTCGAGAACATCAAGACGAGTATCAACCACATTCTCAAGAACCTTGAGGAGAAGATCGATGGCCGCGTGACCCAGGTCTATATGGGCGTGAGCGGCAGGTCGCTGCACAGCAGCCTGAGCGAGGTGAACCGCAGTGTCGGCTCCACCGAGGCCATCACCCGTGAACTCATCGACCGTATTATCCATGAAGCGACAAGCACGCCGTTGCGCAACTACGACACTGTTGACATCGTCCCCAGGGCATTCTACGTCGACAAGGTGGAAACACCGAACCCCGTGGGACAGTTTGGCTCGTCCATAAAGATCAAGGTCAACCTTATCGTCGCCAAGCCGGCACTCAAGTTGAACCTGAACAGGTTGATGACCTTCGGCATTCCCGCCAAGGACTACATCGTCACCCCGCTGGCCGTCGGCGAGCAGATCCTGAGCGACAGCGACCGCGAACTGGGTTGCATGCTCGTGGATATGGGTGCCGAGACCACCACGGTGGCCATCTACAAGGGCAATGCGTTGGTTTACCTGAGCACGCTGCCCCTGGGAGGCCGCAACCTGACACGCGACGTGATGAACGGCATGAATGTGCTTGAGGAGACTGCCGAGAACGTCAAGAAGAATATCAACAATCCGTTGGACCCCAACAACGTGACCATCGCCGACATCGAGGGTGTCAATGCACCCGAGGCCGCCAAGTATTTCAGTGCCCGTGCCGGTGAAATCATTGCTAACATCAATCAGCAGATTGCCGATGCCGGTTTGGCTTCAGATGCTATCCAGAGCATTGTGCTCATCGGTGGCGGTGCCCACCTGGGTGGCTTGAGGCAGAAGTTGGAAGATACCATCAAGGTGAGGGTACGCATGGGACAGAATCCCCCGATGCTCAATATCCTCAACCCCGACATCAACCGCATGGAGTACATCGAGGTCTTCTCGCTGCTGGCCAAGGCTGCCGATATGATCGAGGACGGTGAAACCTGCGTTGAACTCAACAACTACGAGGATGAATTTGTCAATCGCCCACAGCGCCCTGTTGATGACGAACCTGACCCCGTGCCTGCAACCACCAAGTCTGGCAAGAAAGGTCCTGGCACAGGAACACCCAGAAAACCCAGCCGTTGGGATAAATGGAGAAACAAACTTTCAGGTCTGTTGTCAGAGGATGAAGAGGTTGATGACGACCAGTAAACCGCGCCAAGATCACATTTACTCGAACTAAAAACTATATCACAATATGGACGAGAACAATATCAATTTCAATGGCAATAACCAGAGACCGGGAGAGACGGGTCCAGACATCATGTCAACGCTCGATCAGAATTCGGGGTTCCAGGATAATAAAGTCATGCCCACCATCATCAAGGTGATGGGTGTGGGCGGCGGCGGTAACAACGCCATCAACCACATGTACATGCAGAACATCGAGGGTGTCTCCTTCGTTGTGCTCAATACCGACAAGCAGCAACTCAACGAGTCGCCGGTGCCCAACCGCGTGCTGCTGGGTCCCAACACTACCCACGGCCTCGGTGCCGGTAACATCCCCGAGACCGCCAAGCGCGCCGCCGAGGAGAGCGAGGCCGAGATTGCTGCCCTCTTTGACGACGACACCAAGATGGTCTTCATCACCGCCGGTATGGGTGGTGGTACAGGTACCGGTGCTGCGCCCGTCGTGGCACGCATCGCCCATGAGAAGGGTGTCCTCACCATCGGTATCGTGACCATCCCGTTCCTGTTCGAGGGTCCCAAGAAGATTCTCAAGGCCCTTGCCGGTGCCGACGAGATGGGCAAGTATGTCGATGCCCTGCTCATCATCAACAACCAGCGTCTGACCGAGATCTACAGCGACCTCGACTTCACCAACGCCTTCGGCAAGGCCGATGACACGCTGACCACCGCTGCCCGCAGCATCAGTGACCTGATTACCGTCAAGGGTGTCATCAACCTCGACTTCAACGATGTCAAGACCGTCCTGAAGGATGGTGGTGTCGCTATCAT
>JAEEGL013792449.1_pt1 | contig 22562 bp, 17 predicted proteins | sample 9134231 | NCBI WGS metagenome assembly JAEEGL01 (sample SAMN16246548, study PRJNA631951) | gut metagenome | biome: gut microbiome; feature: rumen; material: fiber-attached | host: Bos | place: Iran: Karaj | collected 2018-10
AGAGATGAAATTTGTGCATATTTGCAGGTTTTGACGACGAGGAATACTTGGCTGTATTCCGAGGAGGAAACCCTGCATAAGATGTGCAAAGGTCGCTCTTTGAGGCATTACTGTTTTATGACCCTCCGCCCTTTGGCAGTCCCGCTTTCTGTTATATTGCTATTTTACGGCTTTATTGATGCACACTTTCGCAATATCGGGGGAGTGTGAAGTAAGTCCGTTAAACCTGTTGTGCCCGTCATTTGAAAGCACAACCGTATTTTCGCCTTCACTTAGGTCGATATAGCCGACGGCTGTCCTGTAAGTATCGCTGCTGTAAGTGCTTGTGCACCAGATTTCGCTAACTTCGCCATTTACACTTACCGTGACATATTCTTCAATTATATCAACATTGTAGGCGTGAGCGCCGCCCTCCTCGTTGTTGGCGTAGGTAAGAGTAACTGCGTATCTGCCGCTTTCGGGAGCAGTCACGGTGAAAGACGCTTCGCCCGAGTCACTGCTTATGCCCGTGATATAACTTCCGCGTATTCCTTCCGCTTTTTCCGCGCTTCCGGTGAGAGCCATCTCTTCGGGCGTCACGGTGATTAAATCTTCGCTGTGTTCTGCGGTCACACCGGTTTTCGCATCCGATGAAAAGTCAATGTAATTAAGCCCGTATTTAAGATATCTTATGCTGCCGTCAAGGTCAAAGCGGTAATATCCGTCGGCTGGGGCAATCACAAGATGCTCGACGTTTTTCCTGTCATATTCACAGTAGATTTCACGCTCTTCGCTCTTTCTTAAAAGCAGACTGTCAAGCACAAAGGTGCCGTCGCAGTGCATAAGTTTTATTGTGTGCTTTCCTTTGCTCAGATGCCTTGTAAATGTGTATTTGTCGGTATATTCGCTCTTTATCGTGTTATGAAATGATACTGTACTCTCCTCACCGTCAAAAGACATAAACGCTTTGCCGTCGTGCCTGCCGGAAGGGGAGGGGCCGTCATTTGCCTTGCCGAAAACAAGGCTGATTTCATAATCGCAGTCTTCCGGCGCATCAAAATCAAGGCTGATTCCGTCGCCTTCATTTTCAAAGCCGCCGCACATACCCTGCATGTTTCCCGTTGTGGCGTAAGCGCTGTCGTATGTGTATGCATTTCCGAGCAGAGTCCCGTTTTCAAATTCAAACCTTAAGGGCAGAGCGTCAGTTTCGCGTGTCACTCCGTCCGCCTCTTTTACAATGATATGATAGACGGCGTCTTTGTCTGTTTCGTTCAAACTGATTTTGAGAGTGCCGGTGACACCGGTTTCATATTCGCTTATCAGTGCGGGAGAGAGCACTTCTCCGCTTAAGCCTTCAAAAGTAACGGCTTCAACACTTACCTTCACTTTCTTTCCTATGTTTCTTCGCACGTTTTTAAGTGCAATCTGAAAGTCATATTCCGCTCCGCAGCATATAATATCCGCTCTTTTTTCTTCTGCATCATAGCCGCCCAGAGCATCGAGCTTTGACAGGTGAAACGCGTCTCTGCGGTATTTGATTACGTTTGCCGCATCGGAGTGTAAAATATCGAGCAGTTTTCCTTTAAGCCTTGCACTCGAAAAATCCGAATACCATTTATAAAGCCACCACTGTGAATTGGGAATATTGGCATATGCGCAGGTGTCGCAGAGATTATCCGCAAGCCGCCAGTAAGCGACGTTTCCATAGGTATCGGAGTTTTCAATCGCTCTCATATAATGGAGCATAGCCGCGGGCGCGCCGCATTCTTCCATCGTGCCGTATTCGGTCACAATGATTACAAGCGGGGCAATGCCGAGTTCTTTTTCCGCCTCGCGATATTCCTTCACATGGTCCTCCCACCACATTGATGAGGCCGGGCCGAGTTCGTGGTAAATCATTACATCGGGCAAACAGTTGTTTTCTTTGCAGTAAGTGAGGAAATCCGTTATTTTGTATTTCTCGTAGTCGCAGTAGCCGGGCCCTCCGATAAGAGCATCGGGGTCGATGCTTCTTACTAACTCATAGGCTTCCTTCCATGCAGAGTAAAATCTCTGCTTTGCCGCGTCGTCAAACATCAGCCAGCCGTCGGGGTGCTCCGAGCCGAACCAGACCGTGTTGTCACACTCGTTATAGAGGCAGTATACAATCGAGTCAGAGTAATCTTTACCGGAAAGTATTTCAACCTTTTCTCTTACCTGCGGCAGAAAGTTTTCGCGCACAAAAGCCTCGCTGTCATAGTTTCCCGCCTCTCTCATACGGTTTATCTCTTCATGGCAGTAATACCAGGTGGGGTAAACATCCTGCAGATAAACCACATTGTAAGCGGAGTTTTCAAGGTTGGGGCTTACGTTGTCAATATCGCCAATCGGGTGCTGAAGTCCGCCGATAACCTTTTGCGAGGAGGATGAAATCCTGAGCGATTTCACAACTTCTTTGCTCGGCACTTCCTCCTGCGCCATACCGTAAAGGTAGCCGCAGGCACCATAATTAAACTCTCCTTCGCTTTCATTCAGGTTAAATTCAATTGTCGGGGTAAATCCGTATGTCAGGCAGCCGAGAAAAGTGCCGGCTACCAACAGCACGGACATAATAAGGCTCACGAAACTTTTCATTTTTATCACCGTTTTCATTATACGGGATTTAATACTTCGCGTCAATAAAAAGAATCGCAGCAAATCTCATAACCGGCGGTTAAGCCGTGAGAATGCTGCGATCGGGATTTGTACCGCTGAATAATTACGCGGCGATGAATCCGCCGAGGAACTCGGTGATGGCTGCTATAACGTCAGTTGCGGAAGCGTATGCGCCTGCGAAATCGGCTGCTGTTCCGAAGAGACCGGAAATAATTCCGAAGATGCTGATGAGCATATCCAACATTGCTTTTTCCTCCTTGTCTTATTTGATAACCGGGAGGGTGATAAACACCCTGTAAAACGGTTAGCAGATGCTAACTTGCATCCGACATTTAATATATACAACAAAAAAACGCTCTTGTCAAGTAATTTATCTTTACAATTTTTCCGTTTTTGCAATACCTGTCGGCATATCTTGAAATCACTCCCACATTTTATTTATTATTATATTGACAATTTTAGTTTAATTATTGTATAATCCATTTCAATCGAGTTAATATGGGGGACTGAAAGTGAAATTCACAAAAATGCACGGAATCGGCAACGATTATATTTACTTCAACTGCTTTGAAGAAAAGATTGAAGACCCCGAAAATCTTTCCATCAGGCTTTCGGACAGACACTTCGGTATAGGCGGCGACGGCATAGTGCTTATTATGCCCAGCGAAACCTGCGATTTCAGAATGCGTATGTTCAACGCCGACGGCAGTGAAGGCAAAATGTGCGGCAACGCAACAAGATGCATAGGCAAATATGTCTACGAAAAAGGGCTTACCGATAAAACCGAGTTTACCCTTGAAACCCTCAGCGGAGTGAAGGTGCTTAAACTCGCTGTTAAAGACGGCATAGTTGATAGCGTTACCGTTGATATGGGCAAGGCGGTATTCAGAGCCGCCGACATCCCCGTTATTTCCGATAAAGAAGAAGTGGTTGAAGAGCCCCTCACCGTAAACGGCGTTACTCACAATATCACCTGCGTTTCAATGGGCAACCCCCACTGCGTTATATTCACCACCGGCATAAAGGACCTTGATCTTGAAAAAATCGGACCTTCCTATGAAAACCATCCGATGTTTCCCGAAAGAATCAACACCGAGTTTGCCGAGTATGTTGATGAGCATACGCTCAATATGAGAGTGTGGGAGAGGGGAAGCGGCGAAACTCTCGCCTGCGGCACCGGAGCGTGCGCCCTTGTTTCCGCCGCGGTCAAAACCGGCAGATGCAGAGCTGATGAATTTGTTAAAGTCAACCTTATCGGCGGCACGCTCGAAGTAATGTTTAAATCGGATTCAACCGTAATTATGAAAGGCCCCGCGGCATTTTCATTTGAAGGAGAGGTAGAATAATATGGCACACATCAATTCAAATTATCTCAATATCAAAGAGAGTTATCTTTTCTCTGAGGTGGCAAAGCGCGCCGCCGCTTTCAAAGCGGCTCACCCCGAAGCCGATGTAATCAGGCTCGGTATAGGCGATGTCACAAGACCTCTCTGCCCCAAAGTCATTGAAGCGCTCCACAGCGGAGTTGACGATATGGGCAAAGCGGAGTCGTTCAAAGGCTACGGCCCCGAGCAGGGCTATGATTTCCTTAAGAATTCGCTTAAAGATTACTATGCCCTCAAAGGCGTTGAACTTGATAAGGACGAAATCTTCGTTTCCGACGGCGCAAAGAGCGACCTCGGCAACATCCTTGATATTTTCTCAAAGGACAATGTCGTGCTCGTGCCGGACCCCGTTTATCCCGTTTATGTTGATACCAATACAATGGACGGCAGGGAGATTGTCTATCTTGAAGCAAACGAAGCAAACGGCTTCCTTCCGCTTCCCGATGATTCAATCAAAGCCGACCTTATCTATATCTGCTCTCCCAACAACCCCACGGGCGCTGTTTATAACAAAGAGCAGCTCACACAGTGGGTGAATTACGCGCTTAAAAACAACTCCGTAATTCTTTTTGACGCGGCATACGAGTGCTTCGTTTCCGACCCGTCTCTGCCCAGAAGTATCTATGAGATTGAGGGCGCAAAGACCTGCGCTATAGAATTCTGCTCATTCTCAAAGACAGCGGGTTTCACCGGCACAAGATGCGGCTACACGGTTGTTCCTTTCGCTCTTGAAAGAGACGGCTGCTCGCTCAATAAATTCTGGCTCAGACGCCAGACCACCAAATTCAACGGTGTTTCTTATATCGTGCAGAAAGGTGCCGCGGCTGTATTCACTCCCGACGGCATTGAGCAGATAAAAGAAAACATCGATTACTATAAGCAGAACGCCAAAACCATAACCGATACCCTTGACAGGCTCGGTATATGGTACTGCGGCGGCAAGCATTCACCTTATATCTGGTTCAGATGCCCCGATAATATGGGCTCGTGGGAATTCTTTGACGCCCTGCTCGAAAGAGCAAATGTCGTAGGCACTCCCGGTGAAGGCTTCGGCGAATGCGGCAAAGGCTTTTTCCGCCTGACTTCTTTCTCAACTCACGAAAACACTCAGGAAGCCATGCGCAGATTCGAAAAGGCTTTCGGCAAAAATGACTGAAGCGAAAAAAGAAAACAGGATAATCTTTATCTGCTGGCTCGCTTACGCGGCCGCCTATGTAGGCAGGCTTAACTATTCCGCCTCAATAGTCGCGATTGTCGCTTCTATGGGTGTAGCCAAGTCGCAGGCGGGGCTTGTAAGCTCCTGCTTCTTCTTTGCTTACGGAGCGGGGCAGCTTGTCAACGGTATTCTTTCGAAGAAATACAACAGCAGGATTATGGTCTTTTTCTCGCTCGTTTCTTCATCCGTGCTTAACCTCGCGATGCCTCTTTGCGGCAGTATATCGCTTATGAAATATATCTGGCTCGCAAACGGCGCCGTGCAGTCCATACTGTGGAGCACGCTCATCAAAACAATTTCAGAGCACGTCTCGGACGGCAAGATATCCAAAGCGATTGTTGTTATGAGCACTCCCGTTGCCGCCGGTACTTTAGGCGCTTACGGGCTTTCCGCTTTCTTCGTAAAGTTTTTCACCTGGAGATACACTTTCTTCGCGGCATCCGCAGTGCTTGTTTCGGCAGCGTTTATCTGGTTCTTCTCCTACGGCAATGAAATGCCGAAAGTGCTTGAAGTCAAGGCGAAAGAAAAGAGCGAAAAGACAAGAGTGCCCGTACCGCTCATATTCTTCCTTGCATCCGTCTGTCTCGCGGGCATTGCAAATGGATTTGTGAAAGACGGCATAAATACCTGGGTGCCGAGCGTGCTTTACGAATCATTCGGCATATCGCAGTCCTTCTCCATCCTTCTCACCCTGCTTCTCCCGATAGTTTCCCTCTGCGGGGCAACGGTGGTTGCGGCTGTGCACAAAAAAATCAGATCCGTCTCCGTGATGAATATGATTTTCTATGTCATCGGCGTTGCTGTATGCTCCGGAATTCTCTTTACGCTTAAAATCAGGAGCCTTGCTTTCCTGATGATTCTCTTTACGCTCACGGCGTGTCTTATGTCAATGATAAACAATGTTATCACCAGCATATTCCCGCTCGATATGCGCAGGGTGCTCGGCAGCGGCTTCCTTGCAGGGCTTGTCAATTCATTCTGCTATGTCGGCAGCACGGTAACATCCTATACTCTCGGCTCGGTTGCCCAGAAACAGGGCTGGAATATGGTGTTTGTGATTATGCTATGCGTATGCGCGGCGGCGGCAGTTGCCTCGCTTGCCGGAATTGCGCTTGAAAGGAAAAACAAAGCGGTCTGGATTTCCGCTGAGTAAATTGTTTATACACACCTTACTGAAAGGATTGATTATATGGCGAAAGAACTTGCCAAACAGTATGATCCCAAAAACGTTGAGGATTGCATCTATGATTTCTGGCTGAAAGGTAAATACTTTCATGCGAAAGTAGAGGAGGGCAAACCCACCTACACGATAGTTATTCCTCCTCCGAATATCACCGGTCAGCTTCATATGGGTCACGCCCTTGACAATACTCTGCAGGACATTCTTATCCGCTGGAGAAGAATGCAGGGTTATGATACCCTTTGGCTTCCCGGCACCGACCACGCTTCAATAGCGACTGAGGCCAAAATAGTTGAGGCTATGAAAGCCGAAGGCATCACCAAGGAGGATATCGGCAGAGAAGCCTTCCTTGAAAGAGCGTGGAAATGGAAGGAGCAGTACGGCGGCAGAATTATCCAGCAGCTCAAAAAGATGGGCTCCTCATGCGACTGGGACAGAGAAAGATTCACCCTCGACGAAGGCTGCAACAAAGCCGTGCTTGAGGTCTTCTGCAGGCTGTATGAAAAAGGTCTCATCTACCGCGGTGAAAGAATTATAAACTGGTGTCCCCACTGCCTCACATCCATATCCGACGCAGAGGTTGAATACGAGGACCAGGCGGGTCATTTCTGGCATCTGCGCTATCCTTTCAAGGACGGCAGCGGATATCTTGAACTTGCGACAACCCGTCCCGAAACACTCCTCGGCGATACTGCCGTTGCGGTAAACCCGAATGACGAAAGATATAAAGACGTTATCGGCAAAACCGTGATTCTTCCCATAGTTCACAGAGAGATTCCCGTTGTAGCCGATGACTATGTTGAGATGGACTTCGGTACCGGTGTTGTTAAAATCACACCCGCTCACGACCCGAACGACTTCGAGGTAGGTATTCGCCACAATCTGCCCGTAATCAACGTGATGACAGATGACGCGAAGATTACCGAAGATTATCCCGCCTACGCAGGTATGGACAGATTCGAAGCCCGCAAGGCAATAGTGCGCGACCTTGAGGCTGAAGGCGCTCTTGTCAGAATAGAAGACTACAGCCACAATGTAGGCACCTGCTACAGATGCCACACCACAGTTGAGCCCCGCGTTTCAAAGCAGTGGTTCGTTAAAATGGAGCCCCTTGCAAAGCCCGCAATCGAATGCGTAAAGAGCGGCAAAACAAGATTTGTTCCCGACAGATTTGAAAAGACATATTTCCACTGGATGGAAAACATCAAGGACTGGTGTATTTCCCGTCAGCTTTGGTGGGGTCACAGAATTCCCGCCTATTACTGCGATGACTGCGGCGAAATCACCGTTGCCAAGTCGGCTCCCGACTGCTGTCCCAAGTGCGGCGGCAAAGTCCGTCAGGATCCCGACACCCTTGACACCTGGTTCTCATCCGCGCTCTGGCCGTTTTCAACTCTCGGCTGGCCGGATGACACTCCCGAACTCAGGCACTATTTCCCCACAAACACTCTCGTTACCGGCTATGACATCATCTTTTTCTGGGTAGCAAGGATGATATTCTCATCCTGCGAGCAGATGGGAAGTCAGCCTTTCAGCACCGTGTTTATTCACGGCATAGTCAGAGACGCGCTCGGCAGAAAGATGTCAAAATCGCTCGGCAACGGTATCGACCCGCTTGAGATTATTGATAAATACGGCGCAGACGCTCTGAGATTCACCCTTGCCACAGGCAACAGCCCGGGCAACGATATGAGATTCTCAGATGAAAAAGTCGGCTCGAGCAGAAACTTTGCAAACAAACTCTGGAATGCCTCGAGATTCATTCTTATGAATATCGGCGACGATGATATTCCGCTCACTCTGCCCGAAACTCTCGCGCTTGAGGATAAATGGGTGCTGAGCATCTACAACGACCTCGTAAAAGAGGTTACCGAAAACCTTGAAAAATTTGAACTCGGTATTGCCGTGCAGAAACTCTATGATTTCATCTGGGATATCTTCTGCGACTGGTATATTGAGATTGCAAAAATCCGTCTGCAAAACGGCGGCGAAGAGGCGATGAATGCCAAGAGAGTGCTCGTTTATGTTATGAGCAACACTCTCAAACTTCTTCACCCCTTTATGCCCTTCATCACCGAAGAAATCTGGCAGACTCTTCCTCACGAAGGCGAATCGATTATGATTTCCGCCTGGCCGGTTTATGATTCCGCGCTCTCATTCCCCGAAGAGGAAGCGGAGATGGAAAGAATTATGACCGCCATCAGAGCCATCAGAAACAGGCGTGCCGAGATGAATGTCGCTCCCTCAAAGAAGGCGAAAGTATATATTGCCACCTCTTATGCCGATACTTTCGGCAAGGCGGGTATCTTTATGCAGAGGCTCGCGAGCGCGTCCGACTTTGAAGTGGGCGAGGCGTTTGATATCGAAGGCAGTGTAAGCATAGTTACTTCCGACGCCAAGATTTATATCCCGATGGGCGACCTTGTTGACTTTGAAGCCGAAAAGGCAAGGCTCAACAAAGAACTTGAAGCGGTTCAGAAAGACCTTGATTTTGTAAACAATAAACTTTCAAACGAAAACTTCGTCAGCAAGGCTCCCGAAGCGGTTGTAAACGCGCAGAGGGAAGCGGCGGCGAAATACGCCGAAAAAATCGCCCTGCTCAAAGACAGCATCGCGAAACTGGGCTGATTTATATGAACTGTTCACAGGCAATTGAATACATCCATTCTCTCGAGCGCTTCGGCATAAAACCCGGGCTCGGGAGAATAGGTGAACTGTGCGCCGCGCTCGGCAATCCGCAGAACGACTGCAGGTATATCCATGTGGCGGGCACTAACGGCAAAGGGTCAACATCCGCCCTGATTGCCGGCGTATTGACCCGGTGCGGCTTCGTCACCGGGCTTTATACTTCCCCGTATGTTGTCGATTTCCGCGAAAGAATCTGCCTTAACGGCGAAATGATAGAGCCTCAAGACCTTGCAAAAGCGGTTGAAAAGGTAAAACTTGCTTCTGAGCAGAACGGCATTACCGTAACAGAGTTTGAAGCGGTCACGGCGGCAGCCTTTGTTTATTATTCGGCTAAGAAATGCGATTTTGTCGTGCTTGAAACGGGGCTCGGCGGCAGGTTTGACGCTACCAACATTATTCCCGCGCCCGCGGTTTCTGTTATCACGAGTATTTCCTTTGACCATATGGATATACTCGGAAACACAATCGAAGCAATAGCCGGTGAGAAGTGCGGAATAATCAAGCAAGGCACAAAAGTTGTTACTTATCCCTTCCAGGATGAAGCCGCGCTCAGCGTGATAAAAGACACCTGCGCCCTTAAAAATGTTCCGCTGATTATTCCCGATGCGGGCAAAGCGGAGATTTTGTCATCGGATTTTGCCGGAAGCAAAGTTAAATATGACAGCTTCATTTACTCTCTCGCTCTTCCCGGGGAGCATATGGTTTACAATTCCCTTATGGCTGTTGAGACCCTTCGCGCGCTTGACGCGGGTATTACTGATGAAATGATTTCTTCTTCGTTTGCCCTTACGCGTATGCCCGCAAGGACGGAGGTCATAGAAGGAAACCCCTGTGTCATAATCGACGGCGGACATAATGACGACTGCGCCCGCGCTCTTGAAAAGTATATAAAGGCTTATCTTTCAGGCAAACGGATTATCGCCGTTTCTTCTCTTATGGCTGATAAAGATTACGAGGCTTATGTTTCGCGTATTGCTCCGCTGACAGACTGCTTTATAACAACAACTGCTTCCAATCCCAGAGCGCTCCCGTGCGCGGAGTTGCTTGAATGCGCCCGCAGGTACACCGAAAACTGCCTTTCCTTTGAATCGCCGCGGGACGCGGTAGAAAAAGCGCTCTCACTTGCAGGTGAAGATGATATTGTGCTTATCTGCGGCTCGTTTTACCTTGCGGGCGATGTCAGAAAAATGCTAACGGGGGATGAAGAAAAATGAACCCTGAAATAAACAGCGGCGTATATCCCACTATGCTTACGCCGTTTACGGCAGATAACAAAATAGATTATGACGGCGTAACCGATATACTGAATTACTATGCCGCAAGCGGTGTTGACGGTATATTCGCAATCTGCCAGTCGAGCGAAATCTTTTATCTGTCTTTTGAGGAGAGGCTTGCTCTTCTCCGTTTCATAAAGGCAAATCTGCCTGGCGGTATGTCCCTGGTTGCCTCCGGGCACACCGCCGATGACCTGAAAACGCAGATTGAAGAGGCTAAAGCATTTATAAACGAAGGCATCGATGCCTATGTGTTTATCGCAAACCGCTTTTCCGAAGAAGGGGAGAGCGACGATGTTTTCCTCTCAAATTATGAAAAAGCCACCCGTGCGCTTGACGGCATTCCTTTTGGCATTTACGAGTGCCCTTATCCTTATAAGAAGATAATGACACCCTCTCTGCTCAGCGAATGTATGCAGATAAGTCCGATTTCATTTATCAAGGATACCTGCTGCAGCCTCGAAATGATAAAAGAGAAACTTGAAGCAGCAAAGGGTACGCCTCTTAAGATATTCAACGCTAACGGAGCAACTCTGTTTGAATCGCTCAGAGCGGGTTGCGCAGGCTACAGCGGAGTTATGGCAAACTTCCACCCTGATTTATATGTGCATCTGTGCAGAAACTATATGACGGACAGCGAAGGTATCCGCCTGCTTGCATCATTTCTCTCTTTCGCCTCCACGATTGAACTTCAGCAGTATCCGGTAAATGCCAAGTATCATATGCAGTGTCTCGGGCTCAATGTGAATATGTTTTCAAGAGTAAGAGACTGCGGTGCATTCACCGGAGCGAATAAGATGGAAATCAGGGCAATGATTGAAACGGAAAACCATATCAGGGCAACTCTCGGATTATAAAAAACAAGGAGCATTTTTCCTCAGCGGAAATCTGCTCTTTTTTTACCGGTTTTTTGAAAAATATCCAAAAAAATATTTGATTTGTATGTTTTTATATGATAATATATACAAGTAATATGGAAACCTATAGGCGTTTCCGAAAAAACGGAGGGTAAAAAATGGCACAGAAAAAAACAGTATTTCTTACAGGCGCGTCCGGCAACATGGGCCACAAAAGTTTCCTTGAGTTCATAAAGCATAAGGATAAGTTCAACATCGTTGTCCTTCTTCGCGACAGTAAGAAAAACAGAGAACTCTTCGCAGAGTATCTCGATGATGCATCCGTCAGAATCGTTTGGGGAGATCTCACGGATTATGATTCAATCAAAGCCTGCGTTGACGGCTCCGACTATGTTCTTCACATCGGCGGCATGGTATCGCCCGCTGCAGACTATTATCCCACAAAGACCATTGTTACCAACACAACCGCCGCCAGAAACATTGTTGAGGCGGTCAAGGCTCAGCCCAACCCCGATGCCATAAAGGTTGTTTACATCGGCACCGTTGCCGAAACAGGCGACAGAAACGCACCCATACACTGGGCACGCTGCGGCGACCCGATTAAAATCAGCATTTATGACCACTATGCCTGCTCCAAGGTTATAGCTGAGTCATATTTCGCAGAGAGCGGCCTCAAATACTGGGTATCGCTTCGTCAGTCGGGTATTCTCTATCCCGAAATTCTCAAGAATATGGATCCCATTATGTTCCATGTTCCCATTAACGGCGTTCTTGAGTGGGCAACCGTTGAGGATTCCGCAAGGCTTATGGTCAATGTCTGCGGCGACGATATTCCCGAGGAATTCTGGAGAAGATTCTACAACATCGGCTCAGGCGAAGAATACAGACTTACCAACTTCGAGTTTGAAGAGTATCTTCTCGGCACTCTCAAAATCGGCTCGGCAAAGAAACTCTTCCAGCCCAACTGGTTCATTACCCGCAACTTCCACGGTCAGTGGTACTATGACGGCGACGAGCTTGAGAAGTACTGCCACTTCAGAGCAAACATTCCCGTCAAGAAGTATTTCGAGAATATGATGGATCAGGTTGAATCCTTCTATAAACTCGCTTTCTTTGCAAAGCCCTTTGCTCCGATTATCAAGAATACTCTTATGAAATCCCTTGCCAACAAAGAGATTTACGGCACACAGTGGTGGATTAAGAACGAAGTTCCCGAAAGAATTTCCGCTTACTACGGCACTATGGATGCTTATAAAGCCATCCCCGAGAAATGGTCCGATTACAAAATCGTTATTCCTTCAAAGAAGACCACTTCAAGCGATGTAATCCTGCTTGACCACGGCTATGACGAGAGCAAGCCCGTTGAGGAACTCACTCTTGACGATCTTAAGAAAGCGGCTCAGTTCAGAGGCGGCGAATGCCTTGCCACCGAAGAAGAGTATAAAGACTTCTATACTCCCATCAAGTGGAAATCCGCACGCGGCAATGAGTTTATGATGAGCCCCAACCTCGTTCTCAGAGGCGGTCACTGGTGCCCCGAAGAATTCCCGACCAATTGCGAAGGCAAGAAGTTCTACTGGGATTACGACCACGAAGCAGAAATCAATCCCTTCTTTGCTCAGGTCTGGTATCCTCTTCACGACAAGAGCGAACACTTTGTTTACGACGAGTCGATATTCAGAGGATTTGAAGGCTTCAAAGACTGATAACTCTAATCGGGAAGTCACCGGACGGTGGCTTCCCTCTTTCAATAAGAAGGTGTTAATTTGCGTAAGAATCATATTATCAGGTCTCTGCTCTGCGTTATGCTCGCGTTGGCGCTTGTTATGCTTTGCGCCTGCTCGGGTAAAGACAAAGGCAGCACCGTTTCCGTTATAAAAGTCGGCACCGGCACAATCACCGGAAACTTCAACCCCTTCTACGCTGTGGAAGAGGGCGACTGCGCCGTGCTTGACCAGGTTTATTCCTCCATTCAGCGTAAGGGCGCGGGCAACAATCTGATAAATGATCTCGGAAGCATCGCTTACGAATACGAGAGCGATGAGAAGGTAAAATACACCGTCACGGTCAGAAACGACCTGAGTTTCTCAAACGGCAGCCCCGTTACCATTGATGATGTTATCTTCTGGTATTATTTCCTCGCCGACGCCTCTTATGACGGCGTTTATAAAGATTTTTACCTTAATGATATAGAAGGTATTAAAGAATATTACTATGACGATGTGAATTACGCCTCCGTTATAAGCAACCTCAATAACAACGAATCGCAGATTAAATCATATATAAAAAGAAACTATGCCGACGGCGTTGATGTCACTTCCATTTCCGGCATCAAAAGAGTTGACGATTACACCTGCACCGTGCTGTTTAATTCCCGCAACATAAACGCCGTATCTCAGCTTAACGCAACCATCGTATCAAAGGCTTTCTGCTCTGCGGACTATGTGAAAGGTGATGCCGGCAAAATAAAGGCGATGACCAAACTGGCCATGGGCTGCGGACCGTATTATCTTTCCGATTATAATGAAAAAGACAAAACAGCCGTTTTACTTGCCAATAAATATTCGCTCAGTTCTCCCTCTGTTTTCACCAAAGCGGAGTTCACCGACATTACATCTTACGATGATCCCGCAAAGGTGATAAAAGATGGTAAGGTAAATATTATATCGGGCACGGCTACTCCCGGTTTTGTTTCCGCTCTCGGAAACGGCGTCAAATGCTGCTTTACAAATGCCCCCGAATACACCTCGCTGTTTATCTCGGCATCAGTTCCGCTTGAAGCGCGAAAGATACTCCTGGGCCTCTATTCATCCGATGATATTATTGATAAAGAGTTTGGCGGTTACTATACAAAACTTGTAAGGCCGCTGAGCGTCAGGTTCAGCGAATACCCTGCGGGCGCGGAGCCCTACTATCAGTCAACCCTCAGAGGCGCGTTCTTAAGCGGACTTGTGAGCGAACTTAACGCCTATTGCAGGGGAGATGAAAACAGCCTTGATTACAGGTTGCTCTCCGCTTTCTCACAAAACCTCTCACAGTTCAATGTGAAACTTAATGTGAAAGCGTGTAAGGACGCCGAATTCAATTCCGCCGTTAAGAGTGGCAAGGCGCAGATTTGGATTGACAGCGTGCCCGATGGGGACACCTGCGATAAATATGAATATTATAATACTAAAGGTAAACATAATTATGTCGGCATTTCCGACCCCGATCTCGATACGCTGACGCAGCGCCTCAGGAGAGCAACCGGCTTTACCGACAGAAAAACAATCGCCTCCGAACTGCTCAAATGCATTATGGAAAATGCCGTTGAATATCCGCTCTATCAGATTCAGATTGCCGACGCCTATGATACCTCCGTTATATCGCCCGAATCGCTGATAGACGCTTCGGAATACGACGGCTACTCCGATATGCTCGCGTTTTTGTACTGATATTTTTGCATTATTCATTCACCGGCAAAATCTGAATAATGCAATCAATATATATGGTATATTATAATAATCTAACACAATATATTTGATTTTTTATTCGTGTAAGGTAAAAATACTTGTCATTTTCATTGACATTTCACAAAAAAATCGGGTGTAAATTTTGATTTGCTCCCGATTTATTTCTTTTATGGAAATAAAAACAGGGTTATTTGTGCATTTTTCACAGAATTGACTCACTCAGAAAAATTGACAAATGAGGTTTTGTTCAATATAATGCCTGCGTCCTGACAGAAAACCGTAAATGACGCAAATGATTTTGCCCGTTTACGAATAATCAAAGGAGAATTTTATGCCGATAAAGACATTATCGGGAGACCTTGTCAGAGCGAAGATAGGCATCAGATTGCTGTCTGCCTTAACAGCGGTAATCATTGTAGTATCTTCGGGTATGGTAGTTTACGCTCAGCCCGCAGGCAATAAAGTAAAGATTATTGACGGACTGAAATCAACCACCGTTACCACCGACATTGCCGACCCCGCAAAGATCGTCCAAGAGGCAGGTTACGTCCTTGACGTCAACGACAAACTCGATACTGACAAGTTTTCCGAGAAAGACGGAGGCACAATCATTATCAGAAGAGCCAGGCTTATCAGGATTGACGAAAACGGAATCATTTCCTATATACTGGGTTATGATGACAGCCTTGACAGCGCTTCTTCCGTTTCAGCCGAGCAGATTGAAAATGAAGTGACCTCGCAGACTAAAAAAAGTATATTATCATTTGCCAACCGCGCATTTACCGTTTCCGTCAATACAGACGGCAAAACCAGAAAGGTTGCCGTTTCAGCCGGCACGGTAAAGGATGCTCTTAAAAAAGCGGGTATCAGACTGGGTAAGGACGACATTGTGACCCCGTCTGCAGACTCCGCGGTTACAGGCAACACCAGGATTTCGGTCAAGAGGGTTTCCTATAAACTCCGCACAGAGACCGAAACCGTCCCCTTCGACTCAACGGTTATTGCCGACCCCTCCGTTTCATCGCGTGAGGTTGAGGTTATCACCAAGGGCGAAAACGGAAAGAAGAGAGTTATTTACATTGACAAGTATGTAAACGGCGAACTTACAGATTCATCAGTAAAAAGCGAAAAGATAATTCAGAAACCCGTAACTCAGGTTACAAAGTCAGGAACAAAATCGCTGAATGCACTTGCCGATTTCGACTCAAACGGACTTCCTATTTCCGAAATCAAAGCCCCCGAAGGATTCAAAGTTGATGCAAACGGCGCCCCCGCAGAGTATCAATACTGCATCGAAGGTAAGGCGACCGCTTACACCGGCGACCCCATCACCGCCATCGGTACAGTACCCAAGCCCGGAATCATCGCTGTCAATCCCAAGCAGATTCCTTACGGCACAGAGTGCTATGTTGTTTCCGCAGACGGCAGATACGTTTACGGTTACTGCAGAGCGGAGGATACAGGCGGATTCGTCAAGATGGGCAACACCACCATCGACCTGTTTATGAACACCGAATCCATGTGTGACGAATGGGGAAACAGACCTGTTAAAATCTACATTCTTTAACAAAAAAACTCACGGCCCCGTTTGAGACCGTGAGTTTTTCTTTCCGGAAAAAGCACTTTCATACCCGGGCGATTATATTGTTCTTGATTTTTGAAAAAGTATAAGTTATAATAATCGGGCACAAGCCGGTGTGATGGAATTGGCAGACGTGCCGGACTCAAAATCCGGTGGGCTAATACCCCGTGCGGGTTCGACCCCCGCCACCGGCACCACATAAAGCACATACCTTCGGGTATGTGTTTTTATTTTTCTGCATAATACCTGCATATAATATTTTTCTTGCAATTCTTTTGATTTTATTGTAAACTATATTAGTATATTTATATTATAAGTACTACGCTGATTTATCGGAGGAACGACGCGGTATGGCCGGAAATATTCAGGAAAAGATTGAACTCTACTACAGTTCTCTTTCCAAAGGTCAAAAGAAAATAGCGGATTATATTTCCGAAAACTACGAAAAGGCGTCGTTTATGACCGCCGCCGATCTCGGCAATGCTACAGGAGTGAGCGAAAGCACCGTCGTCAGGTTTGCCGTTCGTATCGGTTTTGACGGCTACCCCGAGTTTCAGAAAAATCTCAGGGATACGGTGAAATCACGCCTCACCAGTGTGCAGAGGATGGATGCCGCCTCCAACATCAGCGATGACGATATTCTGCGCAGCGCTCTTCTGCAGGATGCCGAAACAATCAGAAGAACAATGGAAACTGTGTCGCTCGATGCCTTCGCGGGCAGCGTGCAGGCAATCAACGAGGCAAAAAAGATTTATATTCTCGGCGTGCGCTCGTCTTCTTCGCTCGCAGCTTTTGCCGCTTTCTATATGGGCTATATCTATGACGTGGTGCTTGTAAACACCTCCGCTTCGAGCGAAATGTTTGAGCAGATGTATCACATCACCAAAGATGATCTTTGCATAGCAATTTCATTTCCCAGATATTCAAACAGAACTATCAACGCTCTCAAGTTTGCTTTGAGCAGAGGAGCGAAGATTATATCCATTACCGACGCGGAACTTTCTCCCATAGCGAAATACGCTACACATCTTCTGCTTGCTCCGAGCAATATGGTATCGTTTGTCGATTCTCTCGTCGCTCCGCTCAGCCTTATCAACGCCCTTATAGCTGCCGCATCGAGAGAAAAGAAAGACGAAGTACACTCCAGGTTTGAAGACCTTGAGCACCTTTGGCAGGAGTACAGGGTTTACAGCACAAGCGGGGAGGAGCAGCAGTGAAAGCCGATGTAATCGTTATCGGTGCCGGAGCGGCGGGTATGCTTGCCGCGGGTACTGCCGCCGAAAGAGGCAAAAAGGTAATCCTTATTGAAAGAAACGAAAAACCCGGCAGGAAACTGATGATTACCGGCAAAGGCAGATGCAACCTCACCAACAACAGGCAGACCGTTGACGAACTTATTTCAAATGTGCCCGAAAACGGAAGATTTCTCTACGGCGCTTTTTCAAAGTATATGCCCTGCGATGTGATGGATTTTTTCGAAAGCAGGGGAGTGCCTCTCAAAACAGAGAGAGGTCAGAGAGTATTTCCCGTTTCTGACAGAGCGGCGGATATAGTTGACTGCCTATCATCCTACGCACGCGGCAAGGCGCAAATTATTAATGCCCGTGTAAAAGAACTTATAATTGAAGATGCCTTAATCAAGGGCGTAATCACATACGGCGGCGAGCGTGTTGACGCGCCTGCCGTGATAGTCGCAACAGGCGGGCTCTCCTATCCCGCAACGGGCTCCACAGGCGACGGCTATGAAATTGCGAAGCAGGCGGGCCACACCGTTGTGCCGCCCGTACCTTCACTTGTTCCCCTTGAAATTCACGAGGGCTTCTGTTCATCTCTTTCGGGGCTCTCGCTGAGAAATATTGCAATAAAAGTAACCGATACCGCAAAAGGCAAAACGGTATACGAAGATTTCGGTGAAATGCTTTTCACCCATTTCGGAGTTTCCGGCCCGGTGATTCTTTCGGCGTCTGCCCATATGAAAAATCCGGAAAAGGGCAGATACACCGTTTCGATTGACTTAAAGCCCGCCCTCACGGCGGATATGCTTGACGCAAGAATACTCAGGGACTTTTCCGAAAATCTAAACCGCAATTTTATAAATTCGCTCAATTCTCTACTGCCCAAATCTCTTGTGCCCGTGATAGTGAAACTCAGCGGCATTCCGATGAATCTAAAAGTAAATCAGGTCACAAGAGAGCAGAGAGCCGCTCTTGTTAACCTGCTCAAAAACCTCACCGTTACCGTGACGGGTTTTCGTCCGGTGGATGAGGCGGTGGTAACAAGAGGCGGAGTAAACGTAAAAGAGATTAATCCCTCAACTATGGAATCAAAACTCGTCAAGGGACTGTTTTTCGCAGGCGAAGTGATGGATGTTGATGCATATACAGGCGGCTTCAACCTGCAGATTGCCTTTTCAACCGGGCATCTCGCCGGTGAAAGCGTGTAAAGGAGTAGATAAACAATGACTGTCAATGTAGCAATCGACGGCCCCGCCGGCGCGGGCAAAAGCACCGTTGCCAAAGCGGTTGCGGCAAAACTCGGCTATATTTATGTTGATACCGGGGCGCTTTACAGAGCGGTAGGTCTTTATGCCCTCAATAACGGCATTCCGACCGACAGCGCCGAACTTGTAGGCGACTGCCTCAAGGATATTACAGTGGAACTTAAGTTTTCCGAACTCGGGCAGCAGGTTTATCTTAACGGCGAAAACGTTTCTTCGCTTATAAGGACTCCCGAGGCGTCAATGGCGGCATCAAATGTTTCCGCGATTCCCGCAGTCAGGGCGTTCCTCTTTGACCTGCAGAGAAATATCGCAAAAGAAAACAACTGCATTATGGACGGCAGAGATATAGGCACTGTTGTGCTTCCCGACGCGCAGGTTAAAATCTTTCTTACCGCTTCACCCGAAACAAGAGCGAAAAGAAGATATGACGAACTGATTGCAAAGGGCGCCGAAGTTGATTATCAGGATGTCCTCGCAGACCTTATTCAGCGTGACTACAACGATTCCCACAGAGAGGCGGCTCCTCTCCGTCCGGCGGATGACGGCGTGATTTTTGATAACGGTGATTATGATTTTGACGCGTCTGTTGCTAAGGTTATTGAAATAATTGAGGAGAAGATCAAATGAGCAAATATGATTTTTCAAAGCCCGTAAAAGAGGGCAGAATATATAAGATACTGATGCCGCTCGGCAGATTTGTGCGTTTTCTGAGATTCAGAGTCAGATATGTCGGTGTTGAAAATATCCCCGAGAGCGGCGGCTTTATCCTTGCGTCAAATCACATACATATGATTGACCCTCTTATGATAGGTCTCGGCATCAAAAACAGGCAGCTTCATTTTATGGCTAAAAAAGAACTCTGGAACAATCCCATTGTTGCCTGGGCCTTTACCAAAGTAAACGGTTTCCCCATTGACAGGGGCGGAGCGGATTCCCAGGCCATAAGGCACGCCGTTCAGGTTATTGAAAACGGATACATTTTTGCAATCTTTCCCGAAGGCACAAGATCCAGAAACGGCAAAATCGGCAAGCCCAAGAGAGGCGTTGCCAATATCGCCGCTCAGGCAAAATGCGGCGTTCTGCCCGTTTCCGTTTATAACAATCAGGGGCTTAAACTGCGCTCAAAATATACCGTAAGATTCGGCGAACTCATTCCCTATGAAGAACTCGGTCTTTCGGAAAACGCAACCCGCGATGAACAGTCGGCATGCGCAGATATGATAATGGCAAAAATCACCGAACTTCAGGAGGAAGGCCATTGCGAATAATTCTTGCCGAAAAAGCGGGATTTTGCTTCGGAGTGGAGAGAGCGGTCAGCACCGCTTATTCGCTTGCCGAAAAAGGAGTAAAAGCAAAAACTCTCGGCCCGCTAATCCATAACACCGATGTCATCCGCGACCTCGAAGAAAAGGGGATAGGCATAATAGATACCCCCGAGCAGGCTCGGAAAGACGAAACGGTAATCATCAGGGCTCACGGTGTATCGCCCGATGTTTACGCGGCCGTATGCGAAAACGCCGCGGAAGTGTGCGACGCCACCTGCCCATTTGTCAAAAAGATTCACGCCATAGTTGCCGATAATTCGGGTGAAGATATTCCCGTATTTATCGCAGGCGACCCCGAGCATCCTGAAGTGGAGGGCATAAAAGGATACTGCAAGGGCCCGGTTTACATTTTCCGCGATGCTCAGGAACTTGAAAATATCCTTAAAACCGAGCCGCAATTATGCAATATCGGAATAATATTTGTGTCTCAGACCACTTTTTCCGAGAACGAATGGAAAAAATCTTTAAAAATAATAAATAAATACTGTACAAATGAAAAAATATTTGATACAATATGCGGTGCAACGCGTGAAAGGCAGGCAGAAGCCGAGTCGCTTGCGCAGAAGTGCGATGCCGTTGTAGTTATCGGCGGCAGGCACAGTTCAAACACAGCGAAGCTGCAGAGCGTCTGCAGCAGATACTGTGACACTTTTCTGGTGGAAAGAGCCGACGAGCTCAAAAACATAGATTTTTCCACATACGCCGAAGTCGGCGTTACGGCCGGAGCATCCACTCCGCGCTCAATAATTAAGGAGGTACTTACAGCAATGTCCGACATCAACGAAAACGTAAATAACCAGGTAGAGGAGGTGCCTTCTGAAGCAACGTCAAATGACCAGAGTTTTGCCAATTTACTTGAGCAGTCTCTTGCAAATATGAACAACAATCAGAAGGTTATCGGCACAGTAATGGGAATCACTCCCACAGAAATCCAGGTTGACATCGGCAGAAAGCAGGCCGGCTTTGTTCCCCTTGAGGAATACTCATCCGACCCCAATGCCAACCCCGCAGAAGAACTCAAAGTAGGCGATGAGATTGAACTCATCATCATGAAGACCAATGACGCAGAAGGCACCATGCTTCTCTCCAAGAAGCGTGCCGACGCTCAGAAGTCCTGGGGCGACATCGTTGAAGCCAAAGAGAACGGCGACATTCTCGAAGGCACAGTCACCGCTGTTATCAAGGGCGGCGTTCTTGTTTCAACAAAGGGCTCCATCGTCTTCATTCCCGCTTCTCTCGCAACTGAGCGCAGAGATGACAGCCTTGAAGATCTTGTTAAAAAGACCGTAAAATTCCGCATCATCGATGTTGACCCCGCCAGAAAGAGAGCGGTCGGTTCCGTACGCGCAATTCTCAGCGAGCAGAAGAAAGCCGCTTCAGACGCTTTCTGGGCTGACGCAGAGGAAGGCAAAGTTTACACCGGTACAGTCAAGTCTCTCACCAACTTCGGCGCATTTGTCGATATCGGCGGTGTTGACGGTATGGTTCACATTTCCGAAATGTCCTGGAAGAGAATCAAGCATCCTTCAGAGGTGTTCTCTGTAGGTCAGGAAGTTGAAGTTTACATCAAGGCGCTTGACCGCGAAAACAGAAAGATTTCTCTCGGTTACAGAAAAGACGAAGACAATCCCTGGGCAATTCTCAAGAAGACTTATCCCGAAGGCAGTATAGTTGAGGCTGAGATAGTCGGCCTTACCGCATTCGGCGCTTTCGCAAGAGTTATCCCCGGCATTGACGGTCTTATCCATATTTCACAGATTGCAAACCGCCGTATCAACAGCCCCGGCGAAGTGCTTAAAGTGGGCGAAAAGGTAACCTGCAAGATTACCGCGATTGATTATGATAAGAAACGCGTAAGCCTTTCAATCCGCGCTCTCCTTCCCGAAGAAGAGTATGAGGATGAAGCGCCTGCCGATGAGGCCGGCGAAGAAGCCGCTCCCGAAGCAGCAGCTGAAGAAGCCCCCGCAGAGGCTGAAGCAGTTGTTGAGGAGGTTGCAGAAGAAGTTGCCGAAACAGCTGAAGAAGCAGCGGCAGAAGCAGAAGCGGTTGCCGAAGAGGCTGCAGAAGAAGTTGCCGAAACAGCTGAAGAAGCAGCGGCAGAAGCAGAAGCGGTTACCGAAGAGGCTGCAGAAGAAGTTGCCGAAGTAGTTGAAGAAGCAGCGGCAGAGGCTGAAGCAGTTGTTGAAGAGGCCGCGGAAGAAGTTACAGAAGCAGCAGAAGAAGCAGCGGATGCAGCAGACGATACTGCCGAATAATTATAAGACCAGGTGCCCACAGACCGTTTCTGTGGGCATTTTTTGGATGTGATATTACGAAACTTAAAAATATCAAAGGCCCGCTCTTATGTATTTTTGCCGCCGTTGTCTGGGGTATGTCTTTTGTGGCGCAGGAAACGGGAGCATCCGTCGGCACTTTTACTTTCAACGGCATCCGTCTGCTTATCGGCGGGGTTGCCCTTCTGCCGATGGTCATTTATGCTTTTATCAAAAA
>JAEEGL011054952.1_pt1 | contig 22559 bp, 23 predicted proteins | sample 9134231 | NCBI WGS metagenome assembly JAEEGL01 (sample SAMN16246548, study PRJNA631951) | gut metagenome | biome: gut microbiome; feature: rumen; material: fiber-attached | host: Bos | place: Iran: Karaj | collected 2018-10
ATTAATGCTATAGCTAGCGATGAGTGTGATATAGCTATGCCTGCAATTGCAAAGATTGGTAAAGCATTAGGTCTGCCGGCCATTTCGGAGAAAACAGCTACTATATTTCAGGATAAGTTTGAGATGCGAGAGTTTTGTCGTTCTCATAATATAAAATTCCCAGAATATCAATTGTGTTTTAAGGCAGAAGATGCAATTAAATTATTTAAAAAGATTGAAAAACCATTAATTATAAAACCTTTGGATAATTGTTCGAGTAGGGGGGTGTTCAAAGTATCTTCTGTTGAAGAAATACAAGAACATTTCGAAGAAAGTCTAGCTTTTTCTCATTTTCATAAAGCGGTTCTGGCTGAAAGATACATTAATGGACCTGAATTTACAGTAGATTCAGTAAAAACCCCTTCCCGTAATTTTTCATTGGCAATAAGTGAAAAAAAGCATTTTGCACATAATAGTAATATTGCCAATGAACTATTTTTCTCGCATTATAATAATAACTATGATTACGACAAATTAAGATCTGTAAATGATGCTTATGTGATGCAATCTGGTATGGAATTCGGATTTACCCATGCAGAATATAAATTTGAGGATGGAGATTTTTATTTGATAGAAATTGGAGCTCGTGGTGGGGGGAATATGATATCGTCTAGTATAACACAATATCTTTCTGGATACGATACATACCGTTATTTGTTAGAATGTTCTGCAGGAAATATTCGCGATGAGGATTTTTCAATCAAGGATGAATATAAGAATAGAGCAGCTGTTCTTAAATTTTTCTCTACACCTAATGGAGGTGGGGTGGTAAAAAATATTGATGGTTTGGATTATTTAGAAAGAGAGAAAGATGTAGCACATTACAGATTCAATTTTAAGGTAGGGGATACAATTATTGATGCTTTAAATGATGCTACGCGTGTAGGTTTTTATATTGCCACATGTGAAAATAAAGATAGGTTGCATAAGTTGATGACAGAAGTGGAGAATAATGTCAAGATAATAATAGAATGATATGGACTATTTAAAAGAGGCGATAGAATTGATTGAGGCCAATAAGATTTCCACCACTGAGATTGCTGATGTCCTTGGAAAAACTGGTCAGATTGAAGGCGTTCATGCTTTGAATGCACAGATGTTCAAGGCTGGAGAGGTGAAATTTATATATGCCATAAATAATAGCAATTATGAGATTCATCGTCAGTTGGCAGAGTCTGATGATATTAAAGATAAGATACTTTTTGTGTATAATGTTAATTGTGACCATGCTATTTTTGGTGATTTGGTTACAAAATACATAATGCTATATAAACGCGCAAAGGCTATTGTCATTAATGGAAAGTTGCGTGACGCGCATACATTAATCAAGGAAAAATATCCGATTTGGCTTGAGGATGTGAGTCCTATCGGTTGTATAAATCGACCTAATGGTCCAGATTTAACTGAAGATAAATATCAGGAATTGAGTACAAAATATAATGGATCTATTATGGTCTGTGACGATAGTGGTGTTGTAATGATACCTAAGGAGAAAATTAATGAAAAATTGATAACGAAACTTCAATTTATTGAATTGCAGGAAGATATATGGTATTATTGCGTTGATACTCTGAAAATGTCAACTTTCGATACGGTGTGTAAAAAGAAGTATCTAGAAGGTGATTTGCTTGATAAGAAATTATTAGATATGTTGAATGAATTTCAGAAAAACTTATAATATAATGGAAAATAATCTGTATAATATTGATGGACTTCAGTTTATGGGTGAGAATATTCGACCTAGGTTAAAGTTTTGTGGAGAAGGAGTGCATTTATATCCTTTATGTAAAATGATTCGAGCAGAACGAGCTGAGTTAGATAACTGTTGTCGGATTTTCGACTTTGTTTTTATTGATGCTGGTGCTGGGTTGAAAATAGGGAAGTATTCTACAATAACATGGAATTGTGTTATAGAAGGTGGTGCAAGTGCAATTATTGGAGATCGCGTTTTTGTAGGACCAGGGTCTAAGATTTTGACTTCTACATATAAATTAAATGGTTATTATGCTATTGAATTTGTCCCTGGAGATTGTCATGAGTCGTTTTTTGGTGATATTGTGTTGAAGGACGATGCCTATATCGGAGCTGGTTGCACATTGTTGCCTGGTGTTACGGTTGGTGAGGGTGCTGTCGTCGGTGCAAATAGTCTTGTGATAAAAGACCTGGAGCCATGGGGAATATATGTTGGTTCGCCTTGTAAAAAAATAGGCGAACGTGAAAAACCTACACCTGAACGTCAAGAAAAAATAAAGGAAATTGATTGGAGTAATCACCTATAGATAGAAAAACATGAAAAAAATATTAATATTAGGTGCCAATGGAGGTATAGGGCGCAATCTTGTTGACTACTTTTTCGAGCGGAGAGCGGAATATGATATAGAACTTTTGACTGCTGATCTTGAATCTTGTAGGTTTATTGAAAATCGTTCTCAATATTATCATGTCGATATCAGAAAAAAAGAAGATTTTGAAGTATTGCCTAAAAACATATACTGTGTCATTGATTTGGCAACAACAATGCCTGCCAGAATGGTAGGTTTTGATCCCCAAAAATACATTGACACAAATATTTCTGGAACTTGTAATCTCTTGGAATATTGCCGTGTCAATAATGTAAATCGTGTGTTGTTTGCACAGACGTTTGGTGACATATTGAAAAAAACAGAGTCTAATCCTATCCTACTTCCAGACATGACACCAGATTTGGATTATAATGACACGAAATCTTTCTACATAGCAACAATGTGTACAGCAGTTGATTGCGTGAAATATTATCATTCGATATATAATATGAGAACATTCATTTTCAGGTTGCCTACAATATATTCTTGGCATAATAAGGTTTATTGCGAAAATGGCGTGATAACAAAGCAGGCGTGGAAGATTCTGATTGACCAAGCAGAAAAAGGCGAGGATATTCATGTGTGGGGAGACCCAAATCGTGCGAAGGACATGGTTTATGTGAAGGATCTTTGTCAAGAGTTCTACAGGGCATGCTTTGTCGAAAGAGATTATGGATTCTATAATATAGGAACGGGTGTTGGAATAAAACTGCTTGATCAGATTAAAGGTATTATAGAGGTTTTTGGAGGGGAAAAGAAATCCCAAATACTCTTTTCACCAGAAAAACCTAATGCACCACAGTACATTATGAATATTGATAATGCTCGTGCAGAACTCGGTTATGAGCCCCAATACGACTATATCAGTATGCTTCATGATATGAAAAAAGAACGAGAAATTAACAAATTTGAATAATCATAATAAGCGAGCTTATGTTTATAACTATTATTTTTAACACAGAATATGCTGAATATGACTCTCGTATGATGTGGTATATGAAAACTCTTTTTCATAGCAAGCAAAATAATTGGATTATTATTACTCATGAATATATAAAAAAACACTTCTCTGAACTTCAAGATAATTTGACAGACAGGTTCTTCCAACAGCTTGAAATGCGCAGATTAACTCTTGAAGAAATGGCAGATGTTGAACAGTATTTTATTCCAGATGAAGTATTTGAATGTCATGAAAATGAGTTAGGCTCGCGTACTGCATATTTGTGGGATTTGACAGATAATAGTTTCCCGAAGCTTGAGTCTTATTTAGATGATATAATTACACAAATACGAGAAAAGCACCCTGATGAAACAATAGATGGTATTTTCCATAATTTGGAATCTATCAGGCCTATTAAAAATCTTGGAAACAAATTTGGAATACCAATTATCCCATATTCATTTTCGGCGATCAGAATGACAAATGGTTATAGGCAGACACTATATCATGCCCATTTATCAGGTTCGTATGTTAACGACAATGAGGTGGAAAAAAGGTTCTATAAATTTCTTAATGAGAATCATTCAACTGTCCCGTTTTTAACTAATGAAGAAATAATAGCCTTTATAGGAAAAGAAAGGACGTTGCCGCTTATTGCTTTAATAAATAGCAAACCTCAATACGAAATGGGAGTTTGCTGTGAATGTTTTTCTGTGATACCGCAATACTTCATTGAAAGTAAATATACAGATGATGATGTCTTTGTGGAAACATACAAATTGTATGGTAGAGATCAAATAAAGGTCAGGTCACACGCTTATCAATTGGACACAATTCAAGTTGATCGTTCAGAAGTACATAATGATCCTGCTTCTTTTATATTGAGTTGTAAAAGGTTGGCATCTGTACGTTCTACCATTTCTTTAAAAGTGATGCTATGGAAACGAACAGCCATTATGAAAAAAAATATCCTCGGTTTTTCTTTTATGTGCGAAAAGGATTATTCGTCGGTAAGATTGGCTGATATTAAGGCTCTTAACTTTTATATTTTTGGTTGTCTTATCCCATCTGATTTGATGTATTCTGATGAGTACTGGAAATGGAGATTATCTAATCCTTCGGAATCAGATATATACAGGCTACATATTGATTTCCTATGTAAAATGCTCTCTGTCGACAAAGAAAGGTTATTGCAATTACATGGGGAAAAACGTTTTCGTTATTTGCTGGAATGTAGGAATTGCGATGAACAGTTAATAGAAAATCTTTTAAGTAATGAGGTCGTTGATAATGTCAACTGGGATGTGGTGTCTTCTCGTTTTGATATTATTTCAGAAGTAGGCACCAAATCTTATTGGCGTATTGATACAAGAGTCGAAAATGATTGTTTAAGGACAAATCTTGCTGTTGATGTTAAAAACGCTGAATTTGTTAATTTTTATCCTTTGGATGATGTGGCTGGTTTTGCACGTTTGAATGAAGTGCATATAAATGAGAAACGCATTGAGTTGGATGATACAATAAAATCATTTAAATACATGCCCAAAACTAAAGGTGTGTTTGTCTTTCCGTTAGATAATATCTATACGGGGAAACTTAAGGTCCAGTGTACTTGGGAATATAAGAAAGTTTCCGATTATTTGAATAACTAAAATATATGGAATTGAATCAGGGGTCAAAACTTGGATAAATATTGTATATAGAATTATGTCCTTTTGAAATGCATTTTATAAGTATGAGTTGATAATTTAAACAAAACATGTAAAATGAGTAGCATGATACATAATTAATAAAAATAGTATCAAAAGAAATACACACACATAACAGAAAAAATATTGTTCTTAATGTAGGAGGGATGTTCGTATTAGATTTTTTTTTACCTTTGTTACGTTTTTGATTTAAATAACAATGATAGATGCGAGTAACATATTGGGAATGTCGAATGCAGAAATAGTTTGGTCGCGAGGAGAACAAATTCGAGATTATCATCTGAATGCCAATTTGACACAACCGAAATTGACAGGAAAGGCAAATAATATTATGCTGTGTATTTTGTTGTCATTGTTTCGAATTATGGGATGGATGGAGTTGATAAATGAATTGTTTCCTCCATTGCCACTTCCTACTTATATGTTATCTAAATTCAATACAAAGAAGCCAAACCATGTATGTCATGCAAAATAATGTATTGTCTATATTGTTGTGGAATCGAGAGTTAGGTTGTTTCTATTGGGACAAGAAACAAACATGGGCTGTGTTTGATTACAATCCAATATTTATAAGTGCTGGGATTGACTTTGCACAGTTGGGAGCATCTATTTGTATAGTATTGATTGCAAAAAAGAAAAGGTATCCGTTAATGTTGTCATATAATATATATTCCCCAATAATAAATTAATTGTAATAAGTAATAATATTATGAAAACGGCGTGTTTTATTCCAATTAAAGCTAATTCAGAGCGAGTGCCAGGTAAGAATTTTCGTGTTTTAAACGGAAAAAAATTGTATGAATTTATTATTGAACATACAATGCAGGCTGCGTGCTTTGATGATATATTCATTGATACAAATAGTGACGAAATAACAGAATATGCCAATAAGAAAGGTTTGCATACTATAGCGAGGAAAATTGAATTGGCACAAAATACAGCTAATGGAAATGATTTGTTAGTATATCATTCCCAATTATATCCAGACTATGATTTCTATTTTCAGTTATTTGCTACAGCTCCGTTCCTTCAGCCAGATTCAATTAGAAAATGCTGTGACATTCTTGTAAACAGCAATGTATACGATAGTTGTTTTACTGCAATACAGAATAATAGTTTCTATTGGTTGAATGGTAACCCGATTAATTATCGACCATGTATCCTCCCTAGAAGTCAGGATATGATGCCAATGATAGAAGAGACAACTGGTCTGTATGGGATGACGAAAACGGCATTGTCAAAATATCAGTGCCGTATTGGCGCAAAACCGTATATACATATTGTGAATAAGTTTGAGGCTGTTGATATAAATACGGAAGATGATTTAAGAATGGCAGAATTTGTAGGTAAATCATACTGGGGGTATTAATTATAATGATTAGGAGATATTACGATGAATAGTCAAGAAAGACAGATGCTAGATACATTAAAAGAACTAAAAGAGGTTTATAATGTATATGGTATAAAGGCAGAATTCGAGGCAGAAGGCGCCAGAATTGATGAACTAGTAAGCCTTCGTAATATTGTAGCTAAGGCAGACTTGAATTTTGTTATTAAGATAGGTGGATGCGAGGCAATTCATGATATGAATCAAGCTAAAATACTAGGAGCAACGGGAATTATGGCGCCAATGATTGAGACCCCATTTGCAATGAGCAAATTTGCTGCGGCAGCAAATCGTGTTTACGGTGGTGAGATTGATTCCGTGGAATGGATCATCAATGCCGAAACTAAGACATGCCATGCCAATTACAAGGAAATACTTGAAGCAGGTGAAGGTTTCTTAAATGCCGTCACCGTTGGTCGTAGCGACCTTTCCGCTTCTATGGGTATTGTCCGTAAGGATATTGAATCTAAGGCGGTTTTTGATGCGACAAGAGATTTATTGCAGATGTCGAAGGTCGCTGGTCATACCACTAACTTTGGAGGCAATATCGGCATTGAGAGCATTCCTTTTATTGTTGGGATGAGCGATGTAGCAGAGCGTTTTGAGACGCGCAAGGTTGTAATCACAATAAACAAGGATGAGAAGTTCTTGAAGAAAGCTATTGCCAAGGCTATTGAGTTTGAACTACAGTGGTTGCTTAATAAGAAAACGTACTATGCTCGTCTATCGCTTGAAGACGAAGCTCGCATTGAGCGTATGCGTAGTCAGATTGATAAAAGCAATGCCTTATGAAATCGGTAGTGACCTTTGGCGAGTTGATGCTAAAATTGTCGCCACCAGGCTATGGACGCTTTGTACAATCTAGCCAGTTTAATGTTGAGTATTCTGGTGCCGAAGCTAATGTTGCTGTTTCGCTTTGTAATTTTGGAATAACTTCTAAATTTGTGTCTGCTTTGCCGAAACATGAATTGGGTGACACTGCTGTCAATGCTTTGCGTCGCTTTGGCGTTGATATTTCGAATATTGTCCGAAGAGATAAACGCATAGGCATTTACTTTGCAGAAAAGGGATCAAGTCAACGCCCTTCGAAAGTAATTTACGACCGTGCTGATACGGCTATTTCTAATGTGAAGCCAACAGACTTTGATTGGGATGCAATTTTAGAAGGTGTTGATTGGTTCCATTTTACTGGTATAACTCCTGCTTTGAGCGATTCTTTGGCGGATATTTGTCTTGAAGCATGCAAGATAGCTAAGGAGAAAGGCATTACTGTGAGTTGTGATTTGAATTATCGCAAAAAGCTATGGAGTAGAGAAAGGGCAAACGAAGTGATGTCTCAACTCTGTCAGTATGTAGATGTTTGCATTGCCAATGAAGAAGATGCTGGAGATGTTTTTGGAATATATGCAGAAAATTCTGATGCAATCAAAGGTATGGTTGATGAATTGTCATACAATGCAGTTGCAAAACAATTGCAGAGTAAATTCGGATTTAGATTAGTCGCAATAACGCTAAGGGAGTCAATGTCGGCAAGTGATAACAACTGGTCAGCAATTCTATATGATGGCGATAATATATACAATAGCAGGAAATATGCTGTTCATCTTGTTGATCGTATAGGTGGGGGAGATTCATTTAGCGCAGGATTGATATATGGGTGTTTAAATGGATATGATAAGCAGAAAACTCTTGATTTTGCAGTGGCCGCAAGTTGCTTGAAACAGACTATCGAGGGGGATTTCAATATGGTGTCAGTGGAAGAAGTAGAGAATTTGATGAATGGGAATGTAAGTGGGAGAATAACTAGATAATGTATATGAAATGATTATTAACCAATATTGATGAACAAATTTGTTTCTAACAATAATATGATTCAGCTTTGTATAAAGCAGATAAGTTTTTTTTAGTATTTATTATGGACAAAATAAAAGGTTATAGATATGAATAGATTAAGGAAAATAGCAAGCAATGTCAAAATTGGCGAGAAAGGTCCTTTTGAATTGTATGCTTTAGAAAATTTTGACTTTTGCGAGAATTTAGAATTTAAGGAGGAAAAAGGAATCTATATGTTTACTAATCGCAAAGTATTAAAGAATGGGTCTATAGAGCATGAGATATATTATATAGGTCAGACGACCAAGTATGATAATAGATTTTATCATCATCATAAAGAAAAACAATTAAAGAAGGAGAATCCTAATTGCTTAGCTATATGTGCATGTAAGGAAAGAGAGATGGATCAACTTGAAAAAGATATGATTCAGTTCTGGAAACCAGAGTATAACGATAAACTTAAATGTGAAGACAAATAATTTGTTACTATATGGAAGTAATAGAGCAAATATACAAATTACGACGTAATTTCGTAATTATAGGTCTTACCGGAAGAACAGGTAGCGGTTGCAGTATGCTCACTGATTGGATGAGAAAAGAAAGAAAGTTATATTGTGCCGATTTATTAAACCTTATTCCCAAAAAGCAAGAACCATTTGACAATGTTCAGCGGAAGTACATAGTTGTTGATTCTTTTCTTCGTGAGAACTGGACTCCTTTCTTCGTTATCAAAGCTAGTGATGTGATAGTATATTACGCTCTACTGTTAGATACATATTCTGCTTTTCAAACAGCTGTTACGAGGGTAGGAATGATTGAAAAGTCTGGGTCAGAAGCAGAAACAGGTATAGTTGAGTCATTATCCACCTTGCAAAAAGATTTTTTGCGTTTACACAAATTAGCAAAAAAATGTGATATTATTCTCGAATCAGACACTAAACAACCGAAGTCGCAACTGCAGAAATGTATCAATCTGTTATTAAATGAAGTTTCCCTATTTAGAGACAAACTTAGATCTATCTTAAAAGATAAGTATATCGCAACATTCCAGCAATGGGGGAATAATATCCGTAAATATAATTCTGTTTTAGATACAAGCGAAAGCCAACATTCTCCGGCGTGTTTGGCAAGGAAAATCAAACAATTCATAAAGGCGCAGCATCGCATTAATAAGGAAGAAGATATGCCGACATATGTTGTAATAGATGCATTGCGTAATCCTTATGAAATATTATACTTCAGAGAGAGGTACACATCGTTCTATGTGATGTCTATGAATACTACAGATGAGGTTCGGCGTATTAATCTGAAATTAAAAGGATACACGGATTCTTTAATAGAAGCTATTGATAAACAAGAGAAGGAAAAGAAAGAAATAGAACAACGTTTCTCTGAGCAGGATATAGATAAATGTATTGAGTTATCCGATATCCATTTGGCTTGGGAAAAGTCGTTTGAGCAAGAAAGAATGGGACAAGAACTTCCTTTTGACGATATTAAGTATTTGACTGAAGGACAAGTTGATCTCTTGAAACAATTATCGACCTACATTGCTCTAATCATGCATCCAGGACTTGTGCCTCCAACGCCTCACGAGAGAGCTATGCAGGTTGCATATACGGCTAAATTAAACTCAGGATGTTTATCAAGGCAAGTGGGGGCTGTCGTTACTAATACGGATTTCTCGGTTAAATCAATTGGATGGAATACTGTTCCTCAAGGTCAAACGCCGTGCTCTCTCAGATGCCTATTGGATTTATGTGGAGAAAAAGATACCATTGCATATAGTGAGTATGAGCGAAAAGATCCATTCTCAGCGGTGACGGAAAGGTTGATAAAAGCTTATAGTGAGAATGAAGCGGAGAACAAATTAAATGGACTGAGAATACCATATTGTTTCAAAGATGTTCATACCTCAAGTGATGAAGAACAATCTCACAATCAGGTGCATACGCGCAGTTTGCATGCAGAAGAGAATGCTTTTCTCCAACTCGCGAAATATGGATCTATTGGAATAGCAGGGGGGTATCTTTATACCACGGCCAGTTGCTGCGAATTATGCGCAAAGAAGGCATATCAATTAGGGATAAAAAGAATCTTCTATGTTGATGCATATCCCGGTATCACCAAGGAACATATATTAGCGAGTGGTAATCCAAATTATCGTCCTGAGATGACTTTATTCCGAGGCGCAGTAGGTCGCGCGTACATAAACCTTTTTAATCCTTATGTGCCATTAAAGGATGAAATCAAAGTTCGAACAGGAGTGAATGTGAAAGCTATTTCTCAACCAGAAAAATCCGATAAAGCATGATACAAGTTATACTAAATGATATTAGCCCAAATACCCTAGTAAAAGGGATTAATGATCTTATTGGTCAAAATCGTATCCAGACATGGGAATACGACATTATGGGTGATTATACTATGATTCCTTCTCAATGGAGGGAGCAAGCATGGATGCGCCCTGCAGTTAAAGTTGGTAGGACGATTAAATTCGGTATTGTTAAGAGAAGAGACATGAATATGTCAAAGGAAGTGTATGCCGTATATCATGGACGTTTTGCCGAGATGTTATTAGCACACTTTGACATTAATATTAAGAGATTGGAAATATCACCGATGTTAGTTAAGGGAGTTGATGTATACTAAATATGAAAGAAGATAAGAAAGATAGACCTTTCGTTTTCGTCCGTTGCCTAACATACAACCACGAACTATACATTGAAGATACCCTAAAGGGATTCGCTATGCAAAAAACGGACTTTCCGTTTCTCGCAGTAGTGATAGATGATTGTTCGACTGACAGAACAGCAGATATCGTGCGTAAGTATGAGGCAATGTATCCGGATAAGATAAAAGGTATTTATCTCCCTCATAATTTTCGTCAGACAAGAGAAGATAAACGTCCTTATTATCAAGAATATGTAGATAAGGCTAAATATTGGGCAGAATGCGAAGGCGATGACTACTGGACGGATCCTATGAAGTTGCAGAAACAGGTGGATTTTTTAGAGGAGAATGAAGATTATGCGTTGAGTTTTCATGATGCGAGTATTATTGATGAAGACGGCAATCTTATTGTGGAATCGAAAATGGAGCGATATTATACAAATGAGATGTGTCGAGATTGGTCCGCGTATGATTTGATGTGTGGATATACTCCGCCAACACCAGCAACTGTGTATCGTATGTCTTGTTACAATAAAGCAATTAAAGTTTTGATAGATGCAAAAAATATTGTAAATTCAGATACTGTTCTTGCCTCAATAATGGGTAAATATGGAAAGGGTAAATTTCAAGATGATATAAAAAAATCTGTATGCAGGGTTCATAGTGGAGGGATATGGCAAAAAAAATCAGAGTTGTATAAGAACCAAAGTCATTATAATCTATACACATTTCTTCAGCGGATTCATAAGAGAAATAAGTATGTTAACGAGCACATGAATAATACTAGGTTTAATATAGTTAAAAGAATTATTAGGATAAGTATCGCGGAAAAAGAGAAAAGGATCTTTTTTAAATATTATGTTATATTATGGATGCTTATGCTTAAGAAGTTCAATATGAAAACTATGTATGTGGTTAACAGAGATATTGTACATTGGATAAGAGTAAGAAATGTTAAGCAGACATTGATAAAATAAATGATAAGAGTAGTATTATTAGGTAAGTTATTCTTACGATAGATGACAAAATGTTAATAGGCAAAAATATATGATAAGATTTTCCATCATAATTCCGCACAAGAATACTCCTGATTTGCTTCAGAGATGTTTGGATTCAATACCTAGACGCGAAGATGTCCTGGTAATAGTTGTTGATGATAATAGTGATTCGGAGAAAGTAGATTTTGATCGTTTTCCAGGTTTGGGTGATTCTCATGTCGAGGTATATCTTACCAAGGACGGCAAAGGTGCTGGATATGCTCGAAATGTAGGTGTGACTCATGCGAAAGGGGAATGGCTCATATTTGCCGATGCAGATGATTATTTTTTTACAGATAATCTGTCTAAATTGATGGATATGGATATTCCAGGTGAATATGATGTAGTGGTATGGAAAAGCAAATATGTATATTTGGATGGGACGTATTATGTTATGGGCGAAGATGCTAGTGATAAAGAATCCTGGGATATAATTAGATGTAATACGACAGATAAATTATACTTGAATTATGTGACGCCGTGGGCTAAAATGGTACGGCGGAAATTTCTAATGAAATATGGAATTACTTTTGATGAAGTTAAGCATGGCAATGATGATATGTATTCCAATAAAATTGGAGTAATTGCAAATAAATATGCATATGTCAATATTTTTGTTTATTGTCATGAAAGATTGTCTGGTTCATTGAGGGAAACAGTTAATGTAGAAAGTTTAATATGTAGAATAGATGTTTTTTTTCAAAAAAATCTATATCTAAAATCGCATGGACGACCGTTATTTGATATAGTGTGGATATTGTCAGATATATGTAGTATGTCTTATGGTAAGTTTTTGTGTTTGATTTTAAAAGAGTCTAAACTATTAGGAATAAGGCAATCTTATAAAGATTATTGCAGTACATGCGGTCGTTTGGGGATATCAAAAATACCATTTTTGTCAAAAATAATAAATATGAATAGGTTCAAGAATTATTTGAGGCGTAAGTTACACTCCTTTTTAGGAATCCCCCAGCATTATAAAAATAGTATATCATATTTCCGTTCTTTGGGTGTTCAAATAGGTGATAATGTAAGCATTATTCCCCCCATTTCTCCTGTAATTTTTTCATCTGAACCTTATTTGGTTAGCATTGGCGATAATACAACTATTAGTTTTGATGTTGTTTTTGTTACGCACGATGCAGCAACAAGGGTAATAAGGAATTTGCCTGATGGCAATAGGGAAACTGTGGTGTATGGAACAATATCAGTTGGAGAGAATTGTTTCATTGGATGCCGTACAACAATTTTGCCTAATGTAAAGATAGGTGATAATACAATCATTGGGGCTGGGAGTCTGGTTAATAGGGATATTCCATCAAATGTGATTGCGGCAGGCAATCCTTGTAAAGTTATATGTACATTGGATGAATATAGAGAGAAGCATAAGGATGATTTTCTTTATATGGTATCTTTGCCCTATGAGAAAAAGAAAATATATTTGATGGAAAAATTCGATATTAAATGAATAAATATGTCATATATACAGCAGTAGTAGGCAATTACGATGAGATTCTGCAACCCAAGGTTATAGATGATAGGTTTGATTATATATTGTTTTCTAATGATATTAAAGAGTCAAATGTTGGTGTATGGCAGGTGCGTCCAATCGACTATACCAATGAGGTGCAGACAAAAATAGCCAGATGGGTAAAAACTCATCCCGAGGAATTGTTGCCTGGCTATGAGTTTAGCGTATGGATGGATGCAAATATACAGATATTGACAGACTTCGTTTATAATAAGGCTGTTAAGTTGTATGAGGATGACTTTTTATTGTCCGCTGTAAAGCATTCTGTTCGTAGTTGTGTGTATGAAGAAATTGCCGCTGTCATATACTATTATTTTGAGTCGTATAACATTGCTATATGCTGGGGTAAGTTTTTGCTTTCTGAAAGTTATCCACAATATAATGGAATGAACGAGACTGGGGTTTTGTTTAGGAAACATACAAATATTATAAAAAAAATGGATGAATTGTGGTGGTATTGTATAGAAAGGTATTCCCGTCGAGATCAGTTGTCATTTAATTATTCCTGCTGGCAAGTAGGTATTGTATGTGAACCCTTTTTGCAACAAGGTAGTGTTAGAAATTCGGAAGATTTTGAATGTAATGTCGCTCATAAGAATACGGCACAAAAGAGTATTGAAAATAAAAAATATATTAGGCAGATATATGATTCCTGTAATGATTGGAATGCCGTAGGTAATGTTATGTATTGGTCATTGAGGAAGCGTAATACAATGTTGTGGTTGGGTATGGTAGGTTTTTTCTGGAATTTTAGGTACTCTGTTAAAAAATTAGCAAAGGCTTGTTTGGGTGTAAATGATAATTGCAAAAATAGTTCACAGATATGAGTGCTATTGGAAATATTGATTTGTTAAAGACATTATATTGGTATTTCCGTCTGAAATTGCCACGGATAGGTTGTTTATGCATTTTTCCAAAATCCATTGTCAGAATAGACAAAACGGCAGTTGTTGATTTGAACAATGCCAATATGAATGTTAATGCATCGTGGGTAAAAGGAAGAGCAAGGAGAAATATAGCGGAACTTACATTGTCCAAAGATTGTAAGTTTTCGGTTGATGGAAATTTCTCAATGTATCAGGGGGCATGCATTCATGTTGCTGAAGGCGCTGAATTAAAAATAGGTTCTCATTCGTTCATCAACACAAATACAGTCATTAATTGTTTTGAGAAAATTGAAATTGGTAGCGATGTTGCAATATCCGATAATGTGTCTATTACAGATTCCGATAGCCACAGTGTTGTTGTCGGTGGCGAAGTCAGGAATAATACAAGTCCTGTAAAAATTGAAGACCATGTGTGGATTGGTAAGAATGCTGTGATATTGAAGGGTGTTACTATTGGTCGGGATTCTGTTGTGGCCGCTGGTGCTGTAATTACAAAGTCGGTTCCAAGTGGGGTGCTTGTAGGAGGAAACCCTGCGAAAATATTAAAGGAAAATGTAAACTGGAAATGAGTAGCCTATTAGATTTGTCCATAATAATTGTTAATTATAAAACACCTGACCTAACAATAAGGTGTATTGATAGCATATACGCAACAACCAAATGCAATTTCGAGGTCATCGTTGTTGATAATGCTTCCATGGACGATTCAAAGGAAAGAATTTGTACTGCATTTCCTAAAGTAATATGGATTCAAAACAAAGAAAACGATGGGTTCGGTAGGGCCAACAATCTAGGCGTAGCAAATTCAAGGGGGAAATACATTCTTCTACTGAATTCGGATATGGTGCTGACTGATGATTGCATTGACCATTGTCTGAGGAAAATGGCTGAGTATGACTTACCTGTAGTTTATGCTTGCAGATTGGTCAATGCCGATGGCTCGTTGCAACGGAACGCATATTATGATATTGTGTCAATCCGAAAGATGCTGAATAATAGTATTCTTTATGTTAAATTGTTTGGCGAAATAAAGCAGAAGCCTAATGAGGAGATAAAGGCATTGATGGGTGCATTTATGTTGATTCCATTAGATATGTTTAAGGAAGTTAATGGCTTTGATCCCGATTTCTTTATGTATTGCGAGGAAATGGACTTGTGCAGAAGGTTAGCGTCGAAAGGTTGTAGGTTTTGTGTTGCCGATGATGTATATGCAATACATAAGCATGAAGGTAGTTCTTCAAATAAGCAGAAGACATATGCACAGCGTCTGTTGTCAGAGTCATTGTTGGTATATAAGGTGAGAGGTTGGTTATTTTATGCCATGTATCATTTTGTTTTCATCAATATTGTTGTTACAAATCTAATTATATCTATCTTTGCGCGTAAATATAAACAGTCGGTTACTATGGTCGTTAAGGCATACTTTAATAATTTTTGGCGCTATTTCACAATACCGTTTGAGTATCGGCGAGGCATGGGTGATGGAAAGCGAATGTTGAAGGTAAATTAATGGAAATATGGAAAATACACCGTTGGTAAGCATAGTGACGATTGCATACAACCTTGAAAAATATCTTGCAGAGGCGATAGAAAGCGTGTTGATGCAGAATGTCAACTTTTCCTATGAACTGGTAATTGGAGAAGATTGTAGTAAAGACAACACTTTGCAGATTGCTATGGATTACCAGTCGCGGTATCCTGACCGGATAAGAGTGCTGAAACGAGAAAAGAATCTGGGACTTACCCCTAATTGTGTTGACACTCATAATCATTGTAGAGGAAAGTATATAGCGTTGCTTGATGGTGACGATTATTGGACAGACAAAAACAAATTGCAGAAGCAGGTTGATTTTATGGAGTTGCATCCCGAATATGCTGGGTGTGCCCATCAGTCATCAATTATTAGGGGAGATGCCTCGAATTTTGTAAAATTGTTTGGTCCAGAAGATGATTGTGAGTTACATCTGAACGATATGATAACGCACCGAAAATTCCATACATCTTCGTTATTGTATAGGAGGGAGATTTGGGTTAAGTGTGGTGGAATCCCGTCGGGAATATCTTCCAACGAAAGGGCAATATATCCAATGGTGGCAATCTTCGGTCCTATTCACTATATGAAGGATAATATGTGTGTGTATCGTCTTGCTCCTACTGGGTTGAATTCTAAAATATCCTGCAAGGAATTGGAAACTGATTTGTTGATGTTGCCTTGGTTGAAAGATATTGATAAGAATTTCCCGATAGCAAGGTTTCGCTCGTTTTTGCATTTGTGCATGTTCACTTATCCGAAAAAGACGCCTTTTTTTAAATTGACTCGTCATTGGATAGTATTTGTGTGGTTCTCTTTTTCCTATTTCCCAAAAAATCTTGGCGATGTTAAGTGGGGGACGATTGATTATTTCAGAAAAATGAAAGCAAGATGAACGCCATGCCACAGATTACAATAGGGATGCCAGTGTTTAATGATGCGCTTTTTATTGAGAAATCGATTAAAAGCATATTGTCGCAAACATTCACGGATTTTATTCTGATAATTTCCGATGATGGATCTACGGATGGCAGTCAGCAGATTTGTGAAAAATATGTTGAACTTGATAATCGTGTTAAATATATAAGGCAACCACAGAATTTAGGCATATCTCGCAATATGCAGTACTTGTTGTCTTTGGCGGAAACACCATATTTTATGTGGGCTGGAGATGATGACTTAATGGTTGATACATTTGTCGAGAAATTGTATAATGCGCTTGAGAATAACAAGGAGGCGGTATCGGCGTTTTCAACTTGTGCATTGATTGACGAAGATGATAATACCGTAAAGGAAATTGACATTGATTATGGTGAACCAGATAGAAATAAACGGCTAAGGCGTTTTATCCGTAATGATACTGATTATTTCGGTTATGGAATGTTTAGAACCGATGTTATAAGTGGTGTTGAGTTTCCTGTATGGTGGTGGCCTAATAAGAAAACGCCATATAACAACATATATCCGACTCTTACATACTATTTGGCTAAAGGTGATTATGTGCATGTGCAAGACAAGCCATTATTTTTGAAAAGGGTTAAAACTAGCAAGAATACACATCATTTGTTGGTAGGACGAGGAAATGGCATTGGAGAGAGTTTTGCATATTGGATTAGAAAGTTTAATCTTGTCGTTTTTACAACAAAACAAATTCGTCATTCTGCAGGATGGTGGTGTAGTTGCCGACATTTTCCTCTATTGTTTTGGAAATGGTTTGTTGTGCCGTCGTGGGAACAGTTTGTCCTGGCATTTAAGGCAATGATAATGAAGATAAAGGGATGTTGAGTACGATTTGTATAATATGAGAAACATGTTATGAATGGTAAAGAGTATGATATTCCTAAAAGTAAGAAGGGTATTTTAGTGGGGGCAAAGGGATTGCTCTTAATTTTCTTCTCGTTTTTCATGGTTATGTTTATAACCAATTTGATGTTCCATTATTTTTGTTTCGGTTATATTGCGTTTAGTTCGTTGTGGAGCAATACTGCAGAGTTTTTCGCTTTTTATTTTAGTAAGATGTGTATTCCCCTATTTATTGCCAGTTTTGTGTTATTGACGAAGCGACAATGTTGGACTATAATCGTTTTATTTCTGATATGCTTGTGGTATGTCGCTAATATTATCTATTTTAGGGCAAATGGCTTTTTCCTTGATTTTGAAACGATAGGAATGGCTGGTAATATGTCTGGCTTTTGGGGGGCGGTTGTTACATATATAAATTGGAAGACATATATTTTCTTGTTTTTGTTGTTATTGTATTGTCTGGCATATATTTTCTTCTTTAGAAAATGTAGAGAGGAGCGCAGTCTAAAGTTTTTTGTAATAGCGATATTGCTGTCGATATTTATGTTTGCGTACGATTTTGTTTTGGGGTATGGCAACAAGCGTGATACATATTGTCAAAACCAGTTTCAGCGTGCAGTATCCTTAGGAAATGGGACTTGTCCTTATTCATGTTTGACAGAACCATCATTTGTAGAGAAAGGAACATTGTTGCATTATTTCCCATCATATATCATATATAGAATTGTTTATGCAATAAGTGAAAATGACAGGAATAATTATGTTCCACACTACACTTTGCGGGAGAAGCAGATTCTTGATAGTATTGTCGATATTGATAGTGTAGAAACACAAGTATCGGTAAGAAGTAATCTTGTGCTGATAATAGTTGAAAGTTTGGAAAGTTGGGTTATTGACGCCGTTGATGAAAAAGGAAATCCAGTTGCTCCGGTTTTGTCTGGCATGGTTGATGATTCTAATGTATTGTATGTTTCTAAGGTTAGGTCGCAAGTTAAGCAAGGAAATTCAGGAGATGGTCAGATGATTGTCAATACAGGATTATTGCCGTTGTTTTCAGGTGCTGCATGTATGATTTATGGGGGGGGGACATATCCTAATTTTGCTCATTTGTATAATGAAAGTATTATTGTCGATGCTTGTGGTAACAGGGCGTGGAATCAGCCTGTTATGACTGAGCGTTATGGATACAAATCAATAACAACGGCAAGTGCTGACGAAGATTATAAAAATGATGAAGAAACTATGGGGCTTGCAATTGCATATTTGGATTCTTTGACAGAACCTTATTGTATGCAGATTATTACATATTCGACTCACGCTCCATTTACACAAGTAGATACGAAGGGATTGTTTCTGCATAAAGATATGCCGTCAAATTTGCAGAATTATATGCAATCAGTTCATTATGCCGATAGTTGTATAGGTTTGTTGTTGAAAAAGATGGAATCGGATTCGTTATTTAGAAATACATCTTTAGTAATAACAGGAGACCATACTTTCTTTAAGAAACAAATGCTTAATGAATATCAGTCATTTGTACAGAAACATACTGATAATTATCCGATTCCTGCAGAAGAGTCATTTTGTCCGCTTATAGTATGTTCTCCTGCGATAAAAAAATCTATGGTTGTTAACGATTTATGTTATCAGATGGATATTTTTCCAACAATTCTTCAATGTATAGGTGCCGATGACTATTATTGGAAAGGTTTTGGGGAGAACTTGATTGATAGTGTAGCTTTAAATAATAGAAGATTGGTAGAGGATGAAGCTTCTTTGCTTTCAGATAAGATGATTAGAAGCGATTATTTTGGGTCTTATTGGAGAAAACAATAAGGGTGTTGCATAGGATTTATGAAATATACTATGCCATTCGCCAATAAAGCAAAATGTTTACTGAAGAATAACTATATGTTATTGGCATACGATTTCCACCTTACGTTTGCCATATCGTTTATATTTTGTAATTTTGCATTGTCGTTGCTGATTCAGTTTTAAAAGGCTTGTGTCTGTAATAGAATGATTAAGTAAAACATAGAATATGCATATAACACTTATAGCTGGGGCTAGACCTAATTTCATAAAGATAAGCCCGATAATAAACGCAATAAAGAAGAAACAGTTGGATGGTTCTGACATTCGGTATAGCCTTGTGCATACTGGTCAGCATTACGATAAGCTTATGAGCGGCCTTTTTTTTGAGGAACTGAATATTCCGGAACCAGATGTAAATCTTGCAGCAGGGAGTGGAACTCAGGCGGAACAAACCGCATCCATTATGGTTGCTTTTGAGAAGTATCTAATGGAACATCCAACCGATCTGGTTCTTGTCGTAGGCGATGTTACATCGACTATGGCTTGTTCTATTGTGGCAAAGAAAATGGGTATTATGTTGGCTCATGTAGAGGCGGGAATACGCTCGTTTGATATGTCGATGCCGGAGGAGATAAACAGGATTGTTACCGACAGCCTTGCCGACTATTTTTTCATAACATCCGATTTTGCAAAGGATAACCTTAAGAAAAACGGTGTGCCCGATGAAAAAGTGTTTTTCGTTGGCAATGTTATGATTGACAGTCTTATGGCGAATATGCAAAGGCTTCGCCGTCCTGAAATATTCGATGGTCTTGAACTCGAGGATGAAAAATATATTGTACTTACTTTGCATCGTCCAAACAATGTTGATGACATTGATACTTTGCTAACCATGCTGGGAACTATTGACGAAAATGTAAATGGGACGACTGTTGTTTTCCCGATTCATCCGCGTACTGAGCAACGCTTGAAAGGTGTTGACTATCATTTTGCAAATATAAGATTCGTAAAGCCTTTGGGCTATCTTGAATTTATATATACAATAAAGCATTCGATGGCAGTAATAACCGATTCTGGAGGTATTACCGAGGAAACTACAATTATGCACATCCCTTGTATGACTTTGCGCGACAATACTGAAAGGATGGAAACTTGTACAGTCGGAACAAACGAACTTATTGGAACAAATCCGAAGAATCTTGTTCCTGCATTGCAGAAACTGTTTGCGGGCGAGTGGAAGCAGGGTGGTATTCCCAAGATGTGGGACGGGAAGACTTCAGAAAGGATTGTGGACATAATATTGAAAGAATTCAGCTGATAAACCATGAAGATACTGGTAATAACCCAGCATATTTTTCCAATCCAGACTCCGCGTTCTATTCGTAGCACCGAACTAATAAAGGAATTGGCTCGTCGTGGACACGATGTTACCGTATATGCAGTGCTTGGAAAATATGATTACAGTGGCTTTGAGAAAGAAACTGGTATTAAAGTAAAAGGTATTCCAATCCGATGGGAAGTATTGCCGACTAGTAGCGATGGCCCTTCAAAAAGAAATTTTATTGACAAGGTGATGGGGCGTCTTTTTAGAAGGTTTGAATTCCCATTATTCGAGTTTTATTATAGAGTACCAGAGATTATTGTTCGCGAATCTCAATATGATGTGCTTATTTCTATTGCTGTTCCGCATCAAATACATTGGGGATGCGGCAATGCAAAAATAAAGTACCCAGAAAAATTCCCAAAGCGTTGGATTGCCGATTGTGGAGACCCATATATGAAGAATGGAAAGACAAAGGAACATTTACAGCGATACGCAAAATATGAGAGGCTTTTTTGCGAGGAATGCGATTATATAACAGTTCCTATTGAGAATGCAAAAGAAGCGTATTATACTGAATATAGAGACAAGATAAGGGTGATTCCACAGGGCTTTGATTTCGATTTGTCGGCAGTCGGACAAAAGCAGGTTCATAATGATGTGCCTACTTTTGCATTTGCAGGAATGTTTTATCCTGACATAAGGAATCCCAAATTGTTCCTTGATTATCTTTGTGGCTTAAATCAAGATTTCCGTTTTTATGTATATACTAGGTTTGATAATCTATTGGTTGATTACAAGGAAAGACTAAATGGGAAAATGATTATTAAGGATCCCGTTCCACGAAAAGAATTGATTGATATAATGAGTGGAATGGACTTTCTTGTGAATATAAGCAATGTGAATAGTCCCAATCAGTTGCCAAGTAAACTCATAGACTATGGCATATCTGGACGACCGATATTGGATGTCAATCCAGTAAATCCCAATACAAATCAGATTGATGAATTTATGTCTGGCGATTATTCGTCAGCATTGAAGATTGCCAATCTTGAAGATTATCATATTGGGAATGTGGTAGATAAATTTGAAAGATTGTTTTCATAAATAAATACCACTAAATATTCCCGTCGTGAAGGCGCTCGGCAGTTAGCGGAGATAGTAAAGAAGTTCAATGTTTAAAGTTCAACGTTTAACGTTTCAGGTTTCAAGTATAAGGTTTCTGGTTTCACGTTTCTCGTTCGAGGTTCAACGTTTAAAGTTTAACGTTTCTATGTGCAGAGCTGTTTCTATGCCTGTGGCGTTTCATGGGCAAGCCAGTTTGAAGAGATGAAAAATTTTGCGTCTGTACATACATTTGTAGCGGTGCAATGAGTTGCGCCGATTGCAATGTTGCGCTGCAAAAAACGTAAATCGTCATTCGGTAAATGCGGCTTATTTCTTGGGATAGGGATTGCAATATCCAATGATTTTAATTCTCAGTTTTCCCCATCCGCTCCAAAAACATTAGACCGACACGAAGTTCATTGTAAGTGAACTTGCCATCGGCATCGGTGTAAAGTTGAGTTATGTTTTCATAAGAGTCATGGGCTTCAAGGTAGTTCATGATTTCGGTAAATCTTTCCTTGCCGACAAGCTCCTCGGGTTGAATCTCGCCTGTGGAAATAAATCTAAGCAAATGGGAATAAATCGTAGATGCGACAAATGAACG